>Ga0055584_100000789_pt1 | contig 30355 bp, 29 predicted proteins | sample OSDHelmetaG_FD_58716 | JGI IMG/M metagenome (GOLD analysis project Ga0055584, IMG submission 58716) | Pelagic marine sediment microbial communities from the LTER site Helgoland, North Sea, for post-phytoplankton bloom and carbon turnover... | ecosystem: Environmental > Aquatic > Marine >... | reverse complement strand
ATCCGCAAGGGTCACGAGCAGCGCGAGGTCACCGATCAGGAAGTCCTCGAGCGGTGTCTGTACTCGATGGTCAACGAGGGTGCGAAGATCCTCGAGGAGGGCATCGCCATCCGCGGCAGCGACGTCGACGTGGTGTGGGTGAACGGCTACGGCTGGCCGGTGTACCGGGGTGGGCCCATGTACTGGGCCGACTCGATCGGTCTCGGCGAGATCGTCGAACGGGTACGTCACTACGGCGAAGCCGTCGGTGGCCGCCAGTGGGAGCTGTCACCCCTGCTCGCGAAGCTCGCCGACGAGGACGGCAGGCTCCACCAGTTCTCCCACTGACCCCGGCACGGTCGTGCTGATCGCATTCGCCGGGACTCGCCACGCTGCGAACACGCACCGTGCCGAATGAGGTCGCAGTGCCGCGATGGGTGGCCGGCGATCGTGACCTTGGACTCTGCTGATGCGGCCGGATCGGGGCGAGAGTGGACGTGTGCCCCGACCACTCCCCCTCCAGCACGTGACGATCCACGGCCACTCGGTTCGATTCCGCCGCGGCGGATCCGGGGAGCCGATCCTGCTGATCCACGGCCTGGCCGGGAGTTCGCGGACGTGGGACGCCGTGATCCCCACGCTCGTCGACCACCACGACGTCATCGCACCCGACCTCCTCGGCCACGGAGAGTCCGCCAAGCCGATCGGCGACTATTCGCTGGGCGCGTTCGCGAGTGGATTGCGCGACTTCCTCTCGGTGCTCGGTGTGCCGAGCCTGACGATCGTCGGCCACTCGTTCGGCGGCGGTGTCGCCATGCAACTCGCCTACCAGCACCCGCACCTGGTCGACCGCCTCGTTCTGGTCGGCAGCGGCGGGCTCGGACGTGAGGTGTCGTGGCTGCTCCGACTGCTCACGCTGCCGGGCGCCGAGTACCTGATGCCGTTCGGATTCCCGAAGCCGCTCGTCGACGGCGCCAACGACATCGGCCGGCAACTCGGCAGGCGCGACATCCGCTCACCCAAATTGGCCGAGTTCTGGCGGGCGTACTCCTCGCTGGCGGGCGCTGCGAACCGGACCGCGTTCGTGCGCACGATGCGTGGCGTGATCGAGCCCTCCGGTCAGGTCGTCGACGCCAGCGACCGGCTGTACCTCGCGGCGCATGTGCCGACGCTGATCATGTGGGGCGACCAGGACGGGATGATCCCGGTCGAGCACGCGCACCGAGCGCACGAGCTGATCCCGACGAGCCGCCTCGAGATCCTCGAAGGGGTCGGCCACTTCCCCCACGTGGAAGCGCCCGACCTGTTCTGCGACACGCTGCTGGATTTCGTCGACGGCAGCAAGCCGGCGTCGACGCAGCACGAGCACCTCCGCGACCTGTTGGTCGACGGGCAGTGACCCGGGCCGGGTCGTTTTCGGAGAAGCGTGCTGCCGACGCCGATGTGACCGACCGCGCCGGACTCGCGGCCAAACCGGCCCGGTCCGCTCGCGGACGGATCGAGCGCCTCGTCAGTCGTTGACGATCTCGTCGAACTCCTCGTCGACCGCCTCCTGGACGTCCTCGTCGTCGATGAGCTCCTCGACGCGCGCCATCGACTCGCCACGCAACTCGGCGTGAACCAGCTCGGCGTCGAACGCGCCGCCGACCTCCTTCAGCAGATCCCAGTCGACCGGATCGGTGAGCATGAGCGCGATCGCCGACCCGGTCGCGTCCAAGTCGGCGTCCAGCTTCTCGCGGAGCTCGCGCCGGTCCTTCGAGCGCAGGAAGCCGGCCAGCCCGCCGACCACGGCGCCACCGACGGGTCCGCCCAGGATGATCCCGATGCCGAGCCCGATCGTTCCGCCCTTCCAGCCGGCGACGTATCCCCGGTTGTTCAGCCGGATCTTGCCGTTCTCCTCGCGGGTGAACGTGGCGGCCTCCTTGATCGCGAACGACCCACGCTCCTCGTGGGACCTCACGACCTCGTAGAACTCATCTGCCTTGATGCGACTGTCGAAGACCGCGATCACCAGGTCGTAGTCCTCGTCCGATTGATAGATGCCCATTTGTCGTCCTCTTGTGCGATCGGGGTTGTCAGCGCAGACGGTCGTTCCGAACTGCCACGATGCAAACCGTACCTCGCGAGGGCGATGTGGTTCCATTGACGGCGACGATGCGGCCAAGGTCACGCAGACCAATTCTGCGTCGCGGGCACGACCGCGATCGACGCTCGGCGAGTGGGCACCGACCGTCCGCGCCTGCTACACCACCTGGCTATGCCGATGACGTTCCAGGAAGCCTGCGAGGCCGTGTGTGCCCCCGGCACCCCCTTCGAGATCCGGGAGACCGAGGTCTTCGGGGTGCCCACGAAGGTCTTCGCCGGCACGCCACCGGACATGCGGCACCTGTTCGCCCTCGCTGCTGCCCGGACCGACGATTTCATCGTCTACGAAGACGAGCGGTGGACGATGCCCGAGGTGCTCGGCCTCGCCGGCCGGATCGGACATGCGCTCGTGCACGAGCTCGGCGTCGGGCACGGAGACAGGGTCGCGATCTCGATGCGCAACTACCCCGAATGGATCGCGACCTTCGTCGCGGTCACGAGCGTCGGGGCGATCGTCGTACCGCTCAACGCGTGGTGGGTCACCGACGAGATCGTCTATGCGCTGGACGACTGCGGCGCGAAGGTCGTGTTCGCCGACGACGAGCGCATCGCTCGCATCGACGACGCTCCCGAGGGGGCGATCGACGCCACGGTGGTTGCGGTCCGGTCGTCGGCGGCGCTCCCGAACGCGGTGATCGCGCTCGACGACCTGCTGCCCACCGATGCGAACATGCCCGAGGTCGAGATCGACCCCGACGACGACGCCACCATCCTCTACACCTCGGGCACGACGGGGCACCCGAAGGGCGCCGTGTCGACCCATCGCGCCGTCCTGAGCTCGCTGATGAGCTTCGCCGCACGGACGTCGGTGGCCGCGGTTCGCGAGCCGGCCGATCCGGACCCAGACGCTCCGCAGACCGCGTTCATGCTCGCCGTCCCGCTGTTCCACGTGACCGGCCTGGTGCCGGTGATGCTCGGATCGTTCGTGAGTGGGGCGAAGCTCGTGGTGACCCACAGGTGGGATCCCGACCGCGCGCTCGAGCTGATCGAGCGTGAGCGCGTGACCAACTTCGTCGCCGTCCCGACCATGAGTTGGGACCTCCTCGAGGCACCGACGTTCGCCGAGCGCGACACGACCAGCCTCCGCTCGGTGGGTGGTGGCGGCGCGCCGATGCCCCCGGAGCTGGTCAAGCGGATCGACGACAACTTCGCGAAGGGCAGCCCCGGCCTCGGCTACGGGATGACCGAGACCAACGCGTACGGTCCGCAGAACGCCGGCGCCGACTTCCTGGCCCATCCGACGTCGACCGGACGCGCGGTACCGATCATGGACCTCAAGGTCACCGATCCGGGCGGCGCGCCGCTGCCGACTGGTGAGACCGGTGAGATCTGGTTCCGGGCCCCGTCGCTGATCCGCGGCTACTGGAACCGGCCCGACGCGACAGCGGAGACGATCGTCGACGGGTGGCTCCGGTCGGGTGACATCGGCCGGATCGACGCCGAGGGCTTCGTCTACGTCAGTGACCGCGCCAAGGACATGGTGCTCCGGGGCGGCGAGAACATCTACTGCGCCGAGGTCGAGGCCGCCATCTACGAGCATGCGGCCGTGTACGAAGCAGCGGTCTACGGCCTGCCCGATGAGCGCCTCGGCGAGGAACTCGCGTGCCACGTGATGGTCAAGCCGGGCGAGACACTCACGGTCCGGGGACTGCAGGACTTCATCGGCGAGCGGTTGGCGAAGTTCAAGGTGCCGACCCGTGTGGCGATCGTCGACGAGCAACTCCCCCGTAACGCGTCGGGCAAGATCCTCAAGCGGCAGCTTCGCGACGCCGTCGTCGCCGAGGCGGTCGCCGACGCCTGATCACCGCGACGCGCCGGGATGACAGGGGCCCTTCCGGAATCGTGACCGCCGCGCGAGGGCACCTAGCGTGCCCGGCATGGAACTGAACGACAGGGTCGTGGTCATCACCGGCGGCGGGTCGGGTATCGGCGAGGCGCTCGCCCGCGCGGCGAACGACGTGGGTGCACGCCACGTGGTCGTCGCCGACCTGAACGGCGACGAGGCCGAACGGGTCGCTGCCGATATCGGAGGCACGGGCGTGCAGATCGACGTCCGCGACGAGGCGGCGATCCGCGAGCTCGTCGAGTCGACGCAGGACGCGCACGGCCCGATCGACCTGTTCGTCTCCAACGCCGGCTACGTGACGGCGGCCGGGCTCGAGGACCCCAACGAGTCGATCCAGAACATGTGGGAGGTGCATTGCCTCGCCCACATCTATGCCGCCCGGGCCGTGCTGCCGTCGATGATCGCCCGCGGTGAGGGCTACCTGCTCAACACCGCGTCGGCGGCCGGCCTGCTCACCCAGATCGGCTCGATGTCGTACTCGATCACGAAGGCCGCCGCGGTGTCGCTGGGCGAATGGCTCGCCGTCACACATCACCATCAGGGCATCCGGGTCTCGGTGCTCTGCCCCCAAGCGGTGCGCACCAACATCATCCAGAACAGCCCCGACAACACCGGCCGCACCGAGGACGACGCCTGGGAGGGCGGTGTCGCGAGCGGCGACGGGGTGCTCGAACCCGCCGACGTCGCGAACCTCTGCCTCGAGGCGATCCGCGATGAACGATTCCTGGTGCTGCCCCACGACGAGGTGGCCACGTACGTCGAACGCAAGGCGACCGATCGTGACCGCTGGCTCGCCGGCATGCGCCGCTTCCAGTCGGCGCTGTACCCCGACGGCGTGTTGCCGGGCGACGCCATCGCTCCCTCGGTCTGATCGGCGACACCAGCCGGGCCCGACCGATGCGCCAACCGGCTCGCGATCGGGCTCAGTCGACGTCTTCGGCGTCGACGACCGGTCCGAGTTCGTCCGGGCCCATCAGCGGCGGCCTGATCCGTCGATAGACCGAGCGGCCGAGCAGGTGCGTTCCCACGGGTCCGCCGATGAGCTGCAGCACGATCACGAGGATCACGACCACGGTCGCCTGCACCGTGCGGATCGACATGGCCGCACCCGCTCCCACGAGGACGACGCCGAGCGCCGGACCCTTGGCCGCAGCGTGCAGGCGCGAGTAGATGTCGCCGAATCGGACCACGCCGACCGCAGCGAGCACCATGAACAGCGCTCCGACCACGAGCAGCGTGTGCGCGACCAGATCCATCATCCGCCTCGCTGTTCGATGTAGCGGGCGAGCACGCCCGTGGCGACGAACCCCAGGAGCGCGACGACGAGCACGGTGTCGATGCTCACGGCGGAATCGACCCATGCGGCGTTGACGAGCACGCCACCGAGGATCGTCACCAGCAGGCCATCGAGGGCGATGATCCGGTCGGCCACCGACGGCCCGAGCAGCAGGCGCACGACGAAGAGGATCGCGGCGATCGACAGCAACAGGTAGGCGATCGCGATCACGGTGCTCCCACCCCGATCAACTGCTCGCGGGCCACCTGCGATCCGAACGCCCGCACCGCGAGCTCCTCGATCCTGAGCAGATCCCGGCGGACGTCGTCCACGTCGTGCAGGTGCATCACGTTGACGTACAACACGGCCGGCGAGCCGAGCGACTCGATCGTGACCGAGCCCGGCGTCAACGTGATCACGTTCGCGACCGCGTTCGCCACGAGATCCGACTCGGTTCGCATCCGCACCGCCACGACTCCGACGTTGATCTTGTTGCGGGGCGTCACGATCTCCCACGCGAGGTACAGGTTCGCGACCACGAGCTTGTAGATCACGAACAGGACGAAGTACACCGTGGCGACCGGACGGACACGCGCGCGGGCCCGGTCGTCGTCGTCGGACACCATCGACACCCCCGCCGACGCGAGCACCAGTGCCCCGACCAGCACACCCGACACCACGTTGGCGACACTGAGATCGTGCCAGAACCCGACCCAGAGCGCGATCAGCCAGAGCAGCAGGCCCCAGGACCGGATCCAACTCATGGCGCACGCTCCAACACGACCTCGACGTAGCCGTCGCGTTCGAGCAGGTCCTCGGCCGAACGCTCGGCGACGTCATAGAGTTCACCGGCCCACAGCGACACGCCGATCGACGCCACTACGAGCGATCCGGTCGCGGCCGCCATCGTCACGAACGACCAGCGTCCGCCCTCGTTGGGCGGCGACGACGGCTCCTCCTCCGGAACCCCCCAGAACACGCCGGCCCAGATCTTCGTCATCGAGTACAGCGTCAGCAGACCGACCGCCAGGCTCGCGGCGACCGCGATCCATGCCTCGGCGGACATGCCGGCGTCGACGAGTACGAACTTGGCCAGGAACCCGCTGAACGGTGGGATCCCGGCGAGGCTGAGGGCGGGCACCGCGAACAGCACGGCCACGAGGGGCGCGGTCCGGACGAGCCCGCCGACCTCGGACAGTCGGCTCGAACCGGCACGGTGGGCGACTAGGCCGGCGACGAGGAAGAGCGCCGTCTTCACGATGATGTGATGCACGATGTAGAAGACCGCACCGGCGACGCCGGCGACGGTGAACAGGCCGAGGCCGAAGATCATGTAGCCGATCTGGCTGATGATGTGGAACGCCAGGATGCGCTTCATGTCGTCCTGAGCGATCGCGCCGAGCACACCGACGATCATCGTGAGCACCGCAATGGTGAGCAGTACCGTGCCCATCCAGTCGGGAGCGTCGAACAGCAACGTCTGCGTTCTGATGATGGCGTAGACGCCGACCTTGGTCAGCAAGCCGGCGAAGATCGCCGTGACCGGGCCGGGTGCCGTCGGATAGCTGTCGGGCAGCCAGAAGAACAGCGGGAACAGACCCGCCTTGATCGCGAAGACCACGAGCAACGCCAACGCGAACGCTGCACGGACCGCCGGGTCGAGTTCGGCGAGCCGCACGCTGAGGTCGGCCATGTTGACGGTGCCGGTCGCCGCGTACAGCAGGGCGAGCACGGTGATGAACACCGTCGACGCGACCAGGCTGATCACGACGTACGTCATACCCGACCGAAGCTGGTCGGGACGTCCACCGAGCGTGATCAGCACGTAGCTCGCGGCGAGCATCATCTCGAACGCGACGAAGAGGTTGAACAGGTCGGCGGTGACGAAGCTGGCCATGACGCCGGCGGCGAGCACGAGGTAGATCGGGTGGAAGCCCACCCGGCGCTGCTCCTCCTCGGCCTCACCGATCGCGAAGATCATCACGGCGAGCAGCACCAACGACGAGACGACGAGCATGAGCCCAGCCAGTCGATCGACCACGAGTGAGATGCCGACGTCGGCGGTCCACCCTCCGGCGTCGTGCACGATGAAGCCCTCGCGGTCGGCCTCGACGAGCAACACGATGCTGACCGCGAGCGTCGCCGCCAGCGCGGTCACGCTGATCACACGCTGCGAGGCGCGCGACCAGCCGAGCACGATCGACAACGCCGCCCCGGCGAGCGGGATGACGAACGCGAGAGGAACGAGCGAGCTCATGGCGCCGGCTCCTCGTCGCCCGCACTGTCGGTCGGCTCGTGCTCGTCGACCTCGTCGGCACGTCGCTCGACGAGGCGATCCTCGAGGTCGTCCTCGACCCGGTCGTCTCCCGTGATCTGCCAACTCCGGTAGCCGAACGCGAGGAGCAAAGCGGTGACGCCGAACGTGATCACGACGGCCGTCAGACCGAGCGCCTGCGGGAGCGGGTCGGAGTAGCCGCCACCGCCGTCGATGATCGGCGCTCGACCGCCTTCGCCACCGGCGGTGATCAACAACAGGTTCGCTCCGTGGCCGAGCAAGCCGACGCCGATGATGATCCTCGACAGCCGACGCTGCATCAGCAACCATGCGCCGCTCGCGAACAGCACGGCGACGACGAGCGCGAGGAGCACGGTCATGTCCGCACCGCCGAGGGCGTAGGAGCGGGTTCGACGATGTCGCCGTCGTCATCGGAGTCGCCGGTGTCCTCACCGAACGCTTCGTACGCCATCAACACGAGCCCGACCACGACCAGGTAGACACCGATGTCGAACGGCAGCGCCGAGGTGGCCTTGACCTTGCCGATCAGCGGCAGATCGGCTTCGAACGAGGCGTGTTCGAGCACGGACTCCCCGAGCAACAACGGAGTGATGGCGGTTGCGGCGGCCAGCGCCAGACCACCGCCGAGCACCGTCCACGGTGCGAGCCGGAACGCACTGCGAACCGACGAGATCCCTCCCGCGACGTACCGGAGACTGATCGCTGCACCCGCCGTGAGCCCGCCGACGAAGCCACCGCCCGGCTGGTTGTGACCCGCGAACAGGAAGTAGATCGACAACACGAGAATGCTGGGGTAGAGCAAGCGCGCCCATGAGTCGACCACGGGCAGTCGCGCGAAGGCCGACGACGACGAGCCGCCGGCGTCGCCGGGTCGCCGGGCCGCGCGCGCCAGCGAGACCAACCCGATCGCAGCGACCGCGAGCACGGTGATCTCGCCCAACGTGTCGAGCCCACGGAAGTCGACGAGGATCACGTTCACGACGTTCGCTCCCTTGCCGTCGGGAACCGAGCGCTCGATCATCTGCTCGGACACCGACGGCTGTTCGACGTCGGACCTCGCACCGGCGGCGAGCAGTGCGAAGATGAACACGCTCACCCCGAGCAGGCCCGAGACGAACAGCCGGATCGGCAGACGAACGGCGGCGCGCTCGTCGACGAAGTGACGGGGCAGGAAGCGCAGCACGAGCACGAAGAGCACCGTGGCCAGCGTCTCGATCGCGAACTGTGTGAGCGCCAGGTCGGGCGCCCCCTGCAGCACGTAGAAGCCCGCCATGCCGAACCCGACGCCGCCGAGCATCAGGGCGGCGGCGATCCTCCGGGGGACGACGGCCGCGCCGAGGGCGCACGCCACGACCACCACGGCGATGGGCACGTGGACCCAGGTGCCGATCAGATCGGGGAAGACATCGAGACCGGCCACCGCCGGGCCCAACGGCGCGAGCGCCACCACACCGACGATCACGACCAGGTACGCCGGCAGCGACCCGTTCTGGAGCACCGACGTGGTGCGACGACCGAAACGCGACACGCCGGCCACGGTTCCGGTGAACACCTCGTCGCTGTCGGGCACCCAGGCGATGAGTCGGTGGAACCCTTGCTGAGCCGCCGCGACGTGTCGCCGGGCGACGACCATTCCGATCCCCAATGCGATGATCGTCGCCGAGAGGACGAGGGCCGTGTTGAAGCCGGCCCAGAGCACGACGTCCTTCGGCTTCCCGTCGGGGTACAACGCCGTCGTGGCCGCCTCGACGAAGTCGGAGATGATCGCGGGAGCGAGACCGATGAGCAACGACAGAGCGGCGAGCAGCAGCGCCGGGGCGGCGAACGCCGGCGACGGAGCGGGAGCCGTCGGTGACGCGGTCTCGGCCGCGACGCCGGGATCCGCCAGTCGACCGAACACGCCGAGCACGAACCGTGCGGAGTACGCGAACGTGAGCACCGATCCGATCACCACGACCCCGACGATCACGGCCGCGCCGGCGAACGATGCCTCGAGCAGCGCGTCGAGGGCCTTCTCCTTCGCGATGAACCCCAGCACCGGAGGCACGCCGGCCATGGACGCGGCGGCGACCACGGCGGCGACCGTGATCGGCCGCCAACCCGGCCCGAAGCCGGCGAGCCGGCGGACGTCGCGGGTGCCCACCTGGTGGTCGACGATGCCGACGATCATGAACAGCGCGGCCTTGAAGAGCGCGTGGGCGATGAGCAGCACGATGCCGGCCTGCGCCACCGCGTATTCACCGGTGCCGAACAGCAGCATGAGGAACCCCAGCTGGCTGACGGTGCCGTAGGCGAGCAGGAGCTTGAGGTCGTACTGTCGCAGTGCGCGCCAGGCCCCGACGATCATCGTCACGGACGTGACCGTCAACACGACGGGCCGCCACGTGTCGATGGCGACGAGAATCGGCGCCAGGCGGGCGACGAGGAAGACGCCTGCCTTCACCATCGTGGCGGCGTGCAGATAGGTGCTGATGGGCGTCGGTGCGACCATCGCGCCCGGCAACCAGCCACCGAACGGGAACTGCGCCGACTTCGTGAACGCGCCGATCAGCACGAGCACGACGGCGACCGTGACGGTCGTACCCGACGGCGGCTCGGCGATCAGCTCGCTCAACCGGTAGGTGCCCGCCGCTTGGCCGATCAGCACGAAGCCGGCCAGCATGACGAGGCCGCCCATGCCGGTGATCAGAATCGCCGACAGGGCGGCCGAGCGGGCCCGTGGGTTCTCGTCGTCGTTGCCGATCAGCAGGTACGACGTGACCGACGTCAGTTCCCAGAACAGGAAGAGCGCGAGCAGGTGGTCGGAGACGGCGACACCGAGCATCGCTCCGGCGAAGAGCGTGAGCAGGCCGGCGAGGCGGCCGATTCCGGGCTTGGGGTGGGAGAAGTAGCCGACGGCGTAGATGCACACCAGGAGCCCGATGCCGGAGACGATCAGCGCCAACACCATCGCCATCGCGTCGAGTCGCAGGTCGATCGAGAGGTCGAGCTGTGGGATCCACTGCACCGAATCGGTGACCACGTCGCCGTCGGTCACCCGCCCGACTCGGGAACCGAACGCCACCAGCGTGATCAATGGTGCGATCGCTGCCAGGAGGAAGCTGCGCCGGCCCAACCGGTCACCGAGCGCAATGATGCCGAGGCCGAGCACGAGGTGGAGCAGGAGAACGGCGAACAGCATGGGCGGGGCGGCTGCGACAGGTCGATGTCGGCGTCGGGCATCATATCGGGGACCACGACAAACACTTCTCAATTGACCTTTTCGACAATGGGTGTTAGATTGTCGACATGACCAGTGACGGCATCACCGTCCGCCTGCACCCGAACCGGGGCGCACGTGTGCCGCTCGGCGACATCGCGCGCCGGGCGGCCGAGCTCCGGAGCATCGAGCCCCAGGTACCGAGCACCCGTCGTTCCGAGTTCCTCACCGACCTCCACGTACTCGAGAGCGACCTCGACACCCTGGTGCTGCGTTCGGCCGCCGGCGTCGACGTCCACCCCGCCCACGTCCGCCGTTGCGCCCGGCGAGACCTGTGGTTGCGGCAGCAGTGGGGCGACCACGAGCTCGCGGCATGAGCCGGCCGACCACCACACTGCATCGTCCACCATCGATCACGTATTCTCGGGATGTGGAATCCGTCGCCCGCTCCTGGACGTTCCTGACCAACCACGCGCACGTGCTCATCGCCGTCAGCCGCAATCCCGAGCTGCGCCAACGTGACATCAGCGAGCTGGTCGGCATCACCGAGGGCGCCGTCCAGCGGATCCTCAACGAGCTCGAGGACGACGGCTACCTGGCGCGTGAACGAATCGGACGACGCAACCGGTACACGGTGCTCGCCGGGCAGCCGTTGCGACACCCACTCGAAGCGGGCCACACGATCGAAGAGATCATCGACACGGTGAACCGCGGCGCCGTGCCCGCGAACTGAGAGTGTCACGATGCCCGACATGTCGCCACAGATGAACGAGCTCCTCGGCCACAACCGGAAGTTCGCCGACCGGTTCCACGACGCCGACCTCCAGGTCGAGCCCACACGACGGATCGCCGTCGTCACGTGCATGGACTCGCGCATCGACACCTTCGCGGTCCTGGGTCTCCGGAACGGCGAAGCACACATCATCCGCAACGCGGGCGGCGTCATCACCGATGACGTGATCCGCTCGCTGTGCCTGTCCCAACGATTCCTCGGGACCCGCGAGATCATCCTCGTCCACCACACCGACTGCGGATTGCAGAAGGTCGACGAGGCGATGTTCCGCGACGAGCTCGCAGCAGAGCTCGGCGTGAAGCCCTGGTGGTCGCTCGAGACCTTCGCCGACCCGTACGAGGATGTCCGCCAATCGATCCAGCGCCTCATGATGACGCCGTTCATCCAGCACAAGGATCGGATCGCCGGCTTCGTCTACGACGTGACCAACGGGCTCCTGCACCGGGTCGGATCCGACCTCTGATCGTCAGGCACCCCGACCACGATCGCGCGCCGGGAGCCGACTGGCGCACACCGCCCCGGCGAACGACACGAGCGCCGAGAGCACGAACACCCACGTGAACGAGCCGAACGCGTCGGCGATCGCACCGCCGACCTGTGGTGAGATCATCTGCGTGACACCGAACGCCAACGTGGCGGCACTGAACGCCGGGCCGTAGGTGTCGACGTCGGTGTGATCGACGATGTGGGCGATGATCAACGCCGGCATGCCCGAGAACATGAGCCCGATCCCGACCGCGGCGATCGCCACCCATGGCTGCCGTCCGGTGAGCACCAGCAGGGTGCACGCCCCGAAACAGACGAAGGCTGCCGTGACGGTGAGTCGGCGACCGACTCGATCCGACAACGGCCCGAGCGTCATGCCGCCGAACACCGTCGCCGCGCCCACGAACGAGAACATGGTCGTCGCCTCACCCGTGGTGAACCCCGAATCGTCCTCGAGGCGCGCGACCAGAAAGCCGAGTACGAGGATGTACGCGAACCCGAACGCCCCGTAGGCGAGTGTGGCCGGCAGCCAGGCCGTCACCTTCCGGAGCGCTCCGATGCCACCGAAGCCGCCGCTGATCGAGGGGCGGTCCCCGTGCGACCGGAGGAACACGAACGCTCCGACGAGCACGACGACGGCCACCGCGAACTCGATCCGGTACATCTGTTGCCACAGGTCGTCGGCATCGCTTCGTCGATCGAGGTATGCCGACACCTGACCGGCGAACAGCAGGCCGATCCCGATGCCGGAGCCGACGAGCCCGATCGCCATACCGGCCCGATTCGGCGGGAGCGCCCGCGCCGAGATCGCCGGCGCCGGGATCCAGATCACGGCTCCGCCGAGTCCCATCGCGAACAGTGCCACACCGAGCGTCGGCCCGTTCGGAGCGACGGCGGCGGTGCCCAGCGCCGCCGTCGAGATCGACAGACCGATGCGCATCAGACCCACCAGCGTGACCTTCGACGCCGCCCACGACACCGCGAGCGTGCCGAGCAGGTAGGCCGTGACGTTGAGCGTGCCGAAGAACCCGGCGAGCGTGTTCGACCCCCCGAGCACGTCGTCGCGTGCGCTGGGGAGCACGACACCCCACGTGAATCGCCCGAACGCCTGCGCCACGCAGGCCGAGGCCATCACGAGCACGATGACGAGCCACGCCCGCTCCACCGGGCGGTCGGTGGTCGCGATCGGCCGGGACGAACTCACAACTCACCGGCGTCCAGCGATGCCAGGATCTCGGCGGCGCGGTCGCGGACGTCGTCGAGATCGGACAGCCTGCGCATCGAGGCGAGTTGCCGGGCGAGTCGGTGGTTCGAGGCGAACGTCTCGGCGTTACGGGCCAGGAAGTCCCAGTAGAGCGTCGTGAACGGGCACGCGTCGGTGCCGGTCCGCTGCTTGGGGTCGAACCGGCACGACCGGCACGAGTCGCTCATCCGGTTGATGTACGCGCCACCGGAGGCATACGGCTTCGTGGCCATCCGCCCCCCGTCGGCGTACAGCGCCATCCCGATCACGTTCGGGAGCATCACCCACTCGGCGCCGTCGACGAAGCTCGCCCACATCCACTCGGTCATGGCCGCCGGATCGACACCGGACGTCAGAGCGAGGTTGCCGAAGACCATCAACCGCTCGATGTGGTGGGTGTAGCCGTGGTCGTGGAGATGTCGCATGGCGCTCTCGACGCAGGCCATCTCCGTGTCGGCACCCGATGACAGCACCGGCGGAACCCGGCGGCCCGCGTCGAGCGCATTCATCCCCCGGTAGTCCGGCATCCACAGCCAGAACACACCCCAGACGTACTCGCGCCAGCCGATCACCTGGCGCACGAACCCCTCGACCGAACCGATCGGGGCGTCTCCGGCCCAGTAGGCGTCGGCCGCTGCCTCCACCACCTCCGAGGGGTGGAGCAGCCCGAGGTTCATCGACGACGAGAGGACCGAATGGGCCAGCTTCCACTCGGCGGCGAGCATGGCATCCTCGTGTGGGCCGAAGGGGGCCAGGCCGGTCGCAACGAACTCGTCCAGTCGGGCGAGCGCCTGTGCGCGCGTCACCGGCCACGTGCCATCGGGCTCCGCACCCCAGCACGAATCGGGGAGCGCATCGATCACCTCCCGATCGATGTCGTCCGGCTCGAAGCGCTCGACCGTCGGCCACGACCGACCGTCCCGGGGTGGCCGCTCGCGGTTGTCGTGATCGAAGTTCCACTGCCCACCGGCCGGCTCGGGACCGTCCGGGCCTTCCTCCATGAGCACGTCGAGCCGCCGGCGCTGCCAGCGATAGAAGTCCTCCATCTTGAACGACGAACGGTCGCCGGCCCACGTCGCGAACTCGTCGTGGTGACAGGTGAACTGGTCGTTGCGGACGCGCTCGACACCGAGCCGGTCGAGCAGGTTGCGACCGTCCCAGCTCATCGGCTCCATGGCGACGACGTGTGTCACGTCGTGCTCCTCGCGGTGGGCGCGGAGCCCGGCCGCGAGCGTCGGTGCGGTTCGGTGATCGACGTCGAAGCCCTCCTCTCGGAGCTCGTCGGCGAAGTGCGCCATCGCCGACAGGACCAGGTGCAACCGTTGCCGGTGCCACCGCTTGGAGTCGATCTTGTGAACACTCGTCACCAGCAGCACGCGGCAGTCGCCCGGATCCCGGTCGGCGAGGGCACCGCTGCGGCGATGCAGCTGATCGCCGAGGACCCAGACCGTCGGTCTCGGTTCGGAACGACTCACGCCGATGCCAACACCGCGGCGAGGACGATGCCGCGGGCGGTCCATGCCGCCGTGCGCACCCAGTTGGTGGAGATCAGCGACCGGACGACCGCGTCGTCGTGGCCCTCGGCCAGCCGGGCGTGCAACGGAACCTGCACGAACGCGGTCGACAGCAGCGCGACGCCGAGCAGTGCGGCGGCGACGATCGCACTGAGTGCCGACATCGACGCCGGGCGGCTCACGAGCAGCACGAGCGCAGTGACACCCTCGGCGGCCATCAGCGGACCGACGACCCACGTGATCCGGCGTTGGTGATCGACCGCAGCGATCGACGGTTGCAGCGCGGACAGCCGGCCGAGCAGCGGGTAGTGGACGAGCTGCACCATCCAGATCACGCCGACCATGCCCCACGCCGCCACCGTGCTGACCACCAGGACGCTCACGCCGACGCCGGACTTCCGGGCTCGACGGTCTCGAACCAGGCGATGTCGACGGGTACGCCGGGCGAGTAGAGCACACCAGGGTCACCGCCGGGGACGGGCAGTCCGGCGGCGACGAGCGGGTCGGGGTCCACGTCGAACGAGTCGACGACGTGGAGAGGCCACCGCGGGTGGTACACGGCCCCGTACAGCAACCGTCGGCGTCGCATCGTGAGCAACGCCCACCTCGCGGTCAGGAAGTGGTCGAGCGACGTGACGTCGCCGTCGGGGATGCGTTCACCGACGGTGAAGTCGATCGTCGCGGCCGGCCGCCGGCGATGTGGCCACCGCCGCCGCATCTCGTAGCGGTGGTGGTCACCCCGCACCGTGTGATCGGCCGAAGCGAAGCAGTAGGGCAGCGAGAAGACGCTCCGGGCGACGCCGACGATCGACGCGCGCGGGACGTCGAGCGAGAAGAACCACACGGCTCGGCGACCGTGTGCATCGAGGACATAGGTTCGCACGTTGATCTCGATGAAGTGCGAGAGGTAGGGGATCGGCGGCGTCGGGCCGAGCTGAACCCGACGCATCTCGAACGGGATGAGACCGACCCACGCTCGACCGTCGAACGTGTCGACCCGGACCCCCGCTGGCAGGAGCCGCTGGACGACCTCCGGCTCGTACGACCAGTGGAAGTAGGCGAGTTCGTCCCAGCGCTGGTGGAGCACCTCGCGACGTCTCAGCTCCGGGGGTGCGGGCTGCACCGGTTCGGGGGCCGGACATCCGGTGTCATCGAACAACGCCGCGAGCGTACCGAGGGTGCCCGCGAGGTGGTCAATCGGTCGGGCACCCGTCGTCGGTGCGGATTCGGTCGGACGACGACCCTCGGACGGTTCCGGTGGTCATCGTCACCGAGCCCGACGCGAACAGCGCGCTCCGCGGGTCCGAATCGGCGGCGCCCATGGCCACGACGGCTCGAACACGGTTCCGGCCTCGTGTCGTCGCGGTGCGGTGGGAGGGCCCGGGTCCAACGCGTGGGATCTCCACGGTCGTGTCCGCCCCGATCCGGGGTGGACACGACCGGGCGGCCCGCTCACGTCGTCGAGCGAGCGGCGCGACGATCCGGCGGCACGAATCCCGGTCGGGACGATCGGGTCGATCCCGAGCCGTCAGGTCGGCTCGGGATCGTCAGCGCTCCCCATCGCCTCGTCGACGAGGCGGAACATCGGCCTGGCGTTCAACAGGAGGCTTGCGACCACCACGGCGGAGGCGATCGACACCCACTGCGCCCCCCACGCCTCGGCGACGACCCCGCCGAGCATCGCACCGAGTGGTCGCATCCCCCACGCGATGAAGAGGTACGCGGTCATCATCCGCCCGAACACCTCGTCGGGGACGAGTCGTTGCCGGACCGTCGCGCTGACGATGTTCCAGGTCGGATCCGAGACCCCGTTGACGACGGCGGCCAGGAACGCCGCTGCGGCGATGGTGAAGAGGCCGAACATCAATGCGCCGGTGACGAAGCACACCACGCTGAGGCGCATGCTCCACGAGTGGCTCGTCCGGCGGATCAGTCCGGCGACGAAGAACGACGTGACCACCGAGGCGATCGCATCGACGCTGACGAGCACACCGAAGCCGACATCGCCCAGGCCGAACCGCTCGGTGACGAGCACGACGAAGACACCGTTGCCGGCCGCCCCGACGAACGAGAACGTGCCGACGGCGATGACGAGCGGGCGTAGGACCGGATGGGCCCACACGTACCGGAGACCGACGATCGTACGCCGGTGGACCGGGAGGACCTCGGACGCTTGCGGCGGTCGATAGCGGCCGGGCAGCCGGGTGAGCGTGACGATGCTGACCACTGCCACGGCCGCCGACGCGAGGAAGGGCGCCGACGCCTCCCATTGGAAGAGCAGTGCACCGACCGGCGGGCCGACGAAGCTGTTCGTGATGGTCTGGGTGGCGGAGAGTCGGGCATTCGCGACTTCGAGTCGACGCGGGCGCACGAGATCACGAACGAGCGCCGGCAGGCCGCCGTCGGTCATCACCTCACTCGTCCCGATCAGGAACGCGACCACGAACAACACCTCGATCGACGGGTCGCCGACGATCAGCGCGACCCCGAGCCCGCCGATCACGAGGGCTCGGGCGGTCTGCGCGATGACGGCGATCCAGCGCCGGTCGTAGCGGTCGATGAGGACTCCCGCGGGAAGACCGATCAGGAGGTACGGCAGGTACTGCGCCACGGCCACCGCTGCGACGAGTCGTGCGTCGTCGGTGAGGCGGATCGCGAGCAGTGGCAGCGCGACGAGGCTGAGGCCGTCACCGAGATTGGAGGCGGTGAACGCAGTCCAGAGCGTCCAGAAGGGGCGACCGAGCCCCGAGCCGGGCGTCGACGGCGCGCCGCTCTGCTCGTTCACGCGACCGCACCCGGTGCGAGGACGCCGCGCCGACCGCTCGATCCGGCGAGCGCGCCGACCGTCACATCGTGAACGCGAGGTTCCGGGCGGCGCGATCACCCCAGCCGGCGTCGCCCACCCAGGTCACCCGACCATCGTCGATCGGGTCCTGAGGGTCGATCCGACCGCAGGCCAGCAGTGCGAACGTCGTCGAGTCGGTCCGCAGTCTCACGTCCGGTGCGTCGAGTGTGTCCACCTGACGGGCGCGACCGTCGACGACCACGTGGAACGTCCGGACGACCGGTCCGGTCAGGTCGATCGACATGCTCATGCCGTCGGGCAGCCCGATCTTGCGTCCCACGATGTAGCCGAGCGAACCCTCGATCTCGGCGAGCGCCATCTCGGCGGCCGGCCCGTCCTCGTGGCCGGGGAGACCGAGCGGCACCCGGATGTCCTGCTCGTGGACCCAGAAATCGAAGATGCGGACGTCCATGAATCGCCCGTACGTGCCGGGGCCGACCGGGGTCATGCAGGGCAACTCGAAGTCGTCGTCGGACATCGCCGCCAACTCGTCGCGACGGGCGGCGATGACGTCCCGATAGATCCCCAGCACCTCCTGGTCGCCCAGCGACGCGACGCGCTGCATCCAGTGCCCGACCTTCTCGAAGGGAAGGGCGTCGGGCATCGAACCGGGCGGCTCCCCGAGCAGCATGTGCTCGACGGCGCCCAGGTGCACGAGCACGCCGCGAACCGTCCAATCCGGACACAGCGACTGTGTCGCCCACTGGTCGCCGTCGAGTCGGTCGAACAGGTCGTCGAGCGACTCCCAGCAGCGCCCGAGATTCTCCACGGCAGGACGGCTGTTCATGACCCGCTCCGGTCAGCGGTGCGATCGCGATCCGCGGCGCCGACCACCTCGAACCCGTCCTCGGTGAACCCGACCTCGACACCGCGGTTGATGCTCACCCAGTCGCGCGCCTCCAGGTACGGCCGGAAGGTGTCGGCGATCCGGCGCTCGATCGCCTTCGTCTTCGGCTGTTGCAGCTCGAACACGTCGGGGAACTCGGTCCACGCCGTCACCGCGTGCCACAACCGCACCGCCGCCTCGCCGGTCGGCGGGTCGATCAGCACGGGCCCGAACAGGCAGTGGTCGCCGAAGAACAACGTCGGCACGCCGTACCCACCGGCTGCGACGACCCGGTCGTGGTCGGCCCGGACCTCGTCGTGTGTGCTGTCGTCGGCGATCGCGCGGTCGACGATGGTGGGGTCGAGGCCGAGCTCTGCGAGCAGGTGTCGGGCGACAGCCGGGTCGTGCGGGCGATTGCCGTCCTCGTGGAGCGCCTTGCCGGAGATCGTGTACCACCGGTCGACGTCCTGCATGCTCGTCCGCCGGAGCAGTGCGCCGATCCGCATCAGTGACCAGCCGAACGTCCACTCCCGTTCCCACGCGTGCTTCTTGCCCTCGACCCGGTTGATCTCCTCGAGGCTGAAGAACCGCCAGTTGATCGTCAGGCCGAGCTGGTCACGGACGTCCCGGATCCACTTCGAGGTCTGGTACGCGTACGGGCAGAGGACATCGAAGTGGAAGTCGACCTCCTGGGGTTGCGGTGCGCTCATTGGGAACCCTCTCGACGTGTCGGCACGGAGACCATCGTGACATCTGGCCCGGGCCCGCATCGACCCGTACGTTCGGGCCGCCGACACCTCGGCGACGCGATCGTCGCGGTGCCGTCGGTACGTGGGCCCTCGAACCAGGGGTGCGGCACCCTCGCGGTCCTCCCCGTCTGCACCATCGGCCCGGGCCCGGCGGGCTCGGCACACACGCCCCGGCCGACATCTGCCGGCAACTCGTTCAACTCGGCGCCAGGTCCGGTGCACACCGACTCATCACGACGAATCACCTGCCGCACCGTGCGCGCCGATCGAGCCGAGCGGACCGATCGTTCGTCCGATCAGCGGCACGCCCGGCCGATACGCGAGGTGGTGGTGCGTGGGCGCATCGAGGATGACGGCATGCCCGGCTGCGCCCGGCACGAGACGCCCGACGTCGCTCCGGCGCAGCGCCGCCGCTCCGCCGACCGTGACGGCCTGCACGGCCTCGTCGATCGTCATGTGCATGTCGCGGACGGCGAGCGCGATGCAGAACGACAGCGATGTCGTGTAGCTCGAACCCGGGTTGCAGTTGGACGCGATCGCAACGGTCGCTCCCGCGTCGATCACGCGGCGCGCATCGGGGTAGGGCTGGCGCGTCGAGAAGTCGGTCGCCGGCAGGAACGTCGCCACCGTCGAGCTCCCGGCGAGCGCCTCGACGTCCGCGTCGGACAGATACGTGCAGTGATCGACCGATGCACAACCGCAGTCGACCGCGAGTTGCACACCCGGGCCGTGACCCAGTTGGTTGCCGTGCAGTCGCAGGCCCAGCCCGGCCGCGCGGCCGGCGTCGAGCACCGCCCGGCACTGGTCGGCGTCGAACGCCCCCGTCTCGCAGAACGCATCGACCCAGCGGGCGTGCAGCGTGACGGTTCGCAACATCTCGTCGCAGACGAGTTCGATGTAGTCGTCGGGCCGTCCTTCGAATTCGGCAGGCAGGAGATGAGCTCCCAGGAACGTCGACTCCGGGGTGTGGGCGCGTGCGATCTCGACGGAGCGCAACTCGTCCGCGACGTTCAGGCCGTACCCGGACTTGATCTCGATCGTGGTCGTCCCGGCCCGGTGGGCTTCCGCGAGGCGCTGCCCGACGAGCCGCTCGAGATCCGGGGTCGTGGCAGCCCGCGTCGCCTCGGTGGTCACGCGGATGCCCCCACCGTCGTAGGGGCGACCGGCCATCCGGGCCGTGAACTCCGCGGCACGGTCCCCGGCGAACACGAGATGCGTGTGGGAATCGACGAACCCGGGAAGCACGCAGGCACCCGCGGCGTCGATGCGGTCGTCGGCGAGTGCACCTGCCGCGCCCACCGAGACGACGACGTCGTCGACGATCACGACCGAGGCTCGCTCGATGATGCCGAGCGGACCGCGGCCGAGTTCGGGATCGTTCGTGATCAGCGACCCGATGTCGTCGATGACGACCGACCGTCCGGTGGGTGGCGTCACCGCGACCACGTCCTGCGCCGGTCGTGCCGAGTGGGTGAGCGGGCGTACACGGCGTTCAGTCCTCCATCAGCGTTCGGATCGACTCGTCGAGCGCACGCGGCACGTCGATGTCGACATGGCAGCCGTCGATCGACACCCGGCGGCCGTCGACCACGACGTGGACCACGTCGCTCGACGTGGCTGCGAACACGACCGCCTCCACCATCGTGTCCCGACCGGAGCCGGCGGTCCGGACCGAGTCGAGGGCCACCGTGACGAGATCGGCACGCCCACCCACCGTGATCAGTCCGGCATCCGACCACCCGAGGCATTGGTGCCCGGCCGCCGTGGCGGTGTGCAGCAGATCGGCGGCTCGGTGGACTCCTCGTCGCCGTGTCCGAAGTCGCTCGTCGAGTTCGACCGCGCGCGCCTCTTCGAACAGGTCGATGACGGCATGGGAATCGCTACCGATCGCGAGTGCGACACCCGACTCGGCCATGGTGTCCGTCGACGCGATCCCGTCGCCGAGATCGCGTTCGGTCGTCGGACACATGCACACCGTCGACCCGGCTCCGGCCAGGACTTCGATGTCGTGCTCGGTGGCATGGGTCGCATGGACGGCCGTGAAGCGGTCGGTGACCGCGCCCGAGCGCACGAGCAGTCCGAGGGGCGACACGGCGAACCGCTCGTGACAGGCATCGTCCTCTGCGGTCTGCTCGGACACGTGGGCGTGGACCTGCGCCTCCCGATCGGCCGCCCATGATGCGACCACGCTCATCGCGTCGGGATCGACCGCTCGGACCGAATGGATCGCCGCACCGATTCGGCTCGACCCGCCGGGTCGGAGCGCCGACGCACGGTCCGCCCAGGCCTCGGCCGACGGGTCGCTGAATCGAAGCTGTGCCCCCGAGGGCGGTGCGTACCCCGAACCGTCGAGCCCGCCGTGCAGGTAGAGCGCGTCGAGCAGCGTGATCCGGATGCCCGCATCACCGGCTGCCGCGACCACCGCCTCACCCATCGCATTCGGGTCGGAGTACGGGATGCCGTTCGGCTGGTGGTGGAGGTAGTGGAACTCCCCCACCGTCGTGACGCCTGCTTGTGCCATCTCGGCGAACACGGCGCGGGCGAGCCGGTGGTATCGGTCGGGATCGAGCCGTTCGGCGGCGCGGTACATGAGATCGCGCCAAGTCCAGAACGTGCCCCGGTCACGTTGCGTCCGGGACCTGAGCGCCCGGTGGAAGGCATGGCTGTGGGCGTTCGCGAGGCCGGGCACCGTGATGCCGTGCAACCGTCGATCATCGGGCTGGGCCGGGGCACCCGGATCGATCGACTCGAACCTGCCGTCGGCGACCGTGATGCGGACCGACGCCCCGACCTCCCGGTCGAGCAATGCGAACTCGCACCAGTAGCTGTCGCTCATGACCCGACGCGCTCGACGAACTCCGTGATCCGGTCGACGAACGCGGGGCGATGGAACTCCTCGAAGTTCGCCCAGGTGCTGAGCGTGGACGGGTCGCGCACACGGTCGACGAACAGCACCCCGTCGAGGTGGTCGCACTCGTGCTGCCAGGTACCGGCGGTGAGGCCGCGCTTGATCTCGTCGTGCTCGACACCGTCGCGGTCGAGATACCGGACACGGATGTTGACGAACCGCTGGACGTTCCCGCGCAGCGGCACGGACAGGCACCCCTCGTTGATCTCGACCGTCTCGTCGTCGAGGGGTTCGATGACGGGGTTGATCGCGACGGTGAGGGGGATCCGTGGCTTGTACGGGTAGCGGGGATTGTCGCCGACCTCCATGACGACCACTCGGAGCGGGACCCCGATCTGGTTGGCGGCGAGCCCGGCTCCGGCGGCGGAGCGCATCGTGTCGACGAGATCGTCGACGAGCGCCTGAACGTCGTCGCCGCGAACGTCGGCGGGCTCGACCTCGTCCGCGCGGGTACGCAGGACCGGGTCACCGATGCTCCGGATGGCCCGGGCCGTCATCGTCGATCCCCGTGCACGAAGAGGACCGGGAAGAGGGGATGCTCCATCGGCGCGCCGGGGGCCAACGTCGACTCGAGATCCGGGAAGGGTGGCGACGTCGGCCAGTCCCGTGGAGCGTGCACCATGTCGTCGCCGAGGAACCGCACCGACAACACCCGGCGACGACCGCCCCCCGGCACACCGCCCGAACCGTGGACGGTGAGCATGTCGAAGAAGACCGCATCGCCGGGGGCGAGCTCCCAGCCGATGACGTGCCAGCCGTCCGCGGCGAAGTCGGGCAGCTCGGCCAGTGCCCCCTCCGGGAACCAGTCGGCGCGATCGTCGAGGAACGTGCGCGGCATGTACCACGGACCGCGATGTGTACCGGCGACGAAGTCCAGCGTCGACTCGCGTGGCACCGGGTCGACCGGGAACCACATGCTCACGTTCTGGCGACCATCGACGTTGTAGTAGGGCAGGTCCTGATGCCACGGCGTCCGTTGGCGGGTTCCGGGCTCCTTCACGAGCACGTGGTCGTGGTAGAGCCGGATCGTCGACGACCCGGTCAGTTCGGCGGCGATGTGCGCCGCCGGCGACTCACGGATGAACCGTTCCATCTGCGGGAGCCGCTGCCAGTTGCAGAAGTCCTCGACGAAGAGGGCGTCGTCGTCGCTGCTGGCACGCTTCGCGAGCGGCGACAGCGCCGCGAGGTTCGCTTCGATCGCGGCCTCGGCCATCGCGACGTGTTCGGGCGTGAACGCACCACGCACGCACACCGCTCCGTCGCGGGCGAGATCACCTTCGACGACCCATCGGTCGGCGATCACGACGTCCGTCCGTAGAAGGTGGCGAGCGCCGAGTCGGAGAGAGCCACGTCGGGCTCGCTGTTGAAGGCGAAGACCACGAGCACCCGCGTGGTCGCGCCTTCGGTGGGGGTGACGCGGTGCAGGGCGTCACGGCCTCGGAACAGCACCAGGTCGCCCGGCTCGATGCCGAGCCGTTCCACCGCCTCCCGGCCGTCGAGCACGCCGGCGACCCGGTCGTATCCCATCTCGCCGCGGTCGGCGACACGCACGTCACGCACGTACTCGAACGCGCCGCCTGCGTCGGGCGCCTGCACGAGCATCGTGACCGCGAACGACGAGTTGTCGAAGTGCCACCCGAGTTCGTGGCCCTCGGACGCGAAGTGCACGTTGACCGACGACAGCCGGTCGGCGTAGGGGAACAGCTCGTCGATGCCGAGCACGCCGCAGAGGAAGGTCCGGAAGTCGTCGGAGTCGTAGACCTCCCGCAGCGGCGAGTCCGCCGGGATCTGGTCGTCGGCGATCAAGCCCTTGCTGCTCCGGATCTGACGGTTGAACGTGTGGTCGTCCGCGAGCGATGCGTCGGGTGGCGTCAGGTACACGTTGTGCGTCGAGTTCGCGTAGAACGCCTCGTCACATCGATGCGCCGTCTCGGCCACCACGTGACGGACCGCCTCGTTCGTGAAGAATCCGGTCAGCACGAGCGCGCCGTCACGATCGAGTCGACACCGGCAGCGCTCGACGTAGGCGGGGTCGCCGATGGGGTGCTGCGTCGTGTCGAGATGGTCCACGATCACGTCGGTATCTCACCGGCGGAGTGCATGGGCACCCTGACCCCGCGCGCGGCGGCGACGTCCTCGGCCCGCTCGTAGCCGGCGTCGACGTGGCGGATCACGCCCGTCGCCGGGTCGTTGGTCAGCACCCGTTCGAGCTTCTCGGCTGCGAGGCCGGTGCCGTCGGCGACCGTGACCTGACCGGCATGGATCGATCGCCCGATCCCGACGCCACCGCCGTGGTGGATACTCACCCACGTGGCGCCCGAGCACGTGTTGACCAGTCCGTTGAGCAGCGGCCAGTCGGCGATCGCGTCGGAGCCGTCGAGCATGTCCTCGGTCTCGCGGTACGGCGACGCGACCGAACCCGAGTCGAGGTGGTCGCGACCGATCACGACCGGTGCCGACAGTTCACCCGATCGGACCATCTCGTTGAAGCGCAGGCCGAGCCGGTGGCGCTCGCCGTACCCCAGCCAGCAGATACGCGCCGGCAGTCCCTGGAACGCCACCCGTTCACCGGCCAGACGGATCCAGCGCGCGAGCGCCTCATCCTCGGGGAACTCGTCGAGCACGGCACGGTCGGTCGCCGCGATGTCGGCCGGGTCGCCGGACAGCGCCACCCAGCGGAACGGCCCCTTGCCCTCGCAGAACAGGGGCCGGATGTAGGCGGGCAGGAAGCCGGGATAGTCCATCGCCCGATCGAAACCGCCGAGCTGTGCCTCGGCCCGCAGGCTGTTGCCGTAGTCGAAGACCTCGGCGCCCGCGTCCATGAACCCGACCATCGCTTCGCAGTGGGTCGCCATGGCAGCCTGCGCCCGCCGGGTGAACTCGCCCGGATCGTTCGTGCGCAGTTCGGCCGCTGCCTCGAGCGTGAGATCGTTGGGCACGTAGCTGAGCGGGTCGTGTGCACTGGTCTGGTCGGTGACGATGTCCGCGTCGATGCCGTCGGCGAGCAGGCGGGGCAGCACGTCGGCGGCATTGCCGAGCAGGCCCACCGACAGGGGCGTTCGCGACGCCTTGGCCTCGGTCACCCGCCTGACAGCCGCCTCGTAGCTCGGGGCGACCTCGTCGAGATAGCGGTGGTCGACCCTGCGTTGCAGCATGTGCCGGTCGACATCGACGATCAGCGCGACACCGTCGTTCATGGTGACCGCGAGCGGCTGTGCGCCGCCCATGCCACCGGCGCCGGCCGTGATCGTGAGGGTGCCGGCGAGCGACCCACCGAACCGCTTGCGGGCGATCTCGGCGAAGCATTCGTAGGTGCCCTGGAGGATGCCCTGCGTCCCGATGTAGATCCACGACCCCGCCGTCATCTGGCCGTACATGGTGAGGCCCTGGTGCTCGAGCCGGCGGAATTCGTCCCAGTTCGCCCAGTCGGGGACGAGGTTGGAGTTCGCGATCAGCACGCGCGGTGCCCACTCGTGGGTGCGCAGCACTCCGACCGGCTTGCCCGACTGCACGAGCATCGTCTCGTCGGCGTCGAGCGTGGCGAGCGTGCGCAACATCGCCCGGTAGGCGTCCCAAGATCTCGCAGCGCGACCGGTGCCGCCGTAGACGACGAGCTCGTCGGGATTCTCGGCCACCTCGGGGTCGAGGTTGTTCTGCAGCATCCGGTAGGCCGCCTCCTGCTGCCATCCGCGGCACGTCAGATCGCTGCCGCGTGGCGCCGAGATACCGGTCACGGGCCGTCCGATGTCGATGGCCATCTCTCTCCTCGGTTCGTGGTCGCCGATCGGGCGACCTGCTTGCAGTGTGCGCGTCCCGGCTCTACGTTGTCAACGGGCAACACTGCATGTCATGAAGTGACATGCCGGTGGCTCGACGGCCGCCGACACTCGGAGATCGGATCACCCATGGACACCGACCAACCCGCCGACCAGGTCCCCCGATCGGTCGGGCGGGTCCTCGACCTGCTGGAGGCGGTCCTCGGTGCCGGTGCGTGCAACCTCACGACGGCAGCGACCGCGTGCGGGCTCACCCCGACCACCGCCCTTCGTCACCTTCGCGCGCTGGAGGCCCGCGGCTACGTCGACCGCGACCGGGACGGGGTCTTCTCCGTCGGACCCACGATGCTGCGACTCTCGGTCGCCGTCGGGGTCGCCGACCCCGTCGCCCACCTCGTTACCGTCGCCCAGCCGCACCTCGACGAACTCGCGGCCGAGACGGGCGAGTCGACCTACCTGGCGATCAGCGACGGCCACATCGCGACCTACGTCGCCACCGCCGAGAGCGGCCGGGCGATCCGGCACGTCGGTTGGATCGGTCAGGACGTCAGACTCGACGGTACCGCGGTCGGTGGCGCCCTCAGCTCCCCGGGACACACGGTCATCCGGACCGGGGTCGTCGAACCGGACATCACCGCGATCTCCCTGGCGATGCCCTCGGCCGGCGAGCTCGGGATCGCCGTGTCGATCGTCGGCCCCGAACACCGGTTCACCCGACCCACCCGGCGCACCCACGAAGCAGCACTCGTCCGCGTCGTCGGACGGCTCGCCGAGCAGCTCGGATCCGACAGGGCGGTGGCCTCGTGATCCACCTCGACGGCCCCGGTGTCACGATCGACGACGTGGTCGGAGTCGCCCGGGACGGCGCCGACGTCGAACTCACCGATCGGGCGATCGAACGGATGGAGACCGCCCGCGCCGTCGTCGAGCGTCTGGCCGAGGGCGAGCCGAAGTACGGCATCTCGACCGGATTCGGCGCACTGGCCACCGTCTCGATCCCGCCAGAACATCGGCGTGACCTCCAGGTCGCGCTCGTGCGGTCCCACGCCGCCGGCATGGGCGAACCGGTCGAGGACGAGGTGGTCAGGGCGATGGTGTTCCTCCGGGCACGAACGCTCGCACTCGGCCACAGCGGCGCACGGCCGCTCGTGGCTCGGGCGATGATCGACCTCCTGAACGCCGGCATCACCCCGGTCGTACCCGAGTACGGTTCGCTGGGTGCGAGCGGCGACCTCGCACCCCTCGCCCACGGCGCGCTCGCACTGCTCGGCGAAGGGGAGGTGCACCACGACGGACGCACCCGACCCGCCGCCGAGGCACTCCGCTCGGCGGGCCTCGAACCGATCGAACTCGCGGAGAAGGAAGGACTCGCCGTCACCAACGGCACCGATGCGATCCTCGGGATGCTGTGCCTCGCGATCGCCGACGTCGGGCGACTGCTCACGCAGGCCGACGTGGTCGCCGCGATGACCGTCGAAGGTCTGATGGCGACCGACCGGCCCTTCGCCGCCGATCTCCAAGCACTCCGACCACAGCCCGGCCAGGCGGTCAGTGCGGCCAACCTGCGCGCGGTGTGCGCCGGATCGCCGATCATCGCCGACCACGTCGAGGACGACCCGCGGGTCCAGGACGCGTACTCGATCCGGTGCACGCCGGCCGTGCACGGTGCGGTGCGCGACACGCTGGACCATGCTCGGCGGGTCGCCGAGCACGAACTCGCCGCGGCGATCGACAACCCGATGGTGCTCCCCGACGGTCGTGTCGAGTCGTGCGGCAACTTCCACGGTGCGCCGCTCGGATTCGCCGCCGACTTCCTCGCGATCGCCCTCGCGGAGGTGGGAGCGATCTCCGAGCGCCGGATGGACCGGATGCTCGACCGCAACCGCAGCCACGGCCTCCCGCCGTTCCTCGCCGCCCAGGCCGGCGTCGACAGCGGACTGATGATCGGCCACTACACCGCCGCTGCGATGGCGTCGGAGAACAAGCGGCTCTCGGTGCCGGCATCGGTCGACTCGCTGCCGACGTCGGGCATGCAGGAGGACCACGTGTCGATGGCCTGGCACGCCGCGCGCAAACTCAGGAAGGTCGTCGACAACGTCCGTCGGATCCTGGCGGTCGAGTACGTGTGTGCGGCTCGTGCGATCGAACTGCGGCACCCGCTCCGACCGAGCGCCGGCACAGGGGCATTGGTGCAACTCCTCCGGACGGTCGTCGACGGCTACGGACCCGATCGCCAGCTCGCACCCGAACTGGCCGCGACCGAGCAGCTGCTGCGGGCCGACGCGACGGCCCGAGCGCTGGCCGACGTCGGCATCGAGCTCGCACCGGGCTGATCGGCAAGCGTCGCCGGCCGTCAGTCGGTGGCGTCGATCGTGTCGGCGACGGCGGCCTCGGCCAACCGGTAGATCAGGATGGCGAGCGGCGGCAGGTCGAGCGTGATCGATGCGTCGAAACCGTGCGCGGCCTCACCGTCGCAGACCGGCCGGACCGGCGCAGACGTGCCCGATCCGCCGTAGCCCTCGTCGTCGCTGTTGGCGAGCAATTGCCAGGTGCCCGCCGGTGCCCCGAGGCCGTAGCCGTGACGCGACTCGGGTGTGTTGTTCATCACGACGAGCACGGGATCATCGCCGTCCGCGCTCCGGAGATAGGCGAGCACGCTCTGCTCACGGTCGTCGCCGACGATCCATCGGAAGCCGCTCGGATCGCGGTCGACCCGATGCAGTGCGCCGAGTTCGACGTACAGCTCGTTGAGGCGCCGCACCCAACCCTGGACGCCGGCGTGTTCGTGCTCGCCGAGCACGGCCCACGGCAGCTCGGCCTCGTGGTTCCACTCGTCCGGCGCGCCGAACTCGCCGCCCATGAACAGCAACTTCTTGCCCGGCACGGTCCACTGGTAGCCGAGGAGGAGCCGCAGGTTGGCGAAGCGCTGCCACCGCTCGCCGGGCATCTTGCGCAGCAGGCTGCCCTTGCCGTGCACGACCTCGTCGTGCGACAACGGCAGTACGTAGTTCTCCGCCGACTGGTAGACCGACCGGAACGTGATCCGGTCGTGGTGCCACCGGCGGTGGATCGGGTCGTTCGACAGGTACTCGAGCGTGTCGTGCATCCATCCCATGTCCCACTTGAAACCGAAACCGAGGCCCCCCGTGTCGGCCGGGTTCGTCACGCCGGGCCAGGCGGTCGACTCCTCCGCGACCATCATCGCGTCGGGGAACGTCGCGTAGATCGACGAGTTGAGCTCCTGGAGGAACGCGACCGCTTCGAGATTCTCGTTGCCACCGTGCTCGTTGGCGATCCACTCGCCGTCGGCACGCGAGTAGTCGAGGTAGAGCATCGACGCGACCGCGTCGACCCGCAGACCGTCGGCGTGGAACCGGTCGAGCCAGAAGTGCGCCGACGACAACAGGAACGAACGAACCTCGGGCCGCCCGTAGTTGAACACGAACGACTTCCAGTCCGGGTGGAAGCCCTGGCGGGGGTCGGCGTGCTCGTACAGATGGGTGCCGTCGAAGTAGCCCAGCGAGGCCTCGTCGGTCGGGAAGTGGGAGGGCACCCAGTCGAGGATCACGCCGACCCCGGCCCGGTGGAGGATGTCGACGAGCTCCATCACGTCCTCGGGGCGCCCGTAGCGGGCGGTGGGCGCGAAATAGCCGGTGGTCTGATAGCCCCACGACCCGTAGAACGGGTGCTCCATGATCGGCAGCAACTCGACGTGGGTGAACCCGACGTCGACGCAGTAGTCGGCGAGCTGGCGGGCGACCGCGGTGTATCCGCCGGGTTCGAACCGCCACGACCCGAGATGCACCTCGTAGGTGGAGATGGGTGCGTCGTACCGATTGCGGACACCCCGCCCGGCCATCCATTCCCGGTCGCCCCACTCGTGTTCCGGCGCAGCGATGATCGATGCCGTCTCGGGTGCGAGTTGCGCGGCCCGCCCGTACGGATCGGCCTTCGCCACCCGGTGGACACCGTCCGCCGAGGTGATCCAGTACTTGTACTGGTCGCCGACCTCGAACCCCTCGAACGTGCCATGCCACACACCGGTGGGATCACCGTCGAGCAGATGCACGTCGGGGTCCCAGCCGTTGCGATCGGAGATCACCGAGACCGACGATGCGTTCGGAGCCCAGACGCGGAAGATCACCGAGTCCTCGTCGGGGTGCGCGCCCATCACCTCCCACAGCCGTGTGTGCGTGCCGGCAGCGAAGTGCCAGGCGTCGGCGGCGTCGAACGCCCTGCTCATGTCACCCCTGCTGGTCGCTCCATCGCCACAGCCTACGATGCGGACATGACGAGCCCGCCCAACGACCGCGTCCTCAGCATCGTCCTGGCCGGCGGCGAGGGGAAGCGCCTCATGCCGCTGACGCTCGACCGGGCCAAGCCGGCCGTCCCGTTCGGCGGCAAGTACCGCCTCATCGACTTCGCGATCTCGAACCTCGTCAACGGCGGCTTCCGCAAGGTCGTCGTGCTCACG
>Ga0055584_100000785_pt1 | contig 30392 bp, 27 predicted proteins | sample OSDHelmetaG_FD_58716 | JGI IMG/M metagenome (GOLD analysis project Ga0055584, IMG submission 58716) | Pelagic marine sediment microbial communities from the LTER site Helgoland, North Sea, for post-phytoplankton bloom and carbon turnover... | ecosystem: Environmental > Aquatic > Marine >... | reverse complement strand
CAAGTATTCTGCTAGCAAGTATTCTGCTAGCAAGTATTCTACTAGGTGCTGCCGAATGCTCCCGTCTTCCGAGAAAATGTTGACCGGGCGCTGACATCACAGTAACGTCAACGGAAGGCTCCCTTGCCATGATCCGTCATAAAAGTGAAATCGGATTCACGAATGCATTCACCAAGATGGGATCGGTCTACGTGAAGAGAGGGCGCCAGCTGATACAGCGTTAGCTGATTCAACGCAAAGAAGTAAGACTACCAATCCTCGACGAAAGCTTCGGAAGATCATCATATATTTGCATTTCACTGACCCAGCCCTCTACGGGTGTTCTCCGCCAACTGTACGATGAATCCTGCACCGCCTAGAGTTGTCGCATTAGTTCCAGCCTTCAATGCCGCAGCGTTTGTTAAGCAAACCCTGGATTCTCTCGCTGCACAAACGTATCCGAACCTGCATGTTCTGATTTCTAATGATGCGTCAACCGATGAGACGGGAAGCATCTGCGATGAATATGCTGGGAGAGACCATCGGTTCAGTGTTCAACATCAGGCAAAAAATCTCGGGTGGATTGGGAATGTAAATACACTCCTGCCTCAGGTTGACGGTTATTTTTTCTTTTTTGCAGCTCATGATGATGTGCTACGACCGGAATATGTCCAGATATTAGTCGAGGCGCTTCAGGACAATCCCCAATGTGTCTTAGCGTTTTCAGACATTGACTACGTCATGAGTGATGGGAATATTACCGTCCTTTCTTATCCAAACCTAGATAGTATTACCGATCGATTTGAGCGCTGCTGCACAAACATTCGCCTAGGTAAAAACTGGTGGATTCCATTCAGAGGAATCGTGAGATCCGATGTCCTACGTTTGATTGGTGGCTTACGCCGGAATGTAGGAGGCGAACACATGGCAGACTGGCCATGGATTCTTGAGCTACTGACTTACGGACCTTTTATTCGATGCCCAGAAATCCTCTATCAAAAGACGTGGCGCGCCTCCGGTGTTTCAAATGCGTGGAAATACAACCCACTTTCTAGTCTGGCGGTAGTCCTTTCATGCGCCCGGGTAGAGAACGCGTGCTGCGTCTTCCTTCAGATCCGGCACGACGGATCGAACCGCGTCCAACGTGAACTTTGAGTTCACCAAAATCAGGTCTGCTAATTTAAAAGATCGCGCCTCAATCCAATCCAACGGAGCCCGGTAGAGCCCGTACCACCCTGATTTTTCCCGACTTGACATCAGCTGATCAGGGTAATGGCAATACAAAAGATGCGGGATGCTAGGGCAAAGCACTTTTGAGGACATGATAGCGTGGGGTACCAAGTCGGACACCAGCAAATTTATCTTTTCTCGGGTGATGGCAATGCGGAAAACAATCCAAGCCGTCCATATAATTTGAAAGAACAACTCAAAGCGGCCAATCAATTTCGGCGTGATAGCTCGTCCCCGAATGACAAATTCGATTCCATTCCCTTCCGTCATTTCCTGAAATGCGGTATCCAATCGTCTGGTGTGAATTGAAACGCGATGACCGGCACGCGCACAAGCCACAGCGGCTTGTCCAATTAGGCGCTCTGCGCCACCGATCCCCATTTCAGGATGAATGAATACAATATGTAGGAGCTGATTTTTCAGGACAGCTTGGGCGTAATTTTTCGGGTCTTACTAAAAGACAATATCCTCCATATTTGAATGACATGCCGTGAAAAGTCGTTCAATGAAAGGTAGTCGGAAAACAACGTTTGACCGCTGTGGCGTTGGAAAGAAATGAAAGGATTACGACCTTCACTTCTCAACTCAACCCCGGACCCATGCGATACGTATTGCTTCTTTTGATTTCATTTTCTTTTACGTTCTCTTCAGCTGCCCGGCAATTCAGTACCGTGACGTCGGCATCGAACGACCAAGTCTTTGTTGGCGATGCTCAGCAGCCCGCCATTCCAGGCTCAGTTTACGTCTTTGGTGATGCTGGTTCTGGCGCGTGGACAGAACTACAGCGCCTTTCAGCGGGCATGCTATCCAAAGTGGGAGATCGATTTGGAGCCTCCGTATCCGCAAGCGGAAACGTCATGGCCATCGGCGCCCCGGGAGAAGGATTCATCATGACCTTTTCTCGCGAAAGTGATGGCACATGGCGCGAACAATGGGTTGTCCGCGATGCGAGCCCCGACTTTGGGTCGTCAGTGCATGTATCTGGCGATCTGCTCCTGATTGGCATCCCGGGTTCTGACAGCACTTCAGCCGGCGTTCGGGTGTACCGAGCCGGCAATGATTCTTGGATGTTGGATCAGTCCCTGGAGGCCTCTGATGAAGAATCAGGCAGTGGTTTTGGCTCAACACTTCTTGCTTCAGACCAGGAAATCCTTGTAGGAGCACCCGGAGCCAGTGAAGGCGCTGGGACGGTGTATCGATTTACCCTCGACTCGAATAACGAATGGCAACCCTCAGGCCAAATTACACCGCTTTTTCCGGACGAAGGGGCCTTGTTTGGATCTGCCTTATGGTGGAATAGAACAAGCCTTGCCGTTGGGGCTCCTGGCGCCCTTAACCGCACGGGGGCCGTTTCTTTGTTTGACCGCAATCAGGATGGATGGAGCTTTGCGGAACGACTCCTGCCCTTCGGATCCGGCCGGGGCGAACAGTTCGGCACAGCGATTACCAGCCTAGGGTCGACACTTTGGGTAGGCGCTCCTGGGCATGGCAACTCAGGAACGATCTACAGTTTTGATCTTGACCAGGCCGACGATGGTTCCTCAAGTTCTACCGGCGTTCGACGCGTACCCTCCCCTGCTCTGCAGTCTGGAGCTCGTTTTGGAGAAACCCTTGCTTCACCCGATGGTGGTGTTATTGCAGGTGCACCGGGTACTGATAATCGAGCTGGCGTAGCGTTTGCCATCAAAATGATCGATGAGACGACAGATGGAACTATGAACTGGTCAGCTCCACTCATGAACGAGATCTTTGGCTACGACTCCATGGCTGGCGATCCGATTGAGTGCACAGATAATCAAGCCGGAGATTTCCCGTGCAAGGATGTGGATATTCAGTCTTTTGTTTCGATGGCCGACCTGGGCGCTGATCGAGGCATCCGCACGAATGACCTGTGGGGATGGGAGGATTCTGAAACAGGACGAGAGTATGCTATCGTAGGTCTTTCCAATGCTACCTCATTTGTGGACGTCACTGATCCAGCCCACCCGATCGTACTTGGAACGATGAGAATGACCAGCACGGCCCGCATCAGTGTCTGGCGGGATATGAAAGTGTATCGTAATCACGTCTATATCGTCGCTGACGGAGCCGGACAACATGGCATACAGATCTTCGACCTGACCCGATTGCGTGACGTCAAGGACGCTCCTGTCGAGTTTGAAGAGACATCGCACTACGGTGGCATTTTCAGCGCGCACAATATTGTGATCAATGAAGACACCGGGTTTGGCTATTCGGTCGGAAGCAGCGCCGGTGGCGAAACGTGCGGAGGTGGTTTGCACATGCTAGACCTGCGCGATCCAGCCACTCCTGTCTTTGCAGGATGCTTTTCGGATGGAGAGACCGGTCGACGCGGGACGGGCTATTCCCACGACGCTCAATGTCTGACGTATAGTGGTCCAGACGCTGATTACCAGGGACGCGAAATTTGCATAGGATCCAACGAAACGGCGATTTCAATTGCTGATGTAACGGACAAAGCAAATCCTGTTTCTGTGGCCATCGCAACCTATCCGAGTGTTGCCTACGCTCACCAGGGATGGTTTACGGACGATCAACGATATTTCTATTTGAATGACGAGATTGACGAAGCAAATGGGTTTGTTGATGGCACCCGGACACTGATTTGGGATCTAATGGACCTTGACGACCCTATTCTGGCTGGAGAGTACATTGCCGAAACAACGGAAACTGATCATAATCTGTATGTCAAAGGCAACTTGATGTATCAGTCGAATACATCCGCTGGATTGCGCATTATTGATATCACGGATCCCGAAGCCCCATTTGAAACAGCCTTTTTCGATACATCACCTGTCGGCGGGCGCGGTGTTTCTTGGAGCAATTATCCGTATTTCAAGAGCGGCAACATCGCTGTCACGGCGGGACACTATGGTCTATTCCTTCTGAAGAAGCGCGAAGTAGACATTTAGGCTGCCAGAAACAGGCTAAAAAGGTGCCCACGCCTCTGACGATTCTTTTCCAGGATGACGTCCTAATTGCCATCGATAAACCGGCGGGCATGCTTGTACACCGTACCAAGCTCGATGCGTACGCCACTCGATTTGCAATGCAGACACTGCGAGATCAAATCGGCGAGCGTGTGTGGCCCATTCATCGCCTCGACAAACCGACGTCCGGCATTCTTGTTTTCGGCCGGTCTCGGGAAGCGGCCCGGCAGCTTTCATCGATTTTTGAGGAGCGCCGCATTGAGAAAGGTTATAGAGCCGTAGTGCGGGGATGGACGGATCCTCAGGACACTATCAATTATCCGCTCAAGGAAGTTCTGGACAAGACCACAGATAGGAAAGCTCAGCAAGACAAGCCTGCACAAGAAGCGCTTACGCGCTTTACGACCGTAGCTCAATGTGAAGTAGATGCACCTGTTGGCCGATACGACACAGCTCGATATTCCTTGGTGGACGTCCAACCTATAACAGGGAGAAAGAACCAAATAAGGCGCCACTTCAAGCACATATTCCATCCAATACTCGGTGATCGAAAATTTGGGGACCGCGCTCACAATTCCTTTTTCAGAGACACCTTAGGGGTTGAGCGAATGCTTCTAGCCGCAATTTCCCTTTCATTTGAGCATCCTGTCACCGGGGCGGCCCTTCGTATTGAGGCAGATTCAGGATTCCCGTCAGCCGTTTCTTCCCTTTTTCAGGAGTCTAAAGAGATTCAATAAGCGGTAGAGTCGTCTGATTCATCTTCCTCAGGTTCTTCTTGAACACCGCTGGCAGTTTGATCACCTGGCGTGTCAGCCGGACTGGGAGGCGCCACCCGATAGGTAGACGCTGTCGCCTCTTCTTGGATTACGCGAAGTGTTCGCTGTGGAAATGGAATGACAATACCTTCACGATCGAATGCCTGTTTGAGCATTCGTCTGAGTTCTCTTTCACTATTCCACTGTTCACCCGGGATCATCTTGATTACGATTCGGGCATTGACAGAACTGTCAGCGAATTCGGTTATCGCCTGGACAATGGGCTCCTCGTCCAGCAAGATGTCGGGATGTTCTGCAGCGAACTGATCCGCAACCTTTTGCATCACCGTCATGATTTTGTCAACATCCTGATCATAGGATAGCCCGACTACAACAATCGCCCGCACGAATCCCATACTTCTGTTTGCGAAGGTCCGCAAATCGCCCGCAGGCACCATCAGCAGCTCACCGTTGAAGCGCCTGACCTTAATGATTCGGACACCGATATCTTCTACCATCCCTTCCTCGGTTCCAATACGCACGATATCACCAACATGGATAGAGTCATCAAACAACAACAGGATGCCTCCAATCATGTCTTTGACGAGGGACTGAGCACCAAATCCGATTGCAATACCCGCAATTCCGGCCGTAGCAATGAGCGCACCGACGTCGATATTCATGATACCTAGAATCATGATTAGGACAACGGTCCATGTGGCATATCGTACCGAAGAGGTCAGTAGGGTACTGATAGTCAGCGCGCGTTGGCGGTGAGGATCAATCGCGGGAAGGTCCTTGAATCGCTTCGTCCACATCTTCATGGCGCGATCAAACAACCTGATAAGCAGCCAAGCAATGACTACTAAGGCAATACCTTTTAGAAGGCCTATTGCGATCGTCTCGACTGGAATCACAGAGTCCATCAATTCTCCGAAGTCTGAAGTCACTTCGTCGAAAACGGACGGTCCGGACAGAGTGTCCGCTACCACTTCTTGCGTGGGATAATCAAGCACCGCAAATGGCATGTTCATGCTACAACCAGTTCCTTCGTTTGAAAAATAGCGTCAGACTAATACCCGTTATGATCATTATGCCCCAGACGGCAGCATAGCCGTATTCCCATGATAGTTCGGGCATAACGGCGAAGTTCATACCATAAACACCTGCAATGAACGTCAGCGGAATGAAAATACTCCCAATGATGGTGAGTACCTGCATTACTTCGTTCATGCGCTGGCTGAGTGAGGAGAGATAGAGATCCGTCAGACCCGACAACTGGTCCCTGTATGTCTCCATAAGGTCAATTATCTGAACCACATGGTCGTAAACGTCTCGCAAATACGTAGTCGTCTTTTTTCGCACCAAACCAGATTCATCTCGAATCATAGCGGATACTAACTCCCTGACAGGCCAAATATCTTTTCGATATCCGATGATCGTTTGCTTTGCCGTGCGGATGGATCTAATCGTCTGCTTACTAGGATCATCCATAACCTCCAACTCAAGGTCTTCGACCTCGGTACCCAATCGCTCTAGTAAAACAAAATAAAAGTCTACAATAAGGTCGAGAAGTGCATAGGCTAGGTAATCGGCGCCCATTTTTCGAATGATGCCTTTTCCTACCCTCAGCCGCTCACGGACTGGATCAAACACATCGCCGGGCAGCTCCTGGAATGAAATGATATACGATTTGCCCAGAATGATCGATATCTGCTCTTCCTGTATTGCTCCATCATCACCGACGTGCAGCATCCGGGCCACGATGTACATCTGGTCGTCAAACATCTCCATTTTCGGGCGCTGATTCGGGCTCGCAATATCCTCCATTATCAGTGGATGGATGTTTAAGTGATGCCCGATCTCCTTAATGACTTCAACCTCATGTATTCCAGAGACGTCAAGCCAAGAAACAGAGTCTGGTGAGGGGAGGCGCATCTGCCATATGTCGTCTACATCAACAACTTCCTCAAAGTGATTCTCTTTGTAGTCGATCAACGTAAGCCGGATATCGTGGTCACGTTCCCGGCCAGTATATACCATCGTGCCAGGCGCCGAACCTGGCTTTTTCATAGAAACAGATTGCTGGCGTGAAGTGGGCTTAAATAAGCGCGGTCTTGGCATTTTTATGGTATGGGCATTTTGAATCCAGATGTAGCAATAAAGAGTGCTGCATCGGATTGTACAATAGGAGATACCGCTCATCGAGCGGATATTTTGTAACTCAGTCATCCTCTATTCAACACAGATCGAAGCGACATGAAGAAGGATGTCTGCATGTCAGTCATTCGACGGTTTTTGTCGCAACGATCGATGCACGTCTTCGATCATTATCACCCTCTTCACCAATCTACCTACCATGAAATTTCTCCCCATCATTGGCCGTGTTCTGTTTGTCGTTCCTATGTTGGTGTTCGGTTTCGGACACCTAGGAGATGCCTCCGCGATGAGCGGTATGGTGCCTTCATTCCTACCTGCTCCAACTCTCTTCGTGTATTTGACCGGTTTACTCCTGATCGTTGCTGGTGGAGCTATCGCTGTTGGGTACAAAACCAAACAGGCTGCGCTTTTCCTAGCGGTTTTCCTCGCCAGCACCACGTTCATGGTGTGGGCTCCCATGTTGAGCTCCGGTGATCAGACGGCTTTTGGAATGTTCATGAAGGATCTAGGCTTGACGGGTGCTGCGCTCTTTATTGCATGGGCTGGCGCCGGTCCGATGAGTATGGACAACAAAGGTGAAAGCGACGACTAAGACAGATAATGTCTGACTCAACTACTACATCAAGAGGTGCGGCATGGGGCGTCTGGTTGACCACACCGGCCCTATTTGTCGTAGCAGTGATTATAGCCTTCGGGGGCGGGTCGCAGATCCGCCCCCTATGGGATTCAATACCCATCCTGATAACGGGATGGGCCTTCGCGGTTAATATCGTGGCATGGGTACCTGCTTGGTTAAATCGCAGTGAGCGCTTCTATGACGCGGTCGGTAGTATCACCTTTATCAGTTCTATTCTGATTATCGGCATAATGACGCCTGACCTTGGAGCTCGTGTTCTCGTGATGCTCTCATGTGTTGGGCTCTGGTCACTAAGAATGGGGTACTTTCTCATAACTAGGATCCGGAAGGCTGGGCAGGATGGCCGATTCGACGACTTCAAAAAGCACCCCATCAGATTCTTAAACGTGTGGGCCATGCAAGCACTCTGGGCTGTGTTGTGTCTTGCGCCAGTTCTAGCCCTCGCCGATGGTTCACCTGCAGCAGGCCTTGATATCTGGGCGCTAGTAGGCCTTGCATTGTGGGTTGGCGGCTTCCTCGTAGAGGTCGTAGCTGATCAGCAGAAGAGAACCTTCCGCGATAATCCTGCAAACCAAGGCCGATTTATCCAAACGGGACTTTGGGCTATCTCCCGTCACCCCAACTATTTGGGAGAGATCATGTTATGGGCAGGCCTCAGCGTAATCGCCTTTCCGCTCCTAATGGGCTGGCAGCTTATCACTTTGATCTCCCCAGTCTTTGTGTACATCCTGCTCACCCGAATCAGTGGCATTCCATTGCTAGAAGAGCGCGCTGATGCGCGTTGGGGCGGACAGAGCGACTACGAAACGTACAAACGCGATACACCCGTGCTGATACCGTTCACAAAAGGGGGCTAGAATCGTTGGGCCGCATGATCCATTATGTGCTCCCCGATCGCAAGGCACGCTGTGGCAGCTGGAGACGGGGCATTACACACGTGGACCATGTCATCCTGATCGGCGATGACGAAGTCATCTACCATCGACCCATCGGGCCGCACAGCTTGGGCGCGAATGCCTGACCGGCATGGGACGAGGTCATCGACCGATACTGACGGCACCAACGTGGTCAACGCTTTGAGGTAGGCAGACCGAGATACCGTGCGATGCATCTCCAAAAGCCCCTTTCGCCAGTGATTCGCGGCCAAATGTCGGAAACCCTTATATCGCACGGCCTCGATCAAGTCACCAGCGTTCCACGTTGAAAGCGAATACCCTTCCCGGGCCATAGCCAATACTGCGTTGGGCCCAACCTCTACGCTGCCATCGATCATACGCGTGAAATGGACGCCAAGAAATGGATAGGCTGGGTCAGGCACGGGATAAATCAGGTTACGGCACAGTGCACGTGCCGCCGGACGGAGTTCGTAGTACACACCACGGAATGGCACGATCATCATCCCGGGGTCTGCGCCTGCCATCCGAGCAATCCGATCTGAGTACAGCCCTGCGCAATTGATAACCAAGTCTGCCGCTACCACGTTATTCGAACTGCACACTTGGACGCCTTGCGATGTGCGCTCGAAACCTTGAACATCAAATCCTTTTTCGATGCGCCCGCCAGCTTCTGTAATCAATTCTCCCAGCTTCTGCGCAACACCTGGATAATCGACGATACCCGCATCGGGCACGTGGATGGCCGCGACTCCTTGCGCAGCAGGTTCTAGCTCCCGAAGCCCAGACGGATCGACTATTTCGCAACGAATTTCATTCTCTTGACCCCGAGAATAAATGCCGTGGAGTCGTTCAACCTCATCCTCAGACGTTGCGACAATGACCTTTCCACACGTGTCATAGGCTACGTTTTGCTCTTCGCAGAAAGAAACAAGACTAGCTCTCCCTTCGCGGCAAAGGGTGGCCTTTAGTGAGCCCGGCGTATAGTAGATGCCGGAATGAATAACGCCTGAGTTGCGACCGGATTGATGTGCGGCCACGGTGTCTTCCTTCTCTAGGATCGTAAGTTGTAAATGAGGATACCGCAGAATTAGAGCACGAGCGGTTGCAAGTCCTACCAAGCCTCCTCCAACAACAGCAATACGTTCGATCATCCCTCAGAGATGTATTTCGACGGCAGTCCATTATTGGCCAGGTACTCCATCGCATCGCAGAAGCGTTCCAACTCCTCCATTGTCGTATAGACGTTCGCCGTTACGCGAGCTCCTTCAAATTCAGGATGTTTGATCGGTGTGATGATGATGCGATGCTCATCCCACATGAATTTACCCACAGCGGACGTGTCGATACCGCGGATTCCAACGTTTCCAATACAGCAGGAAAACTCCGGCTTCTGGCTGGTGTTCAGGTAAATCCGGTCATGCTGCAGCAGACGATCTGCCCAGTAATCCCTCAAGTAGCGAAGGCGAGCTTCCTTGCGAGCCGCTCCAATTCCCTGATGGAAGGTCAGCGCTTCCGAAATTGCGATTTGATTCGCCTCTGGGTGGGTACCGATTTCCTCGAACTTGCGGATGTTATCGTCTTGTGTTTCCGAACTAGCTTGCATCGGCCACAGATCTTTGATCTTTTCCTTGCGCACGTACAACATACCGGTGCCAATCGGAGCAAGGAGCCATTTATGGAGGCTTGTAGCAAAGTAATCGCAGTCCAGATCCTCGTGCTTGAATTGGAAATGGGCAAACGAGTGAGCCCCATCTACAATTACGGGAATGCCTTTCTTGCGCGCCATCTGCACCACCCCTTTCACTGGCAGAATCTGGCCCGTGATATTGACGATGTGGCACATGAGGATCGCTTTGGTCTTCGGAGTGATGTTCTGTTCGAACAACCGTACGATTTCATCTGGATCCTCAGCTGGAATCGGAAGGGGGAATTGTTTGAGTACAATGCCGTCACGACGCTCACGCTGCTTGAACGTGTTGATCATACGACCATAGTCCTGCGTTGTCGTTAGCACCTCGTCTCCCGGTTCGAAATCGAACCCGTTCTGACAAATCTGCAAACCCTCGCTCGCATTTCTAGTAATGGCAATTTCTTCGGCCGATGCACCGAATTCGCGCGCTAAACGCTGACGGACTCCTTCTGCCTGTGGCTGGAGCACCTGCCACATGGTATAAACCGGCGCTTGGTTCATGTAGTCCAGGTGGGCTTTCATAGCCTGCTGGACGATGGCCGGAGCCGGACTGACGCCACCATTGTTGAGGTTCACCAAGGAACGATCAACGGTAAATGCCTGCTGAATCTCGTGCCAGAAGGTCTCGTCTCGTGCAACGATTTCGGGCGCCCTCGTATCGGACGCGATATGCTCGAGATAATCCGAAATAGATGACGGATTGAAGAACGGAGCTACGAAGGATGCGGCAACTGGAGCAGAAGCACGGCGGAGAAAATGGCGACGGGACAGCATGGGATCTCTTTGCTATGGTGAGCGATCCCGAAATGTAGTAGAAATCAGCCGGTTTTCAAGAGTCCTTTTGCAATCGCTGATTAACGCCGTCCTTGCAATTCGATTTGACCATCCATCACAACGGGCTGATAGTATCCGTCGACGATACGTCCCAAATAGAAAATGGCAATCATCGTGATGACGAAAACGAGTGTCGCAACGACTGGAATACGGAACGAGTCCTCCATCCGGGTTTCGGCCGGTATCAGCTGCTCCCGTTTAACACGATGGCGTGTAACCATTTCCTGTTGACCCATGGCTTCGGTAGCCGTCAGTGGCATGGATGGATATGCTTGGCGTGTTTCAGGCATGAAATGGGGACGATCAGTTCGTTTTCGAGTCTTTTGTCCGAAACTGGACAAGGAAAGGGCTCCGTCCTAACTATGAACGACAATTTTCTGCCTAATTGCGATCCGACAACTATTTCAGAGCACGTTCAGATGGGCAAACTTTCTGTTTTCAAGGCAAGAGAACCGATTTAGGTCTAACTCCCCTAATATCAAAATCGCTTTGAACCGCTTCCCTGAAGAATACCCGACCGCCAGCCGGCACACTACGAACGACGATCCCCATGGAATCCACTCCTCGATTATCTGCATCAAAGAGAGAGAATTGGATTTGAGCAATCAAAATCTCTTCATCTGACAAGTTTTCTAGATAGCCTGTCAGAATTCTAGCTCCGCCGGGGAGTTCTTCTAGTGCAACCTCGGATACCTTTACTCGATCTGTTGTGAGCGATACCTCGCTTTCGCAGGAGACGAACAGAATGGATATGAGCACCCCTAGAATTAGCAGGACGCTCACCCTACCGGCATTAACGTGCGTCTTCGTCATCAATCAAAGTGCAAGGTGAAAGCTAGCCAAGGAAGCACCGGAAACCCCCCTTCGTCAAGCAAGGAAGACTCTGTAACACCTCCAAGGTCGGTGGTCAGGCGACCACCAATAAACCGGACCGCAAAACTAAGTAATGCGCCTCCAGTCTCGGTTGGCATGGCATAATTTTCCGTCAATAGTTTGACGCGCGACGAGAGTTGCTTCTGGCCACCCAGCATGATGATGGGGGAATCGTGCACCTCTCCGCCTCCGAACAGGAAGCCGGTCCCTACTGAAAGCGATTGATCGGGAGGCCCAAAGGTACCTACCCCGTACAGAATTCCACCGTATCCGGAAACTCCAGTTATCGTGCCCACCATGAATCCGACGGCAAAGGCTCGATTTTCCCGTTCGTGCACGGTGAACTTTGGGGCGATGAACACCAGCTGCTCGGGTGCGCCCGGGATGATGGATGCACCTCCCATTAATGTCAGCTTCCCACCCAGGCCGACCGCACCTGAAAGGAAAAACAATTCATGTGCTGCCAGATAGCCTGAACCGGCTGATAAGGCTTTTGCAGTGGGTCCAAAAAGTAAACGAGTAGCGTTCGGATCGAAGGTCACAAACTTTTCGTCACTCATTCGACCCGACACTTGACGACGACGAACCACGTCAGTGACGGCAACTTCAACCGTAATACCAGTGAGTGTTTCGAAGACGATAATAGAGTCTGTCTCGCTGACAATACGACCCCGTAGGATCGATCCGTCTCGCAATTCTATTTCATCCACCACCTGCGCAGAACTATCCACCAAATCTTGTGCGAGTCCTGTGCTAACGCCAGGCACTCCGTGCAAAAGAAGCAAAGCCAAAAACAAGACTAAGATGCGTGCCATTGGAATACCTCGCAGATCCAATTGATTGGGCTACAAAGGTACACGTTGGAACGCATCAAGCAAGCTCTTCGAGGGACGCTTTTAAACGAACGAGTTCAGCCTTTATCTCTTCAGCTTTGTCTTTTTCTTTCTGGACCACAGCATCCGGGGCTCGCGAAATGAACTGCTCGTTCAGTAGCTTTCCTTCAGTGCTCTTCAGGAAGCGTGTCTTCTCGTCGATTTCCTTACGGATTCGATCTCGCTCGATCTCCAAGTCGATCATTCCTTCGAGAGGAACGAAGACCGTGTTCTTCCCAACTACGGCCGATGCAGCTGCTGGGGGACGCGAACCATCTGGGGAAATTGTTAGGTCAGTCGCTTTTGCAAGCTTGGCGAAATACGCTCTGTGCTCCTCTACTGGTTTGACAAGGCCTTTCTCGAGCTGCAGCACCACAGATACTTCCTGGCCTGGAGACACAGCATACTGCGCCTTGATATTGCGGATACCTGAGATGAGGTCCTGCATCGTAGCAAAGTGGCCTGCCAGATCCGCATCGATCTCTTGTGCGTTTGATGCTGGCCAAGAGCTTGTCATACACAAATCTCCTTCTTCCCTTGGCCGCACGTGCGCCCAGAGTTCTTCGGTAATAAATGGCATGAATGGATGCAGCAACTGGAGCATTTTCTCGAATAGCTCGATAGCCAAGCCAATCGTTTCTGGATCCATCGGGTTACCATCGGTAGGCTTGATCAGCTCTAGGTACCAGTCGCAATAATCGCCCCAAAAGAGGGTATAGATTTTTGTGATGGCCTCGTTGAGACGATACCGGGCTAGATCCTCTTCAACCTCAAGAATAGTCTGATTGAGGCGCGTCACCATCCATTGCTCAGCGAAATCAAGATCTTTGAAAGAACGCTGTCGGCTATACTGCTGACCCGTTTCCATAAACTGACCGAATACGTTGAATGCATTCCAGATCTTGTTCGCGAAGTTGCGACCCATCTCAAACTTGGTAGGGTCCAGCTTGATATCCTGTCCCTGAGCGCAGAGAATGGTGAGGCTAAAGCGGACGGCGTCAGCTCCATACTCCTCCGTCATTTCCAAAGGATCGATGCCATTACCAAGCGACTTTGACATCCATCGCCCCTGCTTGTCCTTGATCATCCCCGTGATGAAGATATCTCGGTACGGAATCTCTCCCATAAAATGGATGCCAGCCATGATCATACGGGCAATCCAGAAGAATAGAATGTCGTAGCCCGAAACAAGAACCGCACCGGGGTAGAATTTGGCGAGGTCCGGTGTTTTCTCAGGCCATCCTAGCGTTGCAAACGGCCACAACCAAGAAGAGAACCAGGTGTCGAGTACATCCTCGTCTTGGACCATCCCTTCTTCGGGTTGTTCGATAGAGACTTTGAACCCCTTGGTTTCATCAATCTCGCCCTCTGCATCCAACCAGTACCAGACTGGGATACGGTGCCCCCACCAAAGTTGGCGTGAGATCGTCCAATCTCGAATATTCTCTAGCCAACGGTAGTACTCGTTTTCCCAGCGTTTAGGATAGAATTTGATTCGCCCATCGCGAACGGCCTCGAGGGCTGGCTCCGCCAAAGGTTTCATCTTAACGAACCACTGCCTTGAAATGAGTGGTTCGATGATGGCTTTTGACCGATGAGAAATCGGCACGGTGGAGGCATACTCTTCGACCCGAACCAATAACCCTTCTGCCTCAAGGTCTGCTACCACTTTCTCACGAGCATCGAAACGATCCATCCCCTCATACGCGCCTGCATTCTCGTTTAGCGTGGCATTAAGGTTCATGATATTGATTGACTCGAGATGGTGCTTTTGACCAATCTCAAAGTCATTCTTGTCATGCGCTGGCGTGACCTTTAGAGCGCCCGCACCAAATTCGCTTTTGACATAGTCGTCCCCAATAATTGGAATCTCACGATCGGTGAGCGGGAGTTTGACCTTTTTTCCAATCAGCGCAGTGTAGCGCTCGTCTTCAGGGTGCACAGCAATCGCCGTGTCTCCAAACATGGTTTCTGGCCGGGTCGTTGCAATTTCAATGTGACCACTTCCATCAGCCAGTGGATAGCGGATGTACCATAGGTGTCCTTTGCGCTCGACGTTATCGACTTCTTCGTCAGAAATAGCCGTCTGATCGACTGGGCACCAGTTCACCAAATAGCTACCGCGGTAGACCAGTCCCTCTTCGAATAACTGTACAAAAACACCTTGGACTGCTCTTGAAAAGCCATCATCCATGGTGAATCGCTCTTTGGACCAGTCACACGAATCGCCAAGGCGACGTTTCTGTTCGAGGATGATGCCACCATATTCCTCTTTCCAATCCCAAACCTTCTCTACAAAGGCCTCACGGCCAAGGTCGTGTCGGTTTTTCTTTTCCTCCTTCTTGAGGGTTTTCTCGACCACATTCTGGGTCGCAATCCCAGCATGATCCATGCCTGGCACCCAGAGAGCTTCAAATCCTTGCATCCGGCGCAATCGCGTCAAGGCATCCTGCACCGTGTCTTGGAGCGCATGCCCCATGTGTAGACGGCCCGTCACGTTTGGGGGCGGCATCACGATAACATGAGGTTCTTTATCCGACGAAGCGTCCGACTTGAACAGACCATTTTCCTCCCAGTAAGTATACCAGGAAGATTCAATGCTGGCAGGATCGTATTTGCCCCGATCAGCGGGAGAAATTTTACGGGCTGTAGGCGCCATGACCGTCTTGAGAAAGTGTCGTTTTCAAGGAAAAAGTGAAGATAAGAGGTTTACTCGCTTCATCCGGAAAGGAAACGCGAATAATGGGTTAGATCTAGGACGTACATCTTGTTTCCGAAAGATCACACATTGTAAACGAGTCACTCGTGGCGACTATGTGCTCATGCCTTAGATTAGGGCTCACCATCTGGCCCTAGAAACGACCATAGATCTTCAATTAGCGTGCCCCGTACTGGAAAGAAATACGTAGCCGTCGCCGGCAACATTGGAGCTGGTAAAAGCTCTTTGACCCGCATCCTCTCGGACTATTTCAAGTGGGAGGCGTACTTCGAGCGGGTTGATGACAACCCGTACCTCGAGGATTTCTACGAAGACATGCATCGTTGGTCCTTCAACTTGCAAGTCTTCTTCCTATCCAGTCGGTTTGAGCATCAGCGCCTGATCGAGGAGGCACCCCATTCGGTTGTGCAAGATCGGTCTATTTACGAGGATGCCGAGATCTTTGCCCGCAACCTCAATGAGATGGGACTAATGTCAGCCCGGGACTATGAGAATTATCAGGACCTGTTCAAAGTAATGACGTCCTATTTGAGACCGCCCGATCTCCTCGTCTATCTCAAGGCAAGCGTACCCACCCTAGTTAGCCACATTCAGTCCCGTGGACGAGAATTTGAATCGACGATTCGAATCGAATATCTACAGCGCTTAAATAAGCACTACGAAGACTGGGTGGACCGATATGATTTAGGGCCAAAAGTGATTATTGACGTCGACGAACTTGATTTCGTGAACGTTGAAAAAGATCAGTCTCACATCATTTCGAAGGTCGAGGCTCGTCTCTTCGGTCTTTTTCCGGAGTGAGGATATGATCTCGTACCGGTATGGATTGCTCGCCTTACTGGGACTGCTCCTGTTCACTGGACCTGCCCGTGCCCAAGAAGCGGCCGTTGACGACCAAGAGCTCGTGGCGATGAAGGAAGATTCAACAACGACGCCGGACAGGCTGCCGTTGCAGCACACAGACCCTTCACCATCAACGATCCTGACCCATCAACCGGGCGTTTTTGCGTGGACGTTCGGAGCAGCCGGGTGGCCAGATGCCCCCGCTCCTTTTGGCACCGACCCGAATCGTGTTCAGCTCAGGTGGGACGGTCAAAGCATGGATGACTTGCTGACAGGACGTCCTAGATACGATTTGGTGCCTGTTGGACTGGCGCAGGTTGGTAATTGGCTGAGCGATGGCTCGGCTGGGTTTAAGGCGGATCCACTGGAAACTCAGACTCCAGAAACCCGCATCCGATATGCTTCGGCTAGCGACGGCCTTCAGGGTATCTATTCGGTACACGTCCAGAACCGGTCCTTTGGCACGGATTCAACACGCTCTCGTCTTCAGACGGTTTTCGGATATGCTGGGGCAGGCGCCAGCGGGGAGTACAGTGGAAGTCGGCTGAGGAGAGCGCGAGAAATAGCGTTCATAATTCGTTGGGAGACAACTCGTTACACAATACAACTAGATGAAGTAGCTATTCGGCGCTCCATCGGGGCTCATACGGGGGTCGAACCGTTTGGGACTGATCCGGAGTCTATTTACCAACGACTTGGGGCAATCGTCGGAGACGAATCAGCCCGGCGCCGAACCATCCGCAACGATTTGCGCCTGCGTGGTGACACGCGCGTCCGAGGCATCGAGACACGCCTTAATCTTGAGCGTCATTCTCAGACACATGATTTTACGGGCGAATCCTTGGCGATGCGCTCTATCATGACACGATGGAAGGGCTCTTTTGAACAGAATAAAGACGTTAGAGCCGTCGACCTCAGTTGGAGCGCATTCCACCAGCGAGATATCGCGAACAAGGGTAGTGCATGGACTGAACTTCCCAAAGCTCGTTCACTTTCGGGTGCCACACTTAGCGGTATTTGGCAACGGCGCAGTGCAACCATCCGTGTAAAGGCCGGACCAAGAGTGGATGAGAACCGGACTTGGGTAGACACAGAGTTACACGCCACAAAAAAGATAGGAACACTCTCACTTCGATCGTCGGCTCTACAGACGGGTCGTCGTCTTTCATTGATGGAGAGTGCTGGCATGGGTGATCTTGCGTCCCGGGTACTATCTCATGAAGGTACAGACCTTCGTCGGCTTCAACTGGGAGCCGATTGGAGGCATAGATGGCTATCAGTGTACGTGGACGGGATGATTCAGACCGAAACAGATCCGATTGTCCATCAGCTTGACCCTGATGGCTATTCTCTCTCCACTACTGCCTTGCGAGGAGCTCAGCGGACATCTGCCGTCTCAGTCATTATTGGCATCAGGGACGATGCACAACGTGGCCTTTACGCCCGCTTGAACCCAGTCTTTCGAAAAGCCAAAGCCAACAATTCTGAGATAGTTCAGACCTTATGGGAACGAGCGGCACCGGATTCCTGGTTGTCGGCACGTTTCGGTGTCAGAGCCCTTCTTTTCAAATCAGACTTGGACTTGGACGCTTTCGTTCGCGTGCGTGGTTGGAACGGCATGTCTGGTAGGCGCCTGCACTCTGTCACGGGGCTGCTAGTCCTGCCAAGTGACGGGGCTGACGTCGATTCAGACTGGATGGTAGACTTGGTGGCAGAAGGTGGTGTTCGTGGCGCGACGCTGTTTTTGGCCCTCGAAAATGTCTTATCTGGCACCAACCTGCAGATAGGCAACTTGTTGGTACCAGATTACCCGTTACCTCAGCAACGCTTGCGCTTCGGTGTATACTGGCCTATCAAAAACTGACGGCTGAACGTGGTGTAGGGACAACCTTTCGTCAATGCTCCGTATAAGCATGCCATGAATCAGCATCGACACAAACCTTCAGCGTACGAAACCCAGGTCCTGGAAGAGATCCGGGCATGGCGTAACCCTCCTGAATCGGTCTTTTCATGGGCATCCCAAAAGGTATCTGAGTCATGGAATGCCGTTACCGACCTAGCCCATAAGATTCCAGGCATGGAATGGGCGATGGAGAATGTGGTGACGGGTGTCCTGGAATTGACGAATGAGATTACCCAAGATTCTGTGTGGACGGAGGCGGTGTTGAAGGACTTCCATCAGCGAGGTCACCTCATCAATGACCTCCCCGATATTCACGGACTAGACCTGGCTCACATCGATGAAGTCATGTTTGGCCTAGACCGAAAATATGTTGGCCTGGCCTCGGCTGAAGGTGTAGCTACTGGGGCTGCTGGCGCAGCGGGAATCGTCCCTGACCTAGTCGCTTTAGTTGCCATCAATTTGAGGGCATCGGGCGAAATGGCAACGTATTGTGGATTTGATATCACCGATCCGGCCGAGCGTGTTTTCGCGCTGGAGATCCTCGACCTTGTTGCACGACCTGGCAATAACACGAAGAGCGTGACACTAGCTCCCGCCGTTCGAACAGCTTCGCGGGTAGCGCGGCAGCACGGAACGCAGATCTTAGAACAGGTCGGGGTAGGCAATGTCATCGAAGGAATCGTGCGCAGATTAGGCATGAACCTGACCGAGAAGAAACTCGCGCAGATGGTACCCGTCACCGGTGCCCTATTGGGAGGAGGCCTGAACTACCTCTACACTACCAAAGTGTGCAGAACGGCTAGTTATTTGTATCGGGAGCGTGTGCTCGAGGCGAAATATGGAGCGCAGTTTGTTGCCCGGGTTGATGACAACTGATCTCATTCCTTGGCAAGTTTAGCGTTTGCTCTCAGCTTTGAACTTAAGGGGAGGATTTGAGGACGTCTTTTTCACGAATCGACACACAAAGAACCCCTCCATTCTCTCGGACGGAATAAGTCGACAAGCGCCATCGACCCGTTTATCGATCACATGCCGCCCCACGGATCGAAGCACGGGAATGCGTTCCGGCGCATCCCATTCGATTGGAACGACGTCGAGACAGTCAGAAAAGATGCTCAATGCATGATGAACGACCCCTTCGTTCTCTTCCGGAGCCAACGAGCATGTTGAATAGACGAGGGTCCCTCCCGGCTTCAACGTATGGATAGCCGAAAACAGCAGACGACGCTGCTTGCGAACCATCTCTTTCGTCTTGGAACGCGTCCAAAAAGAATAACTCTCCGGATCATGAAAACGGAATCGGCCTTCACTTGAGCAGGGCGCGTCAAGCAGAACCTTATCAAAATGTTCGGGGCGGTATCGCCAAACCTTGGTTCCATCCTGAAGGAATACTTTCACGCCTTCGGCCCCGTGCCTGGCTAAATTATCTTGCAGCCTGAATTTGCGTTTCCGCACGATTTCTACGGCCGCGATGTCTGCCCCAGGCGCCGCAGCTGCCAACTGCAGTGTTTTGCTGCCCGGTGCTGCAGCCAAGTCTAGCACAACATCTTCCTGAACAGGCTCAAGCACTCGAACAGGTAATTGACTGGCCAGTCCTTGCACATACACTTTTCCCGAAGAAACTTCAGATGACGCAAGAAGCATAGCTCGTTTTGACTCTGGCACCCACCCCGCATCATTCCATTCTTTTGATCGATGCACCGTTTGACCGCCAGCCGCAAGGGCGTCGAATACGGCTTCATTTCCTCCAGCAAGTGGATTTACCCGAAACCAGACTTGGCGCTCAGTTGCCATTCCTTCTAGTATTCTGGTCTTGGTTGTGGTGTCAAAAAGAGTCTCAATACGTTCCAAGAAAGGGATTGGAAACGACTCAGGGGGCGTTGTCATGGGAAACAGTAAGGGTCTGATGGGTTCAATGAGCTAGGATCCATTCAAGGTTGCGTCAAACAATCGTGCCATAAGGTTAAGAAAGGATTTAAGGGATTGTACAAACGGTGCGATATATGTACTATGACGCGCCCGCTCAGATGGGCTCGTTTTTGTGCGACAATGAACTTTCTGAAGCGATAAATCCACCATGAGCAATCTGCGCGACGACGATGTAATCCGGTGTTCCTTCTGTGGACGTACTGCCCATGAGGTAACGTCCATGGTGGCTGGTCCGGAAGTCTACATTTGTGACCGCTGTATAGACGACGCCTCAGGCATCGTAACCAGCGACGTAGCCGCGCCCTCAGCGCCAGCTGCCCCTCGCCCCAAGCGCACTACTGCGCCCAGCGAGCGAATGACCCCTCTCGAGATCAAGTCGTCCTTGGATGAATATGTCGTAGGGCAGGATCAGGCAAAGAAAGCACTTTCTGTTGCCGTGTATAATCATTACAAGCGCATCGATTCGTCTGAATACTTCAGCGAATACGAAGATGTCGAACTCGAAAAATCGAACATCCTCCTTCTTGGTCCTACTGGAACGGGAAAGACCTTATTGGCTCGGACGCTCGCCAGGGTCCTCGATGTGCCTTTTTCCATCTCTGACGCTACGGCATTGACCGAAGCTGGCTATGTCGGAGAAGATGTCGAATCAATTTTGGCCAACTTGCTCCACGCAGCCGACTTTAATGTCGAGCGCGCGGAGCGCGGCATCATCTACATAGATGAGGTCGACAAAGTGGCGCGCAAATCAGACAATGCTTCCATCACGCGGGATGTCTCGGGCGAAGGCGTGCAGCAAGCCTTGTTGAAAATACTGGAAGGCACGGTTGCCGGCGTCCCACCAAAAGGTGGACGTAAGCACCCAGAACAGAGCCTCATTAACATTGACACCTCGAATATCCTCTTCATTTGTGGCGGTGCCTTTGATGGCCTGAGTGATGTTATCGCGAGTCGTATTTCGTCTAGCTCCATCGGTTTTACAGCCAGTCAGACGGACAAAATTGACAAATTCGACCCTAAAATCTTCCAACACGTTGAACCAGACGACCTGATTCGTTTTGGACTGATTCCCGAATTGATCGGACGTCTTCCCGTCATTTCGGCGCTGGACAACTTGTCCATCGAAGCCATGCGTAATATCCTTCTCGAGCCGAAAAATGCGCTCCTGAAGCAGTACAAGAAACTGTTTGCGATGGATGGTATGGAGCTTCACTTTGATGAAGGTGCCATCGACGCCGTCGTTCACAAGGCGAAAGCCCTCGGAACAGGAGCTCGCGGTCTTCGCGCCGTGCTCGAAGATGCCATGCTCGAAATCATGTTCGACGTGCACTCCAAAAACAATATTGCGCGCTGCATCATTACTCGAGAAACGGTAGAATCAAATGCGGAGCCGATTTTCGAACCGAATAAGGCAACTGCCTGACGAATCGTTCCGCATCGCATGAACGTCCTTTTAGTGGGCGCGGCCGCAGGCCGCGCCCACTTTTTTTATGCATTGCCAATCATGAGGTGATATTTAATCTCACACCGAAGACATCCCTACATCTTTCACTATTGCTATGCCTTCACTGCTTTCATCCAAGATGCATTCGAAGTAAGTTGACGCTATGGATTGGAGGGAGAAAAGCATCAGAATGATTGCGCTGCCGAGGTATTACCTGCGGGGGCTCACCAAAGAACTCTATCGGCGGGACGTCTTCCTTTGGGCACAAGCGATCGGCTTTAAGGTGCTCATAACTGTAGTTCCGATCATCGTCCTCGCCACCGGTCTTGCCGGTGCATTACTGCGGCAACAGCGTCCGTTCTCCATTATCGAAGGTCTGATCCGGGATTTCCTTCCCTCGTATCAATCAGACCAAATCGTGAACTTTCTCAGTCAGCTTCAATCTGCCTCCGGTACGCTGACTCTTATTGGGGCAGCGGCCCTTGCTCTGACCGCAATCACGCTGTTTACGACGCTTCGGACAGTGATAGCCAACGTATTCGCCGAAGAATGGCACGAGCATAGAAGCCTCCTAATGGGATACTTATTTGACCTGCGTATGGCGCTTCAAGTTGGCCTCTTTTTCCTTGCTTCAACCCTTATAACGGTCGCACGAGAAACCATCAATGAACAGTCTGTGGCACGGCTTCAGTCTCTGGGTCTTGACTATCCGTGGCTTCAGGAAGGATGGCAAGGAGCGCTAGACTCGTTTGGGTTCATCCTACCCCTTCTGTTAAGTATGGCCATGTTTTACCAGCTCATCTGGTTTACGCCTCTGCCCCGCCCTCCTTGGCGTAGCGCCCTAACCGGGGCATTCTTCACAGGTCTCCTCTGGGAGCTCGGTAAAGTTGCCTTTTCGGCGTATGCATCGGGATATGCAAAATTTGAGGAGGGCGCTCTTGCTGCCCTTGGCGATACCTTTGTTCTTGTCATTGTCATCGTTTTCTGGGCCTATTTCTCTGGCTTAATCCTTACCATGGGTGCAATCGTTACCCTGCTCCATGAACGCAAGCATCGACGCCCAGAACTCATGAAACGGTATTACCCATCGGACATACCAGATGAGCTAGAGGACATTTCTTCTGTTTCTGATAGCATTCAAGCACAGATCAACGAGGAAGTGGAATGAGTACGCCGAAACCTTCTCTTACGATGGAGTTCTTGGCCAACTTCGGTGATCTCACCCGATTCATAGGTCATTTTTTCGTTCGATTCTGGAGACGACCTTTTGAATGGAAAGAACTGGGACGACAGCTCGATGAGGTCGGCTCGAAAAGCTTTTTGCTGACGGCCGTCACAGGGTTGTCAATAGGTGTCGTCCTTGCAATGCAGAGTCGCGGCACACTGGTTCGTTTTGGTGCAGAGGCCGTCCTGCCCAGTATGCTCGCCTTGTCGGTTTTCAAGGAAATTGGGCCCGTCATTACATCACTTGTGCTTGCCGGGCGGCTCGGAGCCGGTATGGGAGCAGAAATTGGCTCGATGCGAGTCACTGAACAAATTGATGCGCTAGAGGTCGCGGCCCTCAAACCGTTCCATTTCCTGGTCATCACTAGGGTGGTCGCCTGCATGATCATGTTTCCCATTCTGACCCTTTGGACAGATTGTTTGGCCATGTTTGGGGGATATCTGGAATCATTGATGGCCTCGGGGATGGACTATCGAATCTTTCTTTCGACGGCGTTTGAAACCATTCGGATTTCAGACATTCTGGTGGATACCGGCAAAACTGCTGTCTTTGGATTCATCGTGGGTATTGTCAGTTGCCATCTCGGATTTAACGTACGTGGTGGAACCCGCGAAGTAGGTCAGGCTGCTATGCGTGCGGTGGTAGGTTCTTCTCTACTGATTCTGCTCACTGACGTCATCATCGTGCGTCTGTCCCTCCTCATTTTTGGAGATGTCGGATCATGAGCGAATCCCCTGTCATACGATTGGTTGATGTTCACAAGGGCTTTTCTGGCGTTGACGTTCTAAACGGAGTCAGCCTGGACGTTTCCAAAGGGAGCTCCTCTGTGGTAATGGGTGGCTCTGGTTCCGGTAAGAGCGTCCTGATCAAGCACATTGTAGGACTTCTCAAACCGGATAAAGGCGAGGTATGGGTAAACGACCGCAGAGTTGACGAGCTGCGGGGAGACTCGTTGGATTCGGTCCGCTTATCTATTGGATATCTGTTTCAGTCGGGCGCTTTGTTTGATTCGATGACTGTCCATGAAAACCTGGATTTTTTTCTGGACCGGCACAGCAAGCTGGATAAAAAGGCGCGCAACGAGAAGATTGCGGAGTCCCTTTCCTGGGTTGGACTTCCCGAGAAAGAAGATCAATTTCCGGCTGAACTTTCAGGAGGGCAAAAAAAACGAATCGCATTTGCCCGAGCCATCATCCTGGAACCTGAAATTCTTTTATATGACGAACCAACAACCGGATTGGACCCCGTTTCTGTTCGAAGCGTATCGGAATTGATCGTGCGACTGCGAGAGGAGAAAGGAGTGACTTCGATTGCCATTACTCATGACCTTCTTTGTGCTGAAATCATAGCCGACGACGTCCACTTCCTACATGAGGGAGTAATTCTTCGTTCTGGAACGCTCGACGATGTTCGGCACGATACTCATCCAGCACTCGATCTCTTTTTTGGAGCAATCGAATCAGCCGGGTGATTTCATGCTTGCAAATACCCTGAGTATTGCCGCGGTGTAAGCCATCAGGCAGTCTCCACTTTTAGAACGTATTTTAGGTGCATCCTGACCGATGCCAAACGACCTGCGGGTCGCATCAAGACAGTTCACATGAACCGCTCCGCCCGACTGGGCATTCTCATCATAACAGCCTCCGCCCTGCTGCTGGTCGTGCTGTTCCTTATCGGGAGCCGCACGTTCCTATTCAGCAGCACGATGGAGGTCAAGTCCCGCTTTAATCAGGTAGCGGGTCTTCAGTCTGGTGCGCCTGTCCAGTTTCAAGGAGTCAACGTTGGACGCGTTCAATCTGTAGCGCTTCCCGGAGCGCCAGGTGAGCAGATTGTCGTGACGATGTCCATTTCTCAAAAGGCATCACACCTGATTCGCAAAAATACCGTCGCCAGTATCAAAAGTGATGGACTTGTTGGGGAGCAGATCATTGTCCTTGTGAACCCCGTCACCATTGATGACCAGGCGGAATCTGATGATTTTTTACCGGGACAAGATCCCTTCGATCTCTTTGAAATAACGGACCGAGCCTTGTCATCCGTTCAGACTTTCGAACAGGCAGCCATCGCTTTCGAGACGATCATGCTAGATGTTCAACGCGGCGAAGGTACGCTCGGCAAAATCGTATATGACTCCACGCTCTACGTCGAGCTCGTACAGACGACAAACGAATCTCGTCGCATCATCTCATCCCTTGCTAATTCGGCCGAAACAAGCGCCCAATTACTCGTCGATATGGCAGCAGAGGCGACAGCAGGAATCGAACATATTCTTGCCAAGGCTGATTCGGGCAACGGCACGTTAGCCCGATTCATTAACGACCCGGCACTGTACGATGGCCTGCTTTCAGCCACCGATTCGCTACAGGTTATCGCCGGAGACTTACGCTCCGTATCGCAATCTGCAGAAAATGCCGCTTTTTGGGGCGAGCTTGGTGCGTATCGCATGTCTGAGTTGATGGAAGCAGCTAAGCACAATTGGTTGTTCCGGCGCTATTTCGAAGAGCGAGGTAGTATCGAGGCTGCACCATTCGAGGTGCGGGAACGTGCCATTTCGGAATCATTTCGCCAGATCAGCGATCGAGAGCGAGAGTTACTACAATGGGAAGAACGCCTCAAGGCACTAGAGGCCCGTTTGCAAGCTGCTGTTGATACGACTGGTACTCCCTCAGGCACTGGCAGCCTGCCCGAATAGACACCAATCGAGAATACGCGGGCACATGGAATTTATCCTAGAGCACACCGACCCCTCGGGAGCGAGGGCCGGCCGGATCATAACGGATCACGGCGAGATCGAAACACCCATTTTCATGCCTGTTGGCACAGTAGGCTCAGTGAAGGCGGTTTGGCCAAAGGAGCTGATGACGGATATAAATGCCGACATCATTTTGGGAAATACGTATCACCTCTACCTACGTCCAGGTCTTGACGTCCTCTCGGCTGCCGGTGGTCTGCATCCATTTATGAACTGGGAGCGTCCCATTCTCACCGACTCGGGTGGCTATCAGGTCTTTTCCCTCTCGGACCGGCGCAAATTGACCGAAGAAGGAGCGACGTTTCAGTCCCATATAGATGGGTCCTACCACACGTTTACCCCTGAAAACGTCGTCGATACCCAGCGAACCATCGGATCGGACATCATGATGGTGCTCGATGAGTGTCCTCCGGGGGACTCTACGCAAAAGTATGCATCCGACTCTAATGAACTCACTATTCGGTGGGCGGAGCGCTGCAAACGCCGTTTCGAAGAGACAACTCCCCATTACGGAGCATCGCAATCTCTTTTTGGCATCGTCCAAGGTGTTGTATATCCAGAAATCCGGCGCCGCTCGGCTCGCCAATTAATGGACATCGATTTTCCGGGCTACGCCATCGGTGGCCTATCCGTGGGCGAGCCAGCCGAGCAGATGTACGCCATGGTGGATGTAGTTGCCCCCATCCTTCCCAAAGACAAACCACGCTATCTGATGGGAGTCGGAACGCCCACGAACTTGATCGAAAATGTGCATCGTGGTATCGATATGTTCGATTGCGTAATGCCCACACGCAATGGAAGGAATGGGATGATGTTCACTACGCAAGGTGTGATAAACATCAAGAATGCCAAGTGGAAGACAGACTTCTCTTGCATCGACCCCGGCCTTGATATTTACGCTTCCCAGGAATTCTCAAAAGCCTACGTTCGCCATCTGTTTATTGCCGGAGAAATACTCGGACTGCAGCTCGCCTCCATCCAAAACCTGGCTTTCTATTTGTGGCTCATGCGGCAAGCTCGGCAGGCCATCTTGGAAGACCGATTCGAAAGCTTCAAGCGTGAAATCCTGCCGAGGATAGGTTCACGCCTGTAACAGGACCCGAACACGTCCGACCAATCCGCGTTAACCGCACTCAGAAAAGAAAGGACGGCACTCACACTGATCGTGAGTTTGCTGAATCCTCTGGAAACCTACTTCATCGTTCATGGCCAGACAGTTCGACGTACCAACGTTTTACCGCAGCCCGGTCGTTTCCCGGATTAAGGAAGCTCGGCGGCTGCAGGATCCTCGCAAAAAGGACCTTAGTCCATCTGTGCTCGATTTTGGTCCGGTGCGCTTTAAGCTAGCGCGTCATTTCGGGTTCTGTTATGGTGTAGAAAACGCTATCGAGATCGCCTACCGGGCCCTTGATGAAGCCGGTGACCGTCGTGTGTTCCTGCTGTCGGAGATGATCCACAATCCACATGTAAATGAGGACTTGCTCTCGCGCGGCATCCAATTCCTGCGTACAACATCGGGTGAACAGCTACTTCCTTTCGATGAACTTCGCTCAGATGACATTGTCATCATTCCAGCCTTCGGAACGACACTAGAAACGGAGAAGATACTTTCGGAGAAAGGGGTCGATGTTGAGGCCTACAACACTACTTGCCCGTTCGTGGAGAAAGTTTGGACCCGATCAAAAAGCATTGGTGCGAAGGACTACACGGTTGTAGTCCACGGCAAACGATACCACGAAGAAACACGGGCTACGTTTAGCCATGCAAAAGACCGTGCGCCAGTGGTTATAGTCCGAGATCTCGAAGAGGCCCAACGGCTAGCGGACGTAATCCGTGGAAAAATCAGCAAAAGTGACTTCTTTCGTGAGTTTGAAGACCGCTTCAGCGAAGGGTTTGACCCTGACCGGGACCTAGTACGGTTGGGCGTTGTGAATCAGACCACCATGTTAGCGACGGAAACGGCTGAAATCGCTGCACTTCTTCGTCGAGCGCTTGAAGTGAGATACGGCGATGATGGCCTTCAGCATTTTGCCGACACCTCAGATACCCTTTGCTACGCTACAAACGAAAACCAAGACGCCACTCGGGCCCTGATTGATGATGGTGCCGATGTAGCTGTCATCGTAGGTGGTTCCAACTCCTCGAATACCAGCCACCTTGTGGAATTGTGCGAGGAGGAGATGCCGACCTATTTCATCACGGGTGATGAAGCCCTAATCGGCCCTGATCGAATCCGCCACTTTGACCTGCACAGTAAATCAGTCATCGAAACACGAGACTGGCTGCCTTCGCATCGCCCAGTCAACATTCTCTTGACGGCCGGAGCCTCCTGTCCCGATGTATTGCTAGACCGGGTGATGCAAACCATCTGTAGCTGGAATACAGACTGTCGCTCCGAAGAAGAAGCCATCAAACCCTTTCTGATTCTGGAATGATAACAACGAAAGCCACATGAGATACGGGCTGTTTATAGTGTTGCTTGTCCTTCAGGGCTGCTCTCTTTTCGACACCCGTAGTCCGGAAGATCCATTGGCGGATACCGGATCGTATGTGCAGCCGGACACACCTGAACAGGTGGTTGAGAATATTACCAACGCCTTAATCGAGCTGAATACCCTGAATTACCGGCGTTCCATGGCCGACGAATTCGAATTCCAGCCAACGGCGACGGCATCAGCCAGAGAGTCCGTGTTTCTTTCTTGGTCTCGGGCTCAAGAAGAGCAGTATTTCTCCTCGATGGTTGCGGCGGCTGCCCTAAATACCGGGCATTCGTTTCAGCTCAATGACCAATCGCTGACGCTGCTGGACGAAAATGAGTTCATCCTCGATGCGACCTATTTCCTGACGATTAATCACCGCAGGACGGAGGTACCGACACAGGTACAAGGGCGCCTTCAATGGATACTCAAGCAGGACGGTGCGGGGCTTTGGGCGCTCGTAGAATGGACCGATCAAGAGCTTGGCAACGAGGCCTCCTGGAGTGATTTGAAAGCCGAGTTCATGAAGTAAGCGGTATTCGGAGCAAGAATGCTACGGTATTCCTTTCGGATTGCCGATATTCCACCATGCGCCGAGCCGTCGTCATACTCCTATTCCCTGCTCTTCTAGCAAGCCTGACTGTTGGCCTTACGGCATGCAATCCGTTTGCTCCCGCGCTGGAGCAAGGTAATCCATTCGGCGACCTCCTGGGCGATCCGACAACCATCGAAGGCTTTTTTACCAACTTCCGCAACGCCTACGAACTGAGAGATTTGTCATTGTATGAGCCCTTGTTGGACTCATCCTTCACGTTCGTCTATCAGGACTTTGACGCGCAAGTAGACCGGGAATGGGGGTTTGCTCAAGATCTTGAAAGCACTCGACGACTCTTTCAGAACGCATCTGGAATACGCCTGCAATGGAATCAAATTATTGCGCAAGATGTGCTCATTCCCATCGTTAGCGAGCGTATAGTAAGGTCATTCAACCTGACTGTCACGCTCGAGCAAGGTGATGTTTTTCGAACAGACGGTAACGTCAACTTCCAACTTGTGCGAGAGGACTCTCTTTCCTCGTGGCGGCTCAAACGATGGCGCGACGAGTCGGAGCTTTAGTCTTCGGCGGCCTGCCAACCTATTCGTTCCCAAAAGCGAGCCGTAGCGCGTGAAACTGCGCTCTCGCCGTGCTACCTTGTGGTCCCCGCAATACTGCAGAACCCTTTCTCTCACACCAGCCAGCGAATTCAATGGATAAGGCACTCGCCTACACCGAACAGCATTTCGACCGATTCGTCGATGAACTCAAGGACTTTCTCCGCATCCCTTCCGTGAGCACGGATTCGCGCCATGCGGGTGATGTCCGAAAAACAGCTGAGTGGCTAGCGGCCCACTTGAAGGTACTTGGACTAAGCAAAGTCGACATTATGGAGACACCCGGACATCCGATTGTCTACGCCGAACAGATGGTAGATGCCAATGCCCCTACCATTCTAGTGTACGGTCATTATGATGTGCAGCCACCTGATCCGCTAGAGTTGTGGGACTCAGATCCGTTTGACCCACAGGTACGCGATGGCAACTTGTATGCCCGTGGCTCTTGTGATGACAAAGGCCAGCTTTTCATGCATGTAAAAGCGGCGGAGTCCTTCTTCAAGACAGGCGGAGCGCCGCCCCTGAACGTCAAATACATTTTTGAAGGAGAGGAAGAGATTGGATCAAAAAACCTACCCGCCTTCCTCGAACAGCAGAAGCAATTACTCGATGCTGACGTCGCCGTCGTTTCGGATACAGCCCTTTTCGGGAGCGGTGTCCCCTCCATTACGTATGGCCTGCGCGGGCTTGCTTACGTCGAAGTAACCCTTCAGGGACCTGCGATCGACCTGCATTCAGGTGTATATGGCGGTGCGATTGAAAATCCTATTAATGCGTTGGCACGCATGATCTCCGACCTGCATGACGATGATCACAGGATTACAGTTGATGGGTTTTACGACAGCGTCATCGGCCTCACTCCTGAGGAACGAGCCACGTTTGCAAGCCTCCCTTTCGACGGAGAGGAATGGGTTCGCGAAGTAGGCGCTCCCCACTCGAAAACGGAAAAGGGATACACAGCGCTCGAGGGTACTACGGCTCGGCCAACACTAGACTGCAATGGTATCTGGAGTGGATTCACAGGGGAGGGAGCTAAGACGGTTCTGCCCGCAAAAGCCACCGCCAAGATCT
>Ga0055584_100000784_pt1 | contig 30392 bp, 25 predicted proteins | sample OSDHelmetaG_FD_58716 | JGI IMG/M metagenome (GOLD analysis project Ga0055584, IMG submission 58716) | Pelagic marine sediment microbial communities from the LTER site Helgoland, North Sea, for post-phytoplankton bloom and carbon turnover... | ecosystem: Environmental > Aquatic > Marine >... | reverse complement strand
AGCAGGAGCAGGATTCGCATGGACGCGGAGTATGTCACCGCCGCCGTCGCCCCCGCAGGAATCAAGCCGGGCGCGTCGCCTGCAACAGGACCGTCGGCGCGACCCACAGCCGGCTGATGGACGGCCGCGGGAAGCCGGCGCCTTGCACCCAATCGGCCATCGTCTGCTCGGGCCAGGTCCGGGTGCCGCTGATGAGGAAGAAGAACAGTTCGTTCCAGCCCGCGCTCGCGTCGAGCTTGTCCGCCCCGAGGTGCGCGGCGTCCCAGATGATCAGCTTGCCGCCGGGCCGCAAGGCATCGAAGGCGGCGGCCACGAGGCCCCGCCCCTCGCCCTCGGTGGCGTTGTGCAGGACGTTGAAGATCAAGACGGCGTCGTAGCCCTCGCCCAGCGCCGCGGTGCGGAAGTCGCCCTCGCGGAACCCGATGCGATCGGTCAGGCCCGCCTCGGCCACCAGGGTTCGGCCCACCCGGCACGCCGGCGGCAGATCGAAGACCGTCGCCTGGACCGCGGGGTTCTTCCGGCACAGCGCCGCGCTGTACATCCCGTGGCCGCCGCCGACGTCCAGCAGGGTCTTGCTGCCCGACGGGAGCCTCGCGCGCCAGGCGATCTCCTTGCCCGCGATGCGGGCGAACGAGGCGAGGCCCTTGAGGTAGGCCTCCCAGAACTCAGGCTCCAGGTTCCGTTCGTGCAGGCGCTCGACCCGGCCGGTGCGCACGGACTCCTCTAGCCCCCCGGCCAGATCGTGGCAGTAGCCCAGGAAGACGACGGCGTCGACGAGGTTGCCTTCGACGCCGCGCACCAGCCACCGGCGCGCCGAGCGGGCGTTGGTGTAGGTCCCGTCGCGGACCGCCAGCAGATCGAAGCCCACCAGCGCGTTGGCGAGCACTTCGGTCCCGACGGGGTGGCACTCGATGGCCTCGGCCAGCGCGCCGGCCGACAGCCCCCCCTCGGCCAGCGCATCGAAGATGCCCAGTCGGGTGGCAACGACGATGCTCCGGGCCACGCCGAAGCCGAAGGTCGTCTGCACGAGCGGCCACGGCACCACGCCCAGCCCCAGCCCGATGCGCTCGGCGACGCCGTCTGCTGAAAGGGTGAGCCGCATCGATCCTCCCGGCGAGTCCAGGGCGATCCTGCCATCGGCGCCCGCCAAGGCCCCGGCAACTCCGCAGATCAGTCCGAGGACGCCGCCCCGTCGTCGGCCCCGTCGTCGGCCGGCTCGGCCGCTTCGTCGAATCGCAGCGGGTCGTCGCCGCGCCGCAGCTCGGCGCCGTCGGTGGCCCCGTCGCCGTCGCTGTCCGACGCCCGGGGGTCCGTGCCCAGCTCGAAGATCTCCTCGAAGTCCCCGAGGCCATCGCCGTCGGTGTCGGCCGCGTGGCGGTCGGTGCCGTGGGCCAGCTCCTGGGCGTTGGTGAGGCCGTCGCCGTCGGGGTCGCAGGGGGAGCCCGTTGCGGGGTCGGAGGCGAACGCGAGTCCCGGCAGGGCGAGCAGAGCAGCGAGCAGCGTGGCGAGCATCGGGGGCCTCCTCCCCCGGGAGCCAGCGCCCCGGGCTGAGTTGAACCTAACCGGCAAACCGAGTGATTCCGGGCCCCTGCGCCCAGAAGTGACAATGTGTTACGAAGCGGATTCGGCCAGCGCGAGGCGGTCGATCTTGCCGCGGTCGGTGCGGGGCAGCGCGTCGAGGCGGACGACCGCCGACGGCTGCGCGTAGCGAGGCAGCCACTGGGCGATCGAGGCCAGGTCCGCGGGGTCGGCGCCCACCACCCAGGCGCGCAGTTCGCCGCCGACGGCCACCACCGCGGCCTGCTGGGCGCCCGCCTTGCGCAAGGCCGCCTCGACGGCGTCGAGCTCCACCCGGTAGCCCCGCACCTTCACCATCCGGTCGTCGCGCCCGCGGAAGACGAGGCCGTCGTCGCCCCGCTCGGCCCGATCGCCGGTCCGCAGCCAGCCGCCGTCCCAGGTCGCGCGGTCCGGCTCGCCCCAATACCCGAGCATCGTCGTGCCCCCACGGGCCTGGATCTCGCCGTCAACCAGCCGCAGGTCCAGGTACGGGCACGGCTCCCCGATGGGCACCACCTCGCCGGACCACCCCGCGGGCACCGTCCACGCGGTGCTCACGTTGGTCTCCGTGGGACCGAAGAGGTTGGTGAGCTGAGCGCCGGGCCACGTCGCCGTGATGTCCCGCACCAGCGCCGGTTCCAGGCGCTCGCCGGCCGAGCCCACCCACCGCAGGGACTCCCCGCAAGCGCCGCCCTCCAGGAGCCCGCGCAGCAGCGTCGGCACCGAGTACCAGTGGGTGATCTGCTGCTCGTCCAACCAGGCGGCCAGACGGTCGGGGAACGCGAGCGTCGCCTCGGGCACGGGCACCACGGTCGCCCCGCGGCTCAGGGCGCCAAGGTCGAACAGCGACAGGTCGAACGACAGGGCCGCCACCCACGCCACCCGGCTCCCCTCCCCCACCCCGGCGCGGTCCATCCAATGGTCCACGAACGCCGCCACCGCCCGCGCCGGGATCGTCACGCCCTTGGGCTCGCCGGTGGACCCCGAGGTCCACAGGATGAGCGCCGGGTCCTCAGGCGCCCAGTCCCACTCCGGCCGTGGCTCCCCGTCGCCCACGTCTTCGGCCAGCCGCCCCGCGACCGGCAGCTGCCGCAACAACGACCGGCCCCGCCGCCCCGACGACACCACCAGCTCCGCCCCGCTCCGCTCCACCAGCGCTCGCAGCCGCGGCAGCGGCGCCTGCAGGTCCAACGGCACCGGCACGACCCCGGCGGCCCAGCACCCCAGGAGCCACACCGGCGCGTCGTTGCCGTGGGGCAGGTGCAGGGCGACCCGCTGGCCCGCGCGCCCCGACAACTCCTGCGCCACCCCGGCCACCCGCCGCCGCAAGGCCCCGTACGAGAGGTCGCCGCCCCAGCGAACGGCCACGCCCTCGAAGTCGAGTCCGCCGGGCAGCCTCATGGGCCGCGAAGCTCCGCCAGCGCGTGCTCCAGCACGTCCTCGGCCCCCACGAACCCGCGCGTCGGCACCATCGCCGTCAGCCGCCCCGCGGCCTCCACCCAGGCCACCGCGAGGCCCGGCGGTCGCAGGATCTGACTGCCGATCAGCGCCCGGCGCAGCGGCCGCCCCAGGTACGTCCCGTCGCGGCCGGCCTTCAACACCACGTGGCTGCTGTAGAGGCTGCCCGGATCTCGCAGGGTCGGCCCCTGGACGAACAGCCCCATGAGCAGGTTCGGGAAGACCGTGGCGTGGGCCATCATGAACAGGTTGAAGACGTCCTCGTGGCGCTCGATGGCCCGCCGGGTTCGCGCCTTCAGCGCGTCGATGGCGCCGTCGAGGGTGTCCAGGGCCGCCACCGGTACAGAGACCAGCACCGTGCTGAGGTAGTTGGCGAAGATTGGCCCCCGCCAGGCCGGCGGGCGCAGGTTGATGGGCACCGGCAGGCACACCCGACGCCAGCGCGCGGGCTTCACCACGGCGGCGAACGCCCGGGCCCCGATGGCCAGCAGCACGGCGTTGCGGTCCGCTCCCCCGAGCTGCCGCAGGCGCGCCGTGACCGCCGCGGTCTCGTCCCGGGAGAAGCTGTGGAACAGCACCCGCGCGCCGGACTTCTCCGTCCGTCCCTGGACCGGCGGCGGCAGCGCGGTGGCCAGGTAGCGGACCAGCGCGCCCGCGCACGCCCCCACCAGCCGCCACGCAGGCACGCCCCGGGCCGCCCGCTTCCACAGCGTCGGCGGCTCGTCGACGAGCTTGAAGCGCGCCGGGTCAGCGCCGTCCAACAGCTGACACAGCAGGTCGCAGCCCGTGGCGTCCATGAGCACGTGGGACCAGCGGATGCCCAGCAGCGACGTCTCCGGCCCCGTCCGCAGGATCGCCGTCAGCGAGGGTTCCCCGGGCTTTGGCGCCGGCGCGTCGTACCAGCGGTTGAAGAACGACTCCGCGTCGTCGTCGCCCTCGTCGATCACCAGGGGCACGGGCCCCGGCTCCACGACCATCCGCCACGGCGGCCCCCGCAGCCGCCCCCGCACCTGGGGTGCGATCTCCGCCAGCGCCGCCAACCGCTCGGTCAGCTCCGCCGCCCCCAGCTCGCCGTCCAGCTCGAAGACGAACAGCGAGGCGTTGCCCACGCCCCCCAGCCGCATCCGCCAGTCCAGGAACCGGTGGAAGAGGTCGACGGGGCCGGGCCGCCAGGTCGTCACCGCCGGCGCGCCACCAGCGCGGCGATGGCCGGCACCGTCGCGAAGTTCTCGCCCACGACGTCCGAATCGGGCACCACGACCCCGAGTTCCCGCTCGACGCGGACCACGAGCCGGGTGATGGCCATGGAGTCCAGCCCCAGCTCGAACAGGTCGTCGTCGTCGGCCAGCGCCGCCCCCGGGTCCCCGAAGAAGAGGTCGTCGATGAGCCAGGCGCGCACGGTCTCGGCGTCGGTCACAGCAGGGTTCCTCACAGCGCCAGCAGGACGTAGGCCGTCGCCAGCACGAGCTGCATGATGGCGAACGGCAGCGCCAGCTTCACGAAGCCCAGGAAGCTGAGCTTCAGGTTGTTGCGGTGGATGATGGTGACGGCCACCAGCGTCGAGGCCGAGCCGATGGGCGTGATGTTGCCGCCCAGGTTCGCCCCGAAGACCACCGCCCACCACAGGGTCGAGTCCGACTCGGTGCCCATCCCCACGAGGATCTTCGCCAGCATCGCCGCCAGGGGGATGTTGTCGGTGACCGACGAGAACCCCGCGGTCGCCACCAGCAGCGCGCCCGTGCCCACGGTGTCCCCCAGGGCCACGAGCAGCTGCAACCCGTGGCCCAGCGCGGCGAGGACCTGGGCGTGCTCCATGATGTGGATGACCACGAACAGCGCCGCGAAGAAGCCCAGCAGGTCCCAGTCCACGGCCGAGTAGAAGGTCTGCACATCGCTCTTGAAGCGGATGAGCATGACGGCCGCAAAGGCCAAGGCGACGAAGCCCATGCCCAGGTCGCTGACGCCGGGCAGCACCGACGTCGTCGCGATCGTGACGATGAACAGGCCGGTCATCACCGCGCCGAAGCGGAAGAAGCCCGGCGACGGGATGCCGTCGTTCTCGTCGAAGCCGGCCACGAGCTCCGCCGCCTCGGCCCGGGACTCGTCGTCGGGCAAGGAGCGGATGTCGAAGCGCAGGCCGCCGAGCCACAGCGTGGCGGCGGTGGCGACGAGCACGTAGGGCGCGGCGACCAGGAAGAACGTGACGAAGGAGATGCCGGCGGCGGTGCCGACGATGATGTTGGGCACCGACGAGATCAGCGTCAGCAGGCCGCCGATGTTCGTCAGCAGCCCTTCGATGAGCAGGAAGCCCAGCAGCTTCTGCCGCTGGCCCAGCCGCTCCAGGGACACCGCGGTCAGGGAGCCGACGATGATCATGGCGGTGACGTTGTTGAGCACCGCGCTGAACAGGACGGTCATGCCCCCGTAGAACCACAGCAGGCGCAAGGGGTCCCCGCCGCTGGCCTTCGTCAGCTTGATGGCGATCCAGGTGAACAGACCCGACTTGCTGGTCGCGTCCACGAACACCGAGCTGCCCAAGATGATCGCGATGACGCCCCAGTCGATGGCCGGGATGTAGACCGGCATGGCGATGGACTCGCCGAAGACGTTGACCACGGCGCCGACGGGCAGCAGGTGCAGCAGGGACGCCGCCAGCAGCGCGACGACGGCGAAGAGGCCAACGATCAGCGACTTCTTGGCGTGGAGCTTCTCCTCCAGGGCCAGGCAGAGGATCATCGCCACGAGCAGCGCCGAGAACCCGACGGTCACGCCGGTCGACACCTCGTGGTGCACGGCGGCGGCCGACGCCAGCACGCTCACAGCAGCAACATCGGGACGTCGCGCAGCTCGACGGCGAGTGGGTAGCTCAAGCCGTGCATGGCCAGCTGGTCCTCGTCCTTGGTGTTCATGACCAGCAAGTCGACCGCGTGGGCCTCGATGAGCCGCCGGTACTCGCCCAGCCGGTGCCCCGACGTGACCTGAGCCTCGACCTGGGCCTGCACCCCGACCGCCTGCAGCTCGGTGGCGACCGAGTCGATGTAGTCCCGGGGCTCCTTGAGCAGCTGTGCGAGGATGACGCGCCGGGCCAGCTCGGTGTCGATCTCCGGGATCCGGGAGATGGCGCGCAGGTACCGCTCGAAGACCGCGTCGTCCTCGACGTGGGTCAGGTGCAGGCGCGCGCCCGCCGACGCAAAGGCGACGGAGTGGCGGATGAGCCGGGCGTCGCCGCTGAGGTGGTCGGTCAGCGTGAGCACGTCGGCGGTGCCGGTCTTGGCGTCGGCCCAGACGCCCTCGCGGTCGGGCCGCGGCATCAGCAGGACCGGGGCGTCGGTCACCTGGGTCAGCACCTCGAGGTGGTCCGACAGGCTGTGGGGCCACTGCCACGCAGAGCTGTGCAGGTTGCGGAAGGTCACGACCAGGTGCGGGTCCAGGTCCGAGACCCGGGCCAGCAGCTCGCCGATCGTGTCGCACTCCTCGCCGGGCACCAGGCGCCAGTCGACGTCGGCCAACGCCGGCAGGCCGCCCACGAAGTCCCGGACCTGCGCGAGCCAGCGCTGGCTCTCGTCGGACGGAAGGTCGGTGAACACGAGCGCGCGCCGCAGCGACAGGGGCTCGTGCTTGTAGACGGGCTTGTCGGCGCTGCGGAAGACGCTGCTGAACTGGTCCAGGAGGGTCACGGCCGCGGAGGCTGGCACGCCCGCCCCCGCCGGGCAACCGCCGTCAGCCCCCCTCGCCGGTGCCCGGCAGCGCGGCCTGCCGCCCCTGGTGCTCCACCCACGAGATCGCCCGCCGCACGACCCGGAAGGTCCGCAGCGGCACCGAGTTGACCCGCGGCGGCGCGTCGTCGGCCCACACCCGCCAGGTGATGGCCCCGCCGGCCTTGAGCAAGCCCAGGTTCGCGGCGTGCACGGCGACCCAGATCCGCTGGAAGAAGGTTTCCTGGCCGGGGAACAAGGGCGTCGGGTGGTACTTGAAGAAGACGAGCTCGCCGGGCTTCTGGGTCAGGCGCACGCCCTCGTAGCCGATCATCCGGCGCCGGCACTCGGAGTTGACCAGGGGCCGAGGCAGCAACAGCTCGCCCCCGACGTGGCGCGCCAGGTTGCGGCCTTCGTTCTGGATGAAGACGCGCAGCGAGATGAGCACCCGGGCGCCGCGCGGGTCGCCGGTGTCGTACTCGACGTCGCCGAACGGCCCGAGCCGCACGAGATCGACCTGGGGGTGTCGGGTCCTGCGCAGCACGTCGGTGATGTGGACGTGGCCCATGGGCCGGGACTTGCCGGCGATGCGGAGGTAGTAGCGGTGGTCCAGGGCCTGGTGGGGCGCGGCGTCGGACGCCGGCACGTCGACGACGTAGACCGCGTGGCCTTCGAAGATCGCCGAGTCCGGGCCCTCGCCGCGGACCTCGAACACGTTGAAGCTGGACAGGGCCGGGTCGACGGCGCCCGGCGTGATGTCCTCGAGCCAGGCCCGCAGCCCCCCGGCCTTCAGGTTGATGGGCAGGCCGCCGTCGATGGCGCCGGTGTCGTCCACGCCCAGGAACACCATCCCTCCGGCGCCGTTGGCGAACGCGGAGATCTGCTTGGCGTAGTTGGCGAGGAAGCTGCCGTGGACCTCGCCGTTCTCGGCGAGGAACGCGCTGCCCTTGAACTCACGGAAGTCGTACTCGCCCGGCCCGAGGGCGGCGACTTCGGCTTCGGTCCAGACGGTGCGGGTGCGGCGGGGCATGACGACCCCACGTTGGCAACCGTCCGCCGCGGCAACAAGGGCTGATGAACGCGGCCCCTACCCCTCGTAGGGCGCGAGGCGGTCGATCTGCGTGCGCAGAACCGCCGGATCGCTGGTCGGCTGCTGGCAAAGCCCGTGCTCGCACACGTACGCGGTGGCCTGGCCGTCCCGGGCCGCCTTCCCTGCCAAGGGGGGCGCCAGCCGCTCCAGCTCCGGCCGCTCGGCCTCGCGCACCACGACGATCACCTGGGACGGGCGGAAGCCCTGGCGCGCGGCGGCGACCAACTCGGCCTCCCCGTCGCCGGCGGCGATCACCACCTCCAGGGGCCGCGTCGTGCGGAAGTCCAACGCCAACAAGGCTTCGGACAGCGCGACGGGGTTGCGCGCCAACGCCGCCCCGACGCTGGTGTAGCCCGCCTCGGCCCGGACCCGGTAGCTGTCGTCGCCGGTCAGGGCGCCCAGGCGCTCCAGGTTCATGAGCTGCACCGACGTGCCCGTGGGCTCCGCGCCGTCGTAGTCCGGTCGCTCCCGAGCCAGCAGCGTCTCGCCGTCGTCGGGCGTGGAGAACCAGCCCCCCCGGGGATCTTCGTAGTGGGCCTGGATCGCCGCGTCGATGGCCAACGCGCGGGCCAGCCACTTCGCTTCGCCGGTGGCCTCCAACAGGTCGATCTGCGCCGCCAGCTGGAACGCCTGGTCCGCCAGCATCCCGTCGTGTCGCGCGCGCCCGTCCTTCCAGGTGCGCGTGAACCGGTCGCCGACCCGCGCCTGCTCCCACAAGAAGTCCGCCGCCGTCGCCGCGACCTGCATCCCAGCGGCGTCGCCGGTGGCGGCCCCCACGCGGGCAAACGCCGAGATCATCAGCCCGTTCCAGGCCAGCAGGACCTTGTCGTCGCGGATCGGGTGGGGCCGCAGGTTCCGCTCCACCACCAGCTTGCGGCGAATCGCGTCAAGCCGGGGGTCCGCCTCGCGCAGCTCCGACGTGTTGAGGATCGTGCGGCCTTCGAAGTTGCCGCCGGGCGCCACGCCGTAGATCTCCGCGGCGTAGGCCGCATCGTCGGCCCCCAGCGCCGCCACCAGTTCGTCGGGCGTCCACGTGAAGTAGAAGCCCTCGTCGCGGTGGCCTTCCAGGTTCAGGCTGTCGGCGTCGGTCGCCGAGAAGAACGCGCCGCCGGGCGCCGTCATCTCTCGCTGCACGTAGGCCAGCACCTCCTGGGCGATGCGCAGGTACCGCGCCTCCCCGGTCTGCTGCCACCCCTCCAGGTACGCCACGGCGAGCAGGGCGTTGTCGTAGAGCATCTTCTCGAAGTGGGGGACGAGCCAGTCCGCGTCGACGGAGTAGCGGTGGAAGCCGCCCGCCGCCTGGTCGTACATGCCCCCCGCCGCCATCTTCCGCAGGGTCAGCAGCGCGATGTCCCGAGCCGCCTCGTCGCCGGACCGCCGCGCGTGCCGGAGCAGGAACCGCACCGGCAAGGACGACGGGAACTTGGGCGCGCGGTTCATGCCCCCCCGAACGGGGTCGTGGTTGGCGACGTAGAACGCCGCCGCCGCTTGCAGGGGCCCGGTCTGGGGCAGCTCGCCCCGCTGCTCGGAGCCGACGATCTCGCGCACGGCCTCGGTGAGTCGGGTGGCCCCGGCGTCGACGCGATCCGGCTCGTTGCGGTGCACGTCGGCGATGGCCACCAGCATGGTCAGGAACCCCGCGCGCACCCCCCGATCGCCGTCGCGGGCGGGGATGTAGGTGGCCCCGTGGAAGGGCCGCCGGTCGGCGTCGAGCCACACCGTCATGGGCCAGCCGCCCCCGCCGGTCAGCGCCTGCACGGCGGCCATGTACACGGCGTCGACGTCGGGGCGCTCCTCGCGATCGACCTTGATGGGGATGTAGCGCTCGTTCATGAGCTGCGCGATCTCCAGGTCCTCGAACGATTCCTCCTCCATGACGTGACACCAGTGGCAGGTGGAGTAGCCAATGGACAGCAGGATCGGCCGCCCCGTCGCCTTGGCGGCGGCGAACGCCTCTTCGCCCCAGGGGTACCAGTCGACGGGGTTGTGGGCGTGCTGCTGCAGGTAGGGGCTCGTCTCCAGCGCGAGGCGGTTGGCGAACATCGGGGAGCCGTCGGGGCGCTTGTGGTGAGTGCGCGGCACCGTGCCCGGGGCCCGTTCAGCCCAGGACCGGGTGATGGCCGCGGCGAGCTCCGGGGCGCGATCCCGGGCCCCGGGGGGCGCCACGCCGGCCGGGCTGTCGGCCCCCGGCACAACGGCGGTGGGATCGTGGGCGGGCCCGGTTCGGGCTTCGGCGGGCGCGGCGGGATCGTGGGCGGGCGCGGTCACGGCAGCTCCGGGGGACGGGGGGGCGCAAGCGGAGAGCAGCGCGAACAAAGCGAGGTGGCGCATCGAGGACCGAGGGTAGAGGCAAATCGCCGCGACGGTCCCCCCGCCCCGATTGCGCCCCACCCGTGCGGGCCCCTTGCGCGCAGGGGTGGGGCCAGCGACCCTCACCCTTCGATGCCGTCGCCGCCTCCGTCCCCGTCGATCTCGCAGGCCCCCTCCGGGGCGCCCGTCGTCTCCGCCACCGCGGGCGCCCGCGTGCTGCTGGTGGAGCCCGACCCGGCCTTCACCGACGACGTGCGCCGCATGTGCGCAGACCGCCACTGGACGTTGACCTGCGCCCGCACGGGCCCCGAGGCGCTGGAGCGGTGGGACCCGGGCATGGACCTCGTGCTCGTGGAGCTGGGCCTGCCGGGCATGGGCGGGTTCGAGCTCATCGAGCAGCTGCGCCGCCAGCCCGAGGGCACCGCCGCCCTGGTCCTGGTGCTCAGCGCCGCCCCGCCGGGCCCGACTGTGCTCTCGGATCGGCTGCGGTCGAGCGGTGCGCTGGAGTTCCACCACAAGCCGCTGTCCCTCACCGTGCTCGCCTCGCGCCTCGAGGCGCTGCTGCAGGCGACGGGCTCCATGGTGCTCGAGCCGGAGCTGACCCAGGCCGGCCGGTGGCTCTGCCCCGAGGTGGATCGCCGCCTCGCCGCGGCCGCCCGCCAGCTACCCAACCGCGGGCCCTATCGCGGCCGGGAGCTGCTCGACCTCCTCCTGGGCTGCCTCGAACACCGCCGCTCGGGGCTGCTGCGGCTGTCCTCGGCCCACCAGCGTGAAGTGCACCTGCGCGAGGGCTGGCCCGTCGAAGCGGACTCCGACGCGCCCGGCGAAGACCTGCTGACGCTGGCGGCCGAAGAAAGCGTCGTGCGGCCCGAGGCCCTGCCCCGGCTGCTGGCCCGCCAGCGGGCCTACAACCTGTCGATGTCGAACGTGCTGACCCAGGGCGGCAAGGTCTCGGTGCCCAAGCTCCGGCTGCTGCAGGAGGCTCAGATCGCCCGGGTCATCGGCGGCGCCGTCTCCGAGCCCGGCTGGTTCGAGTTCTTCCCCGATCCCGCGGGACGCGACGACATGCGCACGGGCCTCGCGCCCCTCCCCTTGCTCATCGGAGCCCTCGACTCCATCGACGTCGGCGAGCTGGGCAGCGAGCTGATCGGCCTCGCCGGCCAGCGCCTCCTGCCGGGCCCCGCCTGGCGTCAGGTCGAGGGGCTTCCCACCGTGCCGGGTGAGCTGCAGGGGCTGCTCGATGCGATCCGCGCGACGACCACGCTGGAGGAGGTCCTGGCGGCCGAGCAAGGCGAGGCCGACGCCCGGATCCGCTTGCTGTGGCTGCTTCTGCGCATCCGCGCGGTCCTGGCTCGCCCCGTCTGATCGAGGCGACGGGGGGCCACCGAGCGGCCTCTCCCGACCTCAATTGTCAAGAATATGCAAAGCCGCGTTGGCACGCGCTTGACGTGCCGGCAGTGTGTACGTGGGAGAGACCCAACTCCGCAAACGCAACCACACGGCACCCCCTGTTCCGACCTCCTGGGGTGTCGTGGCGCCGCAACCGTCCCGCAAACGGGCGCGGCGCAACCCGGGCTCCGGGGCTTCGGCCTCGGAGCCCACGGTCGCGCCGCGGTGCTCCCCACCCCTCCCAGGAACGGCGTCAGCAACCCTCGGACGGGGCCCCGGCGGCCGGCCTTCGTTCCCCCGTTCGAGTCAGCCCGGGACCCGGTCGCGGCTCTTCAACCTTCGCGAGTCCACGATCCGCACACCCGCCGCCCGCAGTTCCCCCCAGGCCGCGGCCACATCGCCCGGCGTGAGCTCGACCCCCCGGCAGGCGTCGCTGACCACCACGACGTCGAACCCTTCGGCCACCGCGTCCAGGGCCGTGAACTTCACGCAGTAGTCCGTCGCGAGCCCGCAGATGACCGTCCGCGTCACCCCCCGGGCCCGCAGCCACGCCGAGAGCCCGGTGTCGCCCCGGCGCCCGTTGTCGAAGAAGCCCGAGTAGCTGTCGACCGCGGGGTCGGTCCCCTTCTGGAACACCGCCGCCAGCCGCCCCCGGTCCACGGAGTCGTGCAGCTGCGCGCCGGGGCTTCCTTGCACGCAGTGCACCGGCCACAGCACCTGGGGCAGGCCCGCCAACTCCCCGAGGCCGCCCACCTCCCCGTCGGCGTTGACCGCGAAGCTGCCGTGGTCGGCGGGGTGCCAGTCCTGGGTCGCCACCACGAGGTCGAAGCGGCCGGCGAGGTCGGCCGCGACCGGCAGGACCGCGTCGCCGTCGGAGACGGCGAGCGCGCCGCCGGGCAGGAAGTCGGGTTGCAGGTCGACGAGGATGAGCGCGTCCATGGGGCCTCCTGGTGTCGGGGGCCGACCGCGAGCCCTACAGCTCGAAGTCGAACCCGTCCCGCTCCGCCCGTTCGTAGGCGGCGCGATCGAATCGATGAAGCCGGGCGGGCCGACCCGGCCCCGGCGTGAACTCGTCCAGCGGCGCCAAGAGCCCCAGCCGGGCGACCTTCTTGCGGAAGTTGCGCTTGTCCAGTTCGGCGCCGAGCAGCAGCTCGTACAGCGCCTGCAACTGCGCCAGGGTGAACCGCACCGGGAGCAGCTCGAAGCCCACGGGCTGGTAGCGGGCCTTCGCCGCGAGGCGCCGCCGGGCGTCGGCGACGATGTCGGCGTGGTCGAACGCGAGGGCCGGCAGCTCGTCCTCGTCGAACCAGGCGGCGCGGTCGGAGTCGGTGCCGGCCTGCAGATCGAGGCCCCGGGGGGACACCAGAGCCAACCACGCGACGCTGATGACGCGGCCCCGCGGGTCCCGGTCGGGCGCGCCGTAGGTGTAGAGCTGCTCGAGCCAGGCGAGGCGCACGCCGGTCTCTTCCTGCAGCTCCCGGCGGACGGCATCGTGGAGCGACTCGTCCATCGCCACGAAGCCACCGGGCAGGGCCCACTGACCCGCAAACGGCTCCCCTCCCCGCTGGATGAGCAGCAGCTTGAGCCGGCCCTGCTCCAACCCGAACACGACGGCGTCGACGGTCACCGACGGGCGCGGGTGGCGGTAGGAGTACTCAGCCATCGGCGGCAACCAGCCGGGCCAGCTCCCCCAGCTCGCGGGCGTAGCCCCCCGAGAGGATCGGGAAGCGGCACCACGTCTTGGGGTCCAGGTTCTCGTCGTCCACGTGGAAGCTCGGGGCGTAGCGCTCGCGCTTCCACTGGTTGCGGGTCCACAGGCGGAAGAACCGCTCCACCCACGCGCCCAGCTGCTTGCCCGTGTACTGGGGGAAGGCCACGCGGACCGTGCGCCACACCTCCACCGGGCTGCCCTTGTCGCGGATGGCCGCGCGCTCGATGGCGTCGAGCAGCGGGTACGGCATCAGGTCGCCTTCGTCGGTCTGGCCGTCCTCGGGGGGCCGGAGCTCGGCGGTGGGGGCCTGCACGGTGATGGCGTGCAGCCACGGCAGCGGACCGATGCCCGGGAGGCCCTCCCTCTGCATCCACCGCAGCCAGGACAGCAAGAACGCCTTGTCGATGCCGGCGATGGGCGAGACGCCGCCGCAGGTGTCGCCGTCCATCGTCGCGTAGCCCACGGCCGCCTCGCTGCGGTTGCTCGTCGCCAACAGCAGGGCGTTGCGCACATTCGCCAGCATCCAGACGCTGGGCGCGCGCACGCGGGCCTGGATGTTCTGCAACGCGAGGTCGTCGGTGGCCCAGGACAGCTCGCGCCCCAGGGCGCCTTCGATCAGCGTCCGGTAGCCCTTCCACAAGGCGTCGACGTCGAGCACGTGGAAGGTGGCGCCCAGGCCTTCGGCCACGCCGGTGGCGGCGTTGAGCGTGATGTCGCCGCTGTTCTCCGTGGGCTGATAGGCGCAGCAGAGCAGGCCCGGAATGAGGGCGGCCACCGACTCGGCGGTCGTGCCCAGGCGGCGGTTGAGCTCGTCCAGGCCCAGCTCGTCGGCGCAGAGCTTCGCCGACAGCCACGCGAGGATGGCGACGGCGGCCGAGTCGGCGCCGCCGCTCAAGGACACCACGAAGCCGCGGGAGCGGGCCTTTCGCTGGTAGTCGTGCAGCGCCAAGGCGACGGCGCGGGCGAAGGCCTCCTCTTTGCTCAAGTCCGGGCGTGGCTCATGCACGCTGACCTGGGGGTCCTCGGGGCCGCGGGGCCAGGCGAAATCGACCTCGACGAGGCCCGGGTCGGTGGCGAGATCGGGCTCGAAGCTCGCGGTCCGAGCCCGCTGCATCCGGGTCGCGTCGAGGTCGACCGTCGCGGTCAGCACGTCGGCTTCGGCGAAGGAGAACCGCGGGCCCGAGGCGATGAGGGTGCCGCCGCTGGCGACCATGGCGCCGCCGTCGTAGATGGCCCGGCCCGCCTCGTTCCCCAGCAGGTTGCTGTAGACGTAGGTCACGCCGAAGGCTCGGCTTCCCTCGAGTACGAAGCGCCGCCGCACGCGGTCCTTGCCGAACGCGAAGTGGCTCGCCGACGGGTTGAGGATGACGTCGATGCCCAGGCGCGACAGCTCGGCCCCCGGGCGCGTGGCCACCCAGGCGTCCTCGCAGATCTCGAAGCCGATGCGCAGGCCGCCCACGTCGAAGTGCAGGTCGCCGATGGGCAGCTCGTGCCCCTCCACGTCGGCGGTTCCCTGGACGTCGCGGGGCCACGCCTTGAACCACCGGGGCTCGTAGTGCAGCCCGTCGCCGGCGAGGTGGCGCTTGGCCACCAGCCCCAGGATCACCCCGTCGCAAACGACGGCGGCGCAGTTGAACAGGCCCCCTCGGTGGCGGACGGGCAGCCCCAGCGAGACGACCATGCCGTGGGTCGCGGGCAGCAGCTCTTGCAGCACGCGCCAGGACTGCCGCAGCACGTCGGGGCTGTGGAACGCGTCCTCGCAGCCGTAGCCGGGAATGCACAGCTCCGGCAGGCAGAGCAGCGCCGCCCCGTGGGCCCGGGCCGACTCGATGCAGGACAGCAGGCGGTCGCGGTTGCCCTCCCAGTCCAGGGGGGTCTGATTGACGACGCCAGCGGCGACTCGGAGCAGCCTCATCGGTCCGTCTCCCGGGCCTCGGCGATGAGCCGGGCCTTCAGATCGTGCAGGGGTTGGGCGAGGGCCACGGGGCGGTAGTGGGGCCCGCTGAGCCGGGCGATGGAGTCGGGCAGCGCGGCGACCTGCTCGGCGCATCGGGCGCGGGCGTCAGCCAGGGACGGCAAGGGCTGGGGGCCCCCATCGATCACGGCGGGCACGAGCAGGTCTTCGCCGCCTTCGTGGTCCCGCACGGTGCCGTCGGCGAGGTCGACGCTGCGCCAGTGGGTCGGGGGGTCGGCGGCGTTGTAGAGCACGTCGGCCTCGTCGAAGCGCCGGATCTGCAGCAGGCCGGGGTTGCTGACCTTGATGGGGTCCTCGGACAGCTTGACCTTCCACGACCAGGCGTCGCCCTGGCGGATGCCGGCGAGCTTGTAGACGCCGCCCAGGGCGGGCTGGTCGTAGGCGGTGACCAGCTTGGTCCCGATGCCCCACACCCCGATGCGCGCGCCGGCGGCCTTGAGCTTGCCGACCGCGTGCTCGTCGAGGTCGTTGCTGGCCACGACGGCGGCGTCGGGGAAGCCGCCGTCGTCCAGGATGCGGCGGGCCTCGATGGACAGCTCCGCCAGCTTCCCGCTGTCGAGCCGAACGCCGATGAGCTCGTGGCCGCGCTCGCGCAGTCGGCGCCCCACCTCCACCGCCCGCTCCACGCCGCGCAGCGTGTCGTAGGTGTCCACGAGCAGGACGCAATTGTTGGGCATGGCGTCGGCGTAGGCGTCGAAGGCCTCAAGCTCGCTGTCGAAGCTCATGACCCAGGAGTGGGCGTGGGTGCCCCGCACGGGGATGCCGTGGACCCGGCCGGCGAGCACGTTGGACGTGCCGGCGCAGCCCCCCAGGTACGCCGCCCGGGACGCCGCGAGGCCGCCGTCCACGCCCTGGGCGCGGCGCAGCCCGAACTCCAGGACCGGCTCGCCGGCGGTGGCCCGGGTGATGCGGGCAGCCTTGGTGGCGATGAGCGTGGCGAAGTTCACCAGCGTCAGCAGGGGCGTCTCGATCAGCTGGCACCAGGCCAGGGGCCCGCGGACTCGGAGCAGCGGCTCGTGGGGGTAGACGACGGTGCCTTCGGGGACAGCGTCCACCGACACGTTCAGCGGGGTGTCGCGGAGCCAGTCGATGAAGCCGGGGGCGAGCAACGGGCGGTCGTCGGCCCCGGTCAGGGACCGCAAGTAGTCGAGGTCGGCTTCGTCCAGGCGCCAGTTGGCGAGGAAGTCGACGACCTGCTCCAGGCCCGCGGCCACCGCGTACCCGCCCCCGAAGGGGTTCCGGCGGAAGAAGAGGTGGAAGACGGCCTCGTCCTCGTGGCGGCCCAGGCTCCAGTACCCGCTGGCCATGGTCAGTTGGTAGAGGTCGGTCCCCAGGGCCAGGGACGGTTTGTACAGCTCGGTGGGGGTGCGCATCCGGCGCCTCCAGCTTGGGTTCACCCGGTCTATATGTGTCATTTGGACACATGTTTCGTCGGCGCGCCAGTTTCCGGGCGTCTGCGGTTCGGCCGGCGCAGGTTCGCACGAGCCGGCAGGGTTTTGCGGCCGGGGCTGGCTGCAGGTTCGGGGCGGCGCCATCCTCGCAGCCGGAGGTCCCATGAAGCTCGCCGTCGACGTCGACTACCGAGAGCCCGGCGCGGTCGTCGCCGGCGTGGGCTTCGTGCAGTGGGGCGACGCCGTGCCGTGCTGGCGGGGCTGCGTGGAGGTGCCGACGGTCGCGGCCTACCGACCGGGGCACTTCTTCGAGCGGGAGCTGCCGTGCATCCAGGCCCTGCTGGCCGTCGCACCGGGGCCCGTGGAGCTCATCGTGGTCGACGGGCACGCCTGGCTGGGGCCGGGGCGGCCGGGGCTGGGGGCGCACTTGTTCGAGGCGGTGGGCGTCGCCGTGGTCGGCGTGGCCAAGCGGCCATTCGTCGGCCGCCACGCGACGGAGGTCCTGCACGGAGGCAGCGCCCGGCCGCTCTACGTGACGGCGGCGGGCTTCGATGGAGACGCGGCGGCGGCGGTGGCGTCGATGCACGGCCCCCACCGGCTCCCGACCCTGCTCAAGCAGGTGGACGCGCTCTGCCGGGCCTGTTGACGGCCTGATCGCGCGGGACGAGCTTCAAGGCCTCCTGCAGGACCTCCGGCCCCGCGGCCTTGCGGTGGGCCTGCTCCGAGATGTGGCGTCGCCAGCGCCGCCCGCCCCGCATGCCGGCAAAGACGCCGAGTACATGGCGCGACATGCGGTGCAGCGAGCCGCCGCCCGCCACCCAGGCCTCGACGGCGGGCAGGAAGGCTTCGATGGCGTCGTGGCGGGTGGCGACGGGGTCTTCGTCGGCCCCGAAGATGCGGGTGTCGGCCCGCGCGAAGACGAACGGATCGTCGTCGGCGGCGCGGCCGATCATCACGGCGTCGACGAGGTCGAGCTGTTCGACGACCTGGTCCAGGGTCTTGAAGCCGCCGTTGGTCTCGATGTGCAGCTCGGGGAACTCGGCCTTGAGCCGGTGCACGTCGGCGTAGCGCAGGGGCGGCACGGTGCGGTTCTGCTTGGGGCTCAGCCCGTCGAGCCAGGCCTTGCGGGCATGGACCGTGTAGCGGTCGGCGCCGCTCGGCTGGACCGTGCGCACGAAGTTGGCCATGTCCTCGTAGCGGTCGAGGTCGTCGACGCCGATGCGGTGCTTGACCGTGACGGGGATGGAGACGGCCTCCCGCATCGCGGTCAGGCACTCGCGCACACGAGGGGGATCGTGCATCAGGGCGGCGCCGAAGTTGCCCGACGCGACCTTGGGGCTGGGGCAGCCGACGTTGAGGTTCACTTCGTCGTAGCCGAAGGACTCGCCGGCCTTCGCGGCTTCGGCCAGCTCCCGGGGGTCGTCGCCGCCGATCTGCAGGACGACGGGGTGTTCGACGTCGTCGAAGCCGAGCAGGTGCTGCTGGTCGCCGCGCAGGATGCCCTTGGCGGTGATCATCTCCGTGTAGAGCAGCGTGTGCTTCGTCAGCACCCGCATCCACACGCGGAAGTGCCGGTCGGTGACCTGCATCATCGGCGCGACGGACAGGGGGCGCAGGACGCCGCGGCGGGGAGACAAACTCGGCACGAGCAGCAAATGCCACCCCAGGGCGGGCGCCGCAAGGGCCGGCTTGCAGATCGGGCACCGGCGAACCCGGGGGAACTGGCACACTGCCTGCTCCTGGGCTGCTCAACCCCGCCGGAGAGCCACCGCATGACCAAGACCCGATTCGCTTCCATTCTCCTGCTGGCCCTCGGCCTGACCGGTTGCAGCACCGGCCTGGACGACGCCCGCTACCCCACCGGCAGCTCGACGCTGGCTGCCTCGGAAGCGTTTGACGCGGTGTACTCGGTCGATCCCGACGGCGGCACCGTCGCCCGCATCGACGTGGCCACCGGGGACGTGGCCAACGCGACGGTCGGCGCCGAGCCCACCCGCATCGCCCGGGTCGGCGACCGCATCGTCGCCACCCTGCGCGCCGAGCGCGGCCTCGCGGTCCTGCAGGACCGGGACGGCGAGCTGGTCATGACCGGCCGCATCGACACCGCCGCCGAGCCCTTCGGCGTCGTCGCCAGCGAGTCCGGCGACCGCCTCTACGTGGCCGCTTCGACGGCCAACCTGGTCCAGGAATTCGACGGGCAGAGCCTGGAGCTGCTGCGCGAGTGGGCGGTCCCCGCCGAGCCCCGCTTCCTGGCCCTGCAGCCCAACGAGCGCACGCTGTTCGTGGGCTCCGCCTACCGCGGCGCGCTGGCCAGCATCGACCTCAAGGACAACTCGGTGACCGACGTCGAGCTGCCCGCCGTGGTCAACCAGTCGTTCGAGACCGGCGACCAGTTCGACACGACGGCGCGGGTCACCGGCGACATCACGATCAGCCCCGACGGCCGCGTGCTGGCCATTCCGGTGCTCTACGTCGACAACGTCACCACGGTCCCCGACCCGAACCTCGACGGCGCCGACGTCGACGACTTCTTCATCGAGGACGCCGGCGACGGCTACTCGGCCGGCGGCGGCGCTCGCTTCAACCCGTCGGTGGTCATCGTGCCCATCAAGGCCGACGGGACGCTGGTGGTCGAAGACGGCCGGCGGCTGACGCTGTCCGGTCAGGGTGACGACTTCGCGACGCTGCGCGGCTACGCCGGCTCGGTGACCTTCAGCCCCGACGGCGACACGCTGCTGGCGACGCTGGAAGGCAGCGACGCGGTGGTGCGGCTGACCATCCCCAGCAACCCGCAGCGCAACAGCGGCGGCGGCGCGGCAACGGGGGTCGGCCGGGAGCCGATGCCCATGGAGGACTTCGGCGGCGACATGATCGATGGCGGCTTCGCCGGGTCGTTCGCGGTCACTGAGTTCGAGTCCGCGCCGACGGCGACGGTCCTCACCGACGCCGCACCGCGGGGTGTTGCGTTCGTCGCGGACGGCGAAGCGTGGGTCCACGCGGGCTTCGCGCGCACCGTCGCCGACCTGGACCTGGCCCAGCTGCCGGAGATCGAGTCGGCCGGCGGACCCCGAGGCGGCGCCCCGATGGTGGACGTCGCGATGGAGGACGAGGCGTCGATGGAGGCCCCCCGCGCGGCCGCCTCGACGGAGTTCGCGCCGGCCTCCCTCGACCCGATCGTCGCGAAGGGCCGCCGGCTCTTCTACGCGGCCAACGACAGCCAGATGGCCGCGGCCGGTGCGGGCGTGTCCTGCGCCACCTGCCACCTCGGTGCCCGCACCGACGGGCTCACCTGGCAGTTCACCGACGGGCCGCGGCAGACGCCGAGCCTCGCGGGCGTGGTGTCCATGACGGCACCCGTCACCTGGACCCTGTCGGTGGAGACGGTGGTGGAAGAGGTCGTCATCACCAGCCAGGGCCGCATGGGCGGCGACGGGCTGCCCCACGCCGACGCCGAGACGGTCGCGGCGTTCGTCGACTGGACCCGCGAGGCCGATGTGCCCGGGGCCCACGACCTGAGCGACTCCGCCCTGCGCGGCAAGGCGATCTTCGCCCGCGAGGACGTCGGGTGCGCCGACTGCCACTCGGGCGCGGCCCTCACGGACAACGAGCCCTACGAGATGTACGGCCTGGAGCAGGTCCGCACCCGCAGCCTGGTCGGCATCGCCGCCTCGGCCCCGTACTTCCACGACGGCAGCGCCCCCACGCTGCGCGCGGTGGTCGAGCGGGCCCGCGACGGCTCCATGGGCGACACCTCGATGCTCAGCGACGACGAGAAGGCCGACCTGGTCGCGTTCCTGTCGACGCTGTAGGCAACTACTGCGGCAGGATCTGCCGCACCCGCAACACGTAGGTGCCGGTGCTGCCATCGGCGGCGCCGACCACAACGTCCCAGCTGCCCGCCCCGAGCACGCCGACCCAGACCGCGTCTTCGCCCTGGGCCACGCTGCGGCCGCCGGCGCCGTAGGCCATGAGGGCCGTCGCGACGTCGTCGTCGGGCAGCTCGTAGGTGTCGAAGTCGAACAGCGCGGGGCCGAAGAAGGGCCCGTCGATGTCTTCGAAGCCCGGCACGAGCGAGAGGTCGTCGTAGACCGCCAGGTCGGCAGCCAGGTTGCGGGCCTGCTGCAGGCGGATCTGCTCGCTGAGGTTGGCCGGGACCGGCTCGTCCTGGTCGAGCACGCCGTCCTGGTTGGCGTCGCCTTCGCACGCATACGAGTCCACCGGCGGCTCGGGCAGGACGCCGGCCGGCCCCGGGTCAGCCAGCAGCGCACCCTGGGCGTGCACCCAGGCCGGCACCACCGACGGCGGGTTGTAGGCGCCGGCGGGGCACGTCGGGTGGACCCAAGCGTCGACATCGAACAGGTCTGGCACGTCGGCCGAGGGCGCGACGGCGAGGAACACGTCGCCCAGGCCCGGCTCCCCGGACAGGTCGTCGGCGCGGCGGGCCAGTTCCACCACCCACGTGCCCAGGGCCGGCAGGTCCAACCGGAAGCGGTCGGTGTCGGCGACCAGTTCGGTCGTCTGGGAACCGTCGGGGTGCACCACCACCAGCGGGCCCGGAGCTTCGATGCGCCCCAGCACGCGGTGCCCGCCCAGCGAGCTGAACTCCGTCGACACCGGCCACGCCGTGCTCAGCAACGCGCCGGACACGCCTTCGATCGTGAGGTTGGGGTCCGAAGGCGGCCCGTCGTGGACCCGCACGAGGCGGCCCCGAAGGTCCTCGCCCCCGGCGGTCTCGATCAGCAGGTGGTTGCTGGGTTGGGCCAGCCCGTCGATGAGGATCGCCGCCACCCCGTCGCCGCCGGCGACCCGGCCGTGGAAGTCGAACTGGGGGTGCCAGACCAGCGGGTCGAGGTGCCCGGTGACGATGCGCTGCTCAGGGTCCTCGGTGGGGCCGGCGGGGTCGGTTCCCCCGGTGCGGACGTGGTTGATCCCCGCGACCGCGAAGCCCTGCTGGAATCCGTTGGCGCCGAACAGCTCCCCCGCTGCCCCCACCTCGGGCTCGGTCACGACGACGGTTGTCGGTGCCGCGAAGAGCGGAAGCGCCGAGGCATCGACCAGGGGCTGTCCCCCCGAGTCGGTCAGCCCCGACACGGCCATGGCCTCGGCCCAGTCGCCCACCAGATCCCCAAAGGCCAGGCCCGTCGCTTCGGCCACCCCGGCGGCGCCGACGCCGTCGGCCTCCATGAGCGCGCCGACGACGTCGACACCGAAGCGGTCCACGAGGTACCGCGCGAACAAGTAGGGCCCGCCCCGCTCGCCGCTGCCGCCCAGGGTGGAGTCCCCGCGCAGCGGCGCCAGGTGCGGCGCGTCGAGGTAGCGCCACGCGTCGGGCCAGGCCGCCGCGCCAAAACCCGACAGATCCGCGGCCAGCAGCCCCAGCCCGTCGTCCAACCAGCCGGCCTGCGCGGGGCCCCGAGCGAGATCGACGGCGTCGGCCGGGTCCATCAGGCCGGTCACGTCCAGCCTCCGCTGGTACGAGATGAGCTGCTGCAGCCCCGTCGCCAGCCGCGCCGCCAGCTCGTAGTCCAGGTAGTCGGCCAGGGGCAGCGGGGGGCTCGCCCACAACCCGAGCGGGTCTGGCGCGTGCACGAACAGGATCTCCTCTTCGTTGCTGCCGGGGTTGGCCGCGAGGTCTCGCTGCCAGAGGTCCACCCCCGGGTCCGCGAAGCTGCGGATGGGCGCCCCCGACGCGCCGACGACCGTGTTGATGCGGTGGCTCACGAACACGGTGACGCGGCAGCTCTCGTCGACGTCCGAGACGGCGCCGAAGTGGGTGGCCAACGTCGCGCTGATGTTCCGGTCGAACACGTCGACGACCTGGGTCAGGTCGCAGTTGTCGAAGCCCGCCGCCGGCCCGTTGGGCGACGGGACGTCCACCACGCCGTCGCACTCCCAGTCGATGTCGATGGGCGTCTGCGTGTCCACGTAGACCGCGACCGTCTCGCCCAGCGCCCGAAGCTGGGCGCCGTAGGTCGTGCGCGTGGCTCCCGGCAGCAGGGAGTCGGGCACGAGGAACTCGCGCGCGTCGAAGTGGACCGAGGCGTCGTCGGGGCAGTCGCGCGGAGCGCTGGGCAGAGGGGCCGGTGCGGGCGAGGGAGGCGTGGATGCCTCACGGGACTCGGCGGGCTGCCCCCCAGGGCTCCCCGCCTGCCCCTCGGTCCGCGTGATTCGGAACTCGACGGCGGCGTCGTTGGGGTTGGTGAGCAGCAGGAGGAAGCGCGCCTGGAAGTCGTCGGGCTGGGGCGGGATGTTCTCGTCGTAGTTGAGGCAGACCCCGTCGCTGAGGTGGGCGACCGCCTGGCCGGCGCTGAACGAGACCGGTTCGCGGTGGCCCGGCTGGCAGAAGGCGCCGGGGTTCAGCACCGCTCCGTTGGCGACAAGCACGGGATCCGCGGGCCAGCCGACGCAGTCCCCGACTTGGCCTTCGGCGTCGATGGGGCACAACTCCAGGCGCACCTCGGTGTCGCCGGGGAGGTCCGCCGCGGTGGTCCAGGTCGCCTCGACCGTTGCGTCCTCGTGGGGGGGCGGACCCAGCTCGAAGGTCGCCTCGCCCGCTTGGTGATCCGCGAAGGTCACCGGTCCCGTCGCGCCGTCGGCCCGCTGCCAGGTGGCTTGAACGCCGACGGTCGTGGAGTCGGCGTCGGTCAGGGCGAACGACAGCGTCACGTCGCCCGCGATGGGGTCGACGGGGTCCGGGGTCAGGACGATGAGCACGGGCACCGACGGTCCGATGGGATCGGTGGCGTCGTCGTCGTCGGTGGGGGTCGGCGTGGCCGTGGGGACCGGGGTTGGCGTCACCCGCGGATTCCAGGGGTCGACGTTCACGGGGTCGCAGCCGAACAACAGCACGAGGAGAGCCAGGCGCTTCATGGGGAGGCCTCCAGGCGGGCGCGGACGGCGGCGTCCAGGGTCGGGTCGAGGTCGGGTCGGGCAGCGCGCAGCAGACGGCGAGCCCGCAGCGGTTGGACGTCCAGCAAGCAGAGACCGGCGCGAGCCTGGGCCTCAGCGCGGCGGACGCCGGTGGTGGACTCGGCCAGCTCCAGCCAGCCGTCGGTGGCGACGCCGCAGCCCTGCTCGGCCTCGAGCCGCCGCAAGCGCAGCGTCTGCACCCGGGAGGCGGCCGCGTGCCGCGGGTTGGCCGAGAGCCAGCGGTCGAGCTGCGGGGCGGCGTCGGACGGGCGGACGTCGCAGAGGAGCTCGAGCCAGGCGAGCTCGGCTTCGCCCGCCAGCGGACTGCTCGGGTAGGAGGATCGCCAGGCGTCGAGGGCGCGGAGCAGATCGGCCGACGGGGCCTCGACCTCCAGGCGCGCGAGCAAGCCCAGCCAGGCCTCGGCGCCCGACGCCGGCGGGGGAGCCGAGTTCGGCGTGGCCAGGGCCAGGCGGTCGTCGGTCGCGGGGGCGTCCGCGGGCTCCGGGGCCGGCGGACGGGTCGCCGGTCCGGCCTCGCCGCCGTTCAACACCCCGGCGGCCTCGCGGGAGACCGGGATCGAGTTCGCCGGCGAGGCCGACAGCCGCGCGCTCCGCGGGTCCGCCGCGGAGGTGGCCACCGCCTCGGGAGGCGCCGCGACCGGGGCGGTGGCCCCAGCGCCGAGTTCCCCGGGGTGGGCCGGGTCGGCAGACGCCAGAGCGACCGACTCGGTGTCCGCGGGCGAGGGGCCGGCGGCCGCCGGGTCCAGCGGCGACGCCGCCACGGCCAACCGGCCCGAGGGCGACCCACTCGCCCGCTCCGTGAGGTCCGCCGCCGAAACGGCCCCCCCGACCGCCACCGACTCCGCTCGCGGCCAGGACTCCCCCGCCGTCACCAGCGACCGGTCCCCGCCTCGCTCGACCTCGACGAGTCCGCGCTGCACGGTGACCTCGACGCGCGCGCCGTCGCGCCGGACCTCGAACACCGTGCCCTTCACGGACACCGTGACGTCGCCGGCCAGCACGCGCAGGTTCCGCCGGGCTCCGCCGGGGTCGACGTTGGCCCGCAGCGTCCCCGCCGCCAGCTCTACATCGAAGCCATCGGGCCGCTCGGTGACGACCGACTCGTGGTTCCCGCTTAGCTCGATCGACGGCCCCAGCTGCTGCCCCCCCCGCGGCAACAACAGCAGCGCCGCGGCCACCACCGCCACGGCGCCGGCCCACACCCAGCCTCGCGTCCGAACGGGCGCGCGGCGCGGCTGGCTCAACGCTGCCCGCAAGGCCGCCAGTTCACCACCGGTCGGCGCCGTCGCGTCACCGCACCCCGCTGCCAGCGGCCCGGGCGCGCCGCCCAGCGCGGCCCGCTCCTCGGCGTTGGCCGCGGTTACATCCCCCATCCACGACGGCAGGCTCACGACGCCCCCTGACTGGCGAGCCCCAGGGACTCCGCCGTCACCCCACCCACGGTCAGCGAGCGCTCGAACATGCGACGCCCCACGTGCAGCCGGGAGTAGACGGTGCCCACCGGCACGCCGATGAGCGCCGCCGCCTCGGGCGCCGACAGCCCCTCCAGGTCCACCAGCGCCAGCACCTCCCGCTGCCGCACGGGCAATCGCTCCAGGGCGTCCTGCACCATCCGCCGCCGCCGTCGGCCGTCGGCGACTTCGTCGCTGCCGGGTCGGGGGTCGATGGGCTCCGGCGCCTGGTCGAGCCCCACCATGCGCCGCACCGCCGCCTTGCGCCGGGCGTTGGCCACCACCCGCCGGGTGATGCCGTACAGCCAGGTGCTCAGGGCCGAGTCGTCGCGGAACGCGGGCAGCTTTCGAAGCGCGATCTCGAAGACATCGTGAGCGACGTCGACGGCGTCGAGCCGGGGGCCGCCCAGGCGGATCACCCAGGCCAGCACACGCTCGCTGTGGTCTCGATAGAAGACCTCGAGGCGGTTGTCGTCCACACCCCACTCAGTGTCGCCAGGGCCTGAATCCTTCACGGTTTTTTCGCCCGGGCCCCGCCGAAGCGAATCGCCAGCTCGGCGTGCAGGGTCACCGGCGACAGCAACAGGTCGCCATCGCCGCCCACCACCCGCAGCGGCGCCGTGTCGATCCCGATGCGCAGCCCGCCGCCGACCAGCAGGTCGGGAGCCGCTGGACCGAGCAGGTGCACACCGACGTCGAACGACGGCAGCGGCACGACCGCCCGTTGGTCCGCCTCGAGCACCGCGATGCGCGCCCCAAACCCCACGTGGTTCTCCAAGGTGAGCCGCCCCAGGGACGCCAGAAGACCGATCCGCGCCCCGCCGAAGATCCGCGTGACCCGCACCGGCCGCCCCGAGCCGGCCTGCTCGCCGAGCGTCAGCGCCAGCTGCCCGCCCAGCTGCACGCTCCGCCAGGCCACCCCACCCGACGCCCCCACCCACGCCGCGGGCCAGGCGGGCCCCAGGTCAAGCCCCGGCTCCACGGTGGGGAGCCGCAGCCCGCCGCCCACCGAGGCCCCCACCCAGGGCCCGGGCCCCAGCTTCGGCGGCGCCTCCACGCCCGAGCTCCGCATGGTCCGCAACCAGCTCCGCACCAGCGCGATCTGCGTGGCCGCCTCGGCGCCCGCGCGCTGCCAACGCACCCGCCCGGCGGCGACCAGCACCAGCTCCCCGTCGGCGTACCAGACCCCCTGGCGCCGGGCCGACGGGTCGCCCACCGCCACATCGAGGGTGTGCGTGGGCCACAGGCGATCCAGCTCGCCCCGCAGCGTCTCGGCCGCCGGCTCGTCGACCACCCACCAGGTCAGGGCGGACGCCCGAGCGGGGACCAGGAGCAGCAGACAGACGAGCAGCAGGTGCCTCACGCACGTACGAGTCGAGCACAGCCGGCGCCCCCGACGCGAGGGCATCGCCGCGCGGACCGCGCCCCCCGCGGTCAGTCCAACCGCCGCCAGGTGACGTCGGTCGTCCCCGACCAGGTCACGTCCGACGGCACCCCCATCCAGGACAGCTGGGCGACGACTTCGAACGCGCTCGATGCCGCCCCGTCGATCACGAAGTCCCGATCTGGCGCCAGCCGAACCCTCGCCTCGCCGGTCACCGTCCCCCGCTGCACCCTCCCCACGAACGGGCCGCCTTCCAGGGCCCCCGGCGTCGCGGCCCCGGTGATGTGCCCGACCAGCTGCAGCCCCCGCTCCCGGTCGCGCACATCCCAGCGCTCGCGCGTCGTGAACCGAAGCCCCGCCTGGCTTCGGTCTCGGTGCACGGCCCAGGAGCCCCCGTCGCCGATGGGGCCGTCGGGGAAGTGCATGACGGCGTCGCCCAGCAACGAATCCACCGCCGCCGCCGCGCCGACCCCGCCGGGGGTCTTGAGCTTCCCGCCGGTCGCGCTGCGCTCGACGACGAAGCCGCGCTCGTCGAAGAGTGTCTCGCCTCGGCGCCCCGTCAGTTCGCGCACCAGCGCCGCGGGCTCCCCCACCGCCAGCGGCCCGCTGGCCGATGCCCCACGCGATTCCGCCGACCGCACCCGCCAGGCCCACTGGGCGTTGCCGCCGGCCTGGGGCGTCACCGTCCCGTGGACCTGAATCGCCGTCGTGCCCGACGTCACAAGCAACGACTCGCCGCCCAGGGTCATGCGGGCCGTCTCGACGCTGACGACCTCGAACCGGGCCGTCCCCTTGTCCCCCGGCGCCCAGCGCAGGGGAGCCCCGCCCACCCCGCTGAGCAGGACCTCGATGGCCGGCGGCGAGTGATCCACCCACGCCGGCACCTCCACCGAGTCCAGTGGATCCGGCGTGAACAACCACAGGCCCAGGTACGCCACGCCCAGCGCGATGAGCCCCCCGATGATCGACCCCAGCCTCCGTTGCATGGCCCCTCCTGAATGGATCCCGCCCCCGGCCCGTCCCACCGGGCGTGCGGTGGTCCATTCTACGGGCGGTGTTCGCCTTGCTCGCCCTGTTGCTCCTCGCCCCGGCCCAAGCGGCGCCGTTGGACTTCGTGTTCCTGCAGCCCGACCGCGACGCCGGCTGGGGGAACCCGACCGTCGTCGCCGGCGACCTGGACCGCGCCGCCCGGCTCGGGGTCGGCGACGTCGTGCTGCAGTACGTGGGCCACGGCGACGACGACCTGCTGGTCGACGGCTTCGTCGGCACGCTGCTCGACCTCGCCTCGGCCCGCGGGCTGCAGGTCTGGGTGGGCACGTGGGAGGAGCCCGGCCTGTGGCGGCAGCGTCAGGTGCCCCTGCCCCGCTGGCGCTCGGCCGCCGAGCAGGGCGTGCTCGCCGCCGAACGGGTCGCCGACGCCTACGCCGGGCACCCTGCGTTTGCCGGCTGGTACTGGACGCCCGAGGCCGTCTGGTGGCGCACCCCGGGCACGCGGCGCCTCGAAGCGCTGACCGCCACCACCGCCGACGCCGTGCGCAAGCTCCGCGCCCTCGCCGACAAGCCCGTGGCCATCGCCCTGGGGCCCTCGGGCCGGGGCGAGGGGAACCTGCTGATGAGCTCGTGGTGCCGGTACCTCGAAGGCGCCGCCCCCGACGTGGTCGTCGCCATGGACGGCGTCGGCTCGGGGCACCTGGACGCCGCCGTCCTCCCGGGCCTCTACTCGACCCTTCGGACGTGCAGCGACCGCATCGGCGCCCGCCTCTGGGCCGATCTGGAAGTGTTCAGCCCGGACCTGCGGACCCTGCCGGCTCCCGCTCGGCTCGACGCCCAGCACGCCGCGGCGGGCCCCGCCGACGCCATCGGGGCCTTCGACCTGAGCCACCACCTACGGCGCGGACCCGCCTCGGCCTGGTGGGAGGGCCGCGATCCAGGGCTTCGGCTCCTCCGCGAGGGCGCGCCCACCCCCTACCCGCTGGGCGACTGGCGCACGCGCCCGGTGCCCCGCGAGGTCTCGGCCAGCGTGACCCTCCCCGCCCGGGCCGACGTCCGGCGGGTGGAGTTCGTGCTGCGCGGCAACCCCGCCCGCTCGGTCACGCTGTCGACCGAGGGCCAGGAGCTCGGCGCCCTCGTCGTCCACCACGGCCCCGGCCGGGACGAGCAGACCTGGATCTGGACGGGTCGCGCCACGGTGCGAACGCTCAAGCTCACGATTCGGCAGGGCCGCGGCGGAGCGACGCCCGGCGACGTCTGGCTGTACGGCCCCTGACCGGTCCGGGGCGGCCAGCTACCCTCCCCGGCCATGAAGTACCTGCACACGATGATCCGCGTCCGGGACCTGCCGGCGGCCCTGCACTTCTTCTGCGACCTGCTCGGCCTGCAGGAGGTCCGCCGACGGGACCACGAGGGCGGGCGGTTCACGCTCGTGTTCCTGGCTACGGGGCCCGGCGAGCCCAGCATCGAACTGACCCACAACTGGGATCAGGACGAGCCCTACACTGACGGCCGCAACTTCGGCCACGTGGCCTACGCCGTCGACGACATCTACGGGCTGTGCGCTCGCTTGCAGGCGGCGGGCGTGACCATCAGCCGCCCACCCCGCGACGGCCGCATGGCGTTCGTGCGGTCGCCCGACGGGATCTCCGTGGAGCTGCTGCAGGCCGGCGATGCCCTCCCGATCCAGGAGCCGTGGGCGTCGATGCCGTCCGTCGGAAGCTGGTAGGCCGCTGAACCGCCGCCCCGACCGCCCTACGCGACGGCCCCCAGGCTGACCCCTTCGGGGGTCTCGTTGCGGCCGGGGATCCAGTTGTCGTCCTCGCCAGCGGGCTCAGGGAAGAACGGCTTGCCGTCGAACGTCGTCCGCTTGCCGGGCCAGATGTAGGTCGTCCAGCAGTAGGCGATGAGCGACGTCTGGTCGAGGCGGGGGTCGATGTACGGCGCGACCTCGGCCGCATGCACCTCGGGCAGCAGCGACCAGTGCATGCGCGGCTTGTGGTGGTGCAGGCCGTGGAAGCCGTTGTTGAACGCCCACCAGTTGATCGTCTTGCCGACGAAGTTCCGCGAGTGGTTGAATGCGTGGTCGCGGTCGGTGCCGTCGTGCTGGATGAAGTTGATGCCGACGATGCCCCACGCCCCGTAGCCGTGCGGCAGCAGGAAGTAGACGATGAACGCCTGCCAGTTGATGACCAGCAGCAGGCCCATGACCGCGAACACGGCGATCCACTCGCGGACGAACTGCCAGAACCACTCGGGGCGCTCGGTGCGCATCTTCCGGGCGTAGGACTGATTGGCCTGGTTGATGTCCGGGATGATCACGAAGAAGTAGAGAAGCTGGTTCAGCAGGTGCCACTTGAACCGCGCCTTGCTCGTCCGCATGACGTCCTTGCGGGTCTGTGTGTGCATGTGGTGGCTCAGGTTGTGGCCCCGCACGAACGCGCTGACGGGGTGGCCGTAGGCGACGGAGACGACGTACTGGAACCAGCGGTTCAGCGGCTTGTGACGGAACACCGGGCAGTGGACGATGTTGTGCACGATGACCGCGTTGAAGAACGCGAACAGGCAGGTCGCGCCCATGAGCAGGCCGTGCTGCCACCACGCCAGGACGTCCCAGAGCGCGAAGCCGGCCGCGACGAGCACCGTGTAGACGGCGATGAACGCCAGCGTTCGGCGGTCGGCGGAGTACTTGAGCAGCGGAAACAGGGCGCGGCGAGCGGTCGTCATGGCATCTCCTGCGCGGGGTCAGACCGGGAGCCAGAGGCCGCGCGGCGCGGATGATAGCGCCCGGCCGCCACCGCGGGGATCCCTTCGCGGGCAGGCAACAAAGCGCGGCGCCTCCCAAAGCGCCGGGCGGCGGGCTAGGCTCCGCAAGCGGAAGGATCCTCCATGCACCGTCTCGTCCTGCTCTTGCTCGCCCTTGGCCTCATCTCCGGCTGCTTCCCCACGGAGGGCCGACTCGCCGCCCGACCGGTGGTGCCGGACGACGACGACGACGCGTCCGACGACGACGACGCAGCCGATGACGACGACGCAGCCGACGACGACGACGCGGCCGACG
>Ga0055584_100000783_pt1 | contig 30392 bp, 25 predicted proteins | sample OSDHelmetaG_FD_58716 | JGI IMG/M metagenome (GOLD analysis project Ga0055584, IMG submission 58716) | Pelagic marine sediment microbial communities from the LTER site Helgoland, North Sea, for post-phytoplankton bloom and carbon turnover... | ecosystem: Environmental > Aquatic > Marine >... | reverse complement strand
TCAGTCCTCCTTTTACTCAACAATAGGATGGACCAATTCAAAGGGGGAGGATCACGACCATTGGCCCTTACTTGACGCCGTGCTTGCTACCGTCATTGCGCCACGAGCTGCCAAGCCTTGAATTGCAATTGTCGGAAAACATGACGCCGGTACTTGAAAGGCAATTAGCGGACGGTGAAGTCGACGCCGTGATTATTGCGACGCCGATAAGCGATCCTCATTTTGAGGAAATCGCGCTCTATCCCGAACCGTTTTGGGTGGCCGTGCCACACGGCCATTCCATGGAAGCCAGGGAAGATATCGATGTGACGGACATTGAATTGGGGGACCTACTGTTATTGGCGGACGGACATTGCTTGCGCGATCAGGTTTTATCTTTCTGCAATGCCGGTCACCGAGGTGGTGCGGTTCCAAACACGCAGCATACAAGTTTCCCAACGATACTGGCATTAGTGGGCGCCGGTATGGGGGTGACCTTGGTCCCGGCGATGAGTTTGCAGGGCTCATGGGTGACAGATGCTGGCATTGCCCTTCGACGTGAAAAGTCGGGCTCAGCTTCCCGTGCCGTCAGGCTCGCCTTCCGGAAATCTTATCCAAGGCGGGCGTTGCTCGAAAAATTAGCGGACATAGTTTGCGCGATTGTTCCAGATACGGTCGAGCCGGAGCGCCGCTAAAGGCGTGTAAGGTCGATCAGTTCGGCGATGTCGTCAATCGTATCGAACGCCCAGAGTTTTTCCAGAAGTACGTCTTGGCGGTTTGCTTTGATGGAGGCTGACGAAAGTTTCCGGAACTTTGCCTCAACCGTTGCATCATCCGGGCCTTTGAGAATATCGGCCGGTGTTTGGACGCGCTCGACAATAATTGTTTCACCGGACTTCGTTGTCGCTTCCAGCCGGCAGGGGCGCGTGGCGGGAGCGACTTTGTCGTACTCGTCATCGAACTCGACACTCATCCGTGCCATCAACGCGCGCACGTCATCCTTTAGAAAACGCTCATTCTCAAAACTCGATTTGCCGAGGTCTCCATCGATCAAGGCGGCGGCCAGGCAAAATGGCATTGAATGATCGGCGGTTTCGCGTGTTTTTGGATCCCAGAATGGTGCCTGGTCGATCCATTTCAAATAGCCGTGTCGATAGGTGTGAATGACCAGCTTTTCGATGTCGTTTGCCGCGACCTTTTTGCCAAGGTCGAGGGCGGTCATTACCGGTACCTGGATGGCATCGCGGATCGGATAGACCTTCACGTTGGTTTGCTGTAACGCGAAAATATGGCCATCGAAGCTTGTCGGCATGGGCACGTCGTAGGAACCTTCACCCATGGTCCGTGCATAGAGACCGTGGATGCCTTCGAACACATCTTCCGGTCCGGTCATGCCGGCTTCCGCCAAGAGTGCTGCGTACACGCCTTCGCGCGCCGCGTCAGGACCGGCCATCCCCTTCCACATGGAAAGGTTGCCACGCCGTGTTTGGTTGAGCGCCACGTTGGCGACGGTCGCGATGGCGACCGCGTCGCGCATTTGCGCCGGACTTAGGCCCAACATATGAGCGGAGGCCAAAGCAATGGCAGGCGCACTGCACACAGGCTGGTCCCAACCATTATTGTTAAACGTCGCCACTTCGCACATTCGGCATTGAGCTTCGTAGCTAATGATTGTTCCCAAGAGCACGTCTTTGCCGGTGGCACCCGTGGCTTCTGCAATTGCGAGAATGGCTGGAATATTGTCCGACGGATGTGCCGTGCTCGCCATTAAATAGGCGTCGCTCATATCAAGATAACGCAGCATGGCGCTGTTGATGAGCGTCGCATGTTCCAGCGAGACCGTTTCCAAAGTGCCGAACACCCGCGCCCGCCGCCCTTCGGCAACCGGACTGGCGATCTTGCGCGCGGCGGCAACGGTGGGGGCATCCATGGCGCCCAACGCGCAGCCGAAACTGTCGATCATACGCACTTTAGTGGCGTGGATTGCGCCGTCCGAAAGGTCGTCATAGGTAATCGACGACGCAAAATCGACGAGCTTTTGTTCGGTGCTGTCCATTACGACTTTAGACCTGCGCTCGATGGCCGCTTGATGAGCGCCCACGTATTGGGCACCTCGCCGATGGGCACTTCGATCAATGCCGGGCCGGGCGTATCCATGGTTTCCTTGAGGGCCGCGGCCAAGGCGTCTGGACCGTCTGCGTAGATACCGGTCATGCCGTAGGTCTCCGCCATTTTGGCGAATTCCGGATTGTGCAGGTCGACTGCGATATGCCGACCCCCATAACCTTCCTTTTGGAAGCGTTTCACATTGCCGTAAGCCTTATCGGCAAACACGATGCAGGTCACATCGATGCCGTGCGCGACGGCGGATGACAATTCCTGGACGTTGAACATGAAACCGCCGTCGCCGGCGATGCAGATGACTTTCTTGTCCGGTAGCGCCACCTTGGCGCCGAGCGCCGTTGGGTACCCATAACCCAGCGTGGCTTGGTAGCCCGGCGTGATCAATGTGCGCGGCTGATAGACCGGCATCCAATTTTGCATATAGGTCGCCATTTGCGTGACGTCGGTAACCAGCACGCCATCTTCCGGCAACGCATCGCGGATCACTTTACCAAAGCCATATTGGGGGTCGAGGCCTTCCAGCTTGGCAGTGGTATCGGCCTTGGCGGCATTCAGGTCGCTTTCCCGGCTGTCGCGTTTCCTGTTGTGGGGTTCGATCTTGTTTGCGAGGACCGGGAGTGCCTTCTTGGCGCTGGTTATGGCGGTGATGTCCGCTTCGCGGGGCAGTTTGGCTTGCGCGGCATCGAGATCAATGCGGATGAGTTTGACTTCTTTCTCGCGTCCCCAGGCGAGGCCGGGCGAGGAAAACCGGGTGCCGATAACAAGGGCTACATCCGCTGTCTCCCAAAGCCCTTGGCCGGTAATCATGTTCTGGGCCAAATAGTGGCGGTCGGTCAACGCGCCGCGACCGGTGCGGCTCATGATAACCGGGGCTTCCAAAAGCTCGGCCAAGCGCTGCAATTCCGCTTCTGCGCCAAATACGCCGGAGCCTACGAATATCATCGGATTCTCTGCTTCGCCCAGCAGCTTGGCCGCTTGTTCTAGTGTATCTTCGTCAGGCTCTGGTGCGGCGTCATAGTCTTCCGCATCCATCAGAGTAACGTCTTCCATTTTGCCCATAATATCGGGGGCCATTTCGAAGATAACCGGTAGCTGACGGGTGCCGAGCATTTGGCTGAAAGCTTCCCGCAAGACCGCGGGGGCGTCCGATGCTTGTTCCGCCCGGCCGACCCATTTCACCACACCGCGCATGGCGTTGGTTTGGTCGATGATTTCATGGGTCGCCCCAAGGCCGCCGCCAATTTGGTTCGACGGAATTTGCCCGGCAATGCAAATCACCGGCACGTTGGATCCATAGGCAGTGCAAAGCGCCGCGCCGGCGTTTAGCAGCCCGGGTCCTGGCCCGACAATGCACGCGCCGACCTTGCCGCTGGCTTGCGCATAGCCGAGCGCCATATAAGCAGCCCCTTGCTCGTGGCGGGTATGAATGGTGCGGAGTTGGTTCTTGGCCTCATAAAGCGCGTCGAACGTATTGTCGAGCTGCACGCCTGGCAGGCCAAAGATTGTATCGATACCATGATTGATGAGTGTGCGAACGATTGCCTGTCCGCCGGTCATGTCAGCCATAAAACTTCCCCCAAATTTTGTCGTTATCCTTTGGGGAAATTTTAGCACGAACTATCCAGTGGACAGTAGGGGGCGCGCCTTATGCCGGTCCGAAAAACGCCAACGCCCGCATTTCGCAACTTTCACGGGGATGCGCGATGGGATCCTGATCTGGCAATGGAAATGATGTATGGGCGGTCCAGCGGGCACGACCGTCTTTTGCCGATTCATACACCTTGAAAACAATCGCCTCGTCGCGGGTCATTTCCGAAAAATACAACCATTCATGCTCAGGGCTGTGGGTCACCACATAGGTCTCGCCGACGCGGTCGGGATAGATGCGCCGGGAGGGGTACAGTTCGCTGTCTTTCAATAACCGCGAATCACATATGCAGAGCGGGTCGGATTTGATCGGTTTGTTGATCCCCCGCCAGACTTGAATGATGGCAAACCGGTGTTGCAATAAATCATCGGCTTCATCGGGAATAAGATCGCGCACCCGCTGCGGTCCCGACCATTCGGTATAGTCGTTATGGACCCGGCGCACAGGCTCTCGGACGGGTTTGCCGGTGCGAAAATCATTGTCGCCGGAGCGTAGCGTATGGTCGAACACCTGGACGCGAGTGGCGCCTGAGGTGGCTTTAATTAGCTCTTCGGTTTCTTTGTAGTAAACCGAGAGCATTTCGTCGGGATCGTAAAAATCCTGAACTTTGGTTGCGTGGTCCACCAATTCGAAACCGTGTGTTTCCAGTTTGAATTCGTCGCGTAAGGACCGGGCATCTCTGATCTGCACCGTTTTGTGTTCATAGCTGCCTTCGTAGGAGCGGCTATTGTCCACTTCATCTCCAGTCTTGCTCGCTGCCGGCGTGCCGTCATCGATGTAGTACATCAAAGGTGCTTCGACGGTAGCGGAGTCTAAAGGTTTCTCGGCGGTGGCGGTCATGTTGCAAATCCTATGGTTTGGGCGCCTACACGCCGGTCAAGGTTACCAACTGGTCAATCCGGTCTTGTTCGTCAAGGTGCCATACGATGTCGATTAATTGATCCTGGCTTTTTTCACTCAAAATCCCGGCGCTCATTTTGCGGAATTTCTCTTCGACCAAGCGCTTCGGGACGGAGCGTTCCGAGTGTTCGCGCGTATGACATTGTTCCGCCTGGACCTCTCGGTCGAAGGACAATGAAGCGGTGATGCGGCAGTTTCTGTCTTCCGGTGCGGCGGCGGTGAATTTTTCGTTTAGTTCGATGGTCACCTTGTTCATTAAGGAAATGATATCTGAATCCAGATAGCGCTTCTTTTCGAATGTTTCGGGTGTGATATCGCCATCGATTAAGGCCACGGCGAGGCAAAACGGTAGCGAGTGATCGGCTGACTCTCTTGTAACAGGCTTCCAGAATTCAGGTACGCCGATCCATCGACCAAAGGCTTGGGTATACGTGTCGATCTTGATGGATTTTATGTCGACCATGTCTGGAATTTTTTCACGGAGTTCGAGCGCCGTATAAACTGGCACATGGCAGCCATAGCGGATCGGGAAAGCTTTCATATCGCTTTGTTGAACGCCGAACTTGTGGCCGTCGAAAGAACGCGGGATCGGCACCGAGAAAGATTCACCACCCATCAACTGGTTCCAAGCCCCCATTGCGCCTTCAATGGGATCTTCCGCACCGGTCATGCCTTCCTTTGCCAAATAGGCTGCAAAAACGCCCTGGCGGGATGCATTGGCGCCGGACATTCCCTTCCACATGGACAGGGTGCCCGTGCGGGTTTGATTGAGGGCAACGTTGGAGACAAGACCAATCGATAATGCTTGATGAAGTTCACGTTTGGTGAGGTTCAGCAATTTTCCGGTGCCAAGGGCAGCGCCTTGCACAATGGAGAAGGGTTGATCCCAACCATGGGCTTCGTTCGGCACGACGTCGGCGAGGCGGCATTGAATTTCGTAGGCGAGTGTGGTCGCGGCAATCAGGTCTTTGCCGCTGGCGCCCTCGGCTTCTGCCGTGGCGATTAGGCCCGCGATGGCATCCGAAGGATGGCTAACACCGGCGCGCACATAGGCGTCGTTCATATCGAGATAGCGCACCATGGCGGCGTTAACGAAGGTGGCGCGTTCGGGTGATGTGGGTGTCAACGTGCCGAATAAGCGCGCTATTGGCCCCTCAGCGGCGGGTTGGACCATGCGCCGGGAAATACGGATCGGGTCTGCGAGAAAGGCTGCCATGGCAACGCCGATGGAATCGAGAATGCGCGCCTTTGCCGCTTCAACGGCGGCTTTCGGGAGGCTCCGATACTTGACCTTGGCGGTGAGATTGACGAGTTGATTGGCGGTTCTATCCATATCCTCGTTCATCCCCCGTTTCCGTCGTTGTGACCGATGACACCAGTTAAGGATACGATCTCATCAATGGATTTTAGTTTGTCCGCGCGCCAGCACAAACTGAGAAGTTGTTTGCGGGTCGCCGGCTTAAGGTAGGCTTTGGTGAGATTGTTGAATTTCGCCTCCAGGTCTTTTGTCGCCATGCCGCGGTCATCGTCTTCCGGTGTCAGACGAAATTCGACACTGACGGTCTTACCGGATTTTGTCGTGGCCGTGAGCTGGCAGCACCGGGTCTCAAAGGCAAGCTCCGCATATTCATCCGGCAGTTCGATGGAGCATTTTTGCATTAACGCCAAAACGTCTTTGTCTTTAAAGCGTTGGTCGTTAAAGGTCGCCGGCGTGACGTTTCCGTCAATGAGGGCTGCAGACACACAGAACGGGAGAGAGTGGTCGGCGGTCTCTCTGGTTTCTGGTTTCCAGATTTCCGGCAGGTCGACCCAACGGTCAAACGCTTGGCGGATGCTTTCGATTTTCAAATGTTTGATGTCGCGGGGTTTAACTTTCTTGCGTAGTTCCAGGGCTGCGAAAATCGGGACATGACAGTTAAAGCGAACGGGAAAGGATTTGATGACCGTTTGTTCGATCGCGAATTTATGCCCTTTGAATTTTGTCGGAATGGGTAAACGGTAGGGCTTATCGAACATTTGTTTCCAAATGCCGTAATCGCCTTCGAAGGGATGGTCCGGGCCGGTCATGCCCTCACGCGCAAGCAAAGCCGCAAACACGCCCTGGCGTGCGCCGGCCGGGCCTGCCATGCCTTTCCACATGGAAACCTTACCGGTGCGGGTTTGGTTTAGGGAGACAGTCGGGACGATGGCGATCGATAGCGCATTGAGCATTTGCGTTTTGTTTAAACCAAGCAGGCGGCCCGCGCCCAGCGCCGTGCCCATCGCGACGACCGATGTTTGATCCCAGCCTAGATGGTTGATCGGCACCACGTCGACAAAACGGCATTGCACTTCGTAGGCGATGATTTGCGCCAGTAGTAATTGCTTGCCCGAAAGGCCTTCGGCTTCCGCGACGGCAATGAGCCCTGGCAGCGCGTCGGCTGGATGGCTGACGGCTTCTCGGATGCGTGTATCCGACATATCGAGAAATCGCGTCATGGCCGAGTTCACAAAAGCAGCTAAATCAGGCGAAGTCGGGGTCAACGTGCAGAAGGTACGTGCCGTTCGTCCGCCAGCAACCCGATGGGCTAACTTTCGGGCGACTTTGACCGGTGGTGCTTCAAACGCGCCAATGCTGACGCCGAGGCAATTGATAAGACGCGCCTTGGCATTGAGGATCGCAGACCGTGGTAAATCCTCATAGCGAAGCTTGCTAGCAAAAGTGACCAGCTTGTTCGCTGTTCGATCCAAGAGACGTCTCCTCACAGTCGTGGCCCCTTGCTTGGTGGGCCATTCAGCGCCATTCTCCTCAAAAGACCGCAGGAAGACAACCGGCGAACTATAGGGTTGGGGAGAGATCGCATGAGTAAGGGTAAGCTTTTTAAGGAATTGGTCAACGCACCGGAGATTTTGGTGTCGCCTGGCGTCTATGACGGCTTCTCGCTCAAGATCACCGAACAAGCCGGGTTCAAAGCAGCTGCCATCACCGGGGCCGGTGTGTCGGAGTGTCATTTTGGATGGCCGGACCACGGCATCATGGGCTTTGAGGGCAATCTTCGCATCGCGCGTATGCTGGCCGAACGAACGGAAATGCCGCTAAGGGTCGATGCGGATACGGGCTACGGCAATGCAGTGACCGTCCACTTTGTGTGTCGCGCGTTCGAGAAAGCAGGGCTGGCCGCCATGATGATTGAAGACCAAGTGTGGCCGAAACGCTGCGGGCACATGGCGGGCAAAGGTGTGATTCCCACTGAGGAAATGGTGCAGAAAGTACAATCCGCCGCCGACGCGCGGATCGATCAGGATTTTTGTATTATGGCGCGAACCGACAGTGCCGCGGTCTATGGGGTCAATGATGTCATTGATCGGCTGTGCCGGTTCGTCGAGGCCGGTGCGGATATTTGCTATGCGGACGCGCTTATGACCGTCGACGATGTGAAGAAGGTGGTTGAGAATATTCCAGCACCTTTATGTGTGAATATGGGGCTCGGCTTTCAGACCCGCGGCACGACGCCTTTGATAACCCCCAAGCAATTGCAAGCGATGGGTGTCGCCATGGTGACCTTCCCACGTCTATTGACGACAGCGGCGGTCAAAGGCATGCAGAATTGCATGGAGGCTTTCAAGACGATGATTGAGGGCGAGGAGCCCGAGGCGCGCGAAGATTTGCAGGTTAGTTTCAAAGAAATTGGCGAATTGATGGAACTGCCGATGTTAGACGATTTAGATGAAAAATATGCCGTGAATGCAAAAACGGCAGAATAAAGGAGGACAATATGGCCGATACAAAAAGCAAAGGGCGTAGGCTCAAAGATTTAATCGAAGCCCCGGAAATACTCTTATCGCCGGGTATATTCGATGGCTACAGCGCCCGTTTGGTGGAGAGCCGTGGTTTCAAAAGCGGTGCGATTTCCGGCGCAGGTCTGTCGGAGTGCCATCTCGGTATGCCCGATCGTGGCCTGATGGGATTCGAGGAAAACCTCTCCAACTGCCGCGCCATCGCCGACTGCTCCGATTTGTTGCTCCATGCGGATGCGGACACCGGCTACGGCAACGCGGTCAATGTCTACTTCGTCACGCAAGCCTTCGAGAAAGCGGGTATGGCGGCGGTTATGTTTGAGGATCAGACCTGGCCTAAGCGTTGCGGGCATATGGTCGGAAAATCGGTGATCGAAGCGGAAGAAATGGTGGAGAAAATTCACGCTGCTTGCGACGCCAAGAAAGACCCAGATTTCATTATTAAGGCGCGCACCGATTCACGCGGGCCGCTCGGCCTCGATGAGGCTATCAAGCGGCTGAACATGTATGCGGAAGCAGGTGCTGACTTGTTGTTCGCCGACGCATTGCTGTCGGAAGAGGACATAAGCACGGTTGCTGCAAATGTGGACAAGCCACTGACCGTCAACATGGGACTTGGCATTCGCGCGCGTTCGACGACGCCATTGGTGCCGCCTAAGAAGCTCGAGGAAATGGGGGTTGCGGCAGTGTCTTATCCCCGGCTGCTCACCACGTCTGCGGTGCGCGGCATGATCAACGGGTTGGATGCGTTCGATGAAATGGTGAAAGCCAACGAGCCGATAGACCGTCCAGACCTTTGCGTTAATTTCGAAGAGCTAAATGACATGCTCGATGTGAAATTTCTCGATGAATTGGAAGAGAAATACGCGATCGGTGGGGACAAGTAGGCAGCGGAATAGAAATCCACAGAGGGGAGATCGGTTATGGGCATGACCATCATCGAGAAAATTCTAAGCCGCGCAGGCGGTGGCGAAACAGTTAAGCCGGGCGACTTGGCAACGGTGAAGGTGGATATTGCTTGCTTGTTCGACAATAACTTTATGGCCAGCGTTTGGCGTGAAGTGTTGCATGTGCATGACCCTTCTAAAGTGGTTGTGGTGATCGATCATCGGGCGCCGGCAGCCCATGTGGGTAGTGCACACGCCCACAGCACGGCGCGTGCATTCGTCGAACAGTTCGGCATCGAGAAAATGCACGACATCGGGTACGACCAGGGAATTTGCCATGTGTTGATGGCGGAACATGGGTATGCACGGCCGGGCGGTGTGCTGCTGTGCAGCGATTCACACACGTGCAGCGCCGGGGCTTTGAATTGTGCCGCGCGCGGTGTCGGCACGCCGGATATGCTTTACGCCATCACCAAAGGCGAGACCTGGTTTAGGGTCGGCGAAACCATCCGCTACGAGTTGACCGGGCAGCTGCCGGACAACGCTTTCATGAAGGATGTTTTCTTCCAGATTGCAGGCGAACATGGCGGGCATGTTTCCCAGAATGTTGAGTTTGGTGGGCCGGCTCTTGCGACTTTGGGCATAGATGCTAGGCGTACCATGGCAACCATGGGCGCGGAATTATCGGCCGAATTTTCTACTTTTGAGCCCGACGATATTCTAGTGAATTACGTCAAAGAGCGAACCAAAGAACCGTTCGAGCCGCAAATGCCGGACGCGGACGCAACCTATCTCGACAAACGCGAAATTAACCTGAGTGAGATCGAGCCCCTGGTGGCCCTGCCTGATAGCGTCGTCAACAATTCGGCCAAAGTAAGCGATGTGGCGGGAACCAAGCTGGATCAATGTTTCGTCGGTTCCTGTGCCAATGGCACGTTCGATGATTTGGCGAGTGTCGCCAAAGTGCTGGCCGGGCGGAAGGTGGCCAAGGGGACACGCTTTATCATTACGCCGGGCAGCCAAAGCATTTATCGCCGCGCGTTGAAGGCGGGTATTGTTGAGACGTTGCTGGAAGCTGGCGCGGTCGTGACCAATTCTACCTGTGGCGCCTGCGGCGGCGGCCATATGGGTGTCGTCGGCGCGAATGAAAATGTCATCACGGCGTCGACCCGCAATTTCAAAGGCCGCATGGGTGATCCGTCGGCGAAAATCTACATGGGCTCGTCGGCAACGGTGGCGGCCTCGGCTGTGGAAGGCGCGATTGCCGACCCCACACCGTATTTGAGTTAGGAGACGAATGATGGATTTAAAAATCGTTCGCGCCCGGGTTTGGAAATTTCCGGAAAACGTCAATACCGATCAAATCATTCCGAACCGGGCTTACTACTTCACGCCGGAAGAACAGCTGGCTTACATTTTCGACGCCATGCGACCCGGCTGGGTCGACGAAATGGAGAAGGGCGATATTATCGTGTCCGAACGGAATTTCGGCATGGGATCGTCGCGTCCTGCGGCCCGAAACCTGGCACTGCTCGGTGTTGGATGCCTGGTGTCTGACAGCATTAACGGATTGTTTTACCGAAACTCGGTGAATTTTGGACTGCCGGCGATGGAATGTCCGGGCGTCGCATCCTTGTTCGAAGAAGGGCAAACCGCTGAAATTTCATTTGAAGACTTTTCAGTAAAGAATCTGGACACCGGTGAAAGCCTACAGGCGCAAGAAGTACCGGAGTCTTTGCTTAGTATTTTGATGGCCGGTGGTCTTTATCCTTTGCTGGAAAAGGAAAATATGATCGCGCCGGTAGCGGCGACTTAAGTCTCGTCAGGAGGTATCCGTGAAAATCACGTCCATTACGCCGATCCCTGTTTGGATGGAACCGAGCGAGGAGTATCACAAGCTTTTTGGGTCCGGGAAACAGTCGGGCACGGAAGTGCACGCGCGCGAAGCGTGGTTTGCTAACATTGAATATAAAGAGAATATCTTTGTTAAAATCGAAACCGACGAAGGCATCATCGGTTGGTCTGAGGCCTGTGCTCACCCGGTTACTAGCGAAACCCAGGCTTCCATTGTTTCGGCGGTGGAATTATTCGGCTCGGTGATTATGGGCATGGACCCATTTCAAATCGGCGCGGTTCACGACAAGCTGGATAAGCTATTCCTCCATGGCAACAATGGCGCGCGCTCGGCTATCGACATCGCGCTCTATGACATTATGGGGAAAGCGACTGGGCAGCCGATTTATAATCTCCTAGGCGGTGGGTTTCAGACCGAATTTGGTTTGATGGGCACGATGCCGCGCCAATCGCCCGAAGAAAGCGGCGAGTTGGCGGCCGAACTTATTAAGATCGGTTACACCTGCTTCGAACCTAAAATGACGGGGCACGCGGAAAGCCTTGATGCGGATGCAGATAGGCTGGAAGCAATCGTCGAGAAAGTCCCCCAATCCGCACTGATTATGGCGGACCCGAACACGACCTGGGGGACGGCGAAAGATACAATCGAATTGATGCACCGCCGCTTCCCGAACACGCCCAACGTCGCGGTGGAGCAGCCAATTCCTTATCATGACCTGAAAGGGCTTAAGCAAATATCGGACGCCATCCCGCAAATGGTGATAGCCGATGAAGCCATATACTCGCTCGCAATGGCGCTTGAGATTTCCAACAATCATCTAGCGGATATGGTGAGCGTTAAGCTCGGCAAGTGCGGTGGCTTTTATAAGGCTATGCAAATTATCCGCGTGGCGGAAGCGGCCAATCTGCCGGTTCGCATCGATTGGACTCAAGGCAGTAGGCTTCTGGATACGGCGACCGGTCACATGCATGCTGCGGTGCGCTTGGTCGCGTGTGACCCGGGTATGGATTATCACCTGCGTATTAAGGATGAGCCGGTCGTAGACGGCGGAGCCCAATTTGATGGTGGGCGTTGTAAAATGCCCGATGGTCCAGGGCTCGGCCTTACGCTCGATGAGGATTTAATAAAAGTGATGTCGGAACGGCGTTAGTGATTCACTAATTATTCGCCGATTTTATAGGCCTTCATAACTTCGACGACGCGCTCTGCAATGGGATGTCCCTGGCCGGCGGCTTTTTCATACCATTGCCGCGCTACCTTATCGTCCTTTATGACGCCGCGTCCTTTACGGTACATGACGCCAAGGTTGAACTGTGCCGCTGGTTCGCCTTGCGTCGCTGCTTTCTGGTACCAATCGACAGCCTGCTGATAGTTTCTCTCCACGCCTTTACCGTGCTCGAAAAGATACCCCATTCGTGTTTGGCTTTCCGCCTCGCCTTTTTGTGCAAGGGGGTGCCAATAGCTGTGGGCTTTCTTGAACTGGCCCGCATTGTACGCCTCCAACCCTTTGCTGAAGGTCGCAGCGCTATCTTTTTCGCCGTTGACAGAGTTCGTTGTGCGGGCAGTGTCCTCAGGGGATTTTTCTGCAGCCTGAGAGTAGGTCACTGCATCTGCTATAACGGGTTTTGGTTCGACCAAAACAACGCCGCCCACGGCAAGGGGCGGCGCGGCAGATGTTTTGACGGGGGGCGCTGGAGTCGGTAAGTCCGTCGCGGTCGTTTCCTGGGCAGGTGCTTCGCGATGTTGTTTCGCGGGCTTGTCGCCGATTATCTTTTTAAGCGCTGATTTTTTCTTCGTTGGCGTTTCTGCTTCCACTTGGCCAATAGGTGCCTTCACCGGCGCGGGGTCTGCCCGAGGGTCATCCGCATTGGGCGGTGGGGGCGCTTTTTTACCGTCTCCAAATAAGCCGCTGATCAAATTTCCCGTTTCTTTTGTTAGGTCGGCTTGATCGGGGCTCTTCTTGAAGTCCGGTAAATTTTGGCGTGGCAATATCCGATCGATAACGGTTACTTCTTCATCGTCCGGCTTTGTCGGCTCTGTGGTGACGGATTTCGATGTAATGAGGATCGTTGGCGGTTCCTCTTCCGAAGGTGCCTTTTTCTTGGGGGCGATAAGTTTAAGGGCGTCGGTCGCGGTGTTTTCCGCTAGCCTGTCGGCAACCGGCTCGTTGGTCGTGTTGGGCGGTTCTTTAACGCCGGTTGCCTCGGATGCTATGGCAACACTTGTACTCGACACTCCAATCAGTTTGCGAAGCTCGGTTTTTGCATCCGGATGGCCTTGCAGGGCGGCTTTTCGGAACCATTGTTCCGCCGCCGCCGTATCATTCGTAACGCCATAGCCATGCAAATACATTAAACCGATTTCATATTGCGCGAAGGCGTGACCCTTTGTAGCCAGAGGTTGATAAACGCCGTAAGCGGCAGAATAGCGACGTTCGATTCGTTTCGCTGTTAGGCCCTCTGTGGATGTTGCTTCTTTGGGTTTGTCCGCGGTGTCTTGAGCTGTGTCCAGTTTCGTTGGCGGCTCATAGTCGTTCGCGGCTTTGTTGGATGTCGGTGTCTGTTTCTTTGTGTCAGTACTGGCGGTGGCGTTAGACGACTGGGTTCCGAATATCTGTTTGAAGAAACCGCTGATTTCAGTAACGGCGTCTTGTTTAGGCTGTTCTGCTGAGGCATTCGAAGCCTTTGATTGCGATGCGTTTTTTGTCGTTTCGGCTTTCGGATTTTCTCCGGAAAGTGTGATTTCCTTTGTGGAGTTATCTGTGCGCGAATGCACCAAGACGGACTTTTTACTGACCGGTGTTTGCGCGAGCGTTTTGCTGGCCGGCGCAGTGGATGACGGCGGCCCTGCTTTGTCTGGTGTGTCGCCCAACAATAGGCTTTGGCAAGCCCCTAACAACAGAGCTGCTGAAAAAATGAAGGTTGGATGTTTTAGGCGCATAAGGGAAATTCTACCGCGCTATAATACGAAGGCAAAGGTACTCGTTCGAAGCGGTCTTTCATTAACGCTTTACCAAGCGGTGTTATAGCCCTGAAACGGAGATGCGATCCTTTGGATGTCCTGAATGAGGCTCGACGGCATGCCGGGATCGTCCGTCTCGCGGATACCGCTGCCGACGGAATCCGATGCGCCCCCAAAACGAGTTTCGATCTCCTTAGCCACAGTGTCATAAGTGCCGACCGCAGCAAAGAGTCTGACCACGTCATCGTCAATTTCGTTGGGCATCTCGTCCCATAATTTTTCACGCGACATTTGATGTAATTTTTTGCCGAGGTCTTCCAGCCCGTGCACTTCCCAGACCGGAAAGTAATTTGGCGTGGAGCCATAGAAAGCTACACGATAACGCACCCATTCTAAATTTTTGGCGACCGTTTCCTCATCCGGGCCGGTTACAATATAACCACCGCCAACGATCTCGAAGTTTTCCCGTTTGCGACCGCTTCGTTTCATGCCGGTCTCGATTTCTTTCATCACAACCTGGTCGATGTATTCGCGGGTGCAAAACGGATGCAGCCGCACGCCATCGCAGACTTCTCCGGCTAGCCTGAGCATGGCGGAGCCCACGGCGGCGATGGTGACCGGTACCATCGGTTGGCCGGATGCCGGTGGTTTGAAATTTGGTGTCATCAAGTTGAACTGATAATGTTCGCCTTCATACTCCAATTTTTCGTCTTTTTCGAAGCAGGTCCAGATTGCACGGAGCGCTTCGATATATTCTTTCATTCGCGGTACGGGGGCGCTCCAAGGAACACTAAAGCGGCGAACGTTATGGGCGCGGACTTGGCTGCCTAAGCCCAGAATGAAACGCCCGCCGGAGCTGTGTTGTAAGTCGTAGCACTCTTCGGCAACCACCATTGGACTGCGGGCAAAGGCGATGGCGATCCCAGTCATCAATTTGATGTTTTCTGTAACCGGGATGGCGGCGGCATGGGGCAGAAACGGCGCGTGCTGGTTTTCTGAACTGACGATACCGTCAAAGCCTGCTTTTTCCGCGTCGGCAGCGGCGCTGGCTGAGTGATTAAGATTGTCTTGAGGCATACCGGTGTAAACGCGCATGAAGCTCTCCCTTGCATTGATCAACCCAGCCTATAATCCATCAGGCGCACGGCTTCAATGCTGCAACGGGTTGAGCTTTAGTCCGCCATCTGGTCAGTAGAGCGAAATTCGTGATATGAGTCTGTTATAATTTTAAATTGAAGAAACGCTTTTGAGGGAGAGAAACCTATGGCTGCAGTAGCCAGTGCCCATCCGGATGATGTCCTCAGCATTCGAGAGCAGGTATCCGAGGAAGAATGGGAAACGCGGGTCAATCTGGCCGCGTGTTACCGCCTAGTGGACCATTATGATATGTCGGATTTGTTGGGGACACATATTTCCGCTCGTGTTCCAGGCGAAGAAAACACGTTCCTGTTGAATCCTTACGGCATGTATTTCGATGAAATCACGGCCTCCAGCCTAATTAAGGTGGATTACGACGGGAATGTGCTGACTGAGACACCATTCGATCTCAATTTGGCAGGCTTTACAATTCATAGTGCTGTCTTGATGGGGCGGCCTGATGTCGATTGCGCGCTTCATACCCATACGCGTGCAGGCATGGCGGTTTCCGCGTTAAAATGCGGATTGCTGCCGATGTCCCAGCATTCCGCGCGCTTTATCGATCGCACCGGTTATCACGACTATGAAGGCGTAGCGAACGACCATGAGGAACGCGAACGCCTGCAACGGGATCTTGGCGATAATTTGGCGCTTATTTTGCGCAATCACGGTTTGCTCACCTGCGGTTACAATATCGGTCACGCGTTTTGGCTGATTTATAAGCTCGAGCGGGCGTGCCAGGCGCAAGTCGATGGCATGGCGGCGGGCACAAAAGTGATCGAAATCGATGCTTCGGTGCAGGAAAGCTCCAAAGAGCTGTTTGAAAAGCGCCGGACAGCGGGTGGTGATTTGGGATGGCCGGGGCATTTGCGTCGGCTCGACCGGATGGATCCAAGTTACAAAGAATAATTTTGGCGGAGGAATTTAGTATGTCATTGAAAGATAAAGTGTCGCCGGAAGAGTGGCAAACGCGTGTTGATCTCGCAGCTGCCTACAGGCTTTGTGAACAGTACGACATGACGGACCTAACGGGGACGCATCTATCAGCGCGTGTCCCGGGCGAGCCGGATAATTTTCTGCTGAACCCTTATGGGATGTATTTCGAAGAAGTCACCGCAACCAGCCTGATCAAGCTTACATTGGACGGGGACATAATCGAAGACCCGTTGGAACTCGGCGTGAATGCAGCTGGCTATACGATCCACAGCGCGGTGTTGGCGGGGCGCGCTGACATCAATTGCGTCATGCATACGCATACCCGCGCGGGCATTGCCGTTTCGTCCATGGAATGCGGACTGTTGCCAATGACGCAGCATTCCATGCATTTCTTCAACGCTATTTCCTATCATGATTATGAAGGGGTTGCGGTCAATTTGGATGAACGCGAAATGTTGCAGCGTGATTTAGGGCCGGTAAATATGGCCTTGATGTTGAAAAATCATGGTCTGTTAACCGCAGGGCTCAGCGTTTCGGATGCATTCTACAAATTGATGCGATTGGAAAAATCATGTCAGGCTCAGGTGGACGCCATGTCTACTGGAGGGGAACTGCATCTCGTGCCAGAAGCGGTTTCGGCACACACCAACAACCAATTCAAGAATCGTGGCACGGAACTTGGTGACCGTGGTTGGCCGGGGCATCTTCGTCGGTTGGATAAGGTGGACCCATCCTACGCTCACTGATTCAAATTCGTTTGAGTGTTTTGAAGGCGGCCGGCATTGCGGGCCGCTTTCTTTTTGGCTTAATGGGGTTTGACCTGTTCCTAATCGCGGCTACTCTATAGCTTCGTGTCTTGAGGATTCCGGGAAAAGGTTTTCGTCGATGCGATACGATAGCGTTTAATAAGTTGCGCCACTTAGGTGGGCGAGGGGGGTAAATGCCGTCCGATACGGAGCAAGAAACAGAGAAGCCTCAGTTCGATGCATTCGAGATGGATTCGCTGCATATTTTACCGCTTGGAATTATTCCTTTCGAAACGTCCGGCGTAAAACGCGCAAAACTCGTCAAGAACGCGCAGGTACAAAGCGTTATCGAAGCGTTTAATGAGGAAGGTGTTGGCCAGGCCCAGGTGGATGTGCGCCATGCCGCCGGCTTTTTCGGTTGGGAAGGCGGCGCAGGAATGAAAGACCGCAGTATTTTGGAGCAGCTCGCCAAACTATACTCCTATGATGTGTATTCTCTGCGGATCGAGTTGCGGCGCATGGAAATCCCACTCGCGGATGCGGAACATTTGCAGCTCTCTGAATCGACCCGAGAGAAATTGGGCGTTTATATGAAGGAGTTTACCCGCCCCCTAATTGAGAAAGTGTTTGGGGGAGAGGATGGAAGTATAAAGGACATGGACGATATAGTTTCCATGTTTAGGAGCCCTGACCGAGAAGCAGCCATTAAGAATTTATCAAAAATGGCCAAATAGTTAAATATAGAAATACATGAGATACCGGACTTTTTAGAAGAATATGGAGATATTTAATTATCTTTATCTTATTATAATCAATGTTTAGATGAAATAGTTCCTAATATAGAAGAGTTTTACGCTGCGCTTAAGAACTTGCGCGGCATACAAAGCTGTTCGAGTGATCGAAATTTAATGAAGACATGTGATGAGTTGGAAGAGGGTTTTCAAAACCTCACTGCCTCGCTGACAGGTCGATTTGAGAGTTTCGAACGGCGATCGAATGCCATCTGGGACAACGCGGATGCGTCGTCCTTTGGCAGTTTCCGCGACACCATCACGAGTCATCACACTACGTTAGGCGGTGTTCTGTGCGGGTTGGCGGTCAAAATGAACCTTTGGGATAAGCAGTTCAGCGGTGACCGTGGCGGTCCCGTGAAGCAAGGCGAGTTTATTCGATCTCATATGCGTGAAGGGATGGATATTATTACGAAAATTGAAGAGTCTGCGCCCTCTTTGTCTGATCTCTAATCTCCCAAGCGCTCTATCGGCATTATCTCGGTTGCTCTTTGTCCGCTATTTTAATAAAATGCGATTCAACTTTTCGTGAGTGCTCGCCGCTATGGATTCCGCCCGTATAGTTCGTCCTAAACCGCGCAAACAATTGATATGGATATTCATTTGTTTAAGCGCGGGAACCTTTTTGGGCATGATCGGTGGGATGGCCTTCATTTTCAAAAATTCCGCTGAGTCCGAAATCGTTGATTACGTGGAGAAATCCAGCGTGCTCCTGGCGCGATCGATTTCTAATCAACTTTGGCCGAATCATGGCGATTTTGTCACCAATGTGCCGACGCTTAATGTGAAAGCACTTCAGTCTCGACCAGAAATTGACGTCATAACCAAAGATTTACGCTCGCTGATCATGGGTTTGTCGATCTTAAAAGTAAAAATCTACAATCTCGATGGTCTCACATTATATTCAACGCAGCGAAATCAAATTGGTGAAAGCAAAAGCCGAAATATTGGTTTCGTCGCCGCCGCAATTCGGGGGGTGCCCAAAAGCCGATATTCTATGCGTGATCAGTTTAGCGCGATTTCAGGTGAAAAATTTGACGTCGCTGTTGTCGAAAGCTATGTGCCAGTTCATGGGGCCGACGGCAAGATAAAGGCCGTTTTTGAAATTTATACGGATGTAACAAACACTGCTGCGCGTTTGGATTCTCGTTCACAACACATTTTGATGGCGAGTGTGGTTATATTCTTACTCGGATTTGGCGGGTTTCTTTTTTTGGTTTGCCGCGCAAATGCGGTTATTGAATCGCAAAACAGGGAGTTGTTCGACGCCCACGAGGATTTGGTCGAAAAGAATCGTCGGTTGATTGAGGTGAACGCTGCAAAATCCGATTTTTTTGCCCGAATTAGTCATGACCTGCGCACGCCCTTAAACGCCATATTGGGGTTCTCGCAAATTTTAAAGAATGAATCCTTCGGCCCCCACCCAAATCAGCAATACCGGGAATATGCGGAATTCGTTTATGAGGGTGGCTGTGACCTACAGTTGAAGGTCGACGATATGCTCGATCTCGCGACAATTGAAGCTGGTGACTATCCAATCCGCATCGGCAAGCTTGACTTGGTCTCGTTGCTTCAACGTGTTCACACGACAATGGAGTCAAAATGGGAAGCGCGCGGTCTCAGATTTACGATCGCCGGTGAGCCGTCAATTCCACTGGTACAGGCGGACGAACGAGCAACCCTTCAAATTTTGTATAGTTTGATGTCGAACGCGGTCAAATTTTCGGAAACGAATCAGCTCATCGAAGTAAAGCTTGAGCGCTTTCAGATGGAAGGAAACGTGGTGCTTTCCATTTCAGACCAAGGTCCTGGTATAGGCAGTGTGGATGCAGACAAGGTCCTTGATCCCTTTTATCAGAAGGAAAGCGCCTATAGGGCTTCGACTGAAGGCGATTACGGTCTTTCGCTGTCGGTGGCCAAATCTTTGATTGAGCTGCAAGGTGGCCGTATGCGGGTGGATACGCTTGAAGGCAAGGGCACGACCATAAACCTAGAATTCAAACCGGCGCAAAATGCGACCATGCATTAATTTGGCTTGAGACCCTAATCACGCATTCCCGTTGGCGGCCTCCTTGGGTACAATCGCGCCAACAATCAGGAGGGCGCGATGGCTCAGAATAACAAGTCTCAACAAAAGCGGGTTACCGCCGCATTGCTTATCATCGGCGATGAAATACTATCCGGACAAACACACGACAAAAATCTTCCCTATATCGCAGAAAGCGTGAACAGCGTTGGCGTGCAACTGGCGGAAGTGCGGGTGGTACCCGATATCAAGCAGGAAATCATTGATGCGGTGAATGCACTCAGGCACCGCTATGACTATGTTTTCACCACCGGTGGCATCGGGCCGACCCACGACGATATCACGGCGGAATCCGTGTCCGAGGCGGTGGGCCGGAAATTGATCGAAAACCCGGAAGCGCGCCGCCGCCTGGAAGAACATTACAAATTCAACGGCACGGAAATCAACGCGGCGCGCCTGCGTATGGCCAACACGCCCGAAGGGGCGGAGCTGATCGACAATCCGATTTCAACGGCGCCGGGCTTCAAAATTGAAAATGTTCATGTAATGGCCGGTGTGCCGAAAATCATGCAAGCGATGATGGACAACGTAAAAGGTAGTTTAGAAGGCGGCGCGACGAAGCTTAGCTGCAGCGTTCTTTGTAATTTGGGAGAAGGGACCATTGCCGTTGGTTTGGCCGGCATTCAGGATCGGTTCTCTGAAATCGATATCGGCTCTTACCCTCACTACGCCCGTGGCGACTATCGACTGTCGCTTGTGATTAGGGGGTTTGACGAAGCGGAATTGAAGGAAGCGCAGCAAGCTGTCTTCGATATGATTATCGACCTTGGTGGTGATCCTATCAGGGGCGAGGATATGGAGAGTGCGTGATCGCCGTGTCCTGATTGTTAGTTTCGATGCACTCCGTCCGGATATGGCAACGCCAGACCTGGTGCCAAACTTGCGGCGGTTTGCGGATAGGGGCGTTTATTGGCCGCGCGCGCATTCCACATTTCCAACGGAAACACGCGTCAATCAAACAGCACTGGTAACCGGCTGCTACCCGGAACGTCACGGAATTGTCGGCAACAAATTTGTCGACCCGATCGCCGCGCCAGGGAAAATCTTCAATACCGGTGTGGAAGAGCAATTGCGTGAAGGCGATAAGCGCCTGGATGGCCATTTGCTGGGCGTGCCTTCTATGGGTGAGTTGCTCAAGGAGGCAGGAAAGGTTTACGCCAGTTTAAGTGCCGGTACGCCGGGTGGCGGGCGGATGCTCAATCACAAGGCGGAGACGGTTGGCGGTTTTCGTATGGCCTTGCACGCACCGGAGGCGACGGTCGCGCCCGGCGGGCTTGAGGCAGTCAAAGAAAAGGCCGGCGATTTCCCAGACTACGAAATTCCGTCCATGGAGTGGAACCGCTACGCCACCGATGTCTATTTGAAGTTTGTAGAACCGGAAGTGCAGCCGGACGTGATGGTACTGTGGTTCTGCGAGCCGGATTCTAGTTACCACTATAAGGGTATCGGCGCGCCGGAGAACTTGGCGGCTATTCGTGGAGTCGATGAACAGTTTGGGCGCATTCTCGATTGGCGCGATGGACCTGACGGTCCCGGTGAAGCGCTGCAAATCATTACCATATCCGATCATGGACAGATCACGGTCGAGGCGGAAAACCTCGATTTGAAAACCAAGATGGAAGCGGCCGGCTTCTCCGTTGGCGAGACGCTGGAAGACGGTGCCGATGTGGCGCTGGCGCTGTCCAGCGCGGGCGGCATCTATGTGCGTGATTCCGACCCCGCTCTAATTCGCCGAATTGTAGATTGGCTGCAAGGCGAAGAATGGTGCGGTCCGGTTTCCACAAGGGCGGGGGAGGGCGCGTTGAAGCACGCGGATCTCTGCTGGGATCACCCGCGCGCACCGGATATCGGCTTGGTGCTTAAAAGCCACGATGGCGAAAATGAATATGGGATGGGCGGACATACACTCCAGAACGCAGACTACCCCGTGGGCGGCGGGCTCCATGGCGGATTACACCCAATTGAGCTGAATAATTGGTTGGCGGTCGGCGGCGATGCTTTTAATTCGGAACATGTTTCTTCATTGCCCGCCGGTATTGTCGATGTGCTGCCCACAGCGTTGACGCTACTCGGGTTGCCGGTGCCAGCGCATATGCAAGGGCGTGCTTTGACTGAAGCGTTAATGCAGAATGCCAATGTTGCCGCGCCTTTATCGACGCAGAAGGAAATTGTCGCAGACGGCGTTAACGGGTACCGCGCCCATCTGCAAACCAGCCGTGTCGGCGATACACCTTATTTGGATGCCGGCTGGGTGACGCGCACCAGCGTGTGAGCGTATTTGCCACTCACTAGCGTGTGAGCGAATTTATATAGACCAGGAATGCGACTACGATCACGATGGCACAGGCGACGGGCACCATGCCCGCGGTTCCGCTTTGCCGTCGTGCGCGGAAAATCAACAGCAGCACACCAATCCCGGCGGCCAAATAGACATAGGTGAACCAAGTCGCATCCATGTTGATCATTATACGCAAAATTTTGGGAAAATTGGGGTTTGTCCGCTAGCGCCCGGGCGGCAGCTCCTTTAAGATCGCGGCGAAATGCGGACGTGGTGGAATTGGTATACACGACAGACTTAAAATCTGTTGGCTTATGGCCATGCGGGTTCGAGTCCCGCCGTCCGCACCAAAGATTAACGCCCGACGTTAAGCCATGACGAAAGCGATCACATGACGACCGATTCCGAACCGGTAATGGTTAAGGCGTTTGCGGTCGTCGAAATTATCCTGAAGGAAAACCGCCCTTTGGCGCTGCCGGAATTGGCGGAGTTGTTGGGGCGTCCCAAGCAGACCGTTCACCGGACCGTGCGTCAGCTTGAAGCAGCGGGTTTCCTTGCCCGCGAGCCGGGGCGGAATCGCTATGGCATCGGGCCGCGCTTGAGTTCGGTCGCCGGCGATGTGCTGGAATGGTGCGTGCGGTATACGCCGCGCCATATTTCGTTGACGCGCTTGGTGGCGGAAGTGGGCGAGACCTGCAATATCGGCATCATCGACGGAGACGCGGTGAAATATTTGGACCGGGTCGAAAGCGACTTTCCGCTGCGCGCTCAATTGCATCCGGGCAGCCGCGTGCCGCTTTATGCGACCGGTTTGGGAAAGCTATTCCTCGCCCATTTGGTGAGCCGCACACGGCGGCGTATTCTCGATAATTTGGATCTCGCGCGCTTTACCGATAATACGATTACCGACCTGGTGGCACTTGAGGCTGAGTTAAAGAGCATTCGGAAACGCGGTTATGCGGTCAATAACCAAGAATTCCACGACGGCATTATCAGCGTCGCGGTTCCCATATACCGCGGCGAGCGGGTGATTGCGGGCTTAGCCATGCATGCACCACTGGCCCGCCTGAGTATCGACCAAGCTGCAGCTCACGTGCCCGCACTGAACCGTTATGCGGAAGGCTTTGCCGCGGATTTCGCCTGGGAGAACGAGGGGAACGAGGAGAACGCAGACGGAGAATAAGTGCGGTTTCGCGCTTACGCTGCTTTCAGTGCTTCCAGCATTGCCGCACCCGCATCGGACGGTGTGTCGATCATCCGCACGCCGGCTTTTTCCAGCGCTTCGCGTTTTGAAGCATAGGTGCCTTTATTGCCGCTGACGATGGCGCCCGCATGTCCCATCTTTTTGCCTTCGGGAGCGGCCCCGCCTGCAATGAACGAGACGACCGGTTTTTTCATGGTGGCGGCATATTCAGCCGCATGCTCTTCCATAGAGCCGCCGATTTCGCCCAAGATGAACACAGCCTTGGTTTTCTCGTCTTCGTCGAGACATTTAAGCGCTTCTAATGTGGTGGTGCCGATCACGGGATCGCCGCCAATACCGATGAACGCCGATTGGCCGAGGCCCGCCTGGGTGATGTTAAGCGAGATTAACGTGCCGAGACTACCGCTGCGCGAGATCACACCTACTTCGCCTTCACACATGATGTTCTTGTTGAAGGCGGGCATGAAGCCGACAAAACACTCGCCAGGTGTCGCGACGCCGGTGGTGTTGGGGCCGACGATCTGGGTGCCGTTCGCCTTGCCGGCGGAGACGATATACATCACGTCTTGAACCGGAATGTGTTCGGTCAGAATAACCAGCTTTTTGACGCCGGCTTCGATGGCATCAACGGCGCCGGACTTGGCGTGGAGCGGCGGCACGAATAAGCCTGCCACATCAAAGGGCACGTCTTTCATGGCGTCAAACGCATTGTTGAAGACGGGCACGCCCAGGTGATCTTGGCCACCCTTCTTCGGTACGATGCCGCCCACAATATTGGTGCCGTATTCCTGCATGCGTTCGGTCCAAAAGGTACCTTGCTTGCCGGTGATGCCTTGGATCATCACTTTTTCATGTTTGCGGACGATCATTATGCGATCTCCCCTTCGTTTGCTTGGGCCGCGTCGACCGCTGCTTTGCAGGCCTGGTCCATCGTGTCATAGGGCGTGATGTCGAGACGCTCTTTCAAAAGCTGGCGTGCTTCCACATCGCCGGTGCCGTGTACGGAAAAGAACACAGGCAGTGTGGGTTTGATTTCTTCCCAGGCAGCTACAATCCCTTCGGCCATAACATCGCACCGTGCGAAGGCGCCGCAGAAGTTGATCACCAGGCTTTTAACCTTGGGATTGGATAGCACCAGCTCCAGCGCCGGTTTACCTTTGGTGTAGGCTTCACCGCCGATTTCCATGAAATTCGCCGGGACGCCACCGTAATATTTCACCACATCCATGGTCGTCATGGTGAGGCCCGCACCATTAGCCAATACGCCGACGGAACCTTCGAGTTCAATATATTTGAGGCCTAGTTCTTTGCCGCGATCTTCGAGTTCAGTGGTCTTGTCCGGCGTGCCGGTCTCGGCTTTTTCGAGATGGCGGACGATGGCTGAATCATCCATAGAGAATTTGCAATCTAGTGCAATCACACGGTCGTCTTCGGTGAGTACCAGCGGATTGATTTCCAATAGCTCCGCATCATTATCCAAATAGGCGTCGTAGAGTTTCACCATGGTATCGGCAACCGCGGTGCCCATATTGCCGAGATCTAGGTCGCCGAGGATCAGGGCAGCTGCGGCCAAGTCGAGGCCTTGGCGAATATCGATTGGTTGGCGGCGCACCTGTTTGGGGTCCTGGTCCGCTGCTTCTTCGATATCCATGCCGCCCAATGTGGAAAACAAAACCATGGGGCCGCGCGATTCCGAATCATTCAAAATGGCGAGATAGAGTTCCCGCGCAATGGGCGCTTGTTCTTCGACCAACACTTTCTCGACCGTATGCACGTCGATGGTCATGCCAAGGATGTTTTCAGCCATTGCCCTGGCCTCATCCGCATCTTTGGCGAGCTTGATGCCACCTGCTTTGCCGCGTTTGCCCGTCGGGACCTGCGCTTTGACGACACAAGGCCCAATCTCACGGGCCGCAGCAGCGGCTTCGTCAGCTGTTTTGGCAATTATGCCTTTTGGTATGTTGATGCCGGCGGCCGCGAGCAGCGGCTTGGCGGCGAATTCCTCAAAATCCATCGTTTACCTACTTTTCTGAAATTATTTTCCGTACTTTTCCCAATGGCCGCCGAAAAGGTCTTCTTCGCTGGGCCTGTCTTCGGGGATCGTTTTCACCAAATGGGTAATGTTGATGAAGTGGTGATAGCCAAGGTTCTCGCTGATTGAGTTCCCGGCCCAGGTGCCACAGCCCATGGTGAGGGTGAAGCCGAGGCCATTGTCGAAACTGCCGCCATTCCCGAAGGTGTGGGCTTGGTTGACGAGCACACGGACAACATCAAGACGTTCCGCCAACATCTGCGCGTTAGCTGGTTCCTTGGTATGAATCCCCACGGAATGGCCCATGCCCTGGAAGTTAAGGACGTCTTGCACTTGGTCCATGGCACCTTCGATTGAAGGGGCGCGGTAAACCGTGAGCGCGAGGGATAGCTTTTCGCCCGACAGCGGTTTGTTTTCGCCCGCACCTTCATCTTCCACCATGAAGAATTTGGCTTGTTTCGCTTCTTCCGGCAGACCACAGACATCGGCGAACACATCGGGGTCTTTGGCGAGGACATGACGATTAAGGTGCCCGTCGACCCAAAGATTGTTGAGGATCGCTTCCTTGTCTTCGGACGTGCACATATAGCCGCCTGCGCGCTTCATGGCGGCGATGGCGTCGTCGTAAATGTCGTCCAAAATAGTAACGGAGTTTTCCGACGAGCAGGAGGTGGCGTTATCGAAACATTTAGACGCCATGATTTTTTGCGCAGCGTCGTCTAGGTCGGCGCTGGAATCGATAATGACCGGGACATTGCCTGCGCCGACGCCGATCGCCGGCGTGCCGCTCTTATAAGCGTTGCGGACATTATTTTGGGAGCCGGTAACGACAACCAAATCGCAATCTGCCATCAGCTTGTTGGTGAGCGTTTTGGAAATTGGTGCGGGTAAAATTTGTACGAGATCGGCGGGTAGGCCGATTTTTTCCAGTTCGGCACGCATCAGGTCGACCACGCGGCTTGTCGCTTTAAATCCTGCAGGGGAGGGGGCGATAACCACCGCGTTGCGGCCTTTGATCGCCATCATGCCTTTGTTGACGGGGGTTGCGCATGGGTTGGTCGATGGCACCACGGCACCGACAATGCCGACAGGCTTAGCGTATTTGACTAGGCCTTTCTCGGGAATTTCCTCGATGACACCGACCGATTTGACCCGCATGAGATCGCGGAGGGTGCCGAAATTTTTGCGCTGATTTTTAATGATTTTGTCTTCCACATTGCCGAGGCCCGTGCCTTCAACTGCCAGTTCGGCGGTTTCGCGGGCGTGTTCCGGCTTATGGATCGACCAACAAAGGGCGGTTACGGCCTCATCGACGCGTGCTTGGTCAGCGCTGGCAAATTGGGCCATGGCGCGACGCGCATTCACCATCAATTCACCAATGATGGTCGCGTCGTCTCGTTCGGCGGCGGACTGTTGAGCTTGGCTCATAAAAATTCTCCCTAACGGTTTCGCGGGACTATAGGCGAATAATCAGCGAAACAAAACTATTTCGTAAAAAATGTCCCGTAAATTAAGATATTGAATAATTTTAATGAAAAATATAATTCCGTATCCCATTAAACGGGATGTTTGCTTTTGTTAATTGATAATTTTTCCTTTTTGCAGTATGTCTATCTCATATTCGGGCGCGATTCACCAGATCGTTGCTGCTGACAAACGCGAGGCGGACGAAACGGGCGACAAGTGCCGTATCATCCGCTAAATATTACAAAACACCAACATTAAGGGGAGGTCTCGCAGATGACCCAGATGACAACGGAAGAAGCCTTTGTAAAAGTATTGCAGCGGCATGGGATTGAGCACGCCTTTGGAATTATCGGCTCAGCAATGATGCCGGTCTCCGATCTGTTTCCAAAAGCGGGCATCACCTTCTGGGACTGCGCGCACGAGTGCAATGCCGGCATGATGGCGGACGGCTTTACCCGCTCCAGCGGCAAGATGAGTATGATGATTGCGCAGAATGGACCGGGCATCACCAATTTCGTCACGCCGGTGAAGACCGCTTATTGGAACCACACGCCACTCCTTTTGGTGACGCCGCAAGCGGCCAATAAGACGATGGGGCAAGGTGGTTTCCAGGAAATTCCGCAAATGGCCTTGTTCGAGGATATGGTTTGCTATCAGGAAGAGGTACGCGACCCTACCCGCGTCGCGGAAGTCCTGAACCGAGTAATCGAAAAAGCATGGCGCGGTAATGCACCGGCACAGATAAACGTACCGCGCGATTATTGGACCCAGGTTGTCGATATCGAAATTCCTGAGACCATCACGATTGAACGGCCTTCGGGCGGTGTAGAGGCGATTGCGGCTGCGGCGAAACTTTTGTCGGAAGCAAAGTTCCCGGTCATCTTGAATGGCGCAGGTGTTGTGTTGAGCAAAGGTATCCCGGCTTCTGCAGCGTTGGCGGAGAAACTGAGCGCGCCGGTATGTTGTGGTTACCAGCATAATGACGCCTTTCCCGGTAGCCATCCGTTGGCTGCAGGCCCGCTGGGCTATAACGGTTCGAAGGCGGCGATGGAGCTAATCTCGAAAGCCGATGTGGTGCTAGCCCTAGGTACTCGTCTCAATCCGTTCTCTACATTACCCGGCTACGGGATCGACTATTGGCCAAAAGACGCCAAGGTTATTCAAGTGGATGTTAACTCGGACCGGATTGGGTTGACCAAAAAAGTCACGGTCGCCATTCAAGGCGATGCACGCCAGGTGGCGGAACAGATCAATGATTGTCTGTCTCCGACCGCTGGTGACAGTGGTCGCGATGACCGCGAGGCGCTGATCCATCAGACCAAGTCAGCGTGGCAACAACAATTGTCCTCCATGGATCATGAAGATGATGATCCGGGCACGACTTGGAACGAACGCAGTCGTAATCGCGAGCCGGAAAAAATGTCGCCCCGTAAGGCGTGGCGCGCAATCCAGGCTTCGTTGCCTAGAGAAGCCATCATTTCGTCGGATATCGGCAATAACTGCGCCATTGGCAATGCATACCCGAGCTTCGATGAAGGCCGAAAGTATTTGGCGCCGGGGCTTTTTGGCCCGTGTGGTTACGGTTTCCCCTCTATCTTAGGCGCGAAGATCGCCAACCCGGATACCCCTGTCGTGGGCTTCGCAGGCGATGGCGCGTTCGGTATTTCCATGAATGAGATGACTGCTTGTGGTCGCGATCCATGGCCGCCAATTACCATGGTAATTTTCCGCAACTATCAGTGGGGCGCAGAGAAACGCAACACGACCCTTTGGTATGAAGACAATTTTGTCGGCACAGAACTCGACTTAGATGTTCAGTACGCCAAAATCGCCGAAGCATGCGGTGTCAACGGCGTCCAAGTGACGTCGATGCAGGAACTGACTGACCAGTTGGCTGTTGCTGTAGACGCCCAGATGAAAAAGAAAGAAACCACCTTCATCGAAGTGATCCTCAACCAGGAACTGGGCGAGCCCTTCCGCCGGGATGCCATGAAGGCGCCTGTTGAGGTTGCGGGAATTGATGGCTCGGACATGCAGCCACAATAAACTGCATGGTAGCCGGCGTATTTACGCGCTGGCCTGTGAATTAACTGAACTTCGGCCCGTCGGTAGAAACCGGCGGGCCGTTCGTTTTATGTGACTGAATTTTTGTAAGCGTCGTAATCGGCCTTTATCGACTTCGCTTTGTCCGCCATGCCGGCTTCGGTCATAAGTTTAATGGCTTCATTGTATTTTTTGTCCGGCTGTTTGCCTTCCACTTTTAGCAACTCCGCTTCCAGTCGGGCGCACTCCCCTAGGTCTCTGGTTGCCTCCTCGTCCAGGCCGAGGATGACGGAGTTTAAATAAGTCCGCGCTTGGACTGTTTTCTTCAACCGCACTGTGACGTCGACCAGCAGCATTAAATTGAAAATTATTTTACGTTCGAGCTTGAGGTCCTCGTGAATTTTGAGGGCACCCATCAGAGCTTCCTCCGCTTCCTCCCACTGCTCAAGCTCGCAATAGCAGCGTGCTTTTGACATCATGGCGCTGGCGGCGCCCCAATGGTTGCCGATCATCATCATGACATCGTTGGCCAGACCAAACGCATTCAGTGCTTTGTCCGGCTCTTTGCGTTCCTTGTGGAGGTAGCCCAGTGATAGATAGGCATTGCCGACCGACCGTTTTGTGCCGACTTCGATATTCTGTTGCAGAGCCTGTAAATTGTATTGGAGTGCTGTGTCGAGTTCGCCTTTATGTTCGTAAAACACCGCTAGATTATTCGTTGCTTGTGCGGCGCCTGACTGGTTTTTGTTTTTCCCGAAAATTTCGGCCGAGGCATTTGCGCGCTCAATGGCGGCGTCGTGGTCACCTTTTTTGTTAAGTATCCAGCTTTGGTTCAGGTAAAGCATGCCGAGCTCGGTACTTTCCTTGTGACTTTTGAGCAAGGCCTCCGCTTCGGTATACATTGCTTCTGCCGCGTCGATGTCACCGGATTTCTCACGAATTTTGCCGATGTTCCGTTTTGCGTCGCCAATTTGAAGGTCGTCCGTCATGGATTCAATGGCATCAATCCAACAGGCGACGGCGCTATCCATATCGCCCACCATTTCCAAGAGCTCGGACAGGGCTATTTGAATTTTAATGAGATTTTCAGCCGGCAATTCGAGCTTTTGGCCTATCTCCAATGCGGCAGTGAAATTGCGTTTGGCCAGGCCAGAGCTATAGGCTTCCCGGGCTTTGAATCCACTCTTCACAGTGAAATCGAATGCTTTCGCCCATTTTTCGGCTTGCTGGTAATGGTTTGCAAGAACTTCGTATTGATCTTGCAAATGCGTCGCATACATTTCTTCAATCGCTTCGGCGACGCTGGCGTGAAGTTCGCGGCGCTGTGCATGCATAAGCTCTGAATAGATTGCCTCTTGGATGAGGATATTGCGGAAGCTGTATTCGACGGCCGGAAATGCCTTTGTTTCGATAATCATACCGAGGTCGGACAATTGCATGAGTTGCGCGTCCAATTCGGACTTTTCTGCCAGGCGATGAATTAGTTCATAGGCAAAGACAGGTCCAATGACCGAGGCTAGGCGCAGAAGCTCTTTCAAGGC
>Ga0055584_100000782_pt1 | contig 30399 bp, 23 predicted proteins | sample OSDHelmetaG_FD_58716 | JGI IMG/M metagenome (GOLD analysis project Ga0055584, IMG submission 58716) | Pelagic marine sediment microbial communities from the LTER site Helgoland, North Sea, for post-phytoplankton bloom and carbon turnover... | ecosystem: Environmental > Aquatic > Marine >... | reverse complement strand
TGTCACCGGTCTCCAGTTCTGTGGGGCGCAGTACGGCGGACTGAACGGGGGTAGTGCCCAGCAGCGCAGGGTCGTACTGAATGATGGCGATGTTTTGTACGGGATGCACGAACACCACCTTGGCGGGGACGCGTAGGGTGCTCGCGAATGTGATGCTCACATCTCCCAAGAGCACCGGCACGGTGTCTCGGTCGCAGAGGACCCAGCCGCGGTCCGCGTCTACGACCAGTCCGGCGCCATAAAAGCTGGAGCCTCCGGCACCCTCGACGCGCAGTGGCAGCTCCGCGTTCACCTTGACCAGGGATGGGGCCAAGTTGCGCACAGGCCTGGGTCCGGTGACGGCCAAGTCGATGCTCTGGGGGTTCTGGGGGGCAGGCTCGGGCGCGCTGGGGCCCGGGGTGCATGGCCACAATCCATTGGTGTCGTCGCGCACACAGATTTGCATCTGGGTCCATGTCCGGTCCACCCGCATGACCGCGATTTGGGTGGCTCGGGGATCTCCAATGGAGAAGAAGCGCACCGGCACGCGCTCTCCGTCTGCGTAGCGGGCCAACTGGGTCTGTGCCGCTTGCAGCGTGGGCACCTTTACGCCGTCGATGGCCATGATGATGGCGCCATCGGGCACGCCGGCCATACCCAGGGAGTAGCCGGGGGTGGCCACATACAGACCCTCAATGGGCAGCGCGTGGTTTCGGGCCTGTTGGTAGCTCAGGGGATGCAGGACGCCGCCGCCAAAGCTTAGAAAAGCGTTGGGGGTGATGCTGTGCAAGTCCTGAACCGTGACCATCACCTCCTGGACTGCTCCATCGCGGCTGATGGAGAGGTTGATCTCTCCACCCACCCAGTCATCTAAAGAGGCTTCCAGAGGGACAAAAGCGTTCAGGGCTTTGCCCTGGACCGCGAGCAGAATGTCGCCAGGCTGCAGCTTGTCCCAGGCCGGGCCATTGGGGACCGTTTCCTTGACCACCAAAGCGCCCTCTCCCTTGGGGAAGGTCTCGCGCAGGCTCGCCTCGTCCTGCTCGGCCAAACCAAGGCGCCGCAGCTCGTCGTAGGGGGTGTGGGCGAACACGGTCTGAAGGGTGCCGCGGGTGACGACTTCCTCGTTCTGGAGCAGCTCCAAAGCGCGAACCACCCGATCCAGCGGCAGATAGTAGCTGCTGGCGGATCGGCGGCTTCCTCCTGCGTTCAGGCCGATGACATGGCCCTTGTCGTTCAGCACTGGGGAGCCGGAGCTGCCGCCCGAGGTGGAGGAGCCGGCCTGCAGGTAGAACGTATTAAAGTCGTTGTAGGTGTTGCCACCGTAGCGGGGAGCACCTCGGTCCAGTCGGGCCAGGGTGCCGTCCAGGATGACGATTTTCTCGCCAGCATCATTGCCCACCACTCGGATCTCCATTCCTACTGCAGCCTCCTCTGGGTGAAGCGGTAGCTCGATTAAGTCCATGAACTTCAAGTCCTCAGGGTCGAACTTGTAGAATCCAAAGTCGTGGACCGGATCTCGGTAAAGGGCCTGAAGAGCGACCTCTTCGTTGTTCAGAAATACGGCTTCGGCGACCACCGGTCCGGCATGCACCATGTGGCGGTTGGTGAGCAGGATGCCGCGCTCGGCATCGACCACAAAGCCGGTCCCTACACCGCTTCCCGCAGACTCGGTGTCAAAGGAGCGGGTGCCGACCACCTTGATGCTGACCACGGCTGGCACCTTGGCGTCCAGCATGGACTTCCAGTCCTGGGGCATCTGGTCTTGGGTTGCGCGTACAGTAGCCGGGCCCCCCTGGGCGAGGGTTGGGGAGGTGGCGAGCAGGGAAAGCAGAGTCAGCATGCCGTTCTAGGAGCACGGCAGAGGGTGGGGTGCAAGCTTTTGGGAGAATGGTTTGGCTAGTCGGTCGCCAATCCAGCCCTTCAGTCCTTCAATCTCAAACCCCAATGCTCAGCCCTTCAGCCAGCCAGCCCAGCGCCGCAGCGTCCTGACCCGCAGGTCCGCTGGGCTGCCCAACACCGCGCATCCTGAGGGCACATCGCGCATCACACCGGAACCTGCGCCGACCTGGGCTTGGGCGCCGATGTTGACGTGGTCCACGACCCCCACTTGTCCGGCCAGAATCACGCCCCTCTCCAGGGTGACCGAGCCCGATAGGCCGGTCTGGGCGGCGATGATGGATCCGTCTCCGATGCGGCAGTTGTGGCCGATGTGGACCTGATTGTCCAGCATCACCCCGTCTCCCAAAGTGGTCGCGCTGATGAACGCCCTGTCCACGGTACAGTTGGCACCAACGTGTACGCCATTACCTAAAATCAGACGTCCGATATGCGGAATGGGGGACAGTCCATTTGCGCCGGGGTGCAGTCCAAAGCCGGGGCCCCCCAAGATGCTGCCTGCGTGGATCTGGCAGTCCGCGCCCACCAGGACCCCTGGGTAGAGCACCACCTTTGGGTGGATCCAGGTGCCAGGACCAATCTCGCAGCCAGCCCCAATGACAGCGCCCGCGCCGATGACCACGCCCTGGTGCAGGACCGCAGTGGCCTGGATGACGGAATAGGGACCTAGGTGTACCGACTGGGGAATGCCTTCTGGTGCCACGGCCGTGGGATGTCGGCCGGCGATAGGCCTGCCATCTCCAAAGACCTGTTCCAAAAATTGGATGAAGGAACCCTTTGGGTCCGCGACCACAATGTGGGTGCCCTCCACGGGCTCGGAGACAAGAACACAGCCTTGCCCGCCGCTGAGCTTCTGTGAAAAGACCAAGCGGCCGGGGTGGTCTTGGTCTAAGCCCGCGACATGGGTGAGCCTTTGCTCGGGGCCGCCGTGGACCCCGCCGATCTGCTCGGCCACTGTCATGGACGACAGCGGGTTCGGCAGCAGCTGCACGCGTTAGCCCAAGGTCGCTGCCAGGCGCTCGGTGACCTGGTCAGGATTGCCTACGCCATCTACCCGCTTGAGTAGGTCCAGCTCGGCATAGAAGGGAACCAGGGGTGCGGTCTGGTCGCGGTATGCGGCCAAGCGGGTGCGGCAGGCACTCGCTGTGTCGTCTTTGCGGTGCACCAGTCGGCCCGCGATCTCCGCGGGGGGAGGGTTGAACTTGAGGTGGTAGATGTTGCCGGTTTCCGGGTCGCTGCGACGGTGCTCGATACGCTCGACGATGAGCTCCGCTGGGACCTCGAGCAAGGCTACAGCATCTAAGCCCTGTCCCTTTTCAGCGAGCATCTCTTGCAGGGCCTGGGCCTGCACGACTGTGCGGGGAAAGCCATCCAGAAGAAAGCCGCTGGCCGCGTCGGCCTGTTCGAGTCTCTCTTTGACCATGCCAATGACAATCTCGTCGCCTACCAGCCCCCCATCGTCCATGATGTTTTTGGCTGCCAAACCCATGGGGGTTCCGTCCTGGATGGCGGTACGGAACATGTCCCCGGTGGAAATATGGGGAATTCCGTAGCGCTTGACGAGGCGGGCCGCTTGGGTACCCTTGCCTGCGCCGGGAGGGCCAATGAAGATCATGCGCATCAGAACGGGCTCCTTGAAGTTCCGAGTGTCTTTTAACCGGTAGGGGGTCATCTCCAAGAGCTATCTGGCCGATCAAGGGTTCGAAGCCACTTTGGAGTTGACACGATGCCCTTTTTTATCCTTCTCGGAGCGAGCCCAGTTTTGGCCGCAACCCTCACTGTGAACCCCAGTGGTGGAGCGGATTACGAGGTGCTCCAGCAAGCGGTCGACGCAGCCCAAGACGGGGACATGATTCTGGTCAACGGCGGGGAGTGGGGCGCGGTTAATGTAGGTGGAAAGGTCCTGAGCATCGACATGGGTGCGGGTCCGTCCTCGCTGAGTCAGCTCAGTGTCTCGGAGTCCACCGTGACCCTGAGCGGGGGCACCTTTCGCGGCGAAGGCGCAGGCATTTACTGCAGCGACAGCAGCCTGACCCTGGAGGGCGTCGCCTTCGACGGAAGCGAGGCACGCAGCGCGGCCGTCCGTGCAGACAACAGCACGGTCTCGGCCAGCCGGGTCAGCGTGAGGGATTGGTCGAGCAAGGACGGCTCACCTTTTGAGTTCAGTGAGAGCACGGTCGAGTTGAGAGACTTGGTCTTTGTCGGCACTTCTGGCCGCCGTGGTGGCGCCATGTACGCTCGGGGAGGCTCCCTTTCCCTGAGCAACGTCAGCGTTGCTGACACCCGCGCCGAAGAAGGCGGAGGGGCGGTGTATCTGGACAATGCCAGCCTGGTGGCCCATGACGTGTCCCTGCACGGCGGACAAGCCGATGCCGGTGGCAGTATCTACGCCAGCAACAACAGCGTGTTGGACTTGAGCAACGTGCGCATCTCCGACAGTCGGGCCCGCACGACCGGCGGTGCGATGTACCTGGACAGCTCCAGCGCTGAGGCGAGGGACCTGAGTTTGACGGACAACCAGGCTGCACAAGGTGGGGGTATCGCTCTGGACCGGGGGTCTATGAGCATCGTGGACTTGAAGTCCTCCGCTAATCAGGCCCGTCAGGAGGGCGGCCACATCTGGGTGAACAACGGTGCACTGCTGAGCTTGACCCGCAGCGAACTCAGTGGCGGTTTGGCTACCCGAGGCGGCGGACTCTTCGTCAACTCTGGCTTGGTGACCGCCCGGAATGCCATCTGGACCGGCAACGAAGGCGCTGAAGTGGGCGGGGCCTACTTCCAGGTGGACGGTTCGCTGGACCTTCGCTACGGCGTTTTGTCTGGCAACAGCTCGGAGCTGGGCTCCGCTCTTGCCTTTGCAGAAGGCAGCGCGAACGTGGAGGGCCTGATCTTCATCGGCCAGCGCGGCGGCGACGTGGTTGTCAGCGCGAGCGCCCAAAACGCGACGGTCTCCTCTTCTCTCTTCTACGAAAGCCAGAACGAGAGCTACGGAAGCGTAAACCTGATGGCCTCGTTGATGGACAGTGACCCTGGCTTTGCCGACGGCAGCTGGGTGCCTGGCCCCTACAGCCCCGCCCTGGATGTCTTCAATGGCTACATGGACTTGGACAACACCCCAGCTGACATAGGAGCCTACGGCGGTCTGGATGCCTGGCCGCTGGCGGACCGAGATGGCGACGGCTACACCGCCGGCCGAGACTGCGACGATGGCGATGACCAGACCCACGAGAACGCCCTGGATGACTACTATGATGGCGTGGACGCGGACTGCCGGGGGAACGACGACTACGACGCCGATGACGATGGCTACGGCGCCGCTCAGTTCGGTGGACTGGACTGTGACGACCAAGATGTCAACGCCAACCCATCCATGGCCGAGACCAGCGGCGACGCCTTGGACAGCGACTGTGACGGTCTCTATGACATCGACGCGGACGGCGATGGCTGGGCCGAGGGCGTGGACTGTGATGACGGCGACCCCGAGACCCACCCTTGGGCCGATGATGTGCCCTACGACGGTGTGGACTCCGACTGCTTGGGCAACAACGACTACGATGCGGACGGGGACGGATGGACCCAGCGCGAGGACTGTGATGACCAGGATGCCCACATCAACCCCTCGACCCCCGAAATCTACGACGACGGGATAGACCAGGACTGTGACGGATACGACGCCGAAGAGAGCAGTGGGGCTCTGGCTGACGCCGAAGTTGGCCACACCTTCCGCACCGAGTTTCCCCTCATCCCAGACGCCGGTCCTGGAATGGACGAGGCAGGCATGGGTGGCTGTAGCAGCGCTCCAGGCCGCGGCGGAGCGCTCGCCGGGGTGCTGGGCATGGTCGGACTGATGGCCCTGCGGCGTCGCCGAAGCTGACTTTCTCCCGCGCTTCTGGCGCTGACACTCCTCGGTCGCCTGGGACCTCTCACCCCGGGCGATCTTCTTCCCAACCCTCCGACCACATCTGAGCTTCATGGTCAGATGCGAGCTTTCGCTGCCACCTTCGAGTAGCAGCGACAGTGCTCCAAAACTGTGTGCCGTCGTGTCGCCCGATTCAGGAATGGTCCTGGGTCGGGCGGCTTGCGTTGTGGCGGGGGTGGCGCTCCAGCAGCCCAGTGGCTGGACCGGGTATTCTTGGCCAGGCAAGCAAGTCTTCAGGCGATGACTCGGGCCAAAGGTATCCGACAAGACCCAGGCCGCGGTGAACAGGTTAGGAGCCTGCGCCTTGACCCCCGGAGTCCAGATGATCTTCCTCCTGTCCTTCCTTGCCTGCACTGATGCCGAGTCGGTCACGACCACACAAGCCGGTGTCTTGGGTCCCAAGCCCGCTGGCGCCGTGGTCCCTGCGCCGATGATGGAAGGGGACGGCGTTGTGGCCCAATGGAAGGGTGGGGAGCTGCGCTACTCGGAGCTGGGTACCCATGCTGAGCAGAGCCTCAAGCAGCTGAAGATCGAGTACCTCCAGAATCGCTACGCGGTGGAGTCTGGGGCCCTTCGTGAGCTGGCCCTGATGAAGCTGCTGGAGACCGAGGCTGCCAAGCGCTCTCTGGAGATGGACGCTCTGCTCAAGGTCGAGGTGGAAGACAAGGTCACCCAGCCCACCCAGGCCGAGGTCGAGGAGTTCTACCCGGTCATTGCTCGCCAGCTGCGCAATGCCCCGCTCGAGCAGGTGTACCCGCAGGTGGAAGGCTACCTGCTCAACAAGCGCCAGACGGAGCGGATGGAGGCTTACATCGTAGAGCTGGAGGCAGCCTATGGACTTCAGACCCAGCTGCCATTTCCGGACCTGCCGAAGATCCAGGTCAGCGTGGACGACGATCCCGTCCTGGGCGACATCGACGCGCCGATTACCATCGTGGAGTTCGCCGACTACCAGTGTGGCTATTGCCGCAAGGTATATCCCACGCTCCTGGAGCTGATGGACGAGTACCCGGGCAAGATTCGCCTGGTGTACCGCGACTACCCCCTCTCCGGTGGTCAGGGCGGCCTGGAGCCCAGCATCGCGGCCAACTGCGCTGGCGAGCAGGACAAGTACTGGCCCATGCACGACGAGCTGATGACCAACAGCAACTACTCAGAGGTGGGGCTCACCGCTTACGCCACCAAGATAGGCTTGGACATGGACGCTTACGCAGCCTGTACGGCGGACCCGGGCAGGCACGCCGAAGAGATCATGAATGACCTGCGGGACGGAGGAGAGGCGGGCGTGAATGGCACCCCGGCCTTCTTCATCAATGGGGTGTTCTTGAATGGTGCCCAGCCCAAGGAGCAGTTCGTCGCAGTGATTGAGCGCGAGCTGGAAAACGCCGGATGAATCCCTCACTCTCCGAGTTGCAAGAGCAGGCGACCCAGGCCATCGCGGGTGCTGGAGATCTGAGCACTCTGGACCAAGTGCGCGTGGCCTACTTGGGAAAAAAGGGCGCCATCAAAGCGCTGCTCAAGCAGACCGGTGCCTTGTCTCCAGAGGAGCGTCGGCCTTTCGGACAGGCTGTCAACGCCCTTCGCGATGCGGTCACCACTGAGCTGGAGAGCCGCAAGGCGACTCTTCAGGCGGAAGCGGAGGCTGCGAAGTTGGAGGCCGGTTGGCTGGACGTAACCCTGCCCGCTGACACCCCCCGCGTGGGCAAAGAGCACCCCATTACCGGTCTGCTACGCGAAGTCACCGATCACTTTCATGGCCTGGGTTTCACGATCGCCAGCGGCCCCGAGATCGAGGATGCCTTCCACAACTTCGACGCACTGAACATCCCGGCCAACCACCCGGCCCGGGACGTGTGGGACACCTTCTATACGGAAGACGGCGGGATACCCCGCACCCACACAAGCTCGGTGCAGATCCGGACCTTGGAGAAGGCGACTTTGCCCCTGCGTATTATCGCGCCCGGCAAGTGCTTCCGCAACGAGACCATCGACGCAACACACCTGGCCGCATTCAACCAGTGCGAAGGTCTGTTCATCGACAAGAACGTGACCGTCGGGCACCTCAAGGCCACCCTGGAAGGGCTGGTTGAGCGCCTGATGGGCTACAAGGTGCCCACCCGATTCCGCCCGGCTTTCTATCCCTTTGTGGAGCCCGGTTTGGACTTGGACATCGAGTGCATCTTCTGCAAGGGCAGCGGCTGCAGCATCTGCAAGCACTCGGGCTGGATCGAGGTCATCCCCTGCGGCATGGTGCACCCCAACGTGTTGCGCGCTTGTGGTCACGACCCAGAGGAATGGAACGGCTTTGCTTTTGGAATGGGCTTTGACCGCATGGTCATGCTTCGCTACGGCATCGACGACCTGCGCCGCTTGTACGATGGAAATCTTGAGCTCGTGCGAGGTCTCTAAGTGGCTCGAAGGGTCAACTTGGCGGCTGTAAATGCCGAGATCCAAGACGCGGTCGAGGGGCTGATCTACAGCGCGGATCCCCGCAGCATCGAAAGCTCGGCACGCCTGGCCATCGCCACAGTCTTGCACCGCCACGGTCTGGGCCGCTCCAAGGTCAATGTGCGACGCATCGGTCCTGAGCTGGCGGTAGACGTTCAGTTCCCACCCGGCATTCCTGAGATCCTGCGGGTGAGGGTGAACACAGGCCACAGATGAAATCTTTGGGCTGCCCGGGACCAAATCGAACACCGAAAGCCCCCAGGGTCATCGTCTTAAGAGCCAAGAAACCTGGGATTTGGGGGTTGAGTATTCGGCTTTGGGGATGGTCAGAGAGGCAATGGCGGACCCCAGGACCGACGCGGTGAGAAGGGTGAGCGTTGCAAAACAGGGGGGCGGTGCGAGCAGCATCGGAACGCCGGCACCCCCGTTGGAAAGCAAACCCCGTGTCAGTGTTTCGGAGGCCGTTTTGGCCTGGTTTGGAAGGGGGTGGCGCTGGGATGCCCCAAGGGTTTCGGTGCTGTGTCAAAGACGCGTTTGGGGCTGTACTACGCGCAATTTGGGGTGCTTGGCCTACTCATAGCTGCACGTAGGGAGAAGGCATGAGCAGGATCATTCCGTGGGTCGCCGCCTTGATCGTGGTCGGTGGAGTTGGCTTGGCCTGGAAGAAGTTTAAGTCGTCCCGCGAGAGCTTGGAGAACCCCGACTACACGGTTGCGGCCACCTACGATGAGGTGGAGGTCCGGGAGTACGCGCCGCGTATCCAAGCCCAGGTCACGGTGGATGGCGCCCGAGAAGATGCGACAAACAGGGGCTTTCGAATCTTGGCTGGCTACATTTTCGGGGGGAACACCGGTCAGGAGAAGATCGCGATGACTGCGCCTGTGTCCACGTTGTCCTCTGAAGGGGGCTCCAGCCAAAAGATTGCGATGACTGCGCCCGTGAGTACCCAGAGTGTGGACCAGGGCTACACCATCAGCTTTATGATGCCTTCCAAGTGGACTTTGGACACATTGCCGGTGCCCAATGATGAGCGCATTCAGCTTTTGGAGGTGCCGGGCTATCAGGCCGCAGTCCGCACCTTCTCTGGACGGGTGAACCCCAAAAAGATTGATGCCCAAGGTGAAAAGCTGCGCGTGTCGATGGAGGCAGAGGGGTTGCGGTCCCAGGGGCAGGTCATGATTTCGCAGTTTGACCCACCCTGGACACCCTTCTTTATGCGCAAGAACGAGGTCGAGCTGAGGCTGGAATAGCGCTGCTGTTGAACCCGGTGGCTTGTCGGGAAGCCGCATGGGTGGTCATGGGTCGGTGGGCCCCGGCATTGTGCAGGGCTTCGAACTTGAGCGGACTCAGCGCGCCGGGTTCTTCCGTGGGAAGAGCGCGGAGAGGATGCCCCCAAAACGTTTGGCGGACCCGCCTTCCCGAATGACTTGGCCCACAGCGTAGGCGGTCGCCAAACCCTGGCGCAGCGGCTGTCCATCGTGCAGCCGCAGGTGGCCGCTCAGGGCGTGTTGCTGAGCCAGGGCAGAGTCTCGGGCGAGTGTGCCGCCCCCTTCATGCCAGCAGCGTGCCCCTGGAACCAGGACGCATCGGCCCCCATCCGCGCGCACACGCAAGCTGAGCTCCACGTCCTCCATGGCATGGGAAAAGGTGGGATCGAAACGCAGGTGGGCGCGCATCAGCACACATGCGCCAGAGAGCGCGTCCACATCCACGGGCCCGTCCGGCACATCCAAGTTTTGGGTCAGGCGTGCGCTCAGGGTGTGGAAGCGCAGGCCTGCGGACTCCACGCCATCGGGGCCAACAAGCAAGGGGCCGAGCATGGAGGCCTTGGCCTCTGTGGCGGCGTGCTGCAGCAGGGTGGCGACGCACTCTGGGTCCGGGAGCGCGTCGTCATTGAGCAGCAGAACCCACTTGGCGCCTTCCCCCTCAAGGGTCTCCAGACCCAGGTTGACCGCCCGAGCAAAGCCTGCGTTCCCATTGGATCTAAGCCCGCCGATACCCAGGCCTTGGGGCCCGAGCTTGGCCGGTGAGTCGTCCACCACCAAGGGCTGAAATTCCGCCAACAAGGCCAAGCTGCGCTGTAAGAGCGGGTGTGCCTGTGCAGTGGGAATCAGGACCCGAACGGTCACTTCTTACCGCCGTGCTGGGTGCTCAAGCTCAGTGAGATGCGTTTGCCCTGGTCCGCGAAGACCGGGTTGTCGCCGTAGTCCACGAAGGGCTCCTCGCGGCTGGGGCGGCCATCTTCATTTATGTCGTTGTAGGCTGATATCCAAACTTTCCCGCCCTCTGGGATAGCGATCTCAAAGGCGCCTGGGGTGTCGATTTTAGCCCGTGAGACCAGGGAGACACGCTTGGACTTGCTCAGGTCCTTGTGGTCACCGTCAAAGGCATCGATCATCACCGGGCCGCCGCTGTAGTCCTGGACCTCGATGGTGCCCTTGATCAGGGTGGTGGGGCCTTCGGGGGTGGGTAGTCCACCGGGGGCGCCACCACCGGGTGGCGGCTCGTCTGGCACGCCAGGAGTGGGCTCGCCGGGTTTGCCAGGGCCTGGGTCCTCAGGTTTTCCTACACTTTTTGGTGCAGGTTTTTCTGGCCGACCCGCTGGCCCGGTGGGTCCAAGGGGGCGCCCCGCGCCAGCTTGTGCACTGACTTCGGGCACCACGGTTAGGCCTTCAGCCTCTGCTCGGGCCGCCTCCAGCACGGGATCTGAGCCGCAGGCGATCACGCTCAACACGATAAAGAATGTCGACATGGGGTTAGGCTCCCTCAAGTTCCGAGGTTTCTGCAAGTCATGTCCACACGCACCACCGTCGGCTCGGTCGTCAAGACAGCCTTGTCCTCAGAGATCCTAGGCATGGTTTCCAAGGTCTACATCCCGGTGCTCTTCCCCACGACCTTCGGGGTGGCGCTGTTGGCCATGAAGTTGGACGGGATCATTCCTTGGCCCACTTGGCTCTTTCTGCCCGATGCCCCGGTGAACTACATCATCGCTGCCATCAGCTTTGTGGTGGCCGCCGTGCTCTGGCTGGTCATTTATGAGCAGCTGGTGCAGCGAGGCGAAGGCTCTCCTTCCCCAGTGGCGGGAAGGACTCAAAAGCTGGTTGCAACTGGTATTTACGCCTATTCTCGCAATCCCAGCGTCTGGCCCAAGCTCATTGGCGTTCTCAGCGTTGGCTTCGCGATGAACTCGCCGACCTTTTGCCTGGTATTGGTACCTTTACTGCTGACTGTCAGCCTGATCGAGAAGGTCAGGATCCAAGAGCCGCAGCTCGTCGAGGTCTTTGGCCCGCCCTACGATTTGTACCGAAAGCAAGTGCCGCTTTTCGTGCCTTGGGGCGTGATCTTTCCCAGTCGCCGCTACAATCCTGATGCGGTGGCGGCCTCCGAAGAGTAGAGTATGCCTAAGTATCGACCAGTACTCTCCTAAGTCAATTTGACCCGGCTCAAGTTGACCCAGCCCCAGAGGGACCCCATGGACATCACGCTCATCAATCCGCCCGAGCAGCTTCGCATCTGGGCCGGCATCCCAAAAGCCATGGCCTATGGCGTGTACTGCTTTCCCCCCTTGGGGCTCCAGTATGTCCAGGCCAGCGTAGAGGCGCGGACCGGGTTCAAGGCGGAGATCTTCGATCCAGTCGTGGACGACCTGGACTTCCCTGATTTTGAGGATCAGCTCAAGCGTTACCCTCTGGATCTCGTCGGGATCGAGGCCTACACGCACTCTCTGGCCGACGTCCAGATGAGCATCAACATCGTGCGCAAGCTCAACCCCAACGCGACCATCGTTGTCGGTGGGCCGCACTGCTCGATGTTCCCCGAGTACGCCATTCAGCTCGATGGGATCGATGCGACCGTCAACGGTGACGGCGAGGATGCCTTTGTAGAGATCGCAAACGCCTACAACGAGGGCCGCAGCTTCGAGGGCATCGAGGGCGTCTGGTTCAAGGACGGCAACGAAGTCATCAAGAACCAGGACCGCAAGTCCACCAAGCGCCTGGATGCTTACCCCTGGCCGGACCGTAGCCGCATCCGCTACCAGGACTACTACCTGCCGGGCACCAAGCAGCCCATGAACACCACGGCGATCACCAGCCGTGGCTGTCCTCACAGCTGCCCCTTCTGCTTGACCTACAAGAAGCAGTACCGCATCCGGGACATCGACAACATCCTGGATGAAATCGAGCACTGCCTGTCCCTGGGCATCACCGAAGTTCACTTCATCGACGACCTGTTCACCCCGAACAGCCAGTGGGTGCTCAAGTTCTGCGACGCCATCGATCGCCGTGGCCTGAACTTTAGCTGGGGCTACAAGACCACCATCGCAGGCACGACTCGCGAGCAGATCCGCCGCTGTGCCGAGACCGGTTGCACCAAGATCCACTTCGGTGTGGAGTCCGCCAACAACGAGGGCTTGGACGCTTGGGGCAAGCACTGTGACACCGACGACGTTCACCGCGTATTCAAGTGGTGCCGCGAGGAAAGCGTTCGTAGCGTGGCTTACATCATGCTGGCCGGACCCCACGAGCGCACCATGGATGAGGCGATCGACAACCTTGACGAGATGCTCAAGCTCGACGCTGACTACGCCGTCTTTGCAGTGTTCAGCCCTTACCCAGGCACCGACTCCTTCGAGGAGGGCGCCAAGAAGGGTCTCTACGCGGCCGATTGCTGGGACCAGCTCATGAAGGACCCCCTCTGTGGCGTGGAGGTGCCCGCCGCTTGGGAGGAGCACCTGAACCGCGAGGAGATACTGGAGCTGCTCAAGATTGCCCACCGCAAGTTCTACTTCCGTCCCCGCTTTTTGGCGCGCACGGCACTGAACATGGCGACTCCAAGCGAGTTCAAGCGTTTGGTGGCCGGAGCCTTGAGCATCGTGAAGTTAGAGCTTCTCAGCGGAAACAGTCGTACAGCGCCGGTTTAGGCCCTGATGTGGATGGTGACGTGGCTTCTGCTCGGCGCCATCACTCCCGCCCAGACCCAAGCTCGGGCCAAAACTCTGCGTGCCATTGATCACGCACGCGGCCTGGAGGATTGGTGCGCCAAGGCCCAGGCCGATGGCCGCCCGGGCTATCTGGCACCTGCCCGCAGTGAGTTGGCAGGTCTCCAGAAGGATCTGGAGCGCCTGGAGGGACTGGTGGCGCAGCTCGAGGCCGCCGGGCCCATGGTCGTCATCCCGGCCGAGCCGTGAGCTTACGCTGGGAGCGCATCCTTCCCTTGGCGCTCTTCGTTGCTGGAATAGCCGGTGGATTGGGTGCCTGGATGGACCACCGACGTGCCCCGGTGCGCATTTCCGATACGCAGGATCTATCCGCGCCTATCGGAAATCCTGAGCTGAGGAAGGGCAGCCGTCGGGACTTGGATCAAGAGACCGCCAAAGCGGTGATCGTGGGCCTGCGGGCGCTAACCGAGATGCGGCAGCGAGAGACCCCAGCCCGCAACGAGGCCATCCTGTTGTTGGGCCAGATCCAAGCGGCCACCCAAGCGAACTTGGACCAGGTCGGCATCTCTGCGACGGAGTTCCCCTTGTGTCCCACTGGACCACTTTCCGCTCAAGGCAAGCCATGGACAACAGCGTGCAAACAGGCTTGGGCTGTATTGGGTTGGGTTCCGCAAGACGGGAATGACCAGGAGCTCTCCAAGGTGCTCTGCCGGTACATGATCCACCCCGATACCCAAGGGGACATGCAGGCCTTTGCTCTGTGTGATGAGTACAGCGACGGGGAGCTAGAGGTCTACCAGGTCGGGCCCATCGGGCCTGTGCTGGCGCTGGAGGAGCCGGAGTTCTCGCCGCCCTGGGCGCGACGAGATGGGGAAGGCCTTGCACGAGGCAAGCTCGCGCTGGACAAGCCGCCCTTGGAAGCGGAGTAGCCGCCAGATCACCTTGGTACCCGCTGAATCAAGTACTTCCGCAGCTCCTCATCGCTGTTTTCAGCCTCCTTTAAACGGCTCAGGCCCTCGCCGTAGTGCTGACCGGCGCGGGACAAGTTCCCAGCGCTGCGCTCCAGATCACCCAGCTGGGCATGGCCCTTGGCGGCGTCGTTCAGGCAGCCTTGATTTTCGAGCTGCTGGATGCTCTCCTGTAGGGTCTCGCGTGCGGTGTCGAGCTGGCCGTCGGCGAGCTGCGCCTCGGCCACCTTCAGCCCCAAGCGGCTGGCTTGAACAGGCTGGTTCAGGCGGGCGCGCAGCTTGCGCGCCACCCGGTAGCGGCGGGCCGCAGGTCCGTATTTGTGGTCGGTCATGAGCAAGCGTGCGCTGACGCTTTCTAGCTGGGCGCGGGCCGCGCTCGTGGGGTCGCCTTTTAGGCGCGCGGCTTGGAGCAGTGCCTCGCGGGCCGAGAGGTTTTCGTCCCTGTTTAGACGGGACTGGCCCAGCAGGGTGAGGGCGCGCACCTGGGGCTCAACCAGCCCGAGTTCCACTGCGCTCTCCAAGGTTTTTCTCAGGGGGCCCTCGATGGGCTGGCCGCGTTGCAGGCCCAGCTCGGCTTGTGACAACCAAGCTTCGAGCTGTCGGCGATTTTTGGCATCGGTCCCCAGGGTCTCCAGGACCGTCTGTAGGCGGATGAGCAAGTCCTCGGCCTTGCCCAAGGCTCCCTGACGCAGACAGCCCGTGATGGCGTCTTGTAGTTCCGTGGCCGCGGCCTTGGTCAGGCCGGCCAGCTCCAGGAGCTGGGACACCCGTTCGGGCTCACCGTCGTATTGGCGGAGGGCCTCTGCACCAAGGCGGGCGTGGGACTTGAGTCGGCCCGAGGCCCGGGCGTCTTGCAGCAGGGTGTCTCGCAGCATCGAGTGCACAAAGTGCCAGCCCTCCTCCGGGCCGCGCTCTCCGGTGCTTGCCAGGCGCGCCGCGACCAAGGCGTCCGCTAAGCCCTCGCTCGGAATCGCCCAGGCCCGCTCACAAGCGGCCAACCAGAGGGCGGGGTCCACTGCATGGCCCAAGACCGCTGCGATCTCCAAGGCCCGACGATCGTCCTCTGGTCGCATGGACAACAGGCTGCGCAGGCGCTGTGACCAGACCGCAGCTAGGTTGGTGGGGAGCTGGTCTCGGCCTTCCGGCAGCAGTCGGTAGCCGTTCTCGGTTGGTTCCAGCAGCTGCTCGTCTACCCACTCGGCGACGAGCTGGACGGCAAACAGAGGGTTGCCGTTGGAGAGTTCGGCGACCTCGCGCGCGAGCTCCGGCTCCATTCCCAGCAGTCGGTGGGCCAGGGTCAGCCCATGCTCGGGCTCCAGGGGACCCACTTGCAGGGTCAGCACGCGCGCCGGCAGAGCTTCTTCCAATCGGGCCAGGACTTCAGCGCACTCTGGGCGGCTGGCCATCCCCTCCTCTTGTACTGTGGCGACCACCATCACCGGCAGCTCGGGCTCCTGGGTGGCCATGCGAGTGAGCAACGCCAGGGCTTTGGGGGCCCACTGCACATCATCCAGCCAGATCAGCTGGGGCCGCTTGGTGCAGAGGCGTCGGATGACCTTGCAGATGACCTCGATGCGTTCCTGTTGAGTATTCAAGTGCATCTGACCTTGTGCACGGGCCCGTCCCCGAGCGACCAGGGCGGTCAGTGCCTCGACCTCGGAGGGGTCTTGCACCTCGTGGGCCAAGAGCCAGTCCACGGCCCTGGCTTTGAGGGCCTTGCGATCCTCTTCGATGCCCAAGGCTTGGATGGTCCGAGCGATCATTGGGGCCATTCCCATACTCTCTTGTGCAGTCGGCCCGTGAAAGGCTTGGAGAACGCCTGCCCGTCCGGTGGCCCCAGCTGCCACGCACAGCCACTCGGCCAATCGACTCTTTCCACAGCCCGCTGGCCCATTCAGGATCACGACCTGTAGCCCTTGGGTACACGATGCCTGCAGGCTGCTCCAGAGTTGTACGCGCTGGGGTTCCCGATCGACCAGCGGGATGGCACGCAGCCCGTAGAGCCCCAGGCCCGCGGACTGGAGCTGCGGGCTGTCGTCATCGAAGAGGGGAGTCTTTTTCTGCTGGTAGCCGGGAAGCTCGTCCAGTGCCTGGGCGGCTGTCTGAAAGCGTTGTTCTGGACGCTTGGCCAGCAGGGTGTTCAGCCAATCCTGAAAACCTGTATTTAGCGGAAAATTGGCTTTTAACGATGGTACTGGAGCATTTAGGTGAGCGTCACGCATCGTTTTGATCGTGCTCGCAATGTGGGGACCATGTCCGGTCACGATGCGGTAGGCCAAGCATCCCAGGGCATACAGGTCGGTCCAGGGGCCCTGTTGCCGGGTTTGGGCTCGCCACTGCTCGGGCGCCATGTAGTGTGGGGTGCCCAAAAGGCGCTTTACGTCCTGCTCGGGGTGGATGCGTACCGCGAGCCCAAAGTCGGCCAGCTTTAGCCCCGGACGCAGGTCTTCGTCACTGCAGAACAGCACGTTGGCTGGCTTAATATCCCGGTGGATTACTCCGCGGGCGTGGGCGTGTCCCAGCGCCTGGAGCAGGGGGACCAGGTAGGCCACGAGCTCGCTGTAGCTGAGGGGAACACCTCGGTCGGCCAGGGTCCCCCCGCTCGCCCACTCCATGACCAGGTAGGGACATCCGGCTGCCAGTTGCCCGTCCGAGGCCAGCTCTTCGTCTAAGCCGATGGTGCCCTGGTCAAAGATGCTGGCGATGTGGGGATGGTGCAGTGCGGCCATTGCGCGCACTTCGTTCCTAAAGCCCTTTGCTGCGCCTTCCTTCAGGGATAGCTCCGCCTTGAGCACCTTGACCGCCACAGGCAAGCCAGTCTCAGGGTGCGTGCCACGCCACACGTCCCCATTGGCGCCCCCGTTGACTTTGTTTTCTAGCCGAAAGGCCCCTAATTCGATGGGGGAACGCAAGGGCGCCTCCGGTGCAGCAAGAGCACACCCAACAGCGCCAGGTTCCCGTGCAGGATGCCGCCGCCGGGAAGGCCGGGCCCGCAGCCTCCGCAGCCCTGTTCTTCTGGGCCGGCGGTGTCTTGAGGGCTCTGTGGGTCCAGGGCTGCGAGCAGCTCTTCGGACTTGAGTTCTCCGTAGCCGTAGATCGGATGGTGTCCCGTCTCTGGGTCATGGGTGACTTGAGACGATGGACGGGCGCTTTCGATAAAGAGCGTGTGTAGCGCCTCGGCGCTCATCTCCGGGTATTCGGAGAGTATCCAGCCGGCTACACCGCTGACCACTGGTGCCGCCGCCGAGGTCCCGCCAAAGGCTCCGAAGGTGCCGCCTCCAGCCTGGAGAGTCAGGGTGGCGCTGGGGGCGGCCAGGTCCACGGTGTTGCCAAAGTTGGTGTAGTTCGTCGGGAACCCGTAGAGATCCGAGGCGCTCACGCAGAGTACGTAGGGGAGGGCCTGAAGCTCGTCGTCCACAATCTCCCGGTCATCGTTTCCCGCCGCGAAAACCACCAGGGCGCCCAGCCCCCCGCGGGTCTCGGTCGCCGCCCGCTCAATGACCATGGCCAGGGGCTCGGGCACCGGGATGGAGTCGCTGTAGCCCCATGAGTTGTTGATCACCGCAGCGTCTTGGGCGATGGCGTGCTCAAAGGCGGCGATGTCCCGGGAGAGCGTGCCGGCACCTTCGCCCAACATCTTGATCGGGATCAGGGTGCACTCGGGACAGAGTCCGACCATATCTGTGGCGTTGTTGCCGCGGGCTAGGATGATGCCGGAGACCGCCGTGCCGTGGTCGTCGCAGATCTCGCTGCCACTCTGACAGTATTCCCCAGGATTTGGGCTGGGATCGTCGTCGTCGTCGAAGGCGTCGTAGGGGGCCATCACCGCGCTCTCTAAGTCCGCATGCCCGATGTCGATGGCGGAGTCGATCACCGCAATCCTGACCTGGGGTGCGCCCAACGACCGCTCGAAGAAGGCCTGGGCACCGATGGTTTCCAGGTACCACTGGTCTGGGTAGACCGGATCGTCAAAGTCCACCGCTGCGGCTTGCCGGGGCAGGAGCACATCGGGAAAAGACGAGACGATCTCTGGGAGCAGGGCCAACTCGTGGGCCAAGGACAAGGCGTCTCCGTCGCCGCGCACGGGCACTCGCCAGGAAGGGCCGCCCAGGTGCTGCGCCGTCAAGGTCAGGCTCTGCGGGAGATCAGCCCTTGCGTGGAGCACGACCACAGCCGCATCCTGAGCGGTTAGTATGGTGCCGTTAACGTCCAGCAAAAGCTGGCCATGCGCATCCCAACCGGCCCGAGTAGGCAGGTCAGCCAGGGAGAGCGGGGCCGCGGCAGCGCTGGCGATCAGGAGCAGCAATGGCATCTTTCTCTCTGTACTGGTTCTCCCTGGCATTAGCCACTTTGGGGTGCACCAAGGATGGCACGTCTGATGACTCGAACACCCAGATCACTGGGCCTGAGGCTGTCTGCACCGAACCCGCCGAGATCGAGTGCATGGATGCGCTGATCCTGAACCTCTCCTTGCACGACGACAAGGTCTCCGAGGGCGCGGTCGTTACGAGTACGGACGGGCAGGACTTTGTCACCGCGGTCGACGCCAGCGCCGGGGGCTACTCCCAGGCCTCTCAGAACCCCTGGACCTACATCCGTTTTACGGCAGATGGTGCTGAGAAGGTGGAGATCGACGATGAGACCGCCTTGGAGTCGATGGCGTGGCACTTGGCCCTGCACCGCTACAAGATCCGCATCAACTCCGGTGCCTCCGGTCCCAGCTGCGTGAGCGTCTCCCCCAAGCTCGAAGGGGACTACGCCAGCCTGAGCGAAGTGGGCGAGCCCACTTGGTACCAGGACGCCTTCATGACCGCGTCCTGTGAAATGACGAATGAGAGCTCGGGTCTGCCCGACTCCCCCCAGGTCGCGATGAGCCCCTGGTGGTCCTATGATTCTTGCGTAAAGACCACGGGCACACCCTTCCTGGTGCAGCTCGACGACGGCCACGTTCTCAAGCTGGTGGTCGAGTCCTATTACCTGACTGGCCAAGCCGATTGCAACGAGAGCAACGTGAGCGGCGAGGAGTCTGCCAACTACAGCTTGCGCTGGCAGGTCCTGGAGTAGATCGTGCTGCTCACGCTGCTTCTCGCTTCTCTGGCCCGTGCGGAGCGTCCCACTGCGGGGGGGCTTTGGTCCTACGAGAGCAGCGATGTGGTGGTGTTCTATGACGAGCCCACAGGGCGGGTGCGTGTGCACTACTCGGAGTCTGGCCCCAATCAGGCTGCCGAGCGTGACTCCGATGGGTCTGGCATCCCGGACATCGTCCAAGACACGGGTCGCATCGCGGCGGAGTCCCTGAGCTTGTTTGAGGAGCTGGGTTTTAGGCCGCCCGTGCCGGAGTCCGACTTTGGGCTGGAGATCTTGGGCGGCTCGCCGGCCTTTGACTTTTACCTGGTCGACTTTGGGGGTGGGTCAGACGGCAGCTTTGGCCTGGATGCTTGCCTAGAGGTCCCCCGGGTCTGTGCAGGCCACATGCTGGTGGAGAATGACTTTGCCGGATCCGGCTACGTCAGCGTGACCGAGGGGCTAGAAACCGTGGTTCCCCACGAGCTCTTTCATGGCATCCAAGCCGCCTACGAGGCCGAGCTGCCCGTCTGGCTCTCCGAGGGCACGGCCACCTGGGCCGAGCGCCGCTGGGACGCCGGCTCCAAGGACTACATGCGCTTGTGTGATGGCTACCTGGAGGACACCCAGCGGCCCATCTATCAGGCGCCCGGTGGGCCTGCGACCGCGTGGGCCTACGGCACCGCGATCTGGTTCGATTTCTTGGGCACGGAGACCGGAGACGAGGTCTGGGTCATCGACCTTCTCAGCGCGTTGGAGCGGGAGAGCGCGGATCCCGTAGACGTGGTGCCCGCCATGATTCAGGTCATGGACGACTACGGCGTAGCGCTGGGACCGGCTTGGCTGAAGTTCTCCGAGTGGAACTTGGCCACCGAAGATCGCTCTGGGGTGGCTCAAAGCTACGACTACGCCAAGCGCGTGGGCCCGGTTGTTGCCGAAGGGCAGGGAGAAAGCATCGACGATGATCAGCGCTTCCAACCTCTGGCCACGACTTATTGGCGCTTGGATCACCCGGGCGGCGAGCTGTCCTTCGCCATCGAGACGCCCACACCCGAGCTGGCCTTTGGCTTGCACCCGGTGGACGGTGGCTTGGACGATGGACCGGTGCAGGATGCCGTGTTGAGCTGGCGCGGTGAGACCCAGTCTCTCGGTGACTTTCCAGCCGGTGGCTACTGGGTTTGGGGCGCCTACGATGCCTACGCCGATGCCTCGATCAAGGTGCGCGTGTGTGTGGGCGCGCCCGAAGTGGTCGCGGGCTGTGAGGCGGTAGACACGGGAGACACGGGGGACACCGGGACGCCCACCGACTCAGAAGGCTGTGGCGGATGCGGGGGTGGCGTGCCGAGTGGTCTGGCGTGGATTGGGGGGCTGCTGTTGTGGCGCCGTCGTCAGAACAGTGATCACTTCTGAGCCGGCACCCGTTTGGCCGGGCCAATCTCTCCATACCCCAAAAGCCTCCCTTCCATCACGCCAGAAGCGGCCAGAAGAGCGGTGTCTTCCAGCCAGACCAGGCCGCCCTCGGTGCAGGTCACCTGTACCAGTTGGCTGGTGGGGCGGGTCTCGGCAATCTCCACCAAGTTCTCGCCCTCTTCGGGGCACTCTGCGTCGAAGGTTTCGCCTTCGCCCACCTGAACCATGCAGATTCCTTCGGACAGGTAGGAGACAACCTTGAGATCGCTGCCCGCGGCGAGGGGACTGCCGGCGTATTCCTGATCCGCCTTCACCTGGTAGCGCAGGATGGGTTGGACGGTGGCGAACCCGGTGTTGTTCTCGGCGGCCCAGGGGTGGTAAAGCCCGGCGGGTACGGTACAGGCTGCGACGGCATCCACGGCGCAGGGGTGTAGTTTGCCGCGCACTGTCACGGGCGCTCCTACGTCGATGATGGGGCCGGGGTATTCGCCGATCCAGAAAGCAACGGCGCCGCGGCCGTCGGGGCACAGGGTGGGTCCACCTCCTTCTGAGGGAAAAGCAGGAAGCTCCCCGGGGGGCGTGCCGAGCGCGGGCGTGGCAGGGCTCTGGGCGGGCTTCTCCACAGCGGGCTGGTCTGCAGCGGACGGGTCTGCGGTGGATTCCACATCCAAGGTCATCCCTTCCGGGTTGGGCGTGGGCTTGTGACAGGCGAGGAGTAGCAGCAGCATGTGGGGTCCTGGATCTTGGGACCCTAGTTTAGCCCCTCGCTCAACAATCCCTTCAAGTCCTCCGCTTGCCCGCCGTGCAGCCTCGCCACCTTGGGGCAACACAGGGCGCCCTCAAAGACTTGGGTGGCTGCCAGCAGCTCCGGGCGCTTCTCTACGGCCCGGCGCATGCCGTGACCCAAAGCCATCAGCAGGGGCATGGTGCCGATGCTCAGGGCCTCACTCGCGGTCTGGGCCACCAAGCTGGCCAGGTTGGGCACGCAGAGATGACGCACGCCCTGGGCTTCGTAGACTTGGGGATTGGGGCGGCTGGTCTCCGCGCAGCCCCCCTCATCGATGCTTAGATCTACAAAAAGGCTGCCCGAGCGCATGGAGCGCATCCGGGCGGTGGTGAGCACCTTGGGGGCCGGCAGGCCACGCCGACCGACGGCCCCCACAACCACATCGGCCCACTGAAGATAGTGGCTCAGGTTCGAAGCGCTGGCCCCGACGGTGACCACCCCGCTGAGCTGCTCGTGCAGAACCATTAGGCGGGTGGCGTTCAGCTCGACGATGGCCACCTGGGCGCCCTGGGCCTGGGCTGCTCGGGCAGCGGCCACGCCGGCCACGCCGCCGCCCAGCACGACCAGGCGCACGGGGGGGACGCCCGGGCTGCCCGCGATCAGGCGGCCAAGGCCCCCGCCAGGGCGGGTCAGGTGGTGTTGGACCAGGTTCATGGCGATGCGGGCGCCCATGGCCGAGAGGGGGTCCATGACGGGTCGGCGGCCTTGGTTTTCGATGAGCTCCAGGGCGACAGCGGTCGAGCCCGAGCCGAGCAGGCGTTGTAGCAGGCCTTGCTTTCGCGCAGCCAAGTGCAGGAAGGAGACCAGGGTGGAGTCTGGGGTGATGAGCTCCAGCTCCTGGTCGGTGGGGGCTTGGACCTTGACCAAGACCTGGCTTAGGCGCACCGCCTCAAAGTCTGAGAAGGCGATCTGGGCGCCTGCCGCCCGGTAGTCCGAGTCGAGAAAGCCTGCGCGTTGGCCCGCTTCGGTCTCCACGACGACCTCGTGGCCCGCCTCCACCAAGCCGTGAACCCCTTCGGGGGTCAGGGCCACCCTGGCCTCGCTTGGGTCACGCTCTCTGACCAGGGACAAGAACATTTAGCTCTCCTTGCAGGGAATCCAGGCTCCAGCGGCCAGGGTCATGACCACCCCCGGACCCTTGCGTGGTTTTTGGGATGGGGATTCTGGCTGGATCTACCCTTGGCGGAGGCGCTGCGGCCCTGGGTCCGGGTGATCTGAAGCTCAGAGGCGTGTTCATGGGACGCGGACTTTTTAGGGGTCACCCAAGCGTGCTCCGGGTGCCCGGCAGGCGAGAGTGCCCTGGTGCTGTGCGTCTCAGGACTTGCTGAGCCGCAAGAAAGGGGGAGGAGCAGCAAAAACATGGGTACAACCATAGCCGGAGTGCAAGCTCTCTACCGGCTGCTGCCTTAGAATCCTGGGGTGAAGCATCGAACCCGCTATTGCAGCCGTTGTCTGACGACCTTTGAGGGGGAGCGTGACGCCTGTCCGAACTTGGCGTGTCAGCGCAACCGCCCAAAGCTGGGCTGGGGCTTGCTCTTGGCCAAAGGCGATGTGCTGGATCGGCACTACTTGGTTCAAAAGCGCGTGGCCATTGGGGGCGCCGGGGTGACCTACCTGGCTCAGGAACTCGACGGCGAGGACTGCGTCACCGGCGATCGACTGGCCATCAAGGTGCTGTACGCGCAGCGGGATCAGGGTGCCTACCTGCAGCGCCTGGCCACCGAAGCGCAGATCCTGTTGCAGCTCAATCACCCCCACATCGTCGACATCCGCGGCTTTGTGCAGCGTGCCGGCCACAGCCCATACTTGGTGACTCGCTTTGAGGAGGGTGGTTCCCTCCTGGACCACCTGAGCCGCAGCGGCACCATGCCCTTGAACCAGGTCACCGCCATCGGAGTGAACCTCTGCGAGGCCCTCTCACAGGCCCATGCGCAGGGCGTGATCCACCGGGATCTAAAACCCGAAAACATCTTGATCACCCACGTGCCGGCCAAGGGCGAGATCCCCCATCTCAAGCTGACCGATTTTGGCATAGCCAAAGTTTATGGCGGCTTAGGCACGAACTTGACCCGGGTCGGCACCTTTGTCGGCACCCCCCAGTTTGCTGCTCCCGAGCAGTTCCAGGGGCTGCCTTTGACTCCTGCCGCCGATGTCTACTCGGCGAGCGCGGTGCTGCTCTTCTGCGTCACCCTTCGACCGGTTCTGGACCAGATCGACATGGGCAACCCGGAGAAGATGCTCGAGGGTTTGCTGGTGGGTGTGCCGCCCCTTTTGGAGGGAGAGCATGGGCAGATGCTGGGTGGATTCAACACCTTCCTTCAGGCCACGATGGCCTTTGACCCCAAGGATCGGGTCTCCATCGACCAGGCCGCTGCGATGCTCTCGGATCTGCTCGCGGGTCGCCCCGTCCAGTCTCCCAAGCGACTTGTGGCGTCGGGTAGGACGGCCATTCCGGAGCCTCCCAATGGCATGGAAAACAGTCCCGGCGACCGCCTTGGGGAGGCCTTCGAGGAAATCCCCTCGCAGGACGGTGACCCGGGGAGCGCCAAGCATCCTGTGAAGGAAGACGTTGGCGCTTCGGGCCCGACCGACCTGGAGCCCCCTCCCGAGCCTGAGCCAAGCGCTTCTGTTTCCTCCGACACCCAAGACTTAGCCACGCCCGAAAAGTCCTCTCGTGTGCCCATGGTGCTCTTGGTGTTGCTGCTCTTGGGCTTGTGTGGTGGTGGCTTGCCCCTTGCCGCTTGGTGGGAGAGTCCCTCCAACATTCCGGGCTTTGTCTGGGACCTGTTGCCGCCACCTCCGGTGTTGCAGTCCGACTCTCCGGAAGCAGTCGAGCTGGCGGCTAGCCTATTGGCTCAAAAGCCTCGTATGGTCGCTGGTTGCGCGGGCACTGGGCGCATTCAGGTCAAGTTGGTTCTGGAAGGCAACGGAAAGGTGCGTCAGATCAAAGAGATCGCCTCAAATGACCCTGTGCTCGCCCGCTGCGTAGCGAAGAACACCCTGGATCTGCAGTTTGAGCGACGTTCCCCCAGAGCCGTGCTGTTGGCGGTTGAGGTGGACGTTGGTCCTTGAGCTTGGTTGCTGAGACCGGTGTGCGCGGCCACGGCCGTCGACTGGCCTGCTACACGCTCTGGGAGAGTGCCCGCTCTACTGCGATCGTCCAGGTGTGTACCCGCATAGCCTCGCGGTCGGCTGGGGCGAGCGTTCGGCGGATGCGGCGCAGAGCCTCGCGCACCTGAGTCCAGTGGGTGCGCGCCAAGTCGGGATCCAGTCGCTTAAAGTGCTCGGCTCTGGCGACCATACGGGTGACCTGCATCAGCAGTGCTGGCTGGTCCTCCAGCCACTGGGCCACGGGAGCGAAGGACTCCTCTGGTGTTCCGATTCGTGCTCGGGCGCATGCGGCGCAGGCCTCGGCCAACAAGGGCATGTTGCGTTCTTTAGACAGGTCGGCGACGGCGGTACTTAAGAGCTTGCGTCCTCGGGCCAGATCCCCGGTTGTTGTCAGGGCTTCGCCAAGCTGGGCTTGGAGCAGGGGGGTTAGCACACGCAGTCCCGAGCTCGCGCACAGCCGCACCATCGGATCCAGAATGCGCTCAGCCTGGCCCGGCTCGTTCGACGCCATCGCGATGCGGGCCCGCACGCTGGTCACCCCGGCTTGGAGGTGCAAGTGGCGGCCCTCGGTGAGCAGGCCGTCTACCAGCGCCAAGCGCTCTCTGGCCTGGCCCAGCCGTAGAAGCTCGACTTCGACTTCTGCCAGGTTCACGCTGAGCGAGGCGAAGCGCTCTATGTCCCCAGAGGCGTGAGCCCCCTTGAGCTCTGGCTCCAACAGCCCGATGGCTTCGGAAAACGCGCATCGGTGACGAAGAATCTCGCTGAGGTTTCCCAAGGCCTGCCACAGGCCGTAACGGTCCCCACTGAGCTCGTAGAGTTGAATGGCCTCGCGCAGCTGCTGCTCGGCTTTTTGCAGATTGCCAGCTCCCAAGTCTGCAACGGCCCTGGCCACCAAGCAGGCGGCCAGTTCCTCCTTTTCGCCCACTTGACGGGCTGCACTCAGTGCCGCCTCGAACCAATTCTCTGCCTCGTCAAAGCGGCCGTGAAACCAGCGTAGGTTGCCCAGATCTCGAGCGACTCGGGCTTGCAGCAGGGGACTGTTGGTGCCGGACAAGGTGTTGTGAGCGTCCAGGAGCCGCGCTCGACCAGGCTCCAAGAGTCCGCGTTCGATAAGGGACTTAGAGGCGTATAGGTCCGCGGCAGCGGTGATCTCCGGATCCAAGGTTAGCTCAGCGGCCTTGCGGAAGGACTTCTGGACCCGCTCGTCCATGGGGTGTAGTTGGCGTACTGCGCGACCATAGAGCAGCCAGAAGCGGGCCAGATCGGCCAAGCTCGTCTGTTGGGCTTGGTCGATAGTGCCGGCGATTTGTTCCAAGACCGGTAGCGCTTCGCGGGCACGTCCGCGCTCGATCATTGGGCCTGCCCAGACAAGGGTGTCCTGCAGGGCTTTGTTGGGATGTCCTGCTGCTGCGAGCAGCGTGATCTTGTGGGCGCTGGCAGGGGCGTTGACCATCACCGTGGCCAGGCGGCGCCGCAGCAGGTTTTGTCGACTGGGTCGCACCCGCTCCAGGACCAGATCTCGAGTCATAGAGAGCTGGAAACTCCAGGTCTCCCGACCGTTCTCCTCGCTGCAGCGCAGGATTCGCTGGGTGCTGAGCTCGTCGACGGTGGCCTGGAGCACGGTGGGGTCCAGGTCCAGGGCAAAGGCCAAGGCGGTGATGTCCGTGCTGCCGCCTGCGATGCCCAGGGTCTCCAGCACACGGACCTCTTCCCGGCCCAGCCCGTCCAGGCGGAAGGTGATGGCCTCGCGGGCGGAGCGTGGGATGGCGATCTCGCCGTCCGAGGTGTCCATCCAAGTGAGGGTCCCGCCGGTGTGGAAGGGTTTCAGGCTTCCTTGCTCGACCAGGGCCCGCACGACCTCTTCTACAAAGCCGGGCATGCCGCCGGTGGCCTGGTGGATGGTCTGGGTGAGCTGTGCTGGGGGGACCGCGCCACCCAACATCTGTTGCACCATCAGGCCCACCTGGTTGGCATCCAGGGGACCCAGGTTCAAGCGGTGTGCCTCGGGGAAGCGGGTGCGTACCGTGCCGCCTGCGACATCTGACAAGTCGGTGCAGCTGCCCAAGATCAGCACGTGCACGCGCTCTTCGCGCAGGCGGGCGCGGAGGGTACTCAGGGCACGCAGTGCCACCGGTGGGGCGCGGTGCAGGTTGCTCAATGCCAAGACGAGGGGCGTCGCGTCGCGCCGCTGACGGGCGCTGAGGATGGCCAAGAGCGCGTTGTTTACGTCCGTAAAATCGTTTTCTTCCGTCAGATTGCCCTGGCTGGCGTGCTCCAACCAGTGACTGGCGTCTCCTAAGCGGGCCCGGTCATGCGTGGGCAGAGTGGTCCAGGCGGACTCCACCTGCTCTCCCAAAGCGCCCAGACCAGATTGACCGGTGAATGCACCGTCAAAGACTCGCCAGCTGCGACTGCGAGCCTGGGCGACGATGGCGTTCAAGGTCCGTTGGCGCCCGGTGCCACGCTCACCGATCACCAAGAGGGCCTGGCCCGGGCAGGCACTCGCCATCCAGGTGTTTGCGTGCTCGAGTTCCTCTTCTCGCCCCATCAGCTTTGGAGTGTTCAGCGTCAGCGCGCCGCTGTCTTCGGGCCGCCGAGCGCGACCCCGGATGAGGTTGGCGACCTCTGTAGCGCTCTGTGGCCGGTCAGCCGGATCCTTGGCCAGCATGCGCAGGATAAGGTCCTCTACTGGCTGTGGGAGCGCGGAGATCAGCTCACGGGGCGGCCGAGGGACTTTGTCAATGTGCATGCGAGCCAGCGCATGTGGGGTGTCCGCTTCGAAAACTCGGCGGCCTGTGCACAGGCGGTAAAGCAGCGCGCCAAGGGAATACAGGTCTGAGCGTGCGTCCACAGCACCGCCTGTGATCTGCTCTGGGCTGGCGTAGGCGAAGGTGCCCACGAACTCTCCGGCCCGGGTGATGATCTCGCCGGCGGTGGCGATGTGTGCGGTGCCAAAGTCGAGAACCTTCAGGCGCCCATCCCGAAGCACCATCACGTTGGCAGACTTTAGATCGCGGTGAACGATGCCACGGGTGTGTAGGTAGGCAAGGGCGTCGGCCACCAGAGCGGTGATGCGCAGGACTTCTCGGGTGCGGCGAGGGCGTCCGGGACGGCCCACCGACTTGGCGTAGGCCTGGACCGATTGGCCATCGAGCAGCTCCATGGTCAGGAAGGGCGAGCCTTGGTGTGATCCGTAGCGGTACACCCGAACGATGTTGGGGTGATCCAATCGGGTCAGCGCCCGAAATTCCCTGGCAAAACGCGGCATAGCCAGACCCCGGTGGGTCAACAGCTTTAGGGCAACATGCTCGTTGGTGGTCGGATCCTGGACCTCAAAGACGGCGGCCATGCCCCCCTGCGCCAGAGGCCTGAGCACCTTGTAGGGACCGATCCTTGCCGGAATAGGAATGGAGACTTCGGTCAAGTCTGGCCTCGCTTGGGTCAAACTCTACCGGACAGTGGCCTCTTGTGACAGACCGAGGAGCCCAAGGAGTCCATGCGCGTTCACCATATTGCAGTTGTTACCCCAAATGTCGCGACCATTGCAGGCTTCTATCGAGAGCTGCTGGAGGTAAAAGAGTGTGCTCGGCACCACGACGATCAGGGCCTGCGCTCGGTCTGGCTGGACCTGGACGGGGTGATTCTGATGGTCGAGCGAGGCCAGCTTGGCCAAGGCGGTTGGCACATGTTGAGCTTGGCGATTTCGCCAGACCGGCGGGCGCACTGGACAGCGCGCTTGAGAGCTCGGGATGCGGGGCCCACCAGCGAGACGGGTTTTACGCTGTATGGCAAAGACCCCGACGGGAATCCCTTTGGTCTGAGTCACTACCCGGAACCGGTCTAAGCGGGCTCAGCCCGAGCGTTGGCCGGGGGCGAAGGCGGCACAGAACCGCAGTTTTTAGTCCATTGGGACGAGGGTGTTGTCGTCCACGACCTGGTCTGTCATGGGGTCCACCCGCCTTGAAAACGACGCGTCCACCCTCACTACGATCACGGTGACGTTGTCGTTGGAACCGGCGGCCAGTGCGCGCTCCGTCAGGGCGGTGGCTGCAGACTGAGGGCCGGGCACCTCGGAGAGCACGTCGCCGATGCGGTGGTCGGGAACCATGTTGCTCAGGCCGTCGCTGCAGAGCATCAGGCGGTCGCCTGCCGCCAACTCGAGCACGCCGGTGTCTGTGCCGGCGTCTACGCGGATGCCCGGGTTGTCCCCAAAACCCCGGCTGCCGTACAGAAAGTTTTGGGCCAAGAAGGCACCGTCACTGTCGGGGGGCCGACCGTCGCGCACAGCGAAGTTGGCTCTTGTGTGGTCCTGGGTAATGCGCCGCAGCTTGCCTTGGCGCCAGTGATACAGCCGGCTGTCTCCCACGTGGGTGAAAAATGCTTGACCCTCCAGTACCCAGAGGCAGGTCAGAGTGGTTCCCATTCGCACGGGGCCGCGCTCGGAGACCTTGTCGTGCAGGCGGCGGTGGGCGTCTAAAACAAAGCGGTGCAGGTGTTGCTCGGGGTCTTCGGGCAACCCGCGCTTGAAGAGGCGGGTCATCGCGCGAACCGCAGCGCCGCTGGCCAAGTCTCCGTCTTCGTGGCCACCCATCCCGTCTGCGACGCAAATCAAGCTGCCCAAGGTGGTCAGGGGCTCCACCGCTTCCCGATCGTGGTCGCGGTAGCGGGCCTCTCCGTCTCGGCAGACCAAGTAATTGTCTTCGTTGAGCGCACGTCCGCCTCGTTCCGGACCGATCCCCCGGGAGCACACCACTCCGATGGTCAAGCGGTCTTTGGCCACGCCCTACAATCCAAGCCCGAGAGTTCCACCATCGTAGACGATCGCGTTTTCGAGGTCTGCGCCAGCGGCCAGCTCGGCGCCGTCCCAGACCACGCTCTTCTGGAGTTTGACTCCCTGGCCGATCACTGCTCGGTCGCCCAGGACGACATCCGGTCCGAGCACGGCGCCGGCGCCCAGGATCACGTCTTGGCCCAACCAGAGGGGCCCTATGAGCGTTGCCCCGTCTCGCTCCAGCGTGCTGCCGGCGCCCAACCAGACGTGGGCTCGGGTGTGTGGATCCAGTGGCAATGGGAGCTCTCCCCGAACCGCCATCAGGTTGGCCTGGAGGTAGGCCTGGGGGGTGCCAACGTCGAACCAGGTTCCATCGTGAGGAATGCCTCGTACACGCTTTTCGGGAACCATCGTGCAGTACGCGGTACGAATGATGCACGCGAAGCCTTCCGGGACCCGGTCCAAGGCCTCTCGGCGCAGGGCGTGCACGCCTGTGAAGTGGCGGCTGGAGTCCACCTCGCCGTTGGGCTCGGCGGTAGCCAGTCCGACCAGATCAACGACCGTGCTGTCCTGGTCTATGGTCAAGCTGCCGTAGCGTTCATCGGGGGCCAGAGTGCGAAGGGCCATGCTGGCATCTGCTTGGTCTAAGTGCTCCATCAGAGACGCCAGATCGACATCGCAGAGGATGTCGCCGTTGACCACGACAAAGCGCTCATCCAGTAGGGCTTGGACCGCCTTGAGCCCGCCGCCGGTGCCCAAGATTTCCGGGGCCTCTACGTGGACATGAACCGGTTGGTGGTGTTCAGCTGCCCATGCTTGGATCTGCTCGGGCAGGTAGTGCGCGTTGACGACCACCTCCTCGGCGCCGTGCAGGTGGGCCAGGGCCAAGGCGTAGTCCAGCATGGGGACCCCACAGACGGGGACCAGGGGCTTGGGGCGGTGAAGGGTCAGCGGGCGAAGGCGGGTGCCAAAGCCAGCGGCCAAGAGAAAGGCTTGAGCGGGCATAGGCGACGCTACCAGGGGTGAGGGGCCCTGGCATGTCGGGTCGGGACAGTCATGCCGAGATTTGGTGCTGAGCGGTCCTGTAAGATGCTGAAAAGCATGGAG
>Ga0055584_100000781_pt1 | contig 30470 bp, 30 predicted proteins | sample OSDHelmetaG_FD_58716 | JGI IMG/M metagenome (GOLD analysis project Ga0055584, IMG submission 58716) | Pelagic marine sediment microbial communities from the LTER site Helgoland, North Sea, for post-phytoplankton bloom and carbon turnover... | ecosystem: Environmental > Aquatic > Marine >... | reverse complement strand
TCCATTTCGCATGACTTATTGAAATCAAATTTAATGCCCAACATCAGTGAAAAGAAAGAATTACTCTCAGCCCGAATTGCCATATTCTTTGCTGTATGTATCGCGGGTTACTTTGGAATGAATCCACCCGGCTTTGTTGCTGAAGTCGTTGCCTTTGCTTTTGGCCTTGCTAGTTCTTCATTTTTCCCTGCAATAGTCCTGGGTATTTTTTATAAGCGTATGAATAAAGAAGGGGCTATTTCCGGCATGTTGGTTGGCATTATATTTACTGCGAGTTATATTATATACTACACTTTTATTAACCCTGCGGCCGATAATGCTGAAGGTTGGTGGTTGGGTATTTCACCTGAAGGTATAGGCACTCTTGGCACTATTCTTAATTTCTTCACTGCTTTTGTTGTTTGTTACTTCACTTCAGCTCCGCCTGAAGAAGTACAAGCGATGGTTGAAGATATTCGAGTACCAGGATAATTGACTATTAATTGATCAATTAGCCTGAGCAATTTCTATAATCGTAACAATGGAAACTATAAAATGAGTTTAATAAAAAAACTAATCACATACCCCGCTCTGATTGCATTCATTTCAAGCCATCTAGTGGCATGCGCGGCTGAGCCAGAGGGCCTTCAATTGGAGGTTTATACCGCCCAATTCAGTGGTATAGGAGAAAACTCTTTCACTTTGCTTGGTGAAAATGAAGCCATACAAATCGATTCTCCCTGGTTACTAGGTGACGGTGAAATTCTGGCTGAAAGGTTAAAAAATAACGGGCGTGAACTTACGCATATTTTATTGACTCATGGTCATCCGGACCACTACATGGGCCTTGCCCCAATTGTAGAAGCCTTTCCCAACGCCCAAGTGTTAGCGCGCCAGCCAGTGATTGATGAAATTTCAACACAATTTCAATCAAAATGGGTTCATTGGGAGCCACTTTATGGTTCACAGCTTCCAATATTACCAGTCATTCCTGAACTGTTAGTCGGCGATAGTATGTTTCTGGAAGAAAATGAAATCCAGTTTATGGATTTGCAACCAGCAGAAACTATGAATGCCACTGTATTTTACATCCCTACATTAGAAGCATTAATTACGGGTGATTTAATCTTCGCTCAGATGCACCCTTATTTTGCTGATTTAAACAATCCTGCAAGTTGGAAAGGGGCGCTTGAATCAGTTCAAGTCTTTTCACCTATAACAGATGTATACCCTGGACATGGCCCAAACGGAGGGCCTGAAGTATTAAGTGAAGCGATTAATTACATGGAGGTGTACCAGTCTGTCGCTCAACCTGGAGTTCCCTTACGAGAGTTTGCACCTATAATGGCAGAACGTTTCCCAGATTATGCTCCGACTTTCTTATGGTGGACCAGAGGTCCAGGCTTTGGAATCGTTGGACCTGGGCCCTTAGGCGTTCCAGAAACTATTACAAACATGTTGCCTCCGCATTTATTAGAAGGCGAACCACCCCCTTAACTTATACCTAAATATATAATGCGCGCAGTTTATTTTTTAAATTTCGTCTTAATATCTTAAATAACTGTGAGCAAATATGACTGACCAAACTAACAAGTTAAACCCACGAGCTGCAGATAGAATATTTTTTCCCTGCCATGGCAATACTTGCAGCATTGATAGTTGTCGTAGGTTTTGGCCCTTCTTATTATTTTAAGGAATTAACTGACGCGCGTGAGTTAAGGCTTAGCGTGCATTTTCACGGACTTGTATTCTCAGCCTGGATTATTCTTTTTATTGTTCAGGCCTTTTTAGTTCGCACTGGAAATGTGTCATTTCATCGCAAGTTAGGTGTCTTTGGTGTTGTTATTGCAGCAGCACTTGTTATTGTGGGAACAACAGTTTTAACAGCGCGCGTACAGACTCACTTCTACCCACCTTGGCTGCTAGCTATATCGGGTGTAGACATGATCATGTTCACTGCATTTTTCGTTCTAGCTATTTATCGCCGGACAAGTTCCGATATACACAAACGCTTGATGCTGCTTACCACTTTAACAATTCTAAGTGCAGCAGTTTTACGCTGGCCAATGCTAAGACCGATGTTTGGTTCTTTGGATACATTGACCACGGGAACGATCTGGATGTACATTGGGGCTGATATCCCCTTACTTGCAGGAGTCGTTTACGACCAAATCATCCATGGCAAAGTAAACAAAGCTTATATCTGGGGTGGTGCAGCACTCGTGGCTTCGCAAGTTCTTAGAATTGCTTTCTATCAAAGTGAAAGCTGGGGAGCATTAACTGAAGCCTATATAAGAATAACTACATAAGTGAATTTGTAATTCCAGATTTAATTAACACATGAGCAATCACTAATCGAAATAAAAGAAGAAAATTAAATGCAATTAAAAAAGATCTTATCCACAAAAGTATTGTTTGCTGGTTTGCTAAGTTTGGCATTTAGCTCGCCATTATTTTCTCAAGACATTCTTCGTCTTGATCGCGCAACCTTATCTGGTTTAGGACTAGAAGGAGGTCCGACTGAAGGTGGAGCTATGCGTTATAACAAAACCCTCTTTGATGGTGAAAAATTTAATGTCTCTGTAGCAGCGGGTAATGGCCCTGACAATATTGAAGTCCTTGATATTGAAAGTTTTCCAATTCAAGAGTTTTGTTATCTTATCAATGGCTCAGTCACCTTTATTGGAAGAGACGGACGAACTGATACTTTTCATACCGGAGATTTCTTTGTAATTCCTTTAGGATTTTCAGGCCAAATGATTACTCAAGGGAACCATTTGTACCAAGTGCTTCTCGTGGTTAGTGATGAACGTGGAGAGCCTATCCCTGATGCTTTCCCTATGATGATTGATAAGACCAACATGTCTGGCTTGGGCCTAGAGCCATCTTCGTTTCCACCCGCAGGTGAAGATGCTGAATCAAACCGCAAAACAATGTGGGATGGCTCAGAGCTGGTTGTAACCATTATGGATGTAGAACCAAATGCAGGCGATTTTACTGATATGTCCGAAGAGTTCGTTTATGTATTAAATGGCTCTGCTACCTTGACCTCAGTCGGTGGAGAGCCACAAACTTTTTATACCGGTGATTTTTTTGTTGTGCCAGAAGGTTGGGATGGCAATTGGGCCGTCGATGGCAATCATTTATATCGTGAGCTAATCGCTTTACCCGCCAATTAAAGCTATTTTGTAATCTAAACCTGAACCAAACCATGTGTTAGCATGGTTTTGGTTCATTTTCTTTTCAGCTCAAATAACTTTTTACCAATACCAATGCTAGAAACTGCAATTCTTGCGCTTACAACTTTTTTTGCCACTATTGGCTCCTTAGACGTTGCTGCCATGTTTGCAGTTTTAACCGTCACCTATACGGCTAAGCAAAAACTCACAGTCGCTATTCGAGGGACCTTAATTGCTACAACTATCCTAGTTACTTTTGCTCTTATTGGTGAACTTTTATTAACTAGTTTAGGCATCTCCCTTGCCGCATTAAGAATTGCTGGAGGCATTTTATTATTGCTAATCGGAATTGATATGGTATTCGCGCGTTCTTCAGGCGGTACATCAACTACCAGTGAAGAAGAAGAAGAGGCTTTTTCTAAATCAGACATTTCAGTTTTCCCATTAGCTACCCCCCTTATCGCCGGGCCTGGTGCTATGGGTGCAGTCATATTACTTATTGCTAATCAACAAGGTGATGTCACAGGCCAGGCAATAATCATTGCTTCACTGCTCACAATATTGTTAGTGACGTTTATCTGCCTATTGCTTGCAGTCAAACTTCAAAATTTACTTGGAGTAACGGGCCTGCATGTTATCGCAAGAGTAATGGGGGTTTTATTATCCGCCCTGGCGGTTCAATTTATTATTGACGGTATAAAACAAAGCGGTTTACTCATGTAACAACTTATAAAACTAACTTACCGCTTTTCTATAAACCTTTATTTTACAAAACAGACCTAATCCAGGTTCCATTGATTACTCCTTCAGCAAAAAATCTATTTAAACAAGACATCAAATAAACACTTGCTAAGCTTATTGATAATAATTATCATTTGTATTTAGATTATCAGCAGGCTCATAGCAATGAAAAGAACCACCCTCTCCACTTTGATTTCTTTGCTGCTCGTAACAACTCAGGCTAATACTGCCCTTGCTCAGGACGAATCGAGCTTAAGGCAAAACAATAGTTTTTTTGACGAAATTACTATTATTGGTGATCAGGACAATATTACTGGAATTACGGGTTCCGCCTATTTAATAACTCCTGAGCAGCTAGATACCTTTTCTTATACCGATATACAAAGAATCATTCGAGAAATTCCGGGCGTCTCAATTCAAGTTGAAGACGGATATGGTTTAAGACCCAATATAAGCATAAGAGGCGTTGCGACAGAACGTAGCTCAAGAATCACTTTACTGGAAGACAATGTTTTAATTGCCCCTGCCCCTTATGCTGCACCATCAGCGTATTATTTTCCAACCTCTGGACGACTAAACGCGATAGAAGTCGTTAAAGGTCCTTCTGCTATTACACAAGGCCCTTATACCATTGGAGGTGCATTAAATATGCTATCAACACCTATTCCCAATCAATATGCTGGTAATTTACAAGTTGAAAGTGGCGAAAATGCTACTTATAGATTGCATGCGAATTACGGTGGATATACGGAATCTGGATTTGGCTTCATAGTGGAAACTCACAATTGGAGGTCTGACGGTTTTCAAGATATAAACCGTAGCTCAAATGACACCGGTTTCGAAGTCAATGATTACACCGTCAAATTAGGCTATGCGCCGCTTGAGTCAAAAAGCAGTATTGAGCTTAAACTTCAGCATGTTGGGCAAGATTCTAATCAAAGTTATTTAGGTCTTACTGATAACGATTTTCAACAAAATTCTTATCAACGTTATGGCATATCAGCCTTAGACAATATCACCACTGAGCATAAGCAAATTGTTCTACGCTACAACTACGAGCATAGCGATGAGCTTAGTTTTTCTGCTGTTGCCTACAATAATGAACATGCAAGAAACTGGTTTAAAACCGAAGGTATTGACCTTGATGGCAGCGCGGATGCTGATTCCCTTTCCAGAACCAGCTGGGCAAACATTATTAATGATATTAATACCGGCAGCTCCAGAGCTGGTTTCTCGAGTAACGACTTGCACAGCATTCTTAGCGGGGATTTAGATACAGCGGTTGGTAGCATTGATATGCGCTCTAATAACCGTGAATACTTTTCTCGAGGCATTCAATTAAGTTTTAACTGGAATATTGAAACAGGCGCCTTATCTCATTCTTTAGAAGGTAGCATTCGCATACATGAAGATGAAGAAGACCGTATGCAATATGACTCAAGCTATCAACAAGTAGCAGGAATATTAGTAAGGTCAGATGTTGGTGCCTTGGGTGCTGCCGGGAATAGAGTCCAGGAAGCAGCCGCTACAGCTATTTACTTATATGACCAAATCGAGTTTGGTAACTGGGCTTTTACACCCGGCATACGTTTTGAAGACATAGCGCTTAAAAGAACTAATTATCAAGATGGACCATCTCGTACATTTGTTGATAGTAGGAAAAATGACACTCAAATTTGGTTGCCTGGTGCCGGTCTTTCTTATCAGTTTGAAACAGGAGTCACTTTATTAGCTGGCGCTCACAAAGGCTTTACTACGCCAACAAATTCACCCGGCGTTAATCCTGAAGAAGCAATAAATTATGAGCTTGGCATAAGATTTTCTAATTCATTTATAAATACTGAACTGATCAGTTTTTACAGTGATTACGAAAACCTACTAGGGGTGTGCACATCATCTTCTGGGACAGACTGTGTAATCGGCGATGCTTTTAATGGAGACGCTGCAACCGTTCAAGGTATTGAGTTCATTGTGTCTTCAAATATAGGTCTTAGCCGTGGTCTAAGTGTGCCATTGATGCTGTCTTATACCCATATCAATGGTGAATTTGATACTGATATTGCCGGTACAGATTTTTTTGGCGATGTCAGCGCTGGAGATCCAATCCCCTATATCCCAAAAAACCAACTGCAATTTTCTACAGGGCTAGCATCAGCTCGCTGGGGCCTGCAGGCTAATGTTAACTATGTAGATGAAGTTTGTGTACGAGCGAGTTGTGACATTTTTGAAAAAACAGACGCTACCTTAACGGTTGATTTAACGGCTAACTATCAAGTCAATGAAATATTGAATCTCTATACTAGAATAGAAAACATAACATCCGAAAAAGATATTATGGGACGTCATCCTTATGGGGCAAGACCCAATAAGGATAGAACAGTCAGTTTCGGACTTAAGATGAATTTTTAGATCAGCTATGTAAACTTTGACACAAAATTAACTGCACTTACTGTTTGAGTTGGAAACAAAGAATATAAATTAGCGCTTAGCAAATTAATAGAACCTTACTATTCAGCCAAAAGTAATTTTTCATAATCTTCTGGCGTATTAATGTTCTTGAAAAACTCTGACTTCAATGAATCTTTTAACACTTGCTTACTTTTGCAAAAATCCAGCACAGCACGCATGGACCGTTTACCACCAAGCTCATGACTCTCATCAAATATTTGTTCTAAATAAGCCCTAAGTTTTTCACTTGCACGCAGCACACAAGGAAATATCTCCCCGGCAAAATGGCAGCCTTGCTGTTCTGATATATTAGCCAACAAAGTCTCTAGTATCTCAGGCTTAAGCCTAGGCATATCCACTGGTAGAATTAGTAAAGGTGAGTCATCCAGCTTGTCTATTTTTAAAAGGTATTGCAGACAGGCGTAGAGCCCGCCAGGCGGACCACATTGTTCTAAAATATCTGGCACAGATTCTGGATAACCAGATCTGCCACTTAAAAGAATAAGTTCACTGTCAATGTCTTTGAGTAAATTCAGCCCAGCTTGCAGCAAGCTTTGTCCATCAAATTCTAAGTAGGCTTTGTCTTCCCCCATCCGAGAAGACAAACCACCTGCCAAAAGAATTGAATAAAACACTGTTGATTCAGGCAGAACTTTCCTGAATCAAATGAACATCACGTTGTGGAAATGGAATTTCAATATTGTTTTCAGTCAACGCTTTATGCATTGCCATATTGATTCGATATTTAGTAGCAAACAGCTCAGTGGTTAATACCCAACAACGAATGTTGATATTAATGCTGCTATCGGCAAATTCATCTATACCTATTAACGGGGGTTTATTTTCGTCAAGTCCTTCCATTCCTTCAAATACCTTAGATATTATGCCAATGGCATGCTCAGGGTTACAGTGATAAGCAATTCCTATAGATAATTCCAGAATACTACTGGCATATGAATTATGAAGAATTTCACCCACAATATGCCGATTCGGAATAGTGATAATAATGTCATCTTCATTAGTTAATATGGTGTATCCTAGTTTTATTTCTTTCACTACACCGCTGACACCTTGCACCATAATGGTATCTCCTACCACGAAAGGCCGAGCCACAATAATACTCAGACCGGCACTATAATTTGCAAGCAAGCCTTGTAGAGCAAGTCCAGCACCTAATGATAAGGCACCTATGGCAGCAACGAAAGGCGTAACACTAATTCCCAGTTGTCCCAAAGCTATTATCGCAACCATGACGATAACGATGGCCTTAACAGTACTGGAAGTGAATTGGCTCAGTGTGACATCAATATTCTTACCGACCATGAATTTGTTCAACATACCGGCAACTTTGCCGGCAACAAATATGCCGATGAGCAGAATAATAATTGCACCAAGTACCTGGAAACCATAAGTAACCAGATAAGTCATAATGAGGTCATAAATTTCTTGTGCTTGTTCGAGTTCTTCAGCCATAAATATCTCTTTTTAATATCTCTTTAAGTAACAATTAAACCGGTTCTTCTTCACGCCCATCTTCATGAATTGCAAAGCGCCCTCTGCGACCATGGACCTGGTCTTGATTCTCCCAGGGCCAGCCACCAAATTGATCTTTTTGATAATCACTAAAGGCTTGCTCTAATTCATTTCGGGTATTCATCACGAATGGACCATACTGCGCCACGGGCTCTCCAATTGGTTTCCCCTGCAACAACAGAAAACGAGCTGGTTTTTCTCCAGTATTCTTAATAACAAAATCCACGCCGGAATTTAAGTGAATCCCTGTACCAGAAGCAAGAGTATGGCCATCTGCTTGTATGCTGTTTCCATCATAAAAATAAAGTCTGCGGTTAAGGCCCGCCTCTTCAGCAGATAAGGTCCAGCTTGCGCCAGGAGCCAAATCAATCAACAACATAGTCACTTTAGCTTCAGCTCTTGCAGCCCAGGAATCAGGTGGCGGAGCTAAGGCTTTCACACCATCTATTTCCCCAGCAATCACTTTGATTTTAATTTCATTCCCAGTTTCATCCTTAGATTCATAGACAGGAATTTGTTCATCCCAAAACATAGCAAAGTGTGGCTTCGCCATTTTGCTTTCAGCCGGCAAATTCAGCCAAATTTGAAAAAATAACAAAGGGTTTTCGCCTTCTTGGTTCACAAGAGGAAACATTTCACTGTGCTGCACACCCTTACCCGTCGTCAGCCATTGCACATCACCATTTCCGTAGCGACCTGCCGCCCCCATTGAGTCAGCATGATCCACCAAGCCAACCGGCACAATACTAACGGTTTCAAAACCTCTATGAGGGTGTACTGGAAAGCCCGCGACACGCTGTCCGTGATACATTCGCCAACCGTCTTTAAGTTGAAAATCTTGGCCTATCGGTCTGCCTACTAAAGAGGCATCCGGCCCCAAATTGTCATTCCCTTTTGGGAATTTATCATTATGAAAAGCACAAAAAAGAAAAGGGTCTGATACTTCCCAGTGCAAACCTAATACTTGGGTGCTAATAATTGCATCTGACATAGTCGCTTTACTTCCTCTAAGTTTATATGGGAACTGTTAAATCACACCATGGATAAGAACGGTGCAATAGAAAAATACACCAATACAAATACAATTGCTAAATACAGAGCAACCTTAAAAGGGTTTTCCTTTGCCATGTCCATAAAAGTGCGAGTTTTCCCTGCTCCTTTCAAGTATTCATACTCTTCTCGGACACGTTGGTACCTTTGCTTACTATAGTCATCCAGCATCGCTCTAACTTCGGGATAATCTGCTTCATTTACTAACCATAATGCCGGCATGGAAATACCCCAATTCCCAGCACTCGTCTCGTAAAATTCTATTTCATGAGACTCCAGCAATTCGTAAATTTCGGCAAGTTCATCTGCAGGAACATTACGCAGTTTTAACAATTGTTTAGCCATAAAACGGAAGGTACAGGAAGCTTAATAAACTATAAAGACCGGCTTGCTTTATTTATGCAATAACTGGTCAGACTTACTTTCAAGTTTCTTCTTTTCACGCAAGAAATTAAAACCATCATCACTACCTTCTATATGTGTCTGTATTAGCTTTTCTTCTTGGTCAATTTTACTTTGCAATAATAGACGCCTTTCGACAATAAAAAAGTAAACTACAAAACCGAGAACATAAAGGGTAATTTTTAATAATGAGGCTTGCCATAAAAAGCTGGTATCAGTCGATAATTCCACATAGCTGATGTACTCAGCATGCAATAAACGGATCACAAACCAAAATATGATCAATAAAAATAAGCCTTTTAATCGAGGCTTTAAAAATCGTCCGGTGACCACCAATGCGCCAATTTTTAGAAGATTATTAATCATCAGTAGAGTCCAAGCGCTAATAAAATAAGAACAAATGAAGAATTTTTGTAACGACGGATTATCTTATCCTCTTCAGCTTTGACGATTATTTCCAATTGTTCCTGATCATAATCTTGAATTTTTTTACCGGCCAAAGATATTTCCACTTTAGCTTGCTCGATCGCTTTCTCACGGATAATCAGTCGATACTTCCCTATAAGGCCTTGTTTCCTTGTCGCCAGCCAGTTTTTCATAGTTTTCACCCACATCTAAAACGCTAATGTACCGAATTCTCACTCTACTTAGTAGCTTTTTCAAAGACTGGTTAAAAAAACCAACTCTTGGCAAATAAAGTGTTAAATATATTTACGTCAATCATATAAATATTCTATCTAATTGTTTTATATGGCTTTTTAAAGTTGGCACGATATTAGCTTACTACTTAAGTGTAAATGGTAATTTAAACTAATTGAATAGAGGATACTACGATGAACTTACTTATAACAATTTCAACTACTTTCATAATGGGACTAGGATTGGCCGTTTTAATGCCACTTTTATCAATCGGAACCGCAATACTTTCGATTACTGGAGCCTTTTTACTATGGCTTTTCCCAACTGTTTATTATGGCAGCTCAGATCGAGGTAGAAATAATTCAATAAGTGCATCTTATAGAAACTTATAAGGGCTAAAGGAAACCACTATGAATATTTTGTTAGCAATTTTAATTCTTTTTGGATTGAGTTTTGGCTTGGTAGCGCTTATCCCAATTCTCACAATAGGAATAGCGCTTTTATTTGTTGCCGGAGCATTTTTAATTTGGTTCCTTCCCATCTTAATTATTGCTTGTTCTGACAAAACGACTGGTGGTGAAAAGGTATGCTGGATACTCGCAATTATTTTCTTATCTTGGTTTGCCTGGGTCTTTTATTTCTTCCTGGCGCCAATAAAACCTAAGCATCATATGCGCAGTTATAGAAAATATTGCAGCTATCATAATTATGACTACTAGTCAGCATTACCAGTATTAATAGGTGGAATACATGAACTACCAAACTTATGAAAATACCGGAAACAAAAACAAATTGAATAGTTTGTTGGCGAAACTGTTTGCCGGTATTTTTATTGTAATTTGTCTTGCTGTTGGTATTGTCGGCTTGATATTGCCCATCATCCCTGGACTATTGTTCCTTGCCATAGCTGCCATGATTGCAGCCAGACATTCACCTTCCCTCGATCGTTGGCTCAGAAAAAACCGAGTGATCGGAAGCTATCTGGACAGCGGCGAGGGTTTTTTAACCCTAAGTTGGTACAGAAAAATTCAATTCTTATTATGGTTGTGTCTTAAAATCTTTATTGACACCATCGTGCTGATCTTTGCCCTAATGGCTAATTTGTTAACTTTTTCAGTTAAACAATATCGGTCATATCGTTAAATACTCGGCCTTAAATACTTAGTGTTAAAAATTTAGCCCAGGATAATTCAAGCCATAACTAGAGCTATAAGCAATCAGACGACCACAAGCAACAACACCGACCCAAAAGCAAATTGAGAAAAACGCAGAAACTCTGACTTTAATAGGCGGCTTTACATTCATATCCCATTGATCAATATCTGCCAACAAATACTTATGCATCCAAAGCGCATTTAAACCAGCCAACAATATCAACATCATTTTATATTGAAAAATTGGATTTACTGGATATTCCCAAGGCGTTACAAAGAAGAAAACTATTCCACTAAATACCGCTAACGCAAAAGCATACAAAGCTATATTCAGGATATAGCGCATGGTTTGCTGACTGGAGATAAAGCGGCCAATGCCTAATAAACGAAAGTCCAACATCATCATGCCACCAAAAAAAGTCCCGTAGGTCACAACATGAATAACTTCAACAACTGGAAAAGAATAATATGACAGGCTCAGCAGGTCTGTCAGTGAATTTTCGGCCAAGAATGCCGACAAGTTCTGCATCATTTCATTAAACATAACCATCTCCTGCTTCCTAAGCGCTAAAGCTAGCTTATTCTCATGCCCATGGCTAGCGGCATAAGACATCTTATGCTTTAATCTTTCGTCCTTCTTTTATATAACCAGATAAGAGGTGCGGGATGTTCCGAACTCATAAATTTTCATTAAAACACCTGTTTCTAGCGGCAACTTGCTGTTTGTTAATTGCCTGTGGTGATAATGCTAATCTAGATAATCAAGATTCTGTTACAGGCAGCGCCAGTTCAGTAACTAACACCCTCCCCGCCGGTGTTACTCTGCTTGAACGTGTTGAAGCCAATTCTGATAAACTGCTTATTCCTTATAGCAAGTTTCAACTGGAAAATGGTTTAACAATCGTCATTCATGAAGATCATTCGGACCCTCTTGTTCGTGTTGATGTCACTTATCATGTTGGTTCTGCAAGAGAAGAACCACGCCGCTCGGGTTTTGCCCATTTCTTTGAGCATATGATGTTTCAAGGTTCCGAACATGTTGGCGATGACGAGCACTTTCGAATCGTGACCGAGTCTGGTGGCACCATGAATGGCTCCACCAGCAATGATCGCACCAACTACTATCAAACAGTGCCAAGCAATCAACTGGAAACCATGTTATGGCTGGAGTCTGATCGAATGGGCTTCTTGTTGAATGCTGTTACCCAGGAAAAATTTGAGAATCAGCGTGAAACTGTCAAAAATGAGCGTGGCGTTAATTATGATAACAGTCCTTATGGGCGCTGGAGGGAAATCAATGCAGCCGCTTTATATCCATCAGATCATCCTTATTCGTGGCCGACTATTGGTTATACAGAAGATCTCGATGCAGCTTCCCTCGACGATCTAAAAAACTTTTTCCTGCGCTGGTATGGCCCTAATAATGCTACTGTGACTATCGGTGGCAATGTAGATGAACTCGAAGTTCTAAATCTTGTTAATCAATACTTCGGGGAAATACCTTCTGGTCCGGCAGTTTTACCTGACTCACAGGAGCAAGTCATACTTGAAAATGATCGTTACGTATCTTATGTCGATCAGAATATTCGTTTTCCAGGACTGTTCTTCACTTTTCCAACAGTGCCTTATGGGCACCCAGATCGTGTCGCATTAGAAGCTCTAAATGAAGTAATTACTGTCGGCAGGAAATCTTTTTTCTATAAGGAATTTGTACTCACCAATAAAGCAATCCAAGCTAGTGGATTCAATAACAACAGTGAGCTCGCAGGCTCCTTAACTTTTCTAGTTTTACCATTCCCAGGCACGCCACTATCACAATTTGAAGAAGAAATGCTCGCTGTATTAGAAAATTTCAATGCGGATTCGATTTCTGACGACGATCTACAAATTTATAAAGCTCAACAGGAAACAGGTTTAATTAATAGCCTGGCAAGTGTCAGCGGCAAAGTCTCACAATTAGCGTATTACCAATATTTATATGGCAATCCTAATATCATTCCTGAGGAGCTAGAAGCCATTCAGAATCTGACTAAGGAAGACATTCTTAGAGTCTTCAATACCTACATAAAAGATAAAGCCAAGATTGTGTTAAGTGTTGTTCCCGGCGATGATCCTGATGGGCAGGCGCAACCCGATAATTTCATGATTCCAACACAACTTAGCCGCCTAGAAAGCGCAAATGATACTTTGGAAGAACGTATTGTTGCATCTTCTTTTGATCGCTCCATCCAACCTGAGGCTGGACCTAGCCCATTGGTCATCATGCCTGAATATTGGGAAACCACACTTGATAACGGCATCGATATTATCGGCGCACTTAGCACCGAAATACCCACCGTCAATATTCGATTGAGTTTTGAAGGCGGCCACCTGCTGGAAGAACCGGGAAAGTATGGCCTTGCCAGTCTAACCGCCGACATGATGAATGAAGGCACTGAGCGCTTCAGTGCAGAAGAGTTTGAGGTGGAATTAGACAAACTGGGTAGTAGCATATCTGTGACCGCCGGTTCTCAGAGCACCACAATCAACATGCGTAGCCTAAGTCGTAATCTTGATGCGACATTGGAATTACTGGAAGAACGTCTATTTGCTTCAGTCTTTACAGAAGACGATTTAACCAGATTACGTCAACAAAGCATCGAAAGCATCGAAGCTGATAAAGAAGAACCAAGCTCTATTGCTGCGAATGTTTATCGACAACTTATTTATGGGGAAGGACATCCTTTTGCCATTTCTTCTGCTGGTCAAATTGACACTTTAGAGAATATCACTCTTGAAGATATACAGGCTTTCAGCCAGCAAAGTTTAGTTTCACAGGTATTGGATGTCGTTGTAATTGGCGATATTGAACAAGAAGAAATTCTGCCGAAATTAGACTTCTTAGGCATTATAAACAATGCCAGAGTTGAACTTCCGGAGCTTCCCTCTACGCCAATCATTACAGAAAACACTTTATATTTGATAGATAAACCACAGGCACCACAGTCTGAAATTAGAATCGGCTATATGGGCGACCTAGTTTATGACCCAACCGGTGAATACTTTGAGCGCTATCTGATGAATTACACTCTGGGTGGCGCATTTAGCAGCCGTATCAACCTTAATCTGCGCGAAGATAAAGGCTATACCTACGGTGCACGCAGTAATTTCTCAGCCACTAAATATCCTGGACCCTTTACCGCCTCCGCTAGCGTTAGAGCTGATTCAACAGCAGATTCTATCGTTCAGTTTATTAATGAAATGACACAATTTAGGGATCAAGGAATCACTGCCGAAGAACTCGCTTTCACTAAAAATGCTATTGGCCAAAGTGAAGCCTTGGATTATGAAACGCCAGGACAGAAATCTCGTTTACTTGGGCAGATAATTGAATACGATTTAGACAATGATTTCGTTATTAGACAACAACAGATCATCAATGAACTAAGCATGGAACGAGTCAATCAACTTGCTGAAGAACATTTGCCTGTTGAAGAAATGATCTTGCTGGTTGTTGGCGACAAAACGCTTATCGAGAATGAGCTGATAGCCCTTGGATATAACATTGTAGAGCTGGATAGCGAAGGTCAGCCGCTATAAATATTATCTGAATTTTTTCTTCTTTTAGTTATGACCCAAATTCATATACTCACTGGACCAGAGTCGACTGGCAAGACGACTCTGGCATCCACACTTGCTAACTACTGGTCAGCACCACTAATATCTGAACAGGCTCGTATTTACCTTGAAGAAAAGTCAGCAGATTCAGCTTACCATTATCAACAAACAGACCTGCTCGCTATAGCAAAACAACATGTTGCCAAGGAACAAGAAGCAGTTCAGCAACAACCTGAACATCTAATCTGCGATACCGACTTATTAGTATTAATTGTCTGGAGTGAAGTAAAATTTGGTAGTTGTGATAAATGGATACTAGAACAGTTTAAACAAGCGCTTGGCTCTAGCTCGCGACATTACATCCTTTGTGATTGGCAAATACCCTGGGAACCAGACCCACTAAGAGAAAGCCCAACTGAAAGAGAAGAGTTATTTCGTTTATACCAAGCCAAATTGAAAGACTGCGGAATAGATTATACGGCTGTTAGTGGAAGCAATATGCAACGCTTTACTCAGATTCAGGCTGCAGTTATTTAGACTTATAAACTTAAAAGAAATAGACTTTAGACACTAATTCTCGATACTGATCTGTATTGATTTTTTTGGATAGCAACAGACGGTGTAAAATTTCCCCTCTACGACTCCATGTTTGAATTTTCAATAAACTTTCAACTTGCATTGCATCCAGATAGCCCAGCTCGATGGCAACATCTCCGAATAAACCGCCACTCTGTTCTTGAATTTCAAGCAAGTTATTTATCTTATCCATATCCATTAAGTTAAGTTTTAAACTAAGAGAACCTAGAGTTGTACCTACCTGACCCCAATTACCAAGGACGGGCCGTTCTTCCTCACTTAGGTTTAGCTTTCTTGAAATATATTCTATGAATAATTTAGTCCCTCTAACTTCCATATTCAAACTCATAAAACAGTAATGGTTTTTGAATGTTTTGCTGTCTCGTCTATAGAAATTTATGACAGCTATTATAGTTCCTGCATAACTTAATATTAATCTCTATCGAAATCTATAAAGTCATATTGATATCAAAATATCAGTTTAATTAAACACTGCTTAATAAACTTTATCTAATCTATCAAATTCTACGCTTGTAAAAAACAAATTCTTATAATAAAGTGCCCAGCATCCTGAGGGGTGGCTAAAGCCTGAGATGCTTCTATTTTAATGAAGCAAACCCTTTGAACCTGAACCAGTTAATACTGGCGTAGGAATAGGGTTACGAAGTTGACTATCTGCAACTTTTCCTTTTTTCTCCGTGAGTATTTTTAACGGAGCAAATATGCGACATTTATTTCCAGGTCTGACAATTGCCGTACTATGCCTTGTGTGCAGCACACAAATTATTGCACAGCAAAGCCGCTCCTCTATAAACCCCACTATAGAAGAAATCATTATCAGCGCAGATTTTTTCACCACCCCTTTAATGCAAAGCGCTAACAGTGTGAGCGCAATATCTACTGATGCTATACAAATGCGAGGGGCCCAACATCTTGAGGAAGTATTCTCATCAGTGCCTAACCTCAGTTGGTCTTCTGCGGGTTCGCGCAGTCGTTTTGTGCAATTAAGAGGCATTGGTGACTTAGAGCAATTTCAAGACCCCAAGTATTACCCTTCAGTTGGGATCAACATAGATAACATTGAGCTGGGATCTAATGCAGCAGCCGCCTCTTTATTCGGTATTGAACAAGTAGAAGTATTAAGGGGCCCACAGGGCACTCGCTTTGGTGGTTCCGGCCACGCTGGTTTAATTAACTTAATCAGTGCCCGCCCAAGTGAGCAATTGAAGACTTCCTTATCAACGGGTATTGGCAACTACGGACAGAAGAATTTAGGACTAATAACTAGTGGTGCTTTGAGTAACAACTTACTTGGACGTTTAAGCTTGCAACATAACGAAGGCGATGGTTATGTGCAGAATCGCTTTCTTAATACGGATGAAAGCAATGGTTATCAAGAAGAAAACCTGCGAGGCATGCTTGAATGGCAGGCAAAAGATGACCTGAGTTTCACTGTAAATCTATTGCATTTCAATAGCGGGAACGGCTACGACAACTGGTCGCTAGATGAGGCAAGAGACACCCAATCGGATCAACCAGGCAAAGACGACACAGAGCTATATGCAGCTGCAATCAGCTCTCTCTGGTCAATTAATAACAACTATGAGCTTACTGTCAGTTATAGCCTGAATGATAGTAAAAATGATTATGCCTATGACGCCGACTGGGTTAATAACGGTTTCTGTACAACAGACACTGCCTGCACTGCTTTTGACTTTGACCAAGCCAGTGAAAACTTCTTTCGAGATTCAAAACAATATGTATTAGAGCTAAGGCTTAATTCGCTAGATGAAAAGCTCGTTGCTGGTTTATATGCCAAAAAATCTGCTGAAGACTTAGCCTATCAATATCAAAGTCTGTTTTTTGGCAATTTTATTTCGCACAGCGACTATTCTGCTAAGCGCTTTGCAGCATATGGGCAATATCAATTTACGCTTAGCGACAAGCTAACGATGGTTAGCGGTTTACGTTATGAGCGATATTCTGATGATTATTCAGATACCAATCTTTTTATATCTAACAGTTCAGAAAACTTATTAGGTGGAGAACTCAGTCTTGAATATTTAATCAATGACACTCTGTTATATGCCAGCCTGACTCAATCGGAAAAGCCTGGCGGCGTAAATACTTCAGCCAGTGCCAATGCAGTATGGATGTCGATACCCTTTCAAACATTTACAGCCAATAAGTTACGCTTTGAAACAGAAACTCTACTAAACAAAGAAATCGGTTTAAAACGCTATTTCTTTAATGATGCATTAAGTTTACGAGCTACACTCTTCCACACAGACAGAGATCAGGCACAATTAGAGAGTTGGATGTGGGATGCCGCAGCAGGCCTATGGATTGGCTATCTTGATAGCAGCAGCGACGCAGACAACTATGGTGCTGAACTGGAAGGCAATTACCAAGCCAGCAGCGAACTAGAATTATTCCTTAGTATAGGGCTGCTGCAAACAGAAATTGATAGTCTTAGTGTTTTTGACCTTGATGTAAATAATTTTGTTTCGCGCAACAACAGAGATCAAGCTAAAGCGCCCAACTGGCAATATTCTTTAGGTGGTGAATACGCTCTTAAGCCAAACCTTAGATTAAAAATTGAAATTGAAGGCAGAGATGAAAGCTATTATGGTTATTATCATGATGGCAAGCTAGATGGCTATAACCTGTTGCATGCGAGCCTTAACTATCAGTTAGGGGACATCGGATTGACTTTTTGGGCAAGAAATCTAACTGATGAAAATTACGCGGTCCATGGCCTTTACTTCGCCGCCGATGCCCGTAACGGCTGGCAAAATGAAATATATCGCCAATATGGAGCACCCAGAACCTTCGGTTTAAATGCTGTTTATTCGTTCTAAGGTATTGGGTTTTTGTAGAAAAAACGGCAGTTTATAATCTTCGAAAAATGAAAGCGATAACGATGAATTCAATCAATCCTAAAAAACTGCTTAATAGTAAATGGACTGCCGTTAATCCCCTAAATAAAGAAAAGCATTTTGTCATCACCGAAGTGGACTATGATGAATTTGGCTTAGTCATTTCCTGCATCATAGAAGCTGTTATTAGTAAACATGAGGCTTCTATAGAATGGAGAGAATTGAAGGACCAAGACTACTGGAAACAAGGCTGGGTGTAATCAACGCCTAGAGAGTAACAAGGCTTTGAGAATCAAACACAACTCGTTCACCTGCATAGCCAATTATTACTAACAAATTGATCTGATGATGATGAAGTCGCGTAAACACAAGATATGAAAATACTTATTACTGGTGGCACTGGCTTTATTGGTAGCAATTTCATTAAACGCTACCCCAACCACCAGTTTATCGTGCTATCACGAGATATAAATCGAGCAAGGCAAATTCTCGGAAATAAGCATAAGTATTATTCAAACCTGCAGCAAATATCCCCTGATGTAAGTATTGATGCCATAATCAATCTTGCTGGCGAACCCATTGCCAATAAAAGATGGACGGCCTCTCAAAAACACAAATTAGAAACAAGTCGCTGGCATACCACTCAAGAATTAGTTACTTGGATAAAGACTGCCAACACTAAACCTAAATGTTTTTTAAGTGGTTCCGCAATAGGTATTTATGGGACTTCCCTTGACAGTATTTTTATAGAAAGTGAGGCTGCTGTAGGAGATGACTTTAGTGGCCATTTATGCCGAAAATGGGAAGATATTGCAATGTCGGCTGGTAACTTAACCCGAGTGATCTTACTAAGAACAGGCATTGTCTTAGCTCCAAACGGAGGTGCGTTAAAAAAGATGTTACTACCCTTTAAGTTAGGCCTAGGAGGGGTGATTGGATCGGGACAACAATGGATGTCTTGGATTCACATTGAAGATTACTTAAATGCTCTTGAGCTACTTTTACTTAATGAATCTTGCCATGGCCCTTATAATTTAACAGCCCCAAAACCCGCTCGAAACAAGACCTTTGTTGAGTCAATCGGCAATTCACTAAATCGACCCGTTATATTTCCTATGCCAGCATTTGCTATGAAGCTCGCACTAGGTGAGGCATCCTCCTTAATTTTAGAAGGGCAGAAAGTCTTACCTCAAAAACTGTTAGAAAAGGGTTACACTTTTCGATTCGATAATATTTTCGCAGCATTGAACGACTTATTTAAAACTTAAAAAGCTAATGCTGTCTGTTTTTAATCTTAAACCAATATTTGACCATTGAATGACAAGTACAAGCTAATATTGGCTTTGGATAGAAAGCGGACATTCAATTATTACTCGTTGGACGACGCTTCAGATGATTATAGAGAAATGAATAAATACAACATAGATATCAGCTAAACCGCGCTATAATTTTCTATTTATAGGCTTTGTGTGAATGCTAGAAAGTCTGGTTAAACTCTTAAACTTCACTAGTAACTAGAATTGCTTAAATGAATATTTTTATCCTAGATACAAACATAGAGACTTGTGCTAGGTATCATTGTGACCAACATGTAGGAAAAATGATTCTTGAAAGTACACAGATACTTTGTACTGCGCTTAACAAGAAAGGTTTTGTTACACCATACAAGTCAACTCATGTTAAACACCCCTCAGTGCTCTGGGCAGAAGATTCGCTCGATAATTTCCGTTGGCTGGCGCAACTCGGCCATGCCCTAAACAAAGAGTTCTGCTGGCGTTTTGATAGAAACAGTGATCACGCCTCAATGTTGGTATTGAGAAATATTGAAGAAATCACTTTTGAGAATAAAGGCTTAACTGAATTCCCTCAAGCAATGCCCGATAAATATAAGGTGCCAGGAAACCCTGTGGCAGCTTACCGAGCTTTTTATATTGGCGAGAAATCTAAATTTGCTACTTGGAAAAAAAGAAAAGTACCTAGCTGGTATAAAAAGTGATAAATAACTAATCTTCCATCCCAGCCTGAACAGCATAAGGCCGACATGCACTTCTCTTTAACTTTGCCAGCGTGGCATTATTATCGACCTGCACAGCAATAATATTCTCTATAGTTCAATATTCGCAGTCTAGCAGTTCAGCCAGGACAATTATCTTCTCTTTATTTTCTATGGGGGCAGCATAGTATTGAGCGATATACATGCTGTAAATACCTTACAGATCGTTATTATTGCAAATGTCCGCTTTCTATCCAAAGCGGATATTAACTTGCTAAGCCAGAAAAGCAGTTTCATAATGGCTGAAAAAATTAAGAGGCCTAAATTGTTTAGAATTATTTTAAGTTTTACTATTCTAGCCGTCTATTTACCATCGCAAGCACAACAAGATGATACTAGTCTATTTGCTATAGATGCTGGCCGATATCCTGGCTGTTTATAGTGACCCTCTAGAAGACATACGATTACTAGAAAATATACAGTTCATTATGAAGCAGGATGTGATGTGCAAATCGGACCTTAAAGAATAAGAGTATTTAATGAGATTAAGATAGACATTTATATCGTTGAGTTGATGTATTCATAGCTTGAATTATCAACTATGGGCAGTTAACTTGTCAGAAAAGCCGAGGAGAAACTATGTTAAGAATAATATTTTCACTTTCTTTAGTATTGTGCTTAAACGCTTGTTCATCTGAAGATGCAGGCAACCAGAATGTAAATACCCAATCCGAAACCGTCGAAGTAACGGCCACTGAAGTTACTACCATTACGAATAATAATTTAAATGGCAGGGTAAGCAGTGCAAATGGTCCTGAATCCGGCGTTTGGGTCATTGCCGAGACAGAAGATCTTAGTACCCCTTATGTCAAAATTGTAGTCACCAATGATAACGGTGAATTTCTCTTGCCTGATTTACCTAACGCCAACTATCAGGTATGGGTGCGTGGTTATGGCCTGATTGATTCCGAACAAGTACAGGCATCACCTGGTATGACACTAAACCTAGAAGCTGTCGTAGCCCCGAGTGAGCTAGAGGCTGCTCAATATTATCCTGCAGGTTATTGGTACTCTATGTTAGATATTCCCGATGCAAGTGAGTTTCCTGGTACAGGGCAAGCTGGAAATGGTATTAATCCGAATATACCTCATCAAGAAGAGTTTATTCGTCTGATTGGTAATGGTGGTTGCCTGGCTTGTCATCAATTAGGCAATGCTGCTACTCGCGGATTACCTGCTATGTTTAGTGATTTATCTTCACCAGAAGCTTGGCAACGCCGGATTCGATCAGGACAAGCCGGCGGCAATATGATTAATGGAATGTCACAAATAGGAATTGATGCCTTCACATCAATGTATGCTGATTGGACAGATCGGATTATCTCAGGGGAATTGCCACCAGCACCAGAACGTCCGCAGGGGCAGGAAAGAAACGTTGTGATCACCATCTGGGACTGGGCAGATGCCCAAGCCTATATGCATGATTTGGTATCAACTGACCGGCGCGACCCCACACTTAATGCAAATGGTCTTATCTATGGGGCGACTGAATTAAGTACAGACTATCTACCAGTACTGGATCCAACGAACCACACGATTGGGCAGATCCCTCTATCCATGATTGACCCGGACGCTCCCTCTGTTTCAGGCACCATGGTAGATGAATCACCTTATTGGGGAAATGAAGAGCCATGGGATTCACAGACCAATGTGCATAATCCTATGATGGATCAAGACGGTAAAGTCTGGATTACTTCCCGCACTAGAGGGCGTGAAAACCCAGAGTGGTGTCAAGAAGGTTCAGATCATCCCTCCGCCCAGATTTTTCCTCTGGAAGGCAGTGGTAGACAGCTCGGTGTCTACGATCCAACAACAGATATATATACGCCAATTGACACCTGTTTCAGCACGCATCACCTAATGTTTGCAGAAGATGAAAATAATACACTTTGGACCAGTGGTGGAGGCCCAGTTATTGGCTGGCTAGATACCAATAACTTTTTAGCTACTGGCGATGCGGCCGACTCTCAGGGTTGGACGCCATTGATTATTGACACTAATGGCAACGGTCAACGTGATGAATACACTGAACCCGATGAGCCAATGAATCCAAACATGGATATGCGTATTATGCGTGGCAGTTACTATGCTGTGTCCCCTGCTCCCGATGGCTCAGTGTGGGGTACCTTTTTAGGCTTCCCGGGTGCAGTTGTTCGCTTGATACCAGGTGATGATCCTAATAACGCACTAGTAGAATATTATGAATTACCCTTAGATGAAAACGGTAATGCTATTGAAGGTTTTTCACCCAGGGGTGGAGATGTCGATCGAAATGGCGTGATGTGGGCAGCGTTGGCCAGTGGACAAATGGCTAGTTTTGACAGAAGCCTGTGTACTGGTCCTCTAAATGGGCCTGAAGCGACGGGGCAACATTGTCCGGAAGGCTGGTCTTTCTTCACCGAGCCTTTGCCTCAGTTTGAGGATGTGGATCGCCCTGGCAGCGTTGAAGGTTCCTATTACACCTGGGTGGATCAGCAGGGCATACTGGGCCTTGGTGAAAATACCCCAATTAATACGGGCAACCTGAGCGGAGCCTTGTTGGTATTAAATGATGGTGATTGGGTAAAAATGCGAGTTCCTTATCCATTAGGTTTTTATACAAAATGGTTGGATGGTCGCATCGATGATCCTGATGCCGGCTGGAAAGGTCGGGGTATCTGGGCGACTTATAGCAGCCGGGCACCTTTCCATATGGAAACAGGTGCTGGGACTACGTCTAAAGTCTACAAGTTTCAATTAAGGCCTGACCCACTGACCGATTGAAAAAACTTTCAGCTAAGCACTTGCCATGAACCATTTTCTCAGGATTGACAAGTGACTTTACAGTCGCGGGATGGAACTACAAAATAGTTTCGCTAACACCGCTATTATTGAATGTTGGCAACATCTTAAAAAGACTTTAAAGCCGAAAGAAGCATGAGATTCTCACTTTTCGTATTTAAAATATTTAACTTGTCAGTATTCTAACGTCTAATATTGGCCGAAAGAAGACTTTCATAACTGGCACAATTATTCAAAACTAATTAAGCATCCGCGATTACAAAAACCGCATTCCTTATTAACTTTGGAGGAATCTGATGCTTTATTTTTGTATGCAGCTCTGGAAGTTTTGACCAGTGTAGGCCTTGATTAAAATGATGGGCAGTATGGTAACCAAGATTACCAGTCAAAATATTGAAGAGTCGGTTAACATTATTATATGACGCCAAGAACTGATTATCAGTATCCAATCCAGAGTGATGATCGTAGGTTACCCAAGCAGTAAACAAGAGACTAATAATCATAGGTAGTATAAATAAAAGCATGGCTGGGACAAATTTAAACCAGCACAAGAGAATAAGGCCTGATAGGGTAATTAGAGAATAAAGTACAAAAACAAACTGAACCCGAATAAATTTTTTGCCCACCCTAAAAGCTCTGAAATAAGCGGTGAGTGCAATCGACAAGATGTATTCAAATTCATTCATTGCTTTGCCATCGTCACGCTTCCAGGCACTTTCATCACGCTGCTGATCCAGAAAATTTCTGTGGTGCCCTAGCACGTGATGCAACACCCATAAGTTAGTGGTGGCACCAGTATGCAAGGCATAAAAAAACTCAAGCAAACGATTAAGAGGTTTCCAAAAAAATGTTGGCGTATGCTGATGATGATGGTTCCATGCACAAATAAGGCCCTTCGGAATAATCATCACTAACAAATAGCTTAGTAGCAGCCAAATATTATCGACCATTAAATACATGGCGAAGTCGAGCATACTTAATAGAAGGACAAGAAATACCGGCAAGCGATCAGCAGAAAATCTAAACATAAAATATTAGCTTAAAAAGCCTCTGTTTTTGGAAAGATTGTTATTGTGTGGCTCATGGAATACATCAAGATGATTGGGATTATAGTAGAAAGATTAATATTCTCAAGTAACCAGTACAATCAAATGACGTTCCCCTGAAATCCCCTTCCACCGGTCAACCCAAAAAGAGTATTTAGACCTTAGTTAGAACAATTAATGTTGAATTGAAACCAGAAATAAAAAAGGCTTAGAGTTTATAAAGTGATCTAAGCCTTAGGTTTTATTGGTCGGAGTGGCCTAGCCTGAATAGTTAATATATCTTATTGTTTTTAATGTGGTATATATTATTCAATAATAATATATACCATCATTTATACCGTCATAAATTTCTGGCTAAACCTATGGTGTTTGGTTGTGATAGCGATCGTGTCATCATCTTACACACTTAATTTCACTGCAGTAAAATTCAAAACCCCTATAGCCAGACCCACCCCCGGGGCACCCCCCGTTTTTTCAACTTGGTACCATCGCGCCCGTATACATACTATTTTGGACGAACGAAGGGTATTTTTTTTAAATCAGAAAGCTGGTAGAGAACTGGTATCAATAAAAAGCTAATGTCTGCTTTCGACCAGAAACAGACATAAATAAAACCTGAAATATTAAAGTGGCAATGGCAAAGCTGTAGTGTGCTTGGTACTACGAAGCACAATACTGGAATTGACCTGATGCACTGCCTGGCATTGCATAATATGTTCGTTAAGCAGGTCGTCATAGCTTGCTATACTTTCACAAACAATCTTCAAGATGAAATCATGTTCGCCACTAGTTACCCAACACTCTAGGATTTCTGGTCGCGACTGTACCACTCTGTCAAAATCAGCTACAGAATCCGGCTGGTGATTTTCCAAATTAACATTGGCCAGCGCAGTAACCTGCAATCCAATAACCGAAGGATTGAGAATGGCGACATTAGCCTGAATGGCACCCATTTTTTCCAAATTTTTCACTCTGCGCCAACATGGCGATGCGGACAGCCCCACTTTTTCAGCTAGTGCTTGACTAGACTGACGGCATTCACGCTGTAATTCATCAAGTATTCTATAATCTAACTTATCCATAAATATATTCCGTTAATTAAACAATATTGAAACATATATTTCGTATTACTGGTAAATATTCGAATATTAGCAAAATAATTTCTTATTTTACACGATAGAATAACCAAAAGATGTCGATAAGGAAAGGAAGATGGCTAAAACCAGTACATATAAATCTAAAGTCCCAGATTCCAAGGGCTTTATCCACTATTCTGATGAAGAAGATCAAATGTGGAGTGAGTTAATATCGCGCCAAATTAGTATGCTTAAGGGAAAAGTCTGCAATCAATTCATCCAGGCTCTCGATCTCATGAATTTTCCCTTGGACCGAAATCCACAGTTACACGAAGTATCCCAGGTTCTTCAGAAAACCACGGGATGGTCAGTTGAGCCGGTACCAGCCCTAATTGATTTCACAAGCTTTTATACTCTTTTAGCCAACCGAAAATTTCCGGCAGCGACTTTTATCCGCAGACGTGATGACATAGATTACCTGCAGGAACCAGATATTTTCCACGAGATTTTTGGACATACACCTCTTTTGACTGATTCTCGTTTCGCAAAATTTACCGAAGCATTTGGTAAAGCGGGTCTAGCAGCAGACAAACAGGATCACGCTATGTTGGCAAGGCTGTACTGGTTTACCATTGAATTTGGTTTGATTCAAACCAGTAAAGGTCTACGCTCTTATGGTGCTGGTATAGTTTCCTCTCCCGGTGAGTTAAGCCACGCCATGGAATCGGACATAGCCACACTTAAACCGTTTGATCCTATAGATGTTTTACGCACTCCATATCGAATTGATATATACCAGCCCTTGTATTTCACCATTGAGAGCTTCGATACATTGTTTGAAATGGCCGATAAAGACTTAATATCATTAGTAAAAGAAGCCCGCAGATTGGGAATGTATCAACCTACTTACCCTGTAAAGAACATTGCCTAAACGGCTGGAGAATTTCTTATGACTATATGCAACCTGACAAATCAACACTGCGTTCCTTGTGAAGGAGGTGTAGACCCCATCGATCGAAACGCAGCAAATACTTATCTAGAAGATCTGCCTGGGTGGACTATCAGTGACGAAGGGAAGATGATTTTCCGACGATTTGAGTTTAAAGGTTTTCTGGGCACCATTTCATTTATCAACGCGATGGCATGGCTAGTAAATAAAGAAAACCACCATCCCGATTTCTCAGCAGGTTACAATTTTTGTGAAGTTGGTTTTACCACACACGCGATAGACGGCCTGTCAGAAAATGATTTCATATGTGCAGCAAAAGTCTCAGCTTTAATTGTTTAAATAAAGCTATCTATGACCAATATGCGAATAATCGTTCTGAGCTCTCGCATCAACCAACCAGAGTTAGAGAACGAGGTATGAGGAGGTTTAAATCTATAAATCAAGCTTAGCGATTCTTGAATGCACATGCTGCTGTTTATAATTTATTTAATCTAGGAAGGCATTTAGTGTCAGCAGAAAATTATCGATATTTTAGACAGCGCGCCTTTGCTTCTTGGGAAAACGCAGTGGCTGATTAGGAATGTTTACACTAAGTATTATTTCGATTTAAATAGTTAACTTGTCAGTATCCCCCAACACCTCTGTGTTGATTTTTTCAATTAGTGAAAGACAGTGTTGCGCCAAGTCTTGTTTTATTTTCAGAGAAGTCATCAGAGTTTCACCAACAGACACCTCCAGACCCAATGCCGCAATATCCTCAGACTGTTCGGCGTCCAAGGTGTCAATGATAATACCATCTAAAATATCTTGATAATGACGAGCCACACTCAAGGTAGAACAGCCGCCCTCAAGATCCATTTCGTTCATTATCTTCTCGGTTGGGCCTTTAATCGCCTTGCCCCCTATTATTGGGGATACTGCGATCACTGGCACAGCGATCTCGCTGAGCAAAGATCTAAACCCTGGAATTGATAATATAGGGTCTATGCTCAGGTAAGGATTAGACGGGCAAATAATCACTCCACTCAGTTCCGCACTGGCCAAGGCCTCACTTACCCCAGAGCTCAAACGAGCAAGCTCAGAACCGGAGAATTCAATTGCCTCGACAATGGGTTTGGCTTGATATTTCACAAAGTAATCTTGAAAGGGTAATTTTCCGTCAGCGGTTACGACCACAGTTCGCAATGACTGATCGGTCATTGGCGTCAAAAAATGCTTGATGCCAAGTTTTTTAGCAATCACATCCGTCACCTCGCTCAGCGTTTTACCCTGAGTTAATAACAAGGTTCGATAAACATGGATTGCCAGGTCGCGGTCTCCCAGCTGAAACCATGTTTCTTCATCCAATGTTCGCAAAGTGCTTAAAAAATTCCAGCTTTCATCTCGTCGACCCCAACCTCTGTCGGTGTCATTTAAGCCCGCTAAGGTATAGGTTAAGGTGTCAATATCTGGTGATATATGAAATCCTAAATGATCAAAATCATCACCTGTATTGACGGCGAAAGTGACATCAGATGCAGGTAAAATTGTACTCAAGCCGATGGCGAGTTTTGCACCACCAACACCGCCAGTAATCACTAAATAATGCGACATAATATTATCTAAACATCCAGCTAGTAAAAAAGAACACTACCAGTCTTTAAAAAGGTCAGTGCTATCTTCTCGCAACAAAGCCTTAAAACCATCAGAGCCACCAACCATATGACCAGCACCACGCACTAAGGTTACGGGTCGTCCCTCGTCGGCTTGACCCATAACGAACGAAGCCGCAGCTGCTATCTCATCGGCCAATGCCACTTCGGTGCCTTGCAACACCCTGCCATTTAAATCTAAATCGCCAATCTGATTAGATACCGCAACAACCCCAGAACAGCCGATGGTATGACCAACCGTGCCACGGCGCCATGCTCTTCCCATGCTGTCATTAATAATGACGCCAACTTCAATCTGAATGCGTTTTTTGATTTCTAATCGTATCGCTTCGGCACTGCGATCTGCATCAACCGGTAACAGCAGAGCTCGAGGCGCAGTGTCACTCTGCTCTATATTAGACTGATCAATTCCGGCATTGGCATGCACGAGTCCGGTTTTACTTTCCACGATAATCAAGCCGGGGCGCTTTCGCGCAATGGACCGAGTTTCAGAAAGAATCAACTCGACTAGGCGAGGATCCTTATCCACCTCTTCAGCGAGTTCGATCGCTTCCGGACTGGGCACTACGTCATTGAGGCTGAAGCAACGGCCTTCTGCTTTAGAAATTATTTTTTGTGCAATAACGACTATGTCGCCGTTAACCAACTCAAGATTATTGAGTTTAAGCGCATCAAGAATAATGCCGGTTACGTCGTCGCCTGGATTGACCAAGGGCACGTCAGACAAACCAATAATTTCCAAACGACTGGGTTTGGACGCGGGAATTTGATCTGTACTCACAACTGTATATCTCTTAACTCGTCTGATAAATAAACAACATGCGGCCGCGCATCAGCATAATTTGTTCTGCGCACACGGGGTTGACGATCACAGCCTACAATCACAGCCTCTAAAGCCTGAGGTGTCATTTCTTGACCATGAGCAGCCCCAGCCGCTCGCGTGATACTTTCATTCATTAGGGTACCACCCACATCATTGGCCCCCGCATGCAAGCAAAGGTTCACGCCAGCAAGACCCATTTTAACCCAAGAGGCTTGAATGTTTTTAACATGAGGATGCAACACCAATCTCGAAACAGCATGCATTAAAATCGACTCTCGCAACGTTGGCCCCGAGCGAGATAATCCTCGCTTATAAATAGGCGCTTCTTCGGCCACAAACGACAGGGGTACAAACTCGGTTAAGCCACCAGTTTTAAGTTGTAGCTTCAAGAGTTTTTGCAGGTGAATAGCCCAGTCATGATAGGTATCTACATGTCCAAACATAATTGTCGCCGTCGTGGGTAAATCCAGTTTATGCGCTTCTTCAATGCCCGAGAGCCACTGCTCTGAATTTAATTTGTCGGGGCAAATGAGCGCTCTAACTTCATCCGTAAGAATTTCAGCGGCAGTACCCGGCAAGGTACTCAAACCCGCATCCTTCAATTGCCCCAGAAAATTCGAGACAGACACCCCTAAAGTTTCAGCCCCGTGTGACACTTCCAACGGCGAAAACCCATGTATATGCATCTCGGGGACTAGGTTTTTGACCGCCCTGCAGATATCAAGATAGGTTTGGCCCGTAAAGTCAGGGTGTATGCCACCCTGGAGGCACACTTCTGTTGCCCCCCTATCCCAAGCTTCTTTAGCTAACACCGCGACTTGATCTGCAGATTTTAAATACGGGGCCTCCGCGAAATCTGTGCCTTTCTTTCCCTTGGAGAACGCGCAAAAACTGCATGAGTAGGTGCAAATATTTGTGTAGTTAATATTACGATTAACCACATAGCTGACTTCATCACCACAAACCTGATGTCGCACCCTGTCCGCGGTTTTACACACCGCCACAAAGTCATCTCCACGTGCGTTAAACAGTACCGCAATTTCGTCAAGGCTCAAAGTGCTCTGGTTGTTGCTCGCTCTTGCTAAAATATCTGCAATTAGCGGTGTTAAATTTAGATCGTTTATTGATTTATCTGAACACAGATTATCGACAAAAGACTGGGGAACTGTCACCGACTTTCCGCTGAGCCAGTCATCTTCACGACCTAAGCCGTATCCGTCGACCAACTTTAAAACATGGCTTCTCACCACTGGGTCTAGCCAGTCCCCTTTTTTATTTATATAGCTAGGATAAACAGTAGTTCTCTCCTGTAACAACTTACCTGCTTTTTGTGTCACATTAGCTAAGCTGTCTAGCTCAGGCCAGGGCGATTCTGGGTTGACATGGTCGGGAGTCAATGGCGAGACACCGCCCCAGTCATTAATGCCAGCACCTATCAACGAAACCAACTTGCCAGAATTTAGATTTGGCGGCGCCTGAATACTCATTGATGGACCAAATATAATCCGTGCCATCGCTATCGTCCACAACAGCTCGCTCTGCTCGGGCGGACTAACCTTCGCCATTTTAGTATTGTCTTTAGGGACAAAATTCTGAACTATAATCTCTTGGATATGACCATGTTCTTGATGCACTCGCCTAAGATTGAGCAGTGAATCTAAACGCTCAACACGCGTCTCACCAATACCAATTAAAATACCCGTTGTGAAAGGAACCATCGCCCTTCCCGCATTCTCAATCGACCGCAATCGCAACACCGGGTCTTTGTCCGGCGACCCGTAATGCACCAAACCTTTCTGACCCAGCCGATCTGACGAACTTTCAAGCATCATTCCCATCGATGCTGACACCTTTTTCAGCATAGGAAGTTCATCGGGGGTCATAATGCCAGCATTAATATGCGGCAATAAGCC
>Ga0055584_100000779_pt1 | contig 30516 bp, 22 predicted proteins | sample OSDHelmetaG_FD_58716 | JGI IMG/M metagenome (GOLD analysis project Ga0055584, IMG submission 58716) | Pelagic marine sediment microbial communities from the LTER site Helgoland, North Sea, for post-phytoplankton bloom and carbon turnover... | ecosystem: Environmental > Aquatic > Marine >... | reverse complement strand
TCAGTATTACTATGCGTAATAACTGCTAAATTACAATACATTCCGTCTGCTATATCTTCTGGCAATTCAATCTCCATTTGATTTCCTTGCTCTGGATTATTATTTTCTGCCATAATTTCTAGATTAAAGTGCGAAGATAATACTACCTCAGATTTATATAAGAGCATTGTCTAAATATTTCAAAAAACACAATAAGTTTACCCTTTTGCTAATTTTTAAGTTTCATATAAACAAGAAAGGCACTCAATGAGCGCCTTTCTATTAAAAAATATTGCCATATCCGCTCCATTATCATTATTAGTAGCATCACAATCTACGTCTAAATGTATAGCAAAAGAAGCATTTCCTCCCGCCTCTCGCTCCATGGCTAAAACATAATTGGGCCCGTCGACTCCGGCCCAAAATTTCTCCAAATTAGAAGATCCGTTAACATGTTTTATATCTGTATCAAGAGTAGCAGCTGCCAATGCCCATTCAACACCATTTGTAGCATTGTAATTGTTACCGTCTGTTGCATAATATTGTGAAGATCCAAAAATTGGATTGAGAAATAACAAAGATAGCATTGCTATAAAAGCCAAAGTTCCCTTTTTTACGTTTTTGTAGTTTAAGTTCATTGTAGTAATCATTTAATACTGCTAACATAATGCATTTTGTTTAAATATATATACCTAATATTCGCTATATTGTTGGCATTATTTAAACAATATTTAATCAAATAAATGCTTTGTGGATTTTTATATAAATTTATTAACACGCTGCATTTTATTTGTTAACCTTTATTAGACATATGTCATAAAAAACAAACACATCTGTTCCCAAAATGACCTTCTACTTACAATTAGTACGTTAAACACAGTAGCACTAATACTTTTTAAAACCTTTTATTAAAAATTAGTAAGTTTGCTGACCTTATTAACTAGTTAACATGAAAAAAATATTCAAATACGCATTAATCGCATTAGTATTAACCTCCACTGCATACGCTTGCAAGACAAGCAAAGATTCTAAAACCAATGGAAAATCATTCAATGTAATGGTTGATCGCTTCGCAGATTTGCAGGTATTACGTTATAATGTACCTGGTTTTGAAGAACTTCCATTGAAACAGAAATTATTCATTTATCATTTGAGTGAAGCAGCTTTGGCAGGTAGAGACATAACTTACGATCAAAATTACAAGCACAACTTGCGTATCCGGAAAACACTCGAAGAAATTTATACGCACTATAAAGGCAATCGTAAATCATCTGCCTTCTTATTATTTGGCGTGTATGCTAAGCGTGTTTGGTTTAGTAATGGTATTCATCACCACTATGCTGAGACTAAATTAGTGCCTGATTTTACTGCAGAAAATCTGACTAGTTTTATGCGTAATAGTCCAGATGCTCAATGGCCTTTGATGGAAGGGCAAGACTTAGACGCATTCATTGCATGGCTTAAACCCATTCTGTTTGATCCTAAGGTAGATGCCAAAAGAGTGAACAAAAGCAGTGGAATCGATAAAATCACGAATTCAGCGGGCAACTTCTACGAAGGCGTAACGGAAAAAGAAGTCACTGATTTCTATAATCGCATACCGAATAGCAATGCAGAACCCATAAGCCTTGGGTTGAATTCTAAATTGGTTAAAGAAAATGGCAAGCTCGTTGAGAAAATTTGGAAAGTGGGTGGAATGTATTCTGCCAGTATTTCTAAAATTGTATCGCATTTACAAGCTGCTCTGCCTTATGCAGAGAATGACCCACAACGCTACTCCTTGATTAAACTGATTGCCTACTATAAAGACGGCAGTTTAAAAACCTGGGATGATTATAATGTGGCATGGGTAAAAGACACCAAAGCTAAAGTGGATTTGATTAATGGGTTTATTGAAGTATACCACGATCCGATTGGAATGCGAGCAACCTATGAAAGCTGTGTTCAAGTGGATGATAAAGAAGCAAGTGAGCGCATGAGTACCGTAAGTGAAAACGCACAATGGTTTGAAGACAACTCTCCTATTGCAGCAAACTTTAAAAAGAAAGAAGTAAAAGGCATTACTTATAAGGTGGTAAATGTTGCCATGGAAGCAGGAGCCTTAGCCCCTTCTACGGCTATTGGGATCAACTTGCCCAACGCCAACTGGATTCGCACCAATCACGGTTCTAAATCAGTGAGCTTAGGGAATATTCTTGCTGCATATGATGCATCCAGCGCAGGTGGGCTTACAGGCGAGTTTGCATATACGGCAACAGAAGCAGAAAGAGCGAAGCAATATGGTTCCATTGCAGGGAAAATGCATACTGCCCTTCATGAGGTGATTGGCCATGCGAGTGGTAAGATGAACCCAGGTATTACGAAAAAGAATATGGGCGAATACGGTTCTACGTTGGAAGAAGCCAGAGCTGATTTAGTTGCCTTATATTATATCTACGACCAGAAAATGGTTGATTTGGGACTTATGCCAAGCTTAGACGTGGGTAAAACAGAATATGACGGTTATATCCGCAATGGTTTAATGACGCAAATGCGCAGGCTTACTGCAGGTGCAGACATTGAAGAAGATCACATGCGAAACCGTCAAATGGTGGCGAAATGGGTGTATGAAAAAGGCCAAGCTGAGAAAGTTATTGAGAAAAAGATCAAAGATGGCAAAACATTCTTTGTGGTAAATGACTACAGCAAATTGCGTGTATTGTTCGGTCAATTATTGGCAGAAATACAGCGGATTAAATCTGAAGGCGACTTTGAAGCAGGAAAAGCAATGGTAGAAAACTATGGCGTAAAAGTTGACCCTGAGTTGCACAAAGAAGTGTTAGAACGCGTAGGAAAGCTAAAACTAGCCGCTTACAGTGGATTTGTGCAACCTAAATTAGAATTGGTTAAGGATGCAAACGGAAAAGCAAGGGATGTGAAGATTACGTATAAAGAAGGCTTTGCAGAACAAATGTTGCGTTACGGAAAAGACTACGCCACTTTGCCTTATACGAATTAAGAATTACGGATACTGATATAAAAAGGTTCTAGAGCAATGGCTTTAGGACCTTTTTTCTTGATATACCAATTAAGAAATACGCATTCAAAAGGTTTGTTCCCATTTTATACTCAACGATTTTGCCTTTTGTAGTAGATGTGTTGAACGAATATTCCACTCTTGGAAGAATCCAAGGATAAGTTGATTCATTTAAAAAAACTAACTTGTCAGTATACAACTCATTCGCTTTGGTTGTAGGATAATTAAAGTTATTATAGACAACACTTCCATTTAACAGAGCCAATCCATATTTCTGAATACTAATTCCCACATTTAATGACCTTTTATGGTTGCCAATTTTAAAGCCTGCACTAAAATCTGTTTTCAGATGTACTCTAGAATAGTTTGATAATTGCCTTGCACTAAAGTGTTCGCAACATTGATAATCTCTGTAACCCAAGAGATCCAAGCTCACATATGGTTTTACTTTTTTATGTCCAAAATCTTTCTGTAAACTAAATCTGGGACCAAGTCCTGTATACTTGGTATTGGAAGTCATGCCTAAAACATTCCAATTTAGACCATAATTCAACTTAAGTGCATTTTGTGCATGGGTTGAATTACAGAATATGAAAAGTAAAAAAATGAAAATGACATTAAAACGGGCCATATATTAATAAACAACGAATTGATTTACATAGTTGCTTTCATTCTCCTATTTCTTCCATATTCATTTACCTTTTACCCAATAGCGGTATTAAAGACCATGAAATATGCTTTTACTACTACGTTTTTCGCTCTGATATCAACTATTCTATTTGGGCAAAGCAGCACGCTCATCATAAAAGACCAAACCAACCAACCCATTCCCTTTGCCAGTATTACCGTTTATAAAAGCGATAGTATGGTTGCTGACCTATTGACCGATAACCAAGGTAAAACAATCGTGAACCTTAAGCCGAGCATGTACACCTTTCAGGTGAAAAGCTATGGATATTCGGATACTTCATTTAAGCTGCTAATTGATGCAAATGGCGCCTATCCATTCAGCTTAGCAAACCAAACCAAAATAACCCATACCACAGTAGTAAGCGGCAGTGTTAAAAGCCTTGAATCATTAGGCCACTCCAGTGACAGTGAATCAACTACAATTCCGTTGGTCGGAATTTCTGATAAACGAGCCAAAACGAAACGGACTTACATTAAGAAAGCATACCGATTTGATTCTGAATCAGCACCCGCTCCCACTGAATCCATTGCCTATGAAAGCAGAGAATCGGATGAATCTTCGATGGATGTATCCGAAGACTATGAATTTAAACATGACCTCTCATCGGATGATGTTGATGTAGTAGGAAATTCTGTTCGCTCAGGAATTCTGACTGGTGGCGAGATCAATGATTTTAGTAAATGGACATTATGGCATGATGAAAGTGCGAAACAACTAGCACAGCAGCAACATTTCTGGGATTTTGCACCACAAGGTAGATATACCATTCAACTCAAAAATAAAGACGGCTATCCAATGGTTGATCGGACAGTTAAATTAGTCAACAACAAGGGACTCACCGTATGGAGAGCCAAAACGGATAACACCGGTAAAGCTGAACTCTGGGCCGAAATTGATAGTGTACAAGTTAAGGATTTAAAAGGACTTCAAATTATAGTCATCAATGGGGAGCGGTCTCAATTAATCGATATTGAATATCAACAGCGATTTGCATTTAAAGCGGTTGAAATTAGTGCAGCATGCCACACGAGTAAAAATGTGGATATTGCCTTTGTGGTAGATGCCACCGGCAGTATGGGCGATGAAATCAGTTATTTAAAACAAGAAATGAATGATGTGATGTATAAATCTAAAATGGCATTTCCGGGATTATCATTTAGATATGCCAACGTGTATTATCGCGATACGCGAGATGCATACCTATATAAAAAGCAAGATTTCACTCGCACCCTATCCGAATCCAGCGCATTTATCAATCAACAAGGCGCTGGCGGAGGCGGTGATTATGAAGAGGCGGTTGAAGTAGGTTTGGAACAAGCCATTGACTCCTTGAAATGGTCGATCGATGCAAGAGCCCGTATTCTCTTTGTAATCTTGGATGCCCCACCCCACAACACCTATGACACCCGTAAAAAGATGAAATCCTTGGCTAAAAAAGCTGCCGCCAAAGGCATTCGCATCATTCCCATTGCTGCTAGCGGAATTAATAAGAACACCGAACTGCTCATGCGCGCTATGGCACTATGCACCAATGGTACCTATTTGTTCATCACAGATCACAGTGGTGCTGGCAACAGCCATATCCGACCAACGACAGATACATTTAAAGTAAAAAGTTTAAATACCCTCATGGTGGTAACCATAACGAATCAAATTGAAGTGATGGATTGTTCTAAAGCACAACAGCTGATGCAAGACAGTACCTTTATACTAAAAGACACTTTGATAACTATTGATACGCTAAATGTGCAATATCACGACAGCATTATCCAAAGAGACACCTTTAAGCAATTGGCTTTTGATTGGTCGTACTACCCTAACCCTACCAATGCGTATGTTTACTTTAATAGCAGTGTCCTTATTCCAAAGGTATTTATTTATGATTTGCGCGGCACGTTGGTTCAAGTAATGGAAAACACGGATCCTGAAACCAAACAAAAAATTGATCTAAGGCAATATGCCAATGGCACCTACCTCATTCACTTTGTATATGAGGGCAAGAAATACAGTGGTAAGGTGATATTAATCAAGGAGTTGAATTAACTCCATCTTGTTTTTGAATTGCCCTAATAGGAATAAACCGTTTGTACAATAGATAAACAATGATTGCTATGAGACCCCCCAAGCCAAAACCAATGAATATATCACTTGGAAAATGAACACCATTGTAAATTCTCGAAAAACCAATTAAAATGGCCCATGCGTAAAGTACTAATTTCCAGCCCCATTTAAGGCTTAGCAACAAACCGACTACCACTGCAATTGCCATGTGGTTTGCCGCATGTGACGAAGGGGTGCTATACCCAGATCCGCCTTCTACCCTTTTGATTGCAAAAATCTCCTCAACCTGATTGGGTCGCTTATTCTTTAGCGAATGCTTGATTGCATTGCTTGTTAAATCAGTTATTGCAAATGTGATGATCATCGCGAGGATTACTTTCCAAGATTGCCTTTTGAACTTTACGACAGCAACAATAATAAATAGTGCATACAAAGGAATCCATGTCAGTTTATTCGAAATGATGGGCATTACTTGATCCAGAAAAGCATTGCTAATCGTATCATTAATAAAATGAAAAAGAGCTACGTCCATTTAATTTCTTCTTTTGCTCACTAGAATTAACCTAGGTGATTCATCTGGCACAAAACTATTAAATTTATAATCCCCATACACGTTTAATATCTCAAACTGACTGGTCTTGTACATTTGATCAAATTCACGCAAACGAAACAAAGCGACTTGTTCTTGAAATTCGTGTTTTTCTCCTTGATCCACTACTTCAATCTTCTTAATCACCTTATTATCTTCAATGATTTTTTTGGTGCGAAAGGTATAGCCATCTATTTTCTTCACTTGCCATTTATCATCTGGCTGCACCAGATTTGCATTGAGATAATCTTGCACAAAAAACCCTTCATGTTTAAGTGCATCGTGAATAGACGATAATGATTTCAGGTCAAGAATGCCTAAATCAAAATATCCAAAACTGGTAAACAAATTCGTAATGATATCGTATTTCTCAAACCCAAAATCCTGTGTAATATCATGTTCAAAGAAATGCAGATTGGGTGCTTCAAACTTTTTTGCTTCAGCAATGCTATTCGCCGACAAATCAAATGCATCAACTTTAAAACCCTTATCCGCAAAACTCTTGGCATGCCTTCCTTTTCCACAAGCAGCATCGCACAGGAAAGGATATTTTGCAGCCGGAAATGAGTCTGAAATTTTCTGCACTAATTGCTCTGCCTCAGACTCATCCCTATGTTGATAAAGGGAATGATAGTAATCTGTGTCAAACCAATTTTGATACCAAGCCATTGCTTAGGCTTTATATCTAAACTGCCGCCCAGGATAGATGGCATTTCCACCTAAATCCTCTTCTATTCTCAAGAGTTGGTTATACTTAGCCATCCGATCGCTTCGGCTTGCACTTCCCGTTTTAATCTGGCCACTATTTAATGCCACTGCAAGGTCTGCAATGAAACTGTCTTCTGTTTCACCACTGCGATGACTAATTACATGGGTATAATCCGCTTGGGTTGCCATGCGAATGGCTTCCATGGTTTCAGTCAAGGTACCAATTTGATTCACTTTCACTAGAATACTATTGGCTACACCCATGTCGATACCTCGTTTTAAGCGTTTTGAGTTGGTAACAAATAAGTCATCTCCCACCAATTGCACACGGTCTCCGATGGCTTCGGTTAATGCTTTCCAGCCATCCCAATCATCCTCGGCTAAACCATCTTCTATACTGATGATCGGATACTTGCTGGTCCAATCACTCCAATAATCGGCCATTTCTGCTCCGCTTAATTGTTTGCCATCGCTTTTATGAAAGGTATACAAGCCTGTTTTTTCGTCATAGAACTCAGAACTCGCTGCATCCATGGCAATGCTAATTTCGTCACCTGCCTTGTATCCTGCTTTATCAATAGCCGTTAACACGGTTTCAATGGCCTCTTCATTGGAACGAATATTCGGAGCAAACCCCCCTTCGTCACCTACATTGGTTGCATAGCCTTTATCTTTCAATACCTTTTTCAGGTGATGAAAGACCTCAACACCCATTTGCAATGCTTCAGAAAAACTATCTGCTCCGGTTGGCATCACCATGAATTCTTGAAAATCTATGGCATTGTCTGCATGTGAACCTCCATTCAGAATATTCATCATTGGAATCGGCAATGTACTGGCATTGGCACCTCCTAAATATCGATATAAAGGTTCTTTTGCTACTATTGCCGCAGCCTTTGCACAAGCCAAAGAAACTGCAAGAATAGCATTCGCACCAAGATTACTTTTGTTTTCTGTTCCATCCAAACTGATCATCACATTGTCAATTATGGATTGCTCATTAATGTTTACCCCATTAAGGCTATGGGCAATTTTAGTATTTACATTTTTAACGGCATTTAGAACTCCTTTTCCCAAGTAGGCCGCTCCCCCATCTCTCAATTCTGCAGCCTCATGAATACCAGTACTTGCGCCACTGGGCACCGCAGCACGTCCCATCACACCATCCGCTGTAAAAACATCAGCTTCCACTGTTGGATTTCCTCTGGAATCCAAAATCATTCGAGCGTTGATATTTGTAATTTGACTCATTATTTATGCTTCTTTATTAGTTCTATAAAATCATCAAATAAATATCTGGAATCATGTGGACCCGGTGCAGCCTCTGGATGATACTGTACTGAAAATGCGGGTTTATCTTTTACTTTAATGCCTTCTACCGTATCGTCATTCAGGTTGATATGGGTCACTTCAATGTTTTCTGGAACCCCTACAGGACTCACCGCAAAACCATGATTCTGTGAAGTCACCTCGCTCAATCCAGTCACTTTATTCAATACAGGATGATTTAATCCACGATGTCCATGGTGCATTTTATAGGTTTTAAGACCTGAGGCTAATGAAAGCACCTGATGCCCTAAACAAATACCGAAAATCGGTATGTTTTTATCCAATAATTGTTTAACCGTATCCACTGCATAATCCATGGCCGCAGGATCCCCAGGGCCATTGGATAGCATGATTCCATCTGGTTTGAAGTCTAGGATTTCTTGTACTCTAACCTTGGCTGGAAATACTCCTGTAAAAGCTCCACGCTCATTCAAGCATCGCGCGATGTTCCGTTTCATGCCCAAATCAATCACAGCAACCCGAATATCCGCATCTTTGGGTCCTTGTTCATACATGGATTCAGTAGTCACTCGACTACTCAACTCCAAGCCTTCCATACTTGGGGCTTCCTTGAGTTTTGCTTTTAACTCATCCACATCCGTTATTTCTGATGAAATGATTGCATTCATTGCACCTTTGCTTCGCACAATTCGGGTTAATTCACGTGTATCCACATTGGCTATACCTACTAAATGACTTTTCATTAAATAGTCATCCAAAGAGCTATCGGCCATGGGTCTCGAATAATGTTCAGAGAATCGCTTAACCACTAAACCGGCAATTTTAATTCCATCCGATTCGGTTTCAGATTCGAGGGAACCGTAATTACCAATGTGATTATTGGTTGCAATTAAAATTTGGCCAAAATAGCTGGGGTCTGTAAAAACCTCCTGATATCCGGTCATTCCTGTATTGAAACAGATTTCACCTGTGGTTGTGCCAATTTTTCCAATGGCATTTCCCTTAAAAACTGAACCGTCATCTAAGACGAGTAAGGCTGGAGTAAGATTAGTTGAATTCAAAGCGTTTATTTGATGAACAAAAGTATGCTTTTTGCAAATAAGGGTTTGCACAGTTTTTCCATAGTTTGTAGATTAAGAAAAAGTGACCCACGAAAAGTGAAAAGTAAATTATATTTGTGGCTATATTATATAATCGATTTATGAATAAACTCATTCTACTCATTTTATGTTGTTTCACATTTTCATATGGATACGCGCAACGCAGCTACAAAGAATTGATGCTCGATAATTCGGTGAATTTTTACGATGTATGCATTGCTGCAGATGCATATTTCAAAACACATGATAAGGATGCTAAAGGTTCTGGATGGAAAGGGTATCAACGGTGGAAGTATGAAAATGAAAGTAAATACGCCCCTTCAGGCAGACGAGACAATATAGATCCGTTTTTGGTTTCTAAAGCTTTTGACAATTTACAAGGTACAGGCCGGCAAGGCATAAGGCGACTGAATGCTGCAGCATGGTGTGATCTTGGACCATATCGAATTGATAGTGTATCTGGCGCTTACAGCACAGGCCTCGGAAGAGTAATTACATCCTACGTGCATCGCGCAGACACCAATATTATGTATATCGGTTCCAATAGTGGAGGTTTCTGGAAAACCACCGATGGCGGCACAACTTGGAAGAATACTACCGACCAATTGCCTGCAAGTGGCGTTGGGTCTATTACTGCGTCCCCTTCAAACTCTGACTCGGTTCTTATTGATGTACAAAACAGTGGCAACAATGTCACGCATGGTGTTTATGGCTCAACAGATGGCGGTAACACGTGGAAAGTGACTAACTTCAACCCTACGAATCTCAATAAAGGTGGATTGGGCAGTAATTTTAGAATAAACAAAGTGGCCTATCACCCTCGTGTACCTAACCTCGTTTTTGTTACTGCATCAGATGGTCTATACCGTTCTACAGACAACCTCAATACATGGACCAAGGTTACCAACGGCAGTATCTCTCAAATCGACTTTCACCCAACAGATAATAACATCATATACATTCTAGATTACTACTACTGGAATTTCAACAGAGACAAGGTCTTTCGTTCGCTCGATCAAGGCGTGACATTTACGGCTTCTGCTACAATATCGGGCAATGCGGGCAGCGGAGGTTACTTTTCTGTGAGTCCTGAATGCGATGATTGCATGTATTTTGCTTCTACCAATGGAGTTTGGATTTCTAAGGATACCGCTAAGACATTTACTTTTTTAAGTAACCCACCCCAAAGTTGTTTGGGTTTTGCTGTTAATGATCAAGATACTTCTAAAATGGTTTATGGATATGTGGATGTGGAAACCTCTAAAGATGGAGGAAGAAATTTCAAACAAGTCTCTTGGTGGAGTTTAGGAAACGCCAATCATGGAACAGGCAGTTTCCAAGATAAACTCGCAAACAGTGGCAAATACATTCACGCGGATTTGCATCCTGCACTTGCTATCCATGGGACCTTTTACGTGGGTACCGATGGATTCTTTTGCAAAAGTTCAGACAATGGTGAAACATGGAAAATATTGAGTCAAGGGGTTGGTATACGCGATAATTACTGTGTGGGCGCCAGTCAATCGAATTCATTTAGAAGTATTACTGGTTCGCAAGACAATGGCACAAGCATTAAACATAGAAGTACTTGGATTGAGTTTAATGGTGGTGATGGCATGGAAGGGATTATTCATCCCCTGAATGACGATTGGATGATTGGAAGTTACCAATACGGTTCGCGTTTTAGAACAAAAAATGGTGGGTTGTCCAGTTCTGGAGTCACACCTCCAGGCCAAGGCGGTTCTGGAAATGGAGCTTGGGTAGCCCCCTTAGCTTATGACCCCAATAATCACATGCATATCTATAATTTCAGCGCATCAGTATTTAAGAGTACCAATTTTGGATCAAGCTGGGACTCAATTGGCAAGCCCTCATTTGGCGGATTAATCACTGAAGCGGCAATTGCTGAAAACAATTCGAAAATCATCATCGTATCAAGGGGTGGCTTCATAGAAAAATCTACGGATGGAGGCGTTACCTTTTCATCCATTAAAGCAAAGCATGCAACCGATACACTGCCGAGTTACACGATAAAGGATATCGCTTTCGACCCACAGAATGATAAAAATATAGTGGTTACCTATAATCGATATAATAACGATGGTAAAAAGGTTTTTCTAACTACAGATGGAGGCAACAAATGGACCAATATTACCTATAATTTGGGTAATATGCCCATCAATGGTGCGGTAATAGATCACAGTAGCTCACGGAACATTTATGTTGCCGCTGAAATTGGTGTTTATGTGAAGGCTTTCTTTGGAACAACTTGGACATTATATAGTACAGGCCTACCCAACTCCTCAATTAATGAGCTGGAAGTGGTGAATGGCTCTAATACATTAAAGGCAGCCGTTTGGGGCAGAGGACTTTGGGAGTATACGTTAAAAGATCGAGGGAGTTATCCATCTATCATCTCAACCAAGATCAACGATATGCCAACGGATGATTTACCTAAGAAAACGGTAACCCAATTTGTTACATCCGTTGTATCTTATTCAGGGAAATTGTCAAGTGCTTCAGTAAAGTGGTCCATCAACTCATTGAAATTTGATAGCATCATTACCATGACGAACATTTCTGATAGCACCTGGGTAACAGATTCTCCATTACCAGAAGGTAAGGCAGGAGATTTGGTATATTTCAAGGTATATGCGGATGGTGGCAGTGGGAAGATTTCAGAAACATATAAATTCATGTATGAAGTGCTGCCTTTTGAACATTGCGCTGCCTCGGGTGATGGCAACCCCAATCCATATTTAAATAGTATGAGCATTGCCAATATTTCAAACACAAGTACCCAAGACCAATATTCCTATTATCCAGACGATGTAGTATATTTAATGAAAGACTCTACCTATACCATCAACTTGAAGGCAAATACTTCATGGACTTCCAACGATTTTGGCGCTTGGATAGATTATAATCGCAATGCGGTATTTGACGCAAACGATAGTTTGGGTTTTTCATCCAGTGGGAATTCATATTCCAAACAATTTACAGTACCAACTGACGCGGTTACGGATGATACGCTAATGTTAAGAACACGGGTATCCTATTGGGGAAATCAAGCCAAACCATGCGGGACTACTTTGGGTGAAGTGGAAGACTATCCGGTCATTGTTTTTGGTCCACCCGCTTTAAACTATTCCTTTGCTGACTCCAGTTTGTGCAGTGGAGACGTGTTGGATTATTCCTATGTTGGAGATGAGGTTGATTTGGTTCGTTGGACCTTTACCAGCGGATCGAATGAATATATTTCCAATACAAAAAATGGCACCTTAACGAATTTGCCAAATGGATCCTATCATGTTAAATTAGAATGCTATAAGCATGGTTATTATTTCAAACGATCCTTTTTTAATGTGTTTGAAAAGAATGACACCAATGAAGTGCTTATTAATTTAACCAGTTGCAATCCAGCAGATACGGGCTGGGTAGTGCAAAATCTATACAATGTTGCTGGTTGCGATTCTACGGTAAGAACGAATACTACCTTATTAGAATCATTTCAGTTGAGTATAAACCAAACTTCTTGCGACCCACAGGATACAGGCGTAATAGTTGATAAGTACATGGCGGTAAATGGTTGTGATTCTATTGTCACTATCACAACTACTTTATTAAAGACCGCATCTACGGCCATTAAAGTAAATACTTGTAGCCCATTAGATAGTGGTGTATTTATTGATACATACCAATCGGTTAACGGTTGCGATTCTACAGTAACCACAACACGGACTTATGTTGGATTTAAGGCGAGCATTGATGCCCAAACCAATATATTAAAAGCTAACCCAGCCGGAATGAATTATCAATGGCTGGATTGCGGGAATAATCTTTCCGAAATAGCAGGTCAAACGCAACAGGAATTCAATTTCACCAAAGATGGCAATTATGCAGTGAGCGTTACAAGTAATGAATGCATCGATACTTCGGCATGTGAAGCAGTTTTTTATGTAGGCATTGTACGAAATACTTTTTCAGACGAAATAAAACTCTCCCCAAACCCTACAAAGGGTAAAATCAACATTGCTTTTGGCAAGGTTCATAATAAAATTGAGCTAAGAATGAATGATGAGTTAGGCAAAGTAGTTTATGCCGATGTTAGGCTCAACAGTCAGCACATTTTAGTTGATATCAGCACATTTACCAGTGGGATTTATTATCTGACTATCAGTGAGAATGATGAAAAGATTACCTACAAAATCATAAAACAATAAACTGATACTGTGGTCAGGTTTTAACACGCTCGCTGCATTTCGACTCCGCTCAATGTGACGTTCGCTTATGCAAAACGCAAAACACTTTCCCGTCAGTCCGAGTGCTGAACAAATTGAAGCTTATCGAAGTCCGAAGCTTCGGACAGACGTAAATAGCAGTCATATTGAAAAGCATGCCCACAAGTTAAAATACCAAGTCATTACTACATTTCGACTCTGCTCAATGTGACTTTTACGGTTTATTGTTATCATACTTTCCAACCTGTCAAGGCACCATATTTCAAATTTGTCAATGAATCAAGTTTTGCTTGAACTAAATATGATTTAAATTTGTTAGACTTAAATAGATAAATATTCATGAAAAATCTCATTCTCATTGGGCTGTTTTTTACAAGCTATTCTCTATCTGGGCAAAACACCTATACCTTAGATTCTACCGTATTAACTTCTCGAGTTGTTAAGGATTCATTAGATATTCCTTGGGAAATCATTTGGGGACCAGATGATCATATTTGGACGACAGAACGGTATGGTAGAGTTAGTAGAATAAACCCAAAAACAGGAACACAACATGCAGTGCTGGATATTTCTTCAGCGGTTTATGAGCAAGCTGAAGCAGGAATGTTAGGCATGGTATTACATCCTGATTTTTTAAATAAACCTGAGGTATTCATCGCTTATACCTATTTATCCAATAGTAGTATTAAAGAACGATTGGTTCGTTATACGTATAATGGAACTAAATTGTTGCCCATGGATACATTAATTGAGAATATTCAAGGAAACACCACACATATAGGTTGCAGATTGATTTTCTTAAAAGACAATACATTACTAATGACCACGGGTGATGCACAAAATCAATCTTTGCCTCAAAATGCCAGTTCTGTGGTTGGAAAAATATTACGGTTAAATATGGATGGATCCATTCCTGCTAACAATCCAAATCCTTCCAGCTACATTTATTCAATAGGTCATAGAAATGCCCAAGGCCTATGGCTGGCGCCCAACGGAATCGTATATAGTTCTGAGCATGGCCCAACAACGGATGATGAATTGAATATAATTAAGGCAGACAAGAATTACGGTTGGCCCAATGTTGCCGGGTTTTGTAACACTCCACCGGAACAATCATTTTGTCAGAATACCGGGGTAACTGAACCCCTTGCCGCTTGGACTCCCACCATTGCCCCATCTGATATTATTTGGTATAGCCACCCTGCTATACCTGAATTCAACAATACATTACTCATGACCGTATTGAAGGATAAAAGTTTAATCGCATTTGGATTTAATGGTACAGGTGATTCTGTAATTGCACAAAACAAATACTTCAAAAACGATTTTGGGAGGTTACGGGATATTTGTGTATCACCACAGGGAAATATTTATTTGGCAACCAATGGAAGCTCCTGGAGTAACAATAACCCTTTTACCCATTCAATCATTGAATTAAGCAATGCTTCTTTTGTTGGGCTGGACCAGCCAAACAAGATGGATCAAATTAAACTAAATCCTAACCCGATTGCGCAAGGCGAAATGCTTAAACTTCCCCAAGGGGTGAGTGGTAAATTTAGCTTGTATGATCTTTCTGGACGAGAGGTTTACTCGGTAAACTTAAGCACAACATCCTCCTTAAACATAAGTTTAGATCAAGGAGTCTATCTATGGAAGATTACCACTTTAGATGGAGATTTAAGTAACGGGAAGCTTAAGGTTGAATAGTTTTAATAACGATAGATTGTGCGTTTATTAACCCCAGTTCACTTCATTTCGACTCCGCTCAATGTGACTTTCATGGTTTATTGTTGTCAGGTTTTCCAACCTGACTCGAACATTTTACTCTAACTTAGTGGCTTGCTCCCGGGCTTTCTGAACTACTGCATCTGCACGCTTATCTGCTTCAACTAGTATTTGCTGTTCTTTCTTATCCGCCTCTAACCTAAGCTTCTCTGCAGTTTTACGTGTTGCTAATTTCTCCAATGGATTGCTGCCACGTTTTTCAATTGAATCTGCTTGAGCATATAGTTTGGCTTTCTGTGTTGCCGCACTTCTGCGTGCTTCCGCTTTAATAGCCGCTGCCCTTGCTTCTGCTTCTGCAACAATGGCATCTGCCTTAACTTTTGCCTTTGCCTTAACTTCTGCTATGCTATCTAAGGCCCTTTGTTTGGCTCGCTCTTTTTCCGCTTCCACTTTCGCCTTCCCTATTTCTTTACCTTCGTCCACTTTCTTAACCACTTCCTTCTTTGCCTGATCCTTTACATTATCAATTAGACTTTTCTTGGTGCTGCCCAAATCCAGCTTAACCGTAGGATTTGTAAAACTACCACCGATCAGTGCATCAACTGGAACCATTGAACTGACATCAATATTTAATCCTTTTGCTTTGGTTTTATCGAGTAATCCATTCAAAGCGGTATTGGCTTCTCCGAAGAGCGCACGCGGGATATCTATTCTTCCAAAATATTGTATATCTCCAGTAAGTGAACTTCCCCCGGTTAATTTGAGTTCACTTCCTTTCCATAGTGGTAGGGTAATGGAATCTAAAAGGGCAAAATTTCCGTTTATGATTTTAAACCGAATCAAAAGATCTTTAACGTTAAACGATTTGAGTTTCTCAATTTTCAGCATATCGCCTATGGTGTTCAGGGTTTTCAGTCCTTTGATTGTGGCATTGGAGACTTTGATAACCCCTTCCCCATTAAATGTAGGGTACTTCGGGGATAAATCATTTAACAACTCAGTGCCCATTTTAAAATCAATTGAAAAGAGGCCGTTGGTATACTTTGCGATTGGCCCTAATTTCTTAATAAAGTTCAAGTAAGTTGCACTTTTAAGAATATCAACCCGGTCCAATTTAAAATCCAGACCGCTGAAAGGGTTGGAAGGATGAGAAGCATCATAAGTCCCCTCTTTCATCACAAAAGAACCATCCAGTAATTTACCTTTGACATTCTGCATTTGAATCTTCTGATCCGCCATCTTCAAAGAACCAGATACATCTTCAATATTAAGATTATCGTAAATGAGCGATTTTATTTCTGCCGCAAAATCTATATCCAAATTACCAGGAATATCAAGATAAACCATATCAACCGTATCCTGAAGCTGTGGCTCCTCCACTTGTTGAACTGGCATCTCAGTCATGAAAGGATTTGTGTTAAAATATGTTGAGCTTAAATTCAATTTGCCTGTTAAGGTTTCATCCTTAATGATGTAAGGAATCAGATTCTTAACTGTACCAGCAATATCATAATCGCTTTTTCCATAATTCCCTTTAAAAGCATTGATTTCAACTTCACTTGGCGTGAATACCAAGTCCAATTGATTAATATCCAATTGATCCTGCAAGCTGGAGGAATTAATCACCAAGTTTTCTCCTTTGAAAAAGCCCTTCGTTTTAACTTTGTCATATTGCTCAGTTTCAATATAACTCATGTAACTATTCACAAATAAATCTGCGTCAACCACCCCTTGGTACTTCTCAGATTCTTCAAGTGGTACAAACTTCTTTAATTGTCCTAAGTCAATTTTTCCTTTCACTTTTGCATCCACCAGTGGGTCTGATATTGGGGTTTTGATTAAAACGTTGGCCCTTATGTTTTCGTTTAAAGCAGTAGCACTAAACTTTGGCATATGAATAACCGTATGATCAGGTATTCCATCCTTATTGGAAACATCCAGATTAAGAAAAATATTGCTCACGGCTTCAGGCAATTGAGGATACTTGAAATACCCATTGGTTACATTTGTTTTAAAACCAAAAGCAGGATATCGGGTATCAGTCATTTTGCCCTTCATGAAACCTTCAAAAGCCATGCTCCCTTGGGTTTTAACTTTGTTAAAATCTTTAGCAAAAATGGCGGGCACCAAAGATAGTATGTTTTTAAATGCGGTATTGGCTGAAGAGAATTTCAGGTCAAAATCCATGTCATCCTCATTCAATTGCACAAAGCCTTCTGCTTCCAAGTCTAGGTTATTTAATTTGGCTTTACCCTCTTTAAAGGTGAACTTCATGTTTTTCATGTCCATATCCATCTGGACATTCACATCTGTATTTACATTATGAAGCAAGTTCAACCCATTGTATGTCATTTCCAATTCGGGCGTTTCTACTGTTCCCACTAGCATAAAGTTTTCTGCTTCCAAGTCTCCTTTAGCTAAGATATTCAGCTTATCTGCAGCTGTTGAAAATGGAATACTGCGATCATCGTAATTGAATCTTCCATCGATCACCTCGATATCCTCCAATCCTAAACTAAGCTCGAGCGCAGAGTCAGACCGGGTGCTATCTGGCTTAATAATATCCCAATTGGCCTGTCCGTCCTTATTTACCTTGATATTTACATAAGGTTGGTTCAATACAATTCCTTTGATATTGGCACGATCACCATTTATGATGCTTTTGGCATTTAAACTGAATTCTGTTTTTGGAAGGTACATGAAGGTATCTCCAATGAATTCACCTATACCAATTACACTGGTCTCTATTAATGTTACTGTGATTTTTGGAAATTGCTTAAAGAATGTAATACCAATATCTTCACTAAAATCTATCGTTGCATTCAGCTGATTGTTTGCCTCATACTTGAGTGCTTTAATTATTTTTCCTTTTAAGAAAAACGGAGTAACTATCAGCCCAACTATGAGAATGAGTAACAATAAGGTAAAACGTTTGATCCACTTCTTCATCATTGATATAATAGATGCAAATCTAGTACCAATTTGATAGACTTAAGCAATCAAACTTCTTTCCATTTCAGAAAGCAAGCCTAAGGCTTCATAGATATCATCGACACCTAAAGAAGTAATCACCAATTGACTATTGGTTTGCTTAACGCTAAATTTATTGGGATTGACCATTACATAGTTCAATAACTTGCCAAACTCATCACTTTGATAAACAAATGCGTTTGGATCGGAAGGAAAGTATAACTTCATTTTATCACCGCGAATCAAAATTTTCTCTAAGCCCAGTTTCATCGCTTTCCATTTTAACCGAACCGTCTCTAATAAAACCGTAAATACATCCGGTAAAACCCCAAAACGATCCTTTAAATTCTCTTGGAATTCTTTTAAGGCCACCTCGGTCTCCAGTTTGCTAATTGCAGTATACAAGCTCAGACGTTCTGGAACATTTTTAATGTAATAATCTGGGATCACCAAGTTATAGTCGGTATCAATAACGGCATCTCTGCTTTCTATAATTCTATGCTCGTTTAGAACCCCTTTAAACTCTTCATCTTTGAGTTCACGTATGGTTTCATCCAAAATCTTATGATACATCTCAAAACCTATTTCAGAGATAAAACCACTTTGCTCGCCACCTAATAGATTCCCTGCTCCTCGAATATCCAAATCTTTCATAGCAACCTGAAAACCACTGCCCAAATCGGCATACTCCTCTAAGGTTCTCAAACGCATTTTTGCATCATCTGTAAGACTGCTCAAGGCTGGAGACATCAGATAACAATATGCTTTGGCATTGCTTCTTCCTACTCTTCCACGCATTTGATGTAAATCGCTTAAGCCAAACATATGCGCATTGTTAATGATGATCGTATTGGCATTTGGAATATCCAACCCACTCTCAATGATAGAAGTAGCCACCAATACATCAAAATCCCCTTCCATAAATTGCACCATAACCTTCTCCAGATCGGCTCCTTCCATTTGACCATGCGCCACTGCCACACTTACATTAGCTAATTCCTCAATCATACCCGCAAGCTCATAGATATCTCGCACCCGATGATGCACAAAGAAGACTTGACCTCCTCTACCCACTTCATATTGAATGGCATCTTTAATCAAGTCTTTGTCAAAGGTATGCAGACGGGTTTCAACGGGCTGTCGATTGGGTGGTGGAGTATTTATAATACTTAGATCTCTGGCACCCATTAAGGAGAAATGAAGGGTACGTGGTATCGGTGTAGCCGTCAATGTTAGTGTATCGACATTGACACGCAATTGTTTCAATTTATCCTTCACCGCAACGCCAAACTTTTGCTCTTCATCAATGATCAATAAGCCCAAATCTTTAAATTTAACATCTTTACCCACCAAGCGATGGGTTCCGATCAATATATCCACTTTGGCCTCAGCCACCTTGTCAAGGGTTATCTTCTGTTCTTTCTTGCTTTTAAATCGGTTGATATAATCGACATTAACCGGAAAACCTTCCAGTCTTTTTCTAAAAGTACGATAGTGCTGATGTGCCAAAATCGTGGTTGGCACCAACACAGCCACTTGCTTACTATCGCAAACGGCTTTGTGTGCGGCACGAATGGCAATTTCTGTCTTGCCAAATCCAACATCACCACAAACCAATCGATCCATTGGACTGGGGCTTTCCATGTCCTTTTTCACATCTTCAGTAGATTTAGCCTGATCAGGGGTATCCTCATAAACAAAAGATGCTTCCAGTTCTGTTTGTAAATAGGAATCGGGTGTAAAAGCAAAACCCGGTTCAGCTTTGCGTTTGGCATAAAGGGCAATCAATTCACGAGCAATGTCCTTTACCTTCTTTTTGGTAGTTAGTTTTTGCTTTTCCCATCTACCTGATCCCAATTTGTGAAGCTTCGGCTGCGCTCCCTCTTTCCCAGTAAACTTTGAGATTTTATGCAAAGAATTTATCGGGACAATCAATAAATCATTGTTCAAATAAACCAATCGCACGACTTCATGAACTTTACCATTCATTTCCATTTTATGCATCCCGGCAAACTTGCCAATACCATGGTCAATGTGCACCACAAAATCACCTGGGTGCAAACCTTGCAGTTCTTTCAATGTAATAGCTGCGTTTTTGGAAAATCTTCGCTTGTCCTTATATCTAAAATACCTACCAAAAATTTGATGATCGGTGTAAAAGACTTTCTTTAAGCTGTGATCTACAAAACCAGCCGTTAAACCCGAGTAAACCGGTTCAAAGTGGATTTTTGAACCCGTATCTTCAATGATTTGATACAATCGATCAATTTGTTTGGGATTCTCTGCAAAAACAAAAAGGTCATAACCTTTTAAATGCCATTGCTTCAGCTCATCCAAGATCAAGTCGAAATTCTTTTGAAAGGTAGGTTGTGCAGATGTGCTTAAATCCAGCTGCTCCTTTTTATCCGATGAGAACCCCCAAGTGATTCTTCGATAGTTATTGAGCCGAGCGGATAACTGCTGGCTGCTGATAATTAATTCGGTACTGCTATCGGATTCATCACTTTTCCGCACTTCTTTCCAATATTTTGCTATTTGCTGCTTAAATATGTCTTCATCCGAAATCCATAGCAACGTATCCGTATTAAAATATTCGAAAATGGGTTCATAGGTTTTAAAAAGTTCCGTATCCTTAATATTTGGAGTGAGTTTAATTTCATTGCGTTCAGAAACCGATAATTGCGTTTCTGGATTGAAATACCGAATACTTTCAACCGTATCGCCATCCAAAACAATTCGCACTGGATATTCATGTGCATAGGAGAAGATATCTACAATACCTCCACGCACCGCAAAATAACCCGGTTCATACACAAAATCGTCTCGTTCAAACTTACACTCTTCCAATAAATCGGTTATAAATTCAATGTCGACCTGTTCTCCTTTGGTAACCTCAAATACATATTTTTTAACCGTCTTCAGGTCTGCTATTTTCTCATAAACGGCATCGTGATAACTCACCATAATGCCACTTAAGGCACCGTTTTTAAGCTTACTAATGGTCTCTGTTCTTTGCTTTACCTCATTGGCATCCTCTTGTGGGTGATTGATGCCTTTAATATACGAGGAAGGTAGAAAATGCACCTTGTTGGGGCCGAGTATGTTCACTAAATCGGTAAACAGATAAAGCGCCTCATCTTTTGAGTTGGCAATAACGAGATGTGTACCCTTTAGAAAGTTAAAATACCCCGCAATGAGCATGGAGGTGACACTTCCCAGATTATTATTTAATGTGAGATCTTGATCGGTTTGTAAGTTGGTAAGCTTTGGGTGTTGTGCCCAAATGGCCAATAAATCTGCTGTTTTCAAGCGAACGCAAATGTAAAATCACTTATGTGATTTTACAATGAAAAATTTAAAATGTATAATTATTAATTATTTCGCTTTCATTCTTTCACGAAAACTATTGAGCCAAGTAACTTGATTCTTATCAGTAACCGCATAATCTATAAACTGAGTTAGATCGCTTAATACATAGTAGTCCGGTCCACTTCCGAAATGTAATTTCCTAAAAAATACATCATTTTTACGTTTGTATAAAGTAAAAATGTGCTGGACACCAAATTTGGTTTGAAAATGCCTCCTTTTTTTAGAATGATTTAATACATCTTCAATTTGCAATACATCCAACGAGTCCAACCGAATTCTTGCAACACCTAACGAATCCATGTCGCGATAGTGGGTTGATGCACCTGCGGTTGTATATCCACGAGTTGAGGAACCCTGATATACATACATACTATCTATGACTATTTTAGGCGCTTTTGTGTTATTTAGTTTTTTATTCGCTAGTGCTCCGCAATTTGAAAAAAGAATTGTAATTGAAAAAACTAATACGCCTAATGATACTTCTTTTATCACTAATCAAAGATATAATTTTCAATTTTGCATTACTAATTAACCTTTTCAATTATTCATTACTAATTATACATTGTTCATTATTAATTATCAATCTATCTTTGCCCCCAATGCAAATTGAAGTATTAAAATCAAAAATACACTGTGCTCGTTTAACTCAAACTGAATTGAATTACAACGGCAGTATAACAGTTGATGAGGATCTTATTGATGCCGCCAACATGATTGCCAATGAAAAAGTACTCATCGTTAATAACAATAACGGAGCTCGATTTGAAACCTATGTCATTGCTGGTAAACGTGGTACAGGGATCATCGGTTTAAACGGATCAGCAGCAAGGCAAGGTCAGTTGGGAGACATATTAATCATTATGTCATTTGCCCAAATGGATTTTGAAGAAGCAAAAAACTTTAAACCATGGTCCATTTTCCCTAATAGTAAAAATCAAATCTAATCATGGCAGGTTTTCAAAAGAAACATATTAAAACTGTCGTTTTCATTTTGTTGAGTGTAGTTCTGCTCTACTTAGTATTCAGATCTATCAATGATCCCGAAAAAAAGGAACAGATCCTTACCGGGCTGAACAATGCAAATTGGTTCTGGTTATTTGTGAGTATCGGCATTGCCATTTTCAGCCATTTATTTAGGGCACTCAGATGGGATATTGCTGTTGAGCCCATGGGCTACAAAATTAAGAACAGTCGCGCATTTTATAGCGTAATGATTGGTTACTTGGTAAATTTGGCCACCGCCCGTGGGGGAGAAATTGCACGTTGCGCAATCATAAGCCAAACGGATAAAATACCAATCAATGTGCTGATAGGCACTGTACTGACCGAACGTTTGGTAGATCTTATTTGCCTAATCATAGTGATTCTTACTGCTTTTGCATTTCAATCTGAGATTTTAGGAGAATTCTTAATGGACAATTTAATTAATCCATTATTATCTTTGGGTTGGTTGGGGATTTTAGTATTTGTTATAGGGATTGGTGGTTTCTTATTCCTTACTTGGTTAGTGAGCAGCACTAAAGGCCGTGCGCTTTTAATGAAACTTCCTATGGGGAAGAAAATTGTTGATACGCTTAACGGTTTTGTTGAAGGCCTAAGTAGTATTGCCAAATTAAAACGACCCAAACTTTACTTCCTATATACACTAGGAATATGGGTTTGTTATTGGTTAATGACGTATGCTGTATTCTTCTGTTTTGATTTCTCAAGTGACCGCGGCCCAATTGTTGGCCTTACGGCTTTAATATTTGCAAGTATTGGAATGATCATACCTGCGCCAGGTGGCATGGGAGCTTTAGCAGTAGTAATAGCAGGTTTAACCAGTATTTATGGATTTAGTGAAATTGACGCTACATTGATTTCATCCACTTCACTTTCTGCAAATATCATTTTAATAGCAACCATAGGCACATTTTCTTTATTGATGTTGGCCATTGAAAGACGCAAATACGGATTAAACGATAAAACTGATAACAGTGCAGCATAAAATTTTTAACCAGTATTCTGATGCGAAGAATCAAATTGATGCTTGGAAAGAAGATGGAGAAAAAATTGTATTCACCAATGGATGCTTTGATATTCTGCATAAAGGGCATGTCTCCTACTTGTTTGAAGCAAGTAAAAAAGGCAATAAATTAATCGTTGGGTTAAACAGTGATTCATCGGTAAAAATACAAAAAAAATCACCAAACAGACCATTGCAAGATGAGAGCAGTCGATCATTTGTAATGGCATCATTGTATTTTGTCGATGCAGTTATCCTGTTTGAGGAAGAAACCCCTTTTAAACTAATCACCCGTATCAAACCAAACATCTTGATTAAAGGGGCCGATTACAAAATCGAAGACATTGTAGGTGGAAAAGAAACCATTGCATGGGGTGGTGAAGTGATTACTATTCCCCTTATTGAAGGATATTCTACCAGCGCCATTGAGCGCAAAATATTAGAATAAGTTTGGTCTCTTCAAAATACATTAGACGTGCTATACAGATTGGCGCACCCGTTATTGGCGGACAATTGGGCTTCGTACTAATGGGCTCAACGGATACGGTAATGTGTGGTTTAGTAAGCAATGATGCACAAGCCGCGGTAGGTATTGGCAGTGCCATTTACTTTTTGTTTATCGTCTTGGGGCTAGGTGTTTATTTTGGCATCACATCGTTAGTTTCAATTGCAGATGGAGCAGGAAAACGGGATAAAACATGGAAGTACATTCGAACAGGTCTTGTGCTCAGTATTCCGATTAGCATTGCGCTTGGTGTCCTGCTCTTTTTATCAAGCTACTTTTTTGATTATTTAAATCAACCTGAAGCGGTTAGTCAAATGACCAAATCCTATTTGATTGCCTTGATTTGGGGGACCCCTTTTTTCTTAGTTTTCACGTTGTATTCATCCTATTTAAACGGTTTGGGTAAAACATGGCCTCCTATGATTATTACGGCAATTGCGCTTGTGCTTAATTACTTTTTCAATGATTGGCTCATTTTCGGTAAAATGGGAATGCCGGCATATGGCTTTATTGGAAGCGCATTTGCCACTAACCTGTCCAAGGTGGTTTTATGTATGCTGCTGGTTCTTTATGCACATACCAGTAAAGAACTGGAGCTTATCAGAAACAATACCAGTACCTCCAATTGGAGGGTTACCAGTCAGCGTATTCTTACCATCGGATTACCCATTGGATTTCAATTGTTTCTTGAAGTTTTTGCATTTACCGTTTCATTTATAATTGCAGGTTGGCTGGGAAATATGTCCTTAACCGCGCATCAAATTGTCCTGAATATGGCTTCTGTCACCTTTATGTTTATTACTGGAATCTCTACTTCAAGCAATATTATGATTGGCAATGGATATGGAGCTAAGGATAAAAATCATATTTACGAATCTGCTAAAGCCTGTGCATTGTTGATTCTTGGTGTTGAAATCATCTTTGTACTTGCATTTATATTATTTCCAAAAACTTTGATTAGCATATATACCAATGATGCCCAGCTTATCGGATTTGCAGTGCCATTAATGGTGATGGCCGCGGCTTTTCAAGTTTCTGATGGGTTTCAGAACTTAGGTCTCAATATGTTGCGTGGTATAAAAGATGTGCGCATCCCTGCACTCATTGCATTTGTGAGTTATTGGTTGGTAATGATTCCAGCAAGTTATTGGCTTGCTATGCCCAATGGCTTTAACATGGGTGTAATTGGGGTTTGGTGGGGTTTTGTAATTGGATTATCTTTGGCGTCTTTGATATTGATTTATCGATTTAGTCAACAACTTAAAACAATAGAAACACGATGGTAAAAAAGCTGTTCATCCTATTCATAGTATTTGGTTTTAGCCAATTTTCCTTTGGTCAAACCTTTTTTGGAGCGCACTTTAATCCAGGTTTAGCCGGAGCTTTAGTGAAAGCAACCAATGCATATGGCACCAATAATGTAAATGAGCACAACGATTCCATCCAAAACATCCAAGAACACCTATTTGCTCCAGCATTTGGCTTACATGTTTCTCAACGACTAAAACGGTTTGATGAATTATACATCGGTTTGAGATATCAAGTATATGGTTGGCAAAGAAAACGGACGGATCTGCTTTTTCCAGATTCGCTGCATACCGATATAGGAAAGATTCAAGCCATTCAACCTGCTGGTGATATGGAGTACTACTATCGATTCCATAATATCTCCATTCCTATCTACTATTTCAAAACCATAAAATGGGATAAAATGCCAACAGGTATGAATATTGGTTTTTATGGTGGTGGATCACTTAATGTGGTAGTGTCCAAAAAAGCAAAAGCCAAATCAATCGGTTTTACTGCTTACAATAAACGAGAATTTGATTTGCCTTCAGAAAAATTTGAAATGTTGCCTGTAACTATTAGTATTGAGGGAGGTGTGCGTATGAGACAAGCATTAGGCGATGACTATTACTTTAGTTTTACTCCAGGGCTAAGTTTCATCCCGATACCCAGCAGCAATAGCTACGAACGACAATTTCAATATAAAATTCAAGTTGGGTTGGGTGTAAGTAAGGCTTTTTAACCTTTCTTTAGCAAATCCATACTCCCTTTCAACTGATACATCTTTTCGGCAATATCAGCTTGCTCCTCGGCCTTGTCATTATAACCTCTTATGGTTTCAGCAATTTCACTTAAATATCGATTTCGTTTGGGCGGAATGATAAAGATTTTCTCACTCATCTCATTGCCTGCCACAAAATCGATGCTTAAATCCGCACCGGTGCGTTCAACTAATTTTTGCATTAACAATCCATATAAGGTATTCATTCCAGGGTCATTGAACTGACTTGCAATGGTTCCCAATACAGGCATTTGATCGGTATCTACTTCAAACAGCTTTTGATTGCGTTGGTATTGTTTGCGTACATCACGTAATGCATCTTGAGCGCCTCGTTTATCAAACTTATTTAAAGCAATTACATCGGCAAAATCAAGCATATCAATTTTTTCCAATTGACTTGCTGCGCCATATTCTGGGGTCATAACGTATAAACACAAATCAGAATGGTCTGTGATTTCTGTATCTGATTGTCCTATTCCAGATGTTTCCAAAATTATTAAATCGAAACCAGCCGCCTTTAATATTAACAATGCATCATCTACATGTTTGCTTAGTGCTAAATTACTCTGGCGCGTTGCTAAAGAGCGCATATATACATTCCCATGATTAATAGAATTCATTCGAATTCGATCGCCTAAAAGCGCTCCACCGGTCTTACGTTTGGATGGATCTACAGATATAATCCCAATTTTCTTATTGGGTTGGTCTTTTAAGAATCGTCTAACCAATTCATCCACCAAACTGGATTTACCTGCACCTCCTGTGCCGGTTATTCCAAGAATAGGTGCTTGACCCTTCTTGTCTTCTAATGTTGGTTGAATTGCTTCAAAAGCCTCAGGATTGTTTTCCGCAATTGAGATCAATCTCGCAATTCCTGGCGCATTGTCAACAGACAACTGTTCACAATCAAAATTGTCCTCGTGTCCGATCTTGTAATCTGAACGTTGAACCAAATCATTGATCATGCCTTGCAAACCCATTTCTCTCCCATCATCAGGAGTGTAGATCCGTTCGATGCCGTAGGCCTGTAATTCTGCTATTTCAGAGGGTAGTATTACGCCTCCGCCTCCACCAAATATCTTAATATGGGTTGCATTTTGTTCTTTTAGCAAATCATACATATATCTAAAATACTCATTGTGTCCGCCTTGATAACTGGTCATCGCAATCGCATGTGCATCTTCTTGTATCGCAGCATTAACCACTTCCTGCACCGAACGGTCGTGTCCAAGATGGATTACTTCACAGCCGGTGCCTTGAATGATTCTACGCATTACATTAATGGCAGCATCATGTCCATCAAATAGCGAAGCGGCAGTAACGATTCTAACTTTATTCTTAGGGATATACGTTTCTTGATCTTGCATTGGTGCAAATTTAGTTTTTAGTTATTAAATATTGGTTCTTAGTCAATGAAGCATGAAATTGTTCTATTAACTGAAAAATCACTACGAATGAAGACTGTTGAGATAGTCTTCAACTAAAGCAATATCCTCAGGCACATCTACACTTGGGCTTTCAAAATGGGTTTCTGCACAGTACACTGAAAAACCCGACTCCAACCATCTCAATTGTTCTAATCTTTCAGATTTTTCAAGCATTGAAGGTTTTAGAATAGACAATGCCAGCAGGGTTTCTGTTTCAAAGCCATACATGCCAACATGCTTAAAATAGTGTGTTTCATGGGTATGTTCTGACGGAATTTTGGCACGACTGAAATAAAGTGCCTTCCCTTTTACATCACATACTACCTTAACGGTATTGCGGTCTTCAGCCTTTTTTGAATCAATTTTCTTTTTCAAAGTAGCGATTTGCGCTTTCCCTTTAAGCAATGTTAATAAGGCTTGAACCTGCTCTGGCTGGACACAAGGCTCATCTCCTTGCACATTAATAATATAGTCGTACTTATTATGGCTTAATTGCTTAACCACCTCTGCTACCCGATCAGTCCCACTTGGGTGATCTGCTGAAGTCATTACAATATTTTGGGTGAATTCTTTTACGGCAGTTTCAATGCGTTTATCTTCGGTGGCAATCACCACATCAGCATTTTTAACTTGGGTGCATTGCTCATACACTCTTTGAATAAGATATTTATCGTTTATTAACGCTAAAGGTTTACCCTCAAAACGGGTGCTGGCATAACGCGCAGGTATGACAATTAGTGTATTGTCCATTTTACCTATAGCTCTCTATTTACATCCCAAGATTCAAGGTAATCTGCAACTCTTCGCACAAAAGACCCACCAAGCAATCCATCCACCACTCGATGGTCATATGAATGCGATAAATACATCATATGCCGGATACCGATAAAATCGCCTTGATCCGTTTCTATAACCGCTGGTTTTTTGCGAATTGCACCAACAGCAAGGATTGCAACTTGAGGTTGGTTAATAATTGGAGTACCCATTACATTGCCAAATGTCCCGACATTGGTGATTGTGAATGTTCCGCCTGAAATATCATCGGGAGCCAATTTGTTTTCACGAGCTCTAAAGGCTAAATAATTCACTTCACGGGTGATTCCCAATAGGTTTTTAGAATCTGCATTCTTTATGACAGGAACAATTAAGTTTCCACTTGGTAAGGCTGCTGCCATGCCGATGTTGATGTCTTTTCGTTTGATGATACTATCCCCATTCACGGCAATATTAATCATCGGAAAGTCTTTTATGGCTTTAACTACAGCCTCAATGAACAATGGAGTAAAGGTGATTTTTTCTCCTTCTCGCTTTTGAAAAGGTCCTTTCACTTTATTGCGCCACTCTACCAAATTGGTTACATCCGCTTCAACAAAAGAGGTTACGTGCGGTGAGGTATGTTTAGACATCACCATATGATCTGCAATCAGTTTGCGCATGCGATCCATCTCAATAATCTCATCTCCTTTATTCAAACTCACAGAAACTGCTTTAGGCGCAGATTTTTGAGGTTGAATTGCAGCTGGCTTTTCCTCTACTACTCGCTCTCTTGATGAAGCAGCCACTTCTGTAGGATTTTTTAAATAGGCCAAAATATCGCGTTTGGTCACTCTACCTTCTTTACCCGTTCCTGGTATGGTTTCTAGCACTTGCATTGAAACCCCTTCTGTACGGGCAATGTTTAACACCAATGGAGAATAAAATCGATCACTAGCTTGGCCAGCGACTGGGCCATTGGAAGTTTGTAAAGGTTTAATCACCTCTGCAATAATCTCTGGTGCAGGTGTTTCCTCTATCTTTGGTTCACTTTTAGGAGCTGCTGGTGCGCCTCCTTCTGAACCAATTTCACAGAATGGTGCCCCTACAGCAACAACATCCCCTTCGGCATAAAGTTGTTTGGTTAATACTCCTTCATATGGTGAAGGAACCTCAGAATCCACTTTATCTGTAGCAATTTCCACAATGGGTTCATCCAATTCTACGGTTTCTCCCTCTTCTTTAAGCCATCTTATAATGGTTGCTTCTGCTATACTTTCTCCCATTTTAGGGAGCAATACTTCTTGTTGTGCCATAGTTTAAAGTGGTGCAAATTTCGTTAAATTGAACTTAAAAACATAAGATTATCGCATATTTAATGCACAGTATACGAACGGCAAAGTGGATTATTCAATCAGTATTTTCAAAAGGAATTGATGCATAACCTCAATCTCTGGCTTCCCTTTCTTCTTGCCTAAATGAGCCACATAATAGAGTGATGCGAATAATATCACCAAAAATGGTATCAGCCAAAGTACCCAGCTCGATTTACCCAGCATCAATTGTGAGCCACCAATCATGACACAAAACAAGGTTATCACTGCTAAAATAGAATAGAAAAAAACAAACATGGTCCATACCGCTGGTCTTGGGCCGTATAAGCCCCTCAAATGGGTACCATCTTCTTCGTTTCCTTCAATCATCAAAGTAAGTTGAGGCGACCAATAATGCCGTTTATCACGCGGAAAATAAAGGGTTGCATAGGTTTCATTGGCCTGACCTTGACATGGTTTATTATCCTCACTTAAAGCAACAGTAAATTTTTTAACCAACGCTTCAGGTGAATAATTCAAGTCCATTTTAAACCTTGGCCTTACTTGACCTATTGAAAACTCTTCGGGTACCTCTTCGTAAACTTCATCTACCATACTTGTAGTTTATCCAAAAGTACTTAAAATCATTCAAATCAGGAAATGCCCAATACTAATTTACGGGCCATATTGTACGCAGCATTCGATG
>Ga0055584_100000778_pt1 | contig 30518 bp, 20 predicted proteins | sample OSDHelmetaG_FD_58716 | JGI IMG/M metagenome (GOLD analysis project Ga0055584, IMG submission 58716) | Pelagic marine sediment microbial communities from the LTER site Helgoland, North Sea, for post-phytoplankton bloom and carbon turnover... | ecosystem: Environmental > Aquatic > Marine >... | reverse complement strand
CCAACATTGTAATGATCTGGATTAAGTATTGGTTTTTCTTTCTTAAACTTAGGTCCCTTTTCCTGTTCTATTTTGTTTTGACAACCTAATAGAATGATCATAAAGAAAATCCATAAAAATATTCTCATCGTTAAAATTTTAGAAAATGAAAAGAAAACCCACCATGACTTGACCATTCTAAAGCAGGCAAAGGAAACTTAAAAATATTTAATACTCCAAATACTGTTTTCAACAAACTGCTTTGAGTTTTGATTTTCGTCAAATCAATATCTGGTGAAAAATAGAATTGATGATATCTTGGGTATTCTTGTTTCGACAATGTGATTAGATGATTGTTTTCTACCCACTCATTCTCGAATCCCCCATAAAGGTTCTCTGCTCCATATCCAATGGACATATTGAGCCAAGCAGGCCATTTTTGAGCCTTGGAGAGTGAATTAATATTGAATGATACCCAATACGTTTGACTATTATAGTCTTTAAGAAATCGAGAAGCTACACTTTTGCCGAATAGTTCATTAGCCCTTTGGTTTAGTGAAATGTTGTTTCCATTTTCTGCAAGGACTGTTTCTTCATAATCTCTTTTTCCACCAGATACTTTGAACATTATTTTCTGTTCTCCCCATAAAGATTGTTGAATTGCGAATAATGATGTGCCCATGATATTTGCTCCAAAATCATACCCTGAAAAACCCCATTGAGATGAAAACCCGTCTAGTAATTCAACAGTACTTTGAAACATTAAAGAAGTAACAGAGCCATACAAAATAGACCGTTTCTCAGACAAGCCAGACCATTTATAAAGGTGATAGGCATAATTACTCTGGAATTGTGAAGAAAAAACATGCCCAATTTTATCCATCCGGTTCCATTCTCCCCAATCATTAAAAAAATGAAATGAACTGCGAGGGTAATCTTTATACCACGCCTCATTAAGTAGATATGTAGATGTGCCATATCCTAGTCCTAAGGCAGAACTAGTCCATACCAACCTTTTTCTGCCTACGGAATCAAGATCTGACTGACACAATATGGGATTTGACCCAAAAGAAAAAAGCACCACAACAATAATAAATGATGCTAATTTTTCTTTCATAATAGGAGTGTTAACTACATACTCTTAGAAAGTAATATCAGAGGATAAGAATAAATTTTTCTCCTTCAATATTTTATTCGTGAAGAGATACTCAAAAATGGAGCTTTTTGTTCGTTTAGATGGTATCTTTCATTATTGAATGTTTTAATTCAAAAATATCATATGCAAAGACTTATACGAACTTTAATACGACCATGGGTGCTTTCTTTTCTCATGCTGTTATGTTTAGAGGGATTTGGTCAGGATAAGCATTTTACCAATTTCAGGATGGCTCCATTAGCTGTCAACCCTGCTTTGACTGGTGCTTTTGAAGGAACTTATCGGCTCACTGGAGTCTACAGAGGCCAATGGACAAGTGTAACAAGCTTTGGCAATGGTTTCAATACTCCTCACATCAGTATTGATATGCCTATTCTGGGAGGAATCCTCATGGAAAATGATTGGATAGGTGTTGGACTTTCTGTGTTAAGTGACAATGCTGGTTTTGCCAAATATAGAAGTGGCTTTGCAGGAACCTCTGCCACATATCATATGGGCATGGATGATGATTATAGTCGCGTCTTTTCTGTAGGGTTCCAATATGGCAGGGAAAATCGAAAATTTAGTGGTAATGACATTCGTACGCCATCTGTCCTTTTTGGGGACCCTGGAGAACGATTAGTATTAGATAATGAAGGAAACACTCAAGCTATATCAAATGGGTCAATCGGAATCGGGGTCACATACAAGGCAACGATAAATGACCAAGGAAACCTTTGGCGAGCAGGAATCGCCATGAAAGGAATAGGTGCATCAAAAGGAAGTTTTATTTCAGTAGACTCTTTGTCTCAAGATAGGACGAACCTTACTAAACCCACTTTAGTAGGTTTTGGAGAAGCCTCAATGGTCATGACGGATAAAATCAGAATTAACCCTGCAGTTATTTTTCAAACAAATAGCGGATTTGTAACCATAGAAGCTCAAGCTACAGCGGATTATCTTCTCAATCCAAAAAAGAGACAGATTGTAACTGCGGGCTTAGGATATAGAGTTGGAGATTCCATAAATCTGTTAGCAGGCATGCAGATAAAAGATATAAAAGTCGGGTTTGCATATGACATAACGATGTCAGGATTTAGCGGGGCAACTCGGAACGGAGCTTTTGAAATTTCTGTTGGATACATTGGCAAGGTGTTTAAAAAACCCGATGTGCACCCTATTATTTTATGCCCTAGATTATAACCTCATGTTGTTCCAGGAAAATAGAAACACAATGAAGAAATTATTTCCATTTATTCTATATATAGCTGTTCATAGTAGTCTAATAGCTCAACCACTAAATAGTCTACCATATGAACTAAATCTTGAAATCGCAGAAGAGGAATTTGAAAAAGGAGAGTATCTCAATGCGATTGAGTATTATGAAAAGTGCTATAAACAGGTCAAATCTGCTGACGTTGCATTGACTGTAGCATATATGCACTATAAGCTTCGAAATTATGATAGAGCTGCCAATTGGTACAAAAGAGTAATGGTGAAAGATGAGGATAACATCTTTTTAGATGAAAGGTATGTCTATGGCAATGTCTTTAAAGCTTTAGGAAAATATGACGAGGCGGCCGAGCAGTACAACCAATTAATCACATTAAGTTCTAATGATGAACTTAAAGAATTATGTCAGTTAGCGCTATCAGGGATGCGAATGGTGGTTGAGCCTAATCCTGATATTTTAGTCTCTCTTGCAGAAGGAGGTATTAATTCTGGCTCTCAAGAATTTAGTCCTTTTCAATATGATGAAGGCACCCTATACTTTGCTTCTTTTCAAAGGAGAAAAGAAATAGTCTTGGATGGAAAAGAAAAAGACTATCATGCTAAAATCTATACTGCTGAGGTTACTGATAAGGGGTTTAACAAACCAGAAGCCTTAAGTGCTACAATTAATAGAGATGATTATCATTCAGCTAATGCGACCTTTTCTCAGGACAAAAGGACCATGTTTTTCACAAGACAATTAATTCAACATAATGAAGTGATTTCATCTACGATATTCTCAGCTAGCCAAACAGATAATGGATGGAAATCTCCTTCTCCTGTATCTGGAATTAACGGAGATTTTATTGCTAAGCACCCTGCCGTAGGAGAACTGTTTGGAGAGGAAGTTTTGTTTTTTGTTTCTGATATGGAAGGCGGATTAGGAGGGTTCGATATTTATTATTCAGAAATTAATGGTGAATCAATGAGTGCTCCGGTTAATCTTGGTGATAAAATAAATAGCGCACAAGATGATGTGACTCCTTATTACAAAGATGGAAAACTTTACTTCAGTACAGATGGAAAACCAAGCTTGGGTGGTCTTGATATATATTTTGCTGAATGGGATGGAGAAAATTGGAGTGCACCTAAAAACTTAGGCGCACAATATAACAGCACGAATGACGACCTCTATTTTACATTAGCAAATGACGACACCAGAGGGTATCTCGTCTCTAATAGACCAGATGACAAGAAAAAATCCTTGAAGAGTAAGACTTGTTGTGATGACATTTATGTATTTGATAAGAGAAGAATTCTTATAGACTTACTCGTAGGGGTAGGAACAGAAGATGAAAAACCGCTCAATGGCGCGACTGTGAGCTTGTACGACATTACAGACGAAGTCCCTCCTGAAACTCAGACAAAAAAAGAAGAATATCGTTTTAACTATGACCTAACAGGGGATCATCAATATAAAATCATTACGTCTAAAGAAGGATATTTCTCTGATACTACAGACTTTAACACTTTCGGTATTTTGGATACTTATACCGTTCGTAAAAAAGTAATTCTTAAAAAAGAAGCGCCACCAGTTCCTATAGAAGAATACGAAACAGTTGTAATCAATCAAGATATTAGATTAAACAACATCTATTATAATTTTGATAAATGGGATATTCTAAAAGAGTCTGAAGAAGATTTGGGAGTTCTACTACAGTTAATGTTCGACTACCCCAATATGGTTATTCAATTATCATCTCATACAGATGCACAAGGGCTTACAGGATATAATGAAGACCTTTCCCAAAAAAGAGCAAATTCTGCGAAAGAGTGGTTGGTAAATAGAGGTGTAGCAGATAGCCTTATAAAGGCAGTAGGCTATGGTGAGTCACAAATTTTGAATAAGTGTATAAATGGTGTAAGATGTTCTGATGATGAACATCGCTTCAATAGACGAACAACATTCAAAATATTAGAAGGCCCACAAACTATTCAAATAAACAAAAAGGTTCTGAAAAAGAGAGTCAAAGCTTTCTTCAAAGAACGCAAAGCGGACCCAGTTCCTATTATCACCTTTGATACAGCTTTTTTTGATTTAGGTGACATATACATTGGGGATAAAAAAAAACTGGTATACAATTTTATCAATACTGGAGAAGCTCCTTTAAAAATTGACTTGGTAACTTCTTGTAAATGCACCCAGACAGATTGGCCTAAAGTAGAAGTGTTACCGGGTGAAAGAGGTAGTATTAGTGCTGTATTTGATAGTGCCGGGATGAAAGGTGAATACAACAAAACTATTGACATCATTGCCAATACCGAGCCTATTGTTGTAGAAGCAAAATTTAAAGTAAATATATTAGAAGGAAAATAATTCTAAATTCTTTTTGACCACATTACTTAAGATTCACCTTAACACCTAAACTCATACCTATTTGCTGAGTTCTGTTGATCACCGGGTTGATTTCTTTAGACAAACTTCGCTGATAAGCTGTTCGTAAAGTAAAAGCATACTGATTACCAATTCTTTTTTCTATACCAAACCCTACAATTGCAGAAGCATATACATTGTTGCCAAAAGTGCCTGACTGAAATGCTCCTCTAGGTAATTCCCGGAGGTTAAGATTCTCTACACCTTTAGAGCTCGTTGGGGCTGCTGAGAATGATCTTACCTGAGTTTCGATATCGTAAAGCGTATTAGTAATAATATTAAATCCTATGCCTATAGTACCATACATGCTCCATCCACTTGTTCTTCCAGAGTGTATATTCACAAGAAGAGGAATTTGTATTTGTTCAAATTCTAAACTTCTGAGACTAGTCTCAAGATATCTTTGATTTATTGAAGGAACAAACTCTCTTATCCTAAATGGTGCATAATTCTTTTTAGAATATAAAACTGCGGTTGCAAGTTCAAATAACCCTATATCTTTTGATAAAGTGGCACCAAATGTCAAGGTCCCTGATTGAGATTGTATTGGACTCCGCAAAAGGTTCAAATCAAAAGGGGAATTAATAAAGTTCACATCTGGTCCTGCGACAAATCCTAACCACAAACCATTTTCATTTTTCACTTCTTGAAGAAGTGGAGAATCGGCTAATTCAAAAACAGGATTTTCTAAGCTCAGGGTTTGAATTTGTAATTTGACGACTTCATTAATCTGAATACTATTTTTTCCGATACTCGTATTTCCAGTATTTTCAGAAATTCCTTTTTGCGTAGAAACAAAGTCTTTGATACTTTGCTTCTCATCCAATAAATAAGAAGGGCGTTGTTCAGTTTTAAGGTCATTGATGACCTTAAAATCATCGAATTTTGAAACCTCAAGATATTTTTGAATACTAATCTCCTCACGACCAGATATATCTCTTGTTATGCCATTATTGGGTTTATTGTTAATCTGAGGAAAGCTCTCTGTTAAAGCCGTGAGATGTATAAAGTCTCTGCTGCGTGAATTGCTATCACCTTTAAATTGTAAAAAGTTATGAGCAGTCATAATGAGAAGTAAGATTATTACTACCTCTGATGTCCGTTTTACAATGGCTCTTACCCTCCTTCGTTGGATTTCATGAGTTAGCATTTCCCAATGCTCTTCATTGAAAGGCTCTTCATAAGATTCCATAGAACTCCTAATGAGCTCGTCCATCTCTTCTTCAAATTGTAGCTTCTTCTCAAAAGAATTCCATGATTTTGGATCATACTCTTCCTCGAAGCCTGCCATCAATTCCTGCACCTTCTTGTCAAAATCTTTTTTCTCCATTTACTACTTAAATCCTCTTCCTGACAATAAATCTCTAAGCCTTGCTCGGGCTTTCACCAAATTAGATCTAGATGTACTTTCTGATATTTTTAATTTCTGTGCTATCTCTTTATGAGAATAACCTTCAATTACGTACAAATTAAAAACCGCTCTGTATGTAGGGGACAAATGACTCAATGCTCGCAGAATATCTTTAGCTCCTAAGACACTAAATATATCTGGATCTTTAGAAGATGCATTATATACTTCATCTAAGTTTTCTGTTCGCCTTCTTACTCTCTTTCTATAAAAATCAATAGCAGTATTGATCATTAATCTCTTCATCCATGCATTGAGGGAAGTTCCTTGTTTATACTTATCTACATATTTGAAGACTTTAATAAAGCCATCATGTAGAATATCCAAAGCATCCTCTCTATTATTTGAATATCGCAAACAAACCACCATCATAGATGGATAAAATTCCTCATATAATATACGCTGTGCCCATCTCTCATGATTAATGCAAGCAGTTATTATTTCGGACTCAGAATTGTTTTTTAATGCGATGTCCATGCACTAAAGCTAGTGAATGCTTGTGGTAAAATCAAATACCCCTACATTATTTCTAACGTATCTGTCTGGTAAAACGCTGATTTATTATTAAAAAAAGAAAATAAGTTTAGGATATAATTCTGTCTTTATTATTTAGGATTTTGCAGCTTTGGGGCATGTATGTTCATTCAAAGGGTATCATTCTGCGCACCACTAAATTCAGCGAATCTAGTATGATTTTGGACATGTATACTTCAGAAAAAGGTCGGAAATCATATATTATTTCAGGGATAAGGTCGAAACAATCAAAAACAAAAGCTGGTCTTCTTCAGGTAATGGGTTTAGTAGATTTTGTAAGTTATAATAATGACAAATCTTCATTAATAAGAATAAAAGAAATAAAAGCGGATCACCTTTATCAAAAGGTCCCTTTTGATGTAATGAGATCCTGTCTTGGAGTTTTTATGATGGAAGTTTGCAGCAAGTCTATTAAAGAGGCAGAGTCCAACCTTCAACTTTTTGATTTTATCAGAGCATCATTAGTACGGTTGGACAGGCAAGAAGTTCAAAAATTATCATTTTTTCACATTCAGTTTCTGCTAGGGTTAAGCAAACATTTGGGGTTTGCAATTCAGGATAATTATAATGAAGTCCTAAATCTACTTAGTCTAAGAGATGGTTGTTTTACAGACAGAAATTTTGGCCCAAAACATAGTCTTGGCAAAGCAAATAGTTTGGCACTATCACAAATAATTAGAAAAGAAAAACCCAAAATCCCCAAAGCTGAAAGAGATAATATTTTGGACTTTCTGATTTTATATTACAGGTACCATATTGACAATTTTGGGAAGATTAAGTCATTAGAAGTTCTCAGATCTATATTTTCTTGAAATCATTGTATAAGAATGCCTTTATTTGCGGAAAATTTTGAATATGAATCTCAAAGATTTTGTCGCTGTAAGTAGCATGCCTGGATTATATCGTTTAATAGCCACTCGGTCAAATGGTCTGCTTATTCAGGAAATCGATTCTGAAAAAACAAAGTTTGCCTCTACTAGAAAGCATCAATTTACACCTCTTGAAACTGTTGCAATTTATACGGATAATGATAGCACTGAGCTAAAAGAAATCTTCCAACGAATAGAAAGTAATTTAGAAGATCTTCCGCTTCCGGAGTCCAATTCAAGTAAAGAGGATTTCTTCAATTATTTCTCTGAAATACTTCCGGACTATGATGAAGAAAGAGTAATGATAAGTGATGTAAAAAAAGTAATTAAATGGTTCAAGTTTCTAAAAGAAAGAAACCTTTTAATCTTGGAAGATTCTTCTGATGAAGAACAAGATGTTGATGAAAAAAATAAAGAATCTGAATCCTAACTATTTCATAAGACTAGCTCACGCTGTTTTTTAAGTAACCTTTTCTTATATTTTTTCAAATTTTTTCTCTTCCTTTTCGAGTACTTATCAATGGCTGATTCAGATAAATAATTCAAGTTAGATAAGTAGTGGATTTGAAGGTTTGCCCATCCGATATCGCTATATTCTTGGTTCATTTTGGTGGCCCATTCCTTCCTTAGCGCATTACTACACTTTTTGAAACCCTTAAGCCCTGCATTACTTAAATCGGCATCTCTCATTATTTTTTGAGACAGAGACTGAAATCTCTCAAATCCAATACTTGTAGCTTTTATTAAGTTTCCAACTTCCTCAATAAGTAACAAGGTTGCACCTTCTTTGGACAGGAATTTTTTGGCAAGTTCAAAACTCTTTAACTCATGTCCTTCTACACCATATTCGTATCCTAGGTCATGAAACCACGCTGCTATTTCAATAGTCGCAACTTTATTGTTTGGCAAATTACTTCTGATTGCTAAATCCCTCGCTTCTTTAACAACATTGAGAGTATGTTCCAAATTATGGTAATCAAAATCGATCCACACACTACGCGAATATTGTTTAGTCACAAAGTCTTCCACCTTTTGAAGCAATACACTCATAATTTCTATATCACAGTCAATAGGACTGTGGTCAATTTCGAAGATTAGTTCAAATTATGTGCCTAGTTTAGAAAAAGAGGATTAAAAGAGATAAAAGATTTTATATCAACATGTTATATATTGCAAATAATTGTAATATATTTGCTCTCCAAGACCTTCCTAAAGAGTGATTCACACTTTACAAATATCTACCTAAGAATGTATCTCTATCCTTGAGATAGAGAATTTTATTTCGACCAAGATAAGAGAACTACGTCTATGAGAAGGACAATAGAACCTACATGGAACGTGCTATTTGCATGTCTCCTCTTCCTATTTATAAATACGGACATCTGGGCATTTCAGTCCAACACTGATCCAATTATCAAAGTTAATAAGTTAGAAATCTCTGATTGCTATGTTTTAGGAAATAATTCCTTCGCACAAATTCAATTAGAATTTTCATGGGCCAACCTTGACCTCGATGAATCTATTACATTTAAAGTAGATGGTCTCGAAAAGACAATTCAATTAAAGTATCCAATTGTGGATAGAGCCCAAAAAATTGTGGCTCACCTGCCACTCACGAGCCCTCAGGTCATCTCATTTGACATAGAAACAATTGTTTCGGAACATGTTATGGAAATATTTAATGATGACAGTTCCATTTTCTTTGAAATACCTCTTGATATACCATCAGCTTGTCATAGCTCCCCATGTAATGATGGAAATAGTATAGGAGGCAAAGTATCTTTTAACGAGTATCAATTCCAAGGACTAGGAGGAATAGAGGTCACGCTCACTGACTGTGACGGTCCTGATTGGACTATAGTCAAAACTAATGAAAAGGGAGAATATTCATTTCAAGGAATTTCTCCTGAAAAGAATTACCAGATTGTTTTTGATATCAAAAACAATCTGGGTCTATTTGAATCTGATTCAGAAGAAAATAATAGCACAGTAAGGTATGTGTCAGGGCCTAGTTGTAACATTAATCTAGTTCTTACTCATCCTAACGCTTTAAGTTCTGCAAATGCCGATATAAATATATTTGTACCATGCTATGTGCATGGTGCACCTTTAGCTGGAACTCGAGATGACACCGAAGCATTATTGGCTGTGCCTTATAACGGTGGCACACCTGAAATTTTAGCCTCTGCAAGTGAAGTCGGTTCTTTATGGGGTATAGCTTGGGATATTAAAAATCAAGCCATGTATACTTCTGCCGTGCTCAGAAGACATTCTGGATATGGCCCTTTGGGAGTAGCAGGGTTATATAAGCATTCTTCGTCCAAAGGCCTAGAACAATGGTTAGATGTTTCGTTTGGGGGTCGAATTAATTTTGGAGACCTAACCTCAAATAGTCAAAGAGGGCTTTCTTCTTCTCGAAGAGAACCTGCTGAGGACGAAATGGCTTGGAGCAGAGTAGGTCGTGTCGGTATTGGAGATTTAGAGATAAGTAAGGAAGGTAAGTTTTTATATCTGACTAATCTGGCTGAAAGAAAACTTATCCAAATCGAAATAGACTCTGACAATAACCCTTCAACAGTTCCAACTTTTGAAGATGTTAAAATCATTGATATTCCTTCTCCTTGCGGACTTACTGGAATAGGTCGTCCATGGGGGCTTAGCTATAAGGGTGGAACTGTATATGTAGCCGTAACTTGTGATGCTTCATCTAGTGGCTCTGCCTCAGATTTGAGAGCATTCATATATCCATATAATGAGAGAAATGATGCATTTGGTGAAGAGATATTGGACTTTCCCCTTACGTACCCTAAAGGTTCTCAAGCCGTCCATGTAAGCCAATTCAGAAAATGTGGCTCATGGCGTCCATGGAATGATGATTATAATTCTTGGTGTTCACACAATGGCTTTTATACCTCACCCCAGCCTATTGTTTCTGATATAGTGTTTAGCAATGATGGTTCTATGACTATAGGAATCATTGATAGAAGTGCATATATGTTAGGAGCTGATGACTTGTTGCCTGATGGCTCAGGATATGAAGCGGCAATTGCGTCAGCAGGAGATATACTTCGTGCCCATAAAATTGGTACCCAATACTTTTTGGAAAGTGCTGGTCGATCTTTAGACAAATTGGGCTCTTCACAACATAATGCTCAAGGGCCAGGAGGTGGAGAGTTCTATGATGACTCTTATTATTTACCTAATGGTGATTTGATTCATTCAGAACTAGCTATTGGGGCTTTAGCTCTTCATGAAGGGCTAAATGAAATTGTATACACCGCAGTAGATCCAATTCCCTATTCTGATTTAAACTTCTCCGGTGGCTTAAGGTGGCAATCTACCATAGATGGGTCTTATAAAAGAGCAATGGTGCTTTATCAAGGAACCCAAAGACCATTTCAAGGAAAGTCGGCTGGCCTAGGCGATTTAGAACTGGGAGTAAAAAATAAACAAACAATTGAAATTGGAGATTTTGTTTGGTTAGATATAAATAAAAATGGTCTTCAAGATGCTTGTGATTTACCTCTAGCAGACATCCATATTTGCTTGCTCAATGAAGCGGGTGAGAAATTGTCAGAAACAATTAGTGATATAAATGGAAAGTATAGCTTTTCTTCTAATGAAGTTAGCCAACTAGTAGTCGGTCACAAATACTTTATCACATTCGGCTGCAATGACGAGATTTCACAAGGCCAGTTACTCACTTCTTCTGGGAAGCTAAGCCTTACACAATCAAGAGACGAAGAACTTTTAAATTCTGATGCTGACATTCTAATGGATCAATTGGCAATTTGCGTAAACATAAGTGAAAATAAGAATGACTATAGTTTTGATGCCGGTTTCATAAAAGAGGTTGAAGATGATGGAATTGTGGATGTTGCACTAAGGCTGCAGCTATCTGATGAAGAAAAAGAATTTACAGAACCTGGAGAGGTAATAGAGTATATCGTTGAGGTCATCAATCAAGGCGAAGTGGAAATATGTGATGTGGTTATTACCGATTATTTGCCCGGAGGTCTTTCTTTTAGCTCAGAAATACCAGGGAATGAGAATTGGACATTAACAGCTGAGGATAAAGTGGCCGCGACATTGGGATGCATAAATTCCGGAGAAACTCTAACTGCATATATAAAACTCACAACCACAAGTGGATCCAGTCCTGATGATTGGACTAATTATGCAGAAGTTTCATCTATTAAAGATGTTGCTGGTAATAATATTAGCCACAGAGATATAGATTCTAAGCTTGACTCAAATAAAGAAAACAACGTCGGAAGTTTGCCTAAAACAGCTGCCGATAACTATATAGACGGCAACGGGTCCGCTTTATCACTTGATGGTAATGCCGAAACGGATCAAGATAATGTAGATCCTGCAAGGCTTGAAATAATGGACGTGGCAGGGATTCTCATTCAGGCTAGTGAAGAAGAATATCATAAGTACGGAGACACGATCAAGTTCAACTTTGTGGCAAATAACCAAGGCAGCATTACACTCGACTCTAGTATTGTCTCAGTTTATTTGCCTAAAGGATTTGCTTTCGACCCATCAATCCCAGGAAATGAAGACTGGACATTATTTCCTCTAGGATTTGTATATGCGGATGTCATGCACTTGAAACCTCAAGCACTAGACACACTTTGTTTGTTTCTCAACGTAAAACCAGGAACAAGTAGCGCAGATTGGATATTGGAAGGTGAGGTCAGCCAATCTTTTAAGATTGATGGTACTGATATCAGCTTGAATGATATAGATAGCCCATTAAATTTTAATAGAAATGATAATGCCGGTGGTCTATTGAATAGCCCTGCAGACAATTTCCTTGGAGGGAATGGGACTGCCATCTTAACTCATAGCAATGAGCCCGACTCTGATCAAGACAACGCAGATCCTGAAGAAGTGATAATTTATGATCTTGCCCTTAGAAAAGTCATAAAAAACGCTTCTGAGTTCAAATCTGGAGATAGATTAACATACACTATAGAAATTCACAATCAAGGAAATCAATCTGTAGACAATGTCGCGATAATAGACTACGGGAGTCCCTCTTTAGTGTTTGACAACAGATATAATGATCACTTTGAATTTGTGAATGGAGATTTAATATACCTCCATAAAGAAATTATTACTCCTGATGAGATATTGGAGATCCCCATTTCTTTCATAATTGATAATGACAATGGTGAAGAAATTATAAACAGTGCAGAAATATCTTTTTTCACTGATCTCAATGGTCAAGATTTATCAGATAAAGATGCCGATAGTACCCCAGATGCCAATCCTGACAATGATCTTCTCATTGATGATGAAATTCGTGCTATAATTCTAGATGAAAATGAAGATAATGTCTATGTAGACGAAATTGATTTTTCAAGTTTTCCGCAATCCATAACATGTGATAACTTCTTGGATGAAGATGATAATGACATAGCACCACTTCCATATTTAGATTTAAGTTTAACTAAATCATTAGTTAATGAACCCAAAAAATATGGTGACACCGCCGTTTATATAATAAGAATCACAAAAGAAGGTGATATTTCCGCAAAGAACACAATTGTAACAGATTATTTGCCGTCTGGTTTGGAATTCGATTATAGCTTAAACCCTGAATGGGCAGAATTAGAAAGTGAAAAATTAGTCACTGCAATAAAAGAGCTTATTAGGCCTAATGATTTTGTGGAAATTCCACTTTTTCTGACGATAAAAGAGGACCCTACATCCAATCCCTTTGCACATCTTAATATAGCTGAAATCACATATGTAGAAGATAAGGACGGAAATAATGTCAGCGCAAAGGATATAGATAGCACCCCAGATGCAAGTCCGCTTAATGATATTTCAGGTCTTGGAATTAACCTTACTGATTTAGAATTGTATGTGGAGTTTCTTAGTTCTGAAGGAGAGGACGATCATGATCCAGAGCCACTTACAATAAATGATCTTTCACTTTCAAAAGTGGTAATAAATGATAATGGCCCGTATGGCGTAGGAGAAGATGTTGAATATCTTTTGTCTATAAAAAATGAAGGAAATGTTGCTGTCGAACAAGTTGTGATAGCCGATTATCCTCCTGTAGGTATGGGACTCAGTGACAATGACTTCGTTGGTTGGTTAGACAATGAAGATGGAAGGTTACTAAATGTAATTCAAGGGCCAATTTCTCCAGGAGAGGAAGTGGCAATACCTATTGTATTAACTGTCCTAGAATCTGCAAGAAGCAGTTCAAATGATATGTTAATAAACAATGCAGAAATTCTTCAAGCAACTAATGAAGAGGGCAAAAACATCAATGACTTTGACTCTGAGCCAGCAAATCTACTATCAGCAAATACATCTGGATTAAAAGAAGATGATGAATCTTCAGCGAGTATCATTCTTCTAGCTCTTACTCCAGTCCAATGTGACTCTCTAGTAGAAAGAGTAAGAGTAAATGTGAGTATTGGAAATAATTGTCAAACCAAAATTCTTCCTAAATACATTTTCGCTCAAGGAGGAGTTATTCCTACATCCGATGATATTGACAGATATGAGTATCAAGACACAAGTGGCATTTTACGAGTTGACAGTATTATTCCATCATATTTTTTAGGTACTTGTCTAAATGTAACAGCTTATGTGCAAGGGTGTGCTCTTTCTGGAAGTGGTAGTTTAATTCCATATAATGCCCTATTGTGTCTCGAAGACAAAGCTCCACCAAATATTTCGTGTGCCCCTTCTGATACTATTTCATGCCTTGAAGCGAGTGAGAGATTATTTACTGGGTTTGTTTCAGACTGCAGTGATGTAGATACTTTATTACTTGATGAGGACATAGAAGAAATTGCTTCTGGGCCATATCTCCAAAGAATAACAAGAATGTGGCAGCTGAAAGATGCTTCAGGTAAACTTTCTGAGGTTTGTACTCAACTAATCGTAGTTAGAAGGTTAGATTTTGTAAATCAATTATCTATCCCAACTGATACTATACTGTCATGTGATGATGTAGGTGGTATAGATGTAGTAATTCCTCCCGTCGTATCTGGATACGTAACTATTGAAGGAGTCCCAATAGGTGAAAACACAACGTTGTGTAATACAGCAGCCTTCTTTGAAGATCAAGTTCTAGTAAACAGCCCTTGTAAAAAAATCACATTGAGAACGTGGACCATAAACGAGTGGCGTCAAGGCCGAGATAGCATCATAGAAAGAGTACAATTGATAACAGTCATAGACTCCATAGCACCAACTGTAAGTGGGCTTCCTGATACTTTGAGGGAATTCACTTCGGACAATACATGTTTTGCCAATGTTAATCTACCTGCTATATCCTTTTCTGAAGCCTGTAATCCATCCTCTGTAAGAGTAGATATGTTTACTCCTACTGGTGCTGTATTTAATCAGAATGGCGGTGTCGTAAGTCTTCCTGTAGACACAAATCATATTTTCTATACGGTGACTGATGCTTGTCATCATATCGTAAGGGACACACTGGTTGTAATTGTAACTGATAATATAGGACCTCTCACGATCTGTGAAAGCACATTAAGTCTTACTATCCCTACTTCGGCAAGCAACATTATTGTTCCTGCAGATCAATTTGATATTAACTCATTAGATGCCTGTGGTGGACCGGTAACAAAGCTTGTAAGGCATATGGACAGCACTACATTTAATGCTAACATTACTTTTAATTGCGATGATATTGGTGATACGCTTATGATAATGCTACAAGTAAGCGATCAATTAGGAAATGCAAGCACATGTATGATAAGGACCGCCATCAATGGAGATAGCTCTACTTGTGTAAGTAACCAAGTAGTAATTGTTGATGTTCCACTGGCCTCTACACACGAAATAGGCGGACTAGTATTTTCATTTCTGGGCGTCGGAATTCCAGGCGTAGAATTAAGGTCAACGGAAGGCGAGTTCACAGAGTCCGATAACTATGGAAACTATTCTCTTGGATCATTCCATGGAGATGTAGGCTATGATATCACCGCAGAATATGAATCTGATTTTGGTGTTGGAGTCTCTACATTAGATTTGCTTAAAATCCAGAGACACATCATTGGAATAGAACCATTTGATGATAATTATAGAGAAATTGCTGCTGATGTTAATAATGACAATAAAGTAAATGCGCTAGATTTAGTCATACTTAGAAAGCATATTTTGGGTTTTCATTCCATAAATGATAGTGACAGTTGGAGGTTTATTAGTGAGGCACATCAGACCGACCCAATGGGTATGCATCGAATCTCTTCACTTCAAGATGACACTGATGTAGATTTCATCGGTATTAAAATAGGGGATGTAACGGGTGATGCCGTGGATGCTCTACTAGCATCATCAAGAAACAATCAACAAAAAATAATTACATATGACATAATTGACCTAGGTGGCTATCGGGAGATTAGTTTCAGAGCCACTGAAGACATGTCTCTATCTGGATTGCAAGCCAACTTGAAATTTAATTCAGAAATTCTAAAATTAGTAAATGTAAATGGTGCAAAGTTGAACATGACAACTGCAAATTATAATGGCAATGACCCAGGCGACCTTATTATAAGCTGGAATAGCAATGAAAATAAAGAGATAAAGAGTGGTGACATTCTATGGAGAGTTCTATTAGAAAGCAGCTCTGGCAATGAATGGAATTATGGATTAGGCTTTGAAGCATCTTTCGGTCACCTCCGTTCAGAACTTTATACAGAAGGAGAAACTTATAGCCTTATGTTAAAAAGAGCTTCTGCTCCAAATGAAGAATTAAGCGAAATCCAAAACGACCCTAATCCTTGGAGTGAACGTACTAAACTCAATTTCGAGCTTCCAAGAAGTGGCATGGTAGAACTCGAAATATTTGATGCTCAAAACAGACTTGTGCACAATGGAACAAAAATATTTGATTCAGGAAATCAGAAATGGCTCATTTCAAATAGAGACTTAAGTCAAGGTGGTGTTTATTTTGGAAAAATGAGCTTTGAAGGAAAGACTCGAGTCTTCAAAATGATTAAAATAGAATAATACATTTTCTTTAAAACTCTCAATAACAGTAAAATTTGGTCTTCTCAAAGTGTCTGCTGTGCTCCCGAAGCATTGTAGGCACTTTCTTCTTTAAAATGGGAATCCTGCCTGAAAAGAAAATGTAGATTCTTCGAAATCAGAGCTGTTTGATGTTGCCTTCATGAAATAAAATGAAATTATGCTAATATCATAAGGGCTGATCCAGAACCCTGCGCCATACGATTGGTGCCAACCCTCTAAAGAAACTTCATCTTCATTCCACGTCCTTCCTTGGTCATAGGATCCTATCACACCAAGTGAGAATGGAATAACCTTATTAGGAACTTTAAACAACTTAACCCTAATATCATTGCTCCATACAAATGACGACTTTCCGCCTATTCTTCTGTTTCTGTATCCTCTGAGATTATTACTTCTTCCTAAATATTGGGCTTGGAAAAATGAATAGTTACCATAGTTAATACCTCCGCCTATTCTGCTCGCCCACACGACTCCAGATGGAAGTGGAATAAAGTTATACACAGTTAAATGCCCATTTATCTGAAAAAGATCATTTGAAGCATTTCCAACATCAGTAACATACCTAGAAGAAAAGTTGAAGTCCACCCCTTTGGATGGGTTTACTTTTTCATTCACATGAAAAAGTGTATATAAAAACCCTAGTCCTAGAAAATGGTGGGGGTCTTTTTCATTCTCAAAAAATGAAGCCTCTTGAATAAACTTGCCATCATTGGGCCTTAAGTTTGCAAATTCATATTGAGGACCAATAGCAAACTTGTGAATTCTAAAAGGAGACGCCCATTGTAATGAAGGTTTGAGAATAATGCGATTTTGAGAATATCGATATCTATCAAAATCTTCTTCATCTTGAAATGAAAATGACCGGTCATTAGACAAACCAAAAAAATTGTCTCTATCAGAAGGAATAGACGCATTGATATCCAATAACAAATCAGCTTGACCAATCAGTCTTACAAATTCAGCATTGTATTGTAGGCTGAACTCCTTGCTTGCAAAGGCAAATCTTGAAGCAAGGGTATGCTGTTCTCCAAATGGTTTTTTGCGCCAACTATATTTTTTTGAACTTAAAAGGTGTGAAATTACTAACCCGTCATCTGGATTATAACCAATCAAAGGAATGCTGAGTGTTGCATCATAATCAAACTCCTTTCTATCAAAGTCATGCTCCCTAGCATCTTTAATGGTAAGAAACTTGGATTCCTTTCCAAGTTTCGAAGATTTTGTGACTGAAGTATCGTAAACTTTGGTTTTCTTCTTCAATCCTCTCACGGAAGAATTATCTATGATCTCATCATTTCCTTTTCCACTTATAACTCTGATCAAAGGGCCATGTGGTTGACTGCCAGATATTTGTATTTGATCTTTACCGTCTAAAGCATATATTCTAATCTCTTTAGTTTCACCATGGATAAATAACCTTTGATAAGTCTTTCTTGTTTTTTCCCCTTCACTATTTAGGTCATAAACCGTTACTTCGGTAGTGTTATTCTCATTTCTTGTGATTTCGTATCTATCCTTCTTATTGGTGCCTGGAATATTTACATACTTAGCTATTTCTCCATATAACTCCTCCGCATAAAAAGGAAGGTCTTTTCTTCTATTTAACAGCTTCCTTTTATAGGCCTCCCCTCTTAGTTTTTGAATAGATTCTGGCAGTGCCGCAATACTTTCATTTATTGCTTCATCTGTTATCTTTCTCTGCAGTTCCTTTGCAACATTGACCCAATCATTCCTATCCATTTGATTTGTAAAGTGGCGATCAAAATGACGCGCATTAAAGCCCAGATACTTTACATTCTTTATAACATCATCGAAATAAACGAACTTCCTCAACTCAGGACTAAGAACTTTAGTCAGAGACGGGATAAACCCTTTATACCCGAAAAACACTTGATCTCTATCCCTTGGAAAGGGTTCATAATAATGTAATTCTTTTCCTTCTTCTTCTATCTTATTTCTTGCCCAACGCCATTGATCATCATGGCGGTCCCAGTCACCTAGAAAAATGTCAAAAATTCGGGATCGTAGTACTTGCTTTTGATCTATTCGAGCTTTATCACTTTTTACAAGAGCTTTTAAAACATCATTATAACCTACTATTTTATGAGAATGGGAATCCTCTTCAGATTCTTCATGCTCCCACTTCCCTGATGGGCGTTCTTCATATAGGTATAGAGCATTTGCAAATGTTTTGTTGAATTGACCTAACGCCTCTTGTTCTTCGACAAATACTATTTCAGGATGAGTATGATACACTTCTGCCGCCTTTGCCAAAGGTGGCACGGCAAGAGCAGCATAAGGTTGTGATGCTGCTATTTGGTCTTGAAAAATGCTTTGGACAAACGTTCCTCTGAAGGCTGTGGGAACTACTTTAACCACACCTTTTTGAACAGATCTAAGTACATATTGCTTTTTGTCAGGTGCCCGTAACCTTAAAGAGTTACTGCTGAACCCTCCTCCCTTTTTGATCGGAACCAATCCACCATGTTCTTTGCTAAGATTTAGGTTTCTCACTTCTACTTCAGTATTCCAATCGGCTCTATATGTTTTACCAAAAAGAAGTTGATGAAAGTTTGAAGTATTATAAATTGGAGAAGCTTTGTCCCTTTTTGTCGATGATGAAACATCATAGGGTTTACTTCTAATAGGTAAAGCAATAGATTTAGAAATTATTTCTCTCGAAAAAGGGGTCTTAACATCAGTTCCATTTATAACTATAAACTCTAAGTCAGCAGATCCATCATCATAAAAACTTACACGACTAAACCCTTTCTTTTCACTACTGAACTGGGCGTCTTTATCTTTTCTAAGTTGAGAGCTTTTTGATCCAGAACCACTAACTATAAAATGATTTTGATCAATCTGAAAATATTGAAGAGCATGTTCATGACCACTTGCTATAAGCACATTATCATAACCTTTAAGCGCCTCTAATACTTCATCTTTAAACCGCTGATATAATGGATGTGGCAGGTCTTGTTTTGCACCAAAAGCCGTTCTGTAAAAAGGGTATAAAAACCCTAAACCAGGCAGAGGGAGGTAAAGAGACTTTTTAATGTCTGTCAAAGGAAACAACATTTGTTTCAATGTATAATGACCATTATGTGATCCGTTCGTAAACAATGGGTGGTGAAAAGCCATTATTACAAATTTGTTTTCATATTGATCTAGCCTGTCTTTCAACTCCTGAATCACTTCAGAAATGCTAATATTATTACACTTTTCAAAGTCTTCTATATCTTGATGTGGATGCAACCACCATTGGCTATCCATTCCTAATAAAACTACATGTTTTCCGAGTTTTTTGATTTCAGGCCCTGGACAACCCTTGTCTGGAATCATTATATCTCCATCATCAAGATATTTCTCAATATATTTTTCTTGAGCTTTGATAAAAGAAAGCCCTCCTTTCTTGGCATCATTCCAATCATGATTGCCCGGAACAAAATAGATTTTCCCTTTGAAATCCTTTAGATTATCTAATTGAATGTTGAGTTTAGCTTCGGCTCTTTGCCTTTCGGGGCCATCCTTTGGAGACAAGCCATTGTGATAAATGTTGTCACCAAGATACACTATGGCTGATTTCTTGGACTCTTGATCTATTTCAATTTTTAGTGCTTGAAGTACAGGGTCCGGGCCATCCATTACTGGTGCTCCAGTATCACCTATAAGGTAGGCACGATATACTAACTCTTTTTGTGAAAAAGCTATTAAAGAAGAAAATAGAAATAATATTGCGCAAAAAGTCTTATGTGTTTTCAATCGAATCGTTTTTATAAACACTTAATTTAATCCAATCCTGTGTATTAATGTTTAGGTTTTTATCAAGAAAATAAGATGTCAGTCGAAATGACTACACAATTGTATTAAAAAGGGTAATGTTAACTTTACATTAGGACACAATAATTTATCATGCCAATACGCCAATATCAACGATATCTAATTTTCATTATTCCAGCTATTCTAGTCGGTTTACTGATCTATTACTTCAGCGATATCTTTACATATTTTGCTTTGGGTTGGGTGTTGAGTCTATTAGGAGCTCCTCTGTTTAAGCTCATTAACAAAGTGATGAATAGGCAGATTAGTGCTGTAATCACCTTACTAGTTATTGTGATTACCATGTCATTATTCATGTGGTTACTGATCCCCCGTATAGTTCAACAAACAAGAAATATTGCCAATATAGATTATGAGGCTGTTATGAATAATCTTGACGAACCATTACAAGATTGGAATAATTGGATGGTTGAGAAAGGGTTCGTCCATCCTGAGGTAACAACACCACAAAAAAACCTGACAAATATAAATGAAAGCCAATCCCAATATGACATTGTCAAAGTGGATACTTCCCACGGTGCTCACATTGAAGTCTATATTGATTTAGGAAGTGATAAAAAAATTGAAAAAGAAGGGAAAATAAATTTTGACAATACACATTCTCTAGTCGATTCTGTAAAGGACAAGTTTCTAACATTTTTTGATCCGAGTAAAATCCCGGCCTTGTTTGGGAGTGTTGCTGGATTTTTTGGAAACTTACTGATCACAATCCTTTCTTCCCTTTTTATTGCCTTTTTCTTTTTGAAAGAATCTGGATTATTTACTAGAATTTTTAAGTCCGTTATTGCTGATGATAAAGAAGATCAAGTGGACCATGCTATTGAAGATAGTGAAAGATTGCTGGCTCGATATTTTATAGGTATTGCAATTCAAATAACGGTAATCACTATCATACTAAGTATAGTCTTAGGAGTGCTTGGATTTGAAAATGCTCTATTGATAGCGTTCTTAGCAGGGCTCGTAAATGTTATTCCTTACATAGGTCCGTTTTTAGGTGCAATGTTTGGTATTGCCATTACACTTTCTTCCAACATGGATGCTTCGTTTTATGGAGAAATATTACCTGATATTTATAAACTTCTTGCTGTATTTGCTGGAATGCAACTACTTGACAATTTTATTCTGCAGCCAAATATTTTTTCTAAAAGTGTAAAAGCCCACCCTCTAGAAATATTTGTAATAATCTTAATTGGAGCAAAGCTTGGTGGAGTCATGGGCATGATATTAGCGATACCAGCATATACAATCATAAGAGTAATTGCCAAGGTGTTCTTAAGTGAGTTTAAAATCGTTCAAAGCCTTACCAGAGGTATTTAGTAATGACTAAATCTAGTAGATCTGAATTAGTAAAAAAAATAGCTATTGAACTCGGCTTCATGTCCATCGGAATTTCCAAAGCTGAGTATATGACAGAGGAGTCAAAAAGGTTAGAGCAATGGCTCAATTCTGACCATCATGGAAAGATGTCTTACATGGAGAATCATTTTGACAAAAGAGTGGACCCAACACTTTTGATTGAAGGGGCCAAAACTGTTATCTCTTTGAGTTACAACTATTACACAGATTCAAAGCAAACTGATCCAACTGCACCTAAAATATCAAAGTACGCCTATGGTAAAGACTATCACAAAGTAATTAAAAGAAAATTGAAAGAGCTCGTCTTCAGACTTCAAGAAGAAATAGGTGAATTCAATGGAAGATGCTTTGTGGATAGCGCTCCTGTAATGGAGCGAGATTGGGCAAAACGCTCCGGTCTAGGATGGATTGGTAAACATACCTTGTTACTCAGCAAAAAGAAAGGCTCCTTTTTCTTTTTAGCAGAAATAATTTCTGATTTAGATCTTGAATATGACCAGGAAGTAAGAGACCATTGTGGATCATGTACAGCCTGCATAGATGCCTGTCCAACTGACGCAATTTCCCAAGAGGGATACATACTAAATGCTAATAAATGCATTTCCTATCTTACTATTGAACTCAAAGAAACGTTGCCTAAAGAGTTTCAATCCAAAATGGACGATTGGATGTTTGGGTGCGACATTTGCCAAGATGTCTGCCCTTGGAATCGATTTGCACACCAACACAATGAAGAGCAATTTTTGCCTTCGAAAAACCTATTGGAAATAAGCAGAGAGGAATGGATGGATATTTCAAAAGAAGTATTTGATAAAATATTTGAAGGTTCTGCTGTAAAAAGAACTAAATATGAAGGTCTATCCCGAAATATTAAGTTTGTCACAGATAAGCGTTAAATACTAATTCTCTTCTACCAGTCTGAAACCCACGCCATGTACATTTTCTATTTTAAGTCTCTCATCTGATTTGAGATGCTTTCTAAGCCTGCTTATAAAGACATCCATGCTTCTGCCTAAGAAATAATCATTTTTACCCCAAAGTTTCTCAAGAATTTGTTCTCTCTTGAGTATTTGGTTTTTGTTCTTTATTAGTTCCTTAAGCAAGTCTGCTTCTTTTTGAGTCATCACATATTCTGCCTCTCCGTTGATCAATTTTAAATTTCTGTGATCCATTTCAAAATGACCAATTTTTAATGAGCTATCTTCTTCTTCAGAGTGAATATATTTTCTTTTTAAAAAAACTTGAACTTTTAATATAAGTTCCTCCATGCTAAATGGCTTCGTGATATAATCATCCGCTCCAATTGTAAGCCCTATTAGTTTGTCTTCTTTTAGTGATTTAGCCGTAAGGAAAATAATAGGGACTTGAGAATTAAGCTTTCTAATTTTCTCGGCTAATTCAAAACCATCCATTTCCGGTAGCATGACATCCAGAATACAGATATCATATTGCTCTTTCTTAAATCGTTTAAAAGCTTTTTTTCCATCAGTTTCTAGCACAACTTCATAACCCTCCTCTTTTAGATTGTCAGAAGTTACAAAACCTAGTGTCGGGTCATCTTCGACATAGAGTATTTTATTGCTCACTAATTTTATTTTATTGTTGATCTAATTTTTGGAATCTTTATTGTAAAACACGTCCCTTCTCCCATTTTAGAATTTACATTTATATCCCATTCATGGGCGCTAATAATGTTTTTGACATAATAAAGTCCTAATCCAAAACCTTTGACATTATGCACATTACCCGATGGCACTCTATAAAATTTGGTAAAAATCTTTTTTAATAAATCATTCTCGATTCCATGTCCATTGTCAGAGATCCTAATCTCTACTTCATTTTCAAGATTCACAGTTTCCACAGCTATATTTTTTTTACCCCCACTGTACTTTACAGCATTATCCAAAATATTGGTGATGATATTATTAAAATGAAGCAAATCTGCTTCGATGAGAATTTCTCTTTTGGTAAAATGCTTTTTAATTTCAAATCCTGAAATTTCTTGATGTTTTAAGGTTTCACTTTTTAGAATTTTTGACAATATATTTTCAAGGTTAAAAGTCGTCTTCTGTAATTTTAGATCACTTCCTTCCAATTTGGCCAAGTTCAGTACCTTTTCTACCTGATTATTTAATCTTTCGTTTTGATCAATAATAATCTGAGCATAATTGCTTAGTCTTTCATCTTTTTGTATGCTCTTATTTTTTTTGAACACTTCTGCCGCTACTTTTATCGAAGAGATTGGGGTCTTAAACTCATGAGTCATATTATTTATAAAATCCTTTTGTAGCTCCGAAAGTCGTTTTTGTTGAAGGATAACCCAGGTTGAATAAATGAAAAAACCAAGGGCCAAAAAGGAAAGAAAGCTTAACAAAATATTTTGCTGAATATTACTCAATAGGTAGCTTTCTCTCGATGGAAATTTAACCACAAAATAATAATCCAAATCCTTGACGGTCGGCATTTCTGCAGACCTCTCAAATTGTCTTGCTCCATCTGTAAGTTGGCAATAATTGCCATAGACCAGCTCTTTACTAAAGCAATCATAAACTGCATATTCGAAATCGATATCTAAAGAATTTTTTTCGAATTCTGTAAGAAGGTTGTCCTCTAAAACTGCTGCATTTATCCCGTCGTTGATATTAACAGCATAATAATTTGAGCTCCTCCTTTCCACGATATTCTGCTTAGGAAGATCAGAGTTGTTCAACTTTGCAATAGTCTCTGCTACTTTTCCTAAAGCGATAGAAACCGTCTGATGAAACTCACTATCTTTTAGATTATATGCTTTGACAATCCAGTAGGCCTGGGTACTTACAATCCCCAAAATGGAAATCGCCCCTAGAATAACCAACCTTCTTATCATTTCATTTGTCATATTCTCACTTAATGCGATTCATTTTTAATACTTTTCCCTCAGAATGAAACTTCTTAATTATTCTTTTATCAAAGTACTACTTCTCTTCGCAATACTATTGTTCATAATATTGCCAACTTTTGGTCAAAACCCGTTAGATATATCATCAAGATTATCAAGTCCACAAGAAAAAATCAACTCCAATTCATTTCAATCACAGAATAGTGAATTAGAGGTTCACAATGAGTTGTTCAACCCATTGGATGTCAAGAAAGAGCCAAATCGTCAAAAATCCAAACCACTTCCATCAAAAGAAATCAAACAAAATGTTAATGGTAATATTGAGGGCCTAAGCAAACCATTCAAAATTGTAATTCTCTTATCAAATATTGTTTTTTTTGTCTTAATCAGAAATATCAACCTAAAAGGCTTCCAGCAAATTGGTCAAAGCTTTTTAAGCAATATAAAACTAGTCGAGTTCAAAAATTCTTTTAGCGGCTTAGTTAACACCCAAATAGCATTGTTTTATATTTTCTTTTTTGCTAACATGGCTTACTTTTTCTACATCTGCTCCGAGAAAAGTGGGTTTCAACTCCCTAGTTTATGGGGAGGACCTTTCATTACTATTCTTATACTAATAATGGGTGTTTACATAGTTAAATATGTTTCACTGAAAGTTATAGCGTTTGCTCTAAGTATAAGAAGGGCTATTGAAAACCATTTGTTTTCAGTTTCAATTCACAATATACTTTTAGGTCTTGCACTCTTTTTCATCAATACTTTTTTTGCTTTTTCTACAGGTGGACTTAGTTCGATATTGATGTATCTAGGCCTTTCGATAATTGTACTTTTTTACCTCATTAGACAGGCTAAAGGACTGCAATATTTATCTGAAATGAGGCTCTTCAGTTTCTTCCATTTTTTTATTTATCTTTGCACCTGTGAAATTTCGCCCCTTTTAATAGCGGCGAAGATGATAACAGGTTAATAATCATTAGGTTACAATAAATCTTTTGAAGAGTATGCCCGAGAGTGAAACTGTGTCTTATGTAGAAGCGTATCAGCCCATAAAAACAATTCTAATTTCACAGCCAAAGCCTGAGAGATCAGCTTATTTTGATTTGGCTAAAAAATGGGGATTGCAAATTGATTGGCGACCTTTTATTCATGTTGAACCTGTCTCTGAGCGAGAATTTAGAAAAAATCGCATCAGACCAGACGAGTTCTCAGCAATTATTTTTACTAGCAAAAATTCCGTAGATCACTTCTTCAGGATATGTGAAGCTATGAGATGCCAAATGTCTCAAAGCACAAAATATTTTTGCTTGACAAAAGCAATTGCTGACTATCTACAAAAATTTATTGTTTACAGAAAACGAAAAGTCTTTGTCGGTGTTCGAACTATTCAGGATCTAGAGCCTTCATTTATGAAACATCGGGAAGAAAAGTTTCTTCTGCCATGTAGTAATTTGGGTGCCAAAGGTGTTGTTACATTTTTAGAGAAACATAAATTAGACTATAATGATGCTATGATGTTCAAAACCGTAAGTAGTGATTTGAGTGATCTCAAAAATGTGACTTATGATGTTTTGGTATTCTTTAGCCCTTTAGGTATCCAATCCTTATATGAAAACTTTCCTGATTTTGATCAAAATCAAACGAGAATGGCCATATTTGGAAACTCAACCAGAAGTGCTGTTGAGGACAGAGGGCTTCATATTAATATACAAGCTCCAATGCCAGAAGTACCGTCGATGACAGTGGCGCTAGAAAACTATCTCAAAAATTCAAATAAAAGAGCTTAGCAGTATGCTTGGAAAGAACTGTGATTAGTCAATTTCTCTTCCACACATACTTATAAGACTTTTAACACCCTTAAAGTGGTTTTAATCCACTTGCCCTGGTCCCACAAGGCCAGGGTTTTTTATTAAGAGATCTATATCAATGCAAAAGATCCTAAAAGAACTGAAAAACAAAATCCTTGATCCAAAGCATTTGGTTTCATCTCATGATATACTAGCCCCACGAACCCCTGAGAAATATAGGAAGCCCACCTCAGATGCCATACCGGCAGGAGTATTAATCTGTCTCTATCAAAAAGAATTTGATGATGACTTTTACTTTTCTCTTATAAAAAGAAGAACTGTAAAAGAAGATAAGCACTCAGGACAAGTTAGCCTTCCTGGTGGAAGATATGAAGAAGAAGATCAAGAAATTGTAGCCTGTGCACTACGAGAAACTGAAGAAGAAATAGGCATACCTCGTGAAAAAGTAACGATTGTAGGTGAGCTTTCAGAGCTCTTTGTTTACGCTTCTAATTTCATAGTATATCCATTTGTAGGTGTTTTGAAGGAAGAAGTCCCTCTTGTTCCTGACCCAAGAGAGGTTCAACATATTATAGAAGTTTCGCTGAATCACCTAATCGAACCGAAGACAGTAAAGTATACAGATATGAAACTTTCTGAAGGCACTCTAAAAAATGTACCCTATTATGATATCAATGGAGAAGTGGTCTGGGGTGCAACAGCAATGATATTGAGTGAGTTTATATCTTATTGGAAGTCAGCATTATGAAAAAAACAGGTTTACTACTCCTCTTTTTGGGGTTTATGCTTTCTGTATATTCACAAGGAGAATGGAAATTAAGAAAAGAAAAGTATGGAGTAAAAGCATATACCAGATCTCATCCTGACTATAGTATATCAGAGTACAAAGTAGAAGCAAAGTTAAACTCTACTATTGCCGATATTATCTCTATCATGACAGAGGAGTCTTCATATTTAAAAATGTTTAAAGACTTAGAAGAACTAAAGTTTTATAAACAAAGAGATGACTACTTCGAGTTATATCTTGTAAATAGAGCGCCATTCCCTGCAAGAGATCGAGATGGCTATTTTGTCAGTGAATTTAGTTATGATTCAGAACAACAAATAGCCCGCATTGATATCACATGCCCTAATTCTCAACATCATAGAAAAAAATATATCGAGATTACTCGATGCCAGGGATATTGGCAGTTTCATCAAAAAAATGAACATGAAGTTGAAGTTATCCAGCAGTTTGTTGCTGACCCCGGTGGTTTTGTTCCAGGTTTCATACTTAATATATTTCTAGTAAACAACCCGATTAACACTATCCGGGACTTAAAAATTCTTCTTAAAGAAGGGATGTTTAAAAAGAAAGAATTTGAGTTTCTAAAAAATTGAACTGCTTTCACTCTATTCACTAGATTTGTAGCACTTACTCTTTAAGTGTAAAGTATAAATGCATTTCAATATGATAAATTTCATAAAAATTATGATTCCTTTTGTTGCCATTCTCTTCGCTTTTTCGTGTAAGGATGCTGTCCCAACAGTAAATAATGCCGACAAAGAAGTCTTAGAGCAATTTGATGAATTGCCTTTGGAAAAAATTAAATTACCAGAAGGTTTTAGTATTGAACTCTATGCGGAAGGAGTCCAAAATGCTCGCTCTATGGCATTTAGCCCAAGTGGCACACTATATGTAGGAACGAGATCTGCGGGAAATGTATATGCATTACAAGATACTGATGGAGACAATAAAGTTGATAAAAAATATACACTTCTAGAAAAGGGGAATATGCCAAATGGTGTTGCTTTCAAAGATGGAGATCTCTATATCGCTGAAGTAAATAGAATTCTCAAAATATCTGATGTAGAATCAAAACTTGAAAACCCTGGTACTCCAGAGGTCGTGTACGACGAATACCCTACAGAAAAACATCATGGTTGGAAATTTATAGATTTTGGACCTGATGGTAAACTGTATGTTCCTGTCGGAGCTCCATGCAATATTTGTAATTCTGAAGAAGATATTTTTAACTCAATCACTCGAATTAACACTGACGGCTCAGGTATGGAAGTGGTCCAAAGAGGTGTAAGGAACACTGTGGGGTTCACTTGGCATCCCGAGTCTAAGCATCTATGGTTTACAGATAATGGAAGAGATATGATGGGGGATGATATTCCTGCATGTGAACTTAATGTTGCCACAAAAGACGGTCAACACTTCGGTTATCCTTTTTGCCACCAAGGCGACCTTGCAGACCCAGAGTATGGCAAACTGAAGCCTTGTTCAGAATTTACCGCACCTGCTCAAAATTTAGGAGCCCATACAGCTCCTTTGGGTATAGAGTTCTACACTGGAAGTCAATTTCCCGATGAATATCATAACGTCGCCATGATAGCAGAGCATGGCTCTTGGAATAGGTCAAAAAAACAAGGTTATAGAATTTCAATGATAAGCCTTGATGAGGAACATCATTCCAACGGATATGATTTCTTTGCTTCAGGATGGTTAGATGAAGAAAATGATGAAGCTTGGGGCAGGCCTGTTGATATTGAGATAATGCCTGACGGCTCTATGTTAATTTCTGATGATTTTGCTGATGTGATTTATAGAGTAACCTATAAAGGGTAGATTTAATTCTCTCTAGTATTTTTTCTCAAAACTAAATCATACTATCCAATATCTCATCTTTAGAAAATCTTCTTGACTTTTCATTTTGGGCACCTTGGAATTTTTAATACTTTGAAGTTTACTACAGTATTTCCATAGGATTTTGATAATTCTTTAAAAGAAAATAAATGAAAACTATAAAAGGCCCAGCTATCTTTCTTGCTCAGTTTATGGGAGATGAAGCACCCTTCAATTCTTTAGACAACATTTGTGAATGGGTAGCTGCTTTGGGATATAAAGGAGTACAAATACCTGCATGGGATGCAAGGTGTATTGATCTTCAAAAAGCTGCTGAAAGCAAAACCTATTGCGATGAACTCAAAGGAACCGTAGAAAAACATGGATTAGAAATCACTGAACTCGCTACTCACTTGCAAGGCCAACTAGTAGCCGTAAATCCTGCATACAATGTAATGTTTGATGGATTTGCTCCTGAAAATTGTCGTAATAATCCCCAAAAAAGAACAGAGTGGGCCGTTCAACAAGTAATGTGGGCTGCAAAGGCTAGTCAAAATCTAGGCCTAAATGCTTCTGCAACATTCTCGGGGTCATTACTCTGGCATACTGTATACCCTTGGCCACAAAGACCTGCTGGGCTTGTTGAAGCCGGTTTTGATGAATTAGCTAAAAGATGGACACCCATTTTAGATTACTATGATGAGTGTGGAGTAGACTGCTGTTATGAGATACATCCAGGAGAGGATATTCATGACGGCCATACTTATGAAATGTTTTTAGAACATACTAATAACCATCCTAGGGCATGTATGCTATATGATCCAAGTCACTATGTACTGCAACAATTGGATTATCTCCAATTCATTGATTTCTATCATGAAAAAATTAAAATGTTCCATGTAAAAGACGCTGAATTCAATCCAACAGGAAAAAGCGGTGTCTATGGTGGATATCAAGATTGGAAAGACAGAGCTGGAAGGTTTAGATCTCTTGGTGATGGCCAGACAGATTTTTCTTCTATTTTCAGCAAGCTGTCTCAATATGGCTATGGCAGTTGGGCTGTTTTAGAATGGGAATGTTGTATAAAATCTCCGGAACAAGGAGCTGCAGAAGGAGCACCATTTATTGCCAATCATATTATCAATGTAACAGAAAAAACATTTGATGACTTTGCAGGAGGAGGTTCCGATGATGCCACAAATCGAAAGATTCTAGGTATAGGCTAATTATTCCGTCTATTTAATGATTACAACTTTGTGATTTACTTGGACAGTCTGACCCGTACGGTTTCCTGTGATAACAAAGAGATAGTTTCCTGCTGGCAACACCTGGCCCTCAGCATCATTTGCTTCCCATAGGTGACTTCTTGTAATGGGGCCTGTTCTTATATTTTGAAATTCTGACCTACTTATATTTTCTACTATTCTACC
>Ga0055584_100000772_pt1 | contig 30614 bp, 24 predicted proteins | sample OSDHelmetaG_FD_58716 | JGI IMG/M metagenome (GOLD analysis project Ga0055584, IMG submission 58716) | Pelagic marine sediment microbial communities from the LTER site Helgoland, North Sea, for post-phytoplankton bloom and carbon turnover... | ecosystem: Environmental > Aquatic > Marine >... | reverse complement strand
CGCGGCCACCGGCGTCGTTACGGCTGTTCGGGTGATTCTTGTTTTTGTGTTCCGTCCCGTACCGGCAGTTCTTTTTCCTTACTTCGGAACGCATCATCCGGATACACCAAGGCGAGCACACCAAACAGACCAATAAATGCGCCGAAGGCAACGCCGAACCAGGCACCAGATAGAATGAACGCGATGGATAGACCACCACCGATGGCAGTAATGACGCCACCGATAGCACGTTTAATAGTACGACTCGCCACAGCAGGTCTCCCTAAGGGATGCTAATACGCAATAGTTAGCCCGTTATGATACCAAGCAATCGTAGGCAGCGGGAGCGCAACACGCTGACGCAGTGGGCTCTGCATGCGATTTTGCTGGCTGATAAGTGAACACAGTGATGAACGCGCCTGAGGGCGTAAGGAGAAATGGTCATGAGTATGGACTTGGTAGAGGAAATTAAGGCACGCCATGGCGAGCTGAGGTCTTGGCGCCGGGATCTTCATGCGCATCCAGAGCTTGGCTTCGAGGAACATCGAACCGCAGATTTTGTCGCCGCGAAGCTGCGCGAGTTTGGCATGGAGGTTTACACCGGCATTGGCAAAACTGGCGTTGTAGGAGCACTGCGAGTGGGAAATTCGACCCGCTCGGTGGGTTTGCGCGCCGATATGGATGCTTTGCCGATCCTTGAAGCCAACACCTTCGCGCACAAATCGACGCACGCCGGCAAAATGCACGCCTGCGGACATGATGGCCATACAACGATGTTGCTTGGTGCCGCTCAGTACTTGGCCGCAACACGCAATTTTGAAGGGCAAGTGTTCTTTATCTTCCAGCCGGCGGAAGAAGGCATTGGCGGCGCTCGCGCCATGATAGAGGATGGTTTGTTCGAACAATTCCCGTGTGACTGCATCTTCGGAATGCATAATCGCCCGAAAATGGCGACTGGCAGCTTCGCTGTTCGCGCAGGTCCGATGATGGCGGGTGGCGCGTTCTTCGATATCGACATCACCGGCAAAGGCGCGCATGGAGCGCGTCCAGAGGCAGGCATTGATCCAGTCATTGTGAGCGCGCAAACAGTGATGGCACTGCAGACCATACTGTCGCGTAACAAACGCGCCTTGGATGGCGCGGTGCTGTCAATAACTCAAGTACACGCTGGCGACGCTTACAATGTGATCCCGCAAACGGCGCGTTTGTCTGGCACCGTACGCGCGTTTTCGAAGGATGTGATGGCACTGGTAGAGGAGCGCATGCGCAGCATAGCTACGAGCACCGCGGCCGCCTTTGGGGCCACCGCCGAAGTGGATTTTCGCAACATCTTCCATCCCACCGTCAATGATCTAACCGAGGCTGAATATGCCGCCGAGATATGCACGGATCTGGTTGGCGAAGATGCCGTTTTGCGTGATCCGCCGCTAATCATGGCGTCCGAGGATTTCTCGTTCATGTTGGACGAAGTGCCCGGTTGCTACATCAATATCGGCAACGGTGACGGCGCCGACGCGTGTGAGGTGCACAATCCAGGTTATGATTTCAATGACGAATCTCTACCGTTAGGGGCAAGTTTTTTTGCCCACCTGGTCGAGAAGCGGCTGGCAACGGCTGGAGCGGCATAAGGCCGCTGTTAAGCTAGTTATCAACAATCCAACTGCGCGCCGCCCAGTTTTGCATGGCGGATATGTGCGCCCGAATGAGTTGTATAAATGCACGATAATGATTTGGCCTTCACTGGCCTTAAAGTAGTTGATCTATCGCAAGGCGTTGCCGGTCCTCACTGCGGAATGCTGCTGGCTCAGCACGGCGCTGATGTCATTAAGATTGAGCCTACGACTGGCGACTGGGGCCGTGCAATTGGGCGCCAATTTGGCGATTTTTCTGCCTACAACGTCGCCTTTAACCGCGGCAAACGCAGCTTGAGCGTTGACCTGAAGTCCGAACTGGGCTTGCAAACGGTTCGCACATTGATGCAACAAGCTGACGTTGTGGTGGAAAACTATCGCCCGGGCGTGTTGGCCCGCTTTGGTCTGGATCACGCAACCCTGGTACAGCAAAACCCCAACGTGGTATTTGTGTCGGTCACCGGCTTTGGACAGACTGGCCCGAAGTCTAAGCTGCCTGCAACAGACTCCATTTTGCAGTCGTTTTCGGGCTTGATGTCAGCGAACCATGATGCAGCTGGCACGCCACAACGTGTGGGCGTGCTGGTCATTGACGTCGTCACCGGTTTGTATGCATTTCAAGCGGCCTCTGCCGCACTGTACAAGCGCGCGACACGTGGTGGCGGCAAACATATTTGTGTCAGTTTGATGGAATCTATCGGCGCTGTGCAGGCTGCCAAGATGGTTGAATTTCACTTAGAAGGCGCCGCCGGTCAAAAGCCCGGTGTTCCGGTCGGTACCTTCGCGACCGCGGATGGTTTCATGACCATTAATGCACGCCGAGACAGTCATTACGTCGCGCTGTGCGAACTCCTTTCGTTGCCAGAGCTAGCCGCTGATGCGCGCTTTAAAGCACCAGCCGATCGGGCTGCAAATGAAGATGCCCTGATGCCGCCCTTAGTTGAAAGTATTCGAGCTTGGAGTAACGCCGATCTGAGCGCAGCGCTGATGAAACATGACATCTTGCACGCTACAGTGAATGACTATGCGGGTTACTTTGCCGATGATCATGTGCTTGAGACAGGCGTTGTCAGTTGGATGGAACATCCGAGCATGGGAGAAATCCCAGTGCACAATATCCCTGGCCTGGATAAACCACGCGCAGGTTCGGCGCTGGCCATGAGTCCGGTCATCGGCCAGCATTCCGTCGAGGTTTTGCGTGAGCTGGATTGGACCCAAGATGCAATCGATGCCGCGCTAGCAAGTGGAGCCATAACTGCGGGTAGTCTTGAGCGCGCGTAATCGGCGTGTCCTAACCAGTGAGTAGCCGCCTACGCGGGCTTTTTACCCGCGCTTTAGGCTTACCGCTGTTTATGATATTTGCCTGTCAGTCGGTGCTGACGATGGGCACCTACGCACTGCCGGTGGTGATTCCCGTGGCGGCATCGGATCTCGGTGTCGCGCCGGAATCTGTAGGCTTCTTAGTTGCGACCATATATACAACGGCGATGTTGGTTGGGCTAACTTCCGGGTCGCTGTTGGCGCGCTTTGGCCCAACCCGACTGTTTCAATTACTGCTGCTTACCGTCGCTGCAGGCACTGGCGTGTTGGTGCTGGGTTTTGTCGGTACCGCGATTGTGTCTGCTGTTCTGATTGGCGTCTCGTCTGGCCCAATGAATCCTACCGGCTCGTTGGTGCTGTCGCGCGCCGCCCCGCCAGATATTCGCGCGCTGGTGTTTTCGCTTAAGCAATGCGGTACACCGGTTGGCGGGATGCTCGCTGGTACCATCCTACCGCCGCTGATGCTTGCTTACGATTGGCAGCTTGCGGTGTTAACAATCCCCGTACTGGCGCTCGCGCTTGTGCTGTTTGTGCCTGCTGGAGAGCTTGGGCAGCGAGAACCGGAGAAGGCCAACGCTGATGGTTCAATTCGGCGCACATTCGTTGCGCTAAAGCTGATTTGGACCGATCGGCCATTGCGCGCAGTGACCTTATGCGGCTTTGGATTGGCTGTGTGCCAAATGGGGCTGGTCACATATCTGGTGGTGTATCTGTGGCGAAGTGTTGGCTACAGCCCGGCACAAGCAGGGCTGATCTTCGCTGCTCTACACGTGTCCGGCATAGTTTCGCGTATCGTGCTTGGACTGATCGCTGACACATTTTTATCCACCCGTTGGTTGTTGGTAATTGTAGGCGTGGCCCTGAGCGCTGTGTTTGCGCTGATCGTCACACTCGAGGCATCTTGGCCTTTGTTGGCGGTCTATGCAGTCATGGCGCTTGCTGGTGCGAGTGGCAATGGCTGGGTCGGCTTGTATTTTGCTGAACTAGCGCGATTGTCGCCGTGTGACCGTATCGCTGAAGTAGCTGCCGGGAGTCAGTTTGTAACCTACCTCGGCATCGTGTGCGGCCCGATGTTGTTCGCGGCCTTGTTGTATTCGTTTGGCAGCTATCCCTTATGTTTCTCGGTTCTCGCGGTTATTTCACTAATTTGCGGCATTTATTTGGCTTTCGCCGGTGGCGAGCGCTGAGCGTTCCCTTTGCTGGTAACTGCTGTGTGTTACACACGTGTTGCCCACACCGCGAAGACCGGATCGGCATCCGGCATCCTGTCAGCGTAGTCATCATCTGGCGGACGCGGCGCGCCCTGCAGTGACCAGCAATTGATATCGGTGTAGTTGCCATCACGCTGGTAAATATCAGCTATGAAACGCATACGCTCGAAGGGATTCAGCTCCGCCCAAAGCATGATCGCTTTGCTCGGAAAGCAGCGATCTGAAAACGTATTGATGAACACGCCACCGGGTCGCAACACCCGTGCCACGGCAGCGAATACCTCGCGCGCGCGGGTCAGGTACTCGACTGAAACTGAACAGAAAACGACGTCGAACGATGCATCCTCATATGGCAGTTGCGGAGTCTGATTCAAATCTTGTAGATCCCAGCGCTCTAAGCCCGTATTGCCCCGCAGTTCTTGTTCGTTCATGCCAAGACCAGTGAGCTTTATGTCGGTTCGGATTTGCGGCAAATGCGTAACCCAACTCGACATCAGATCGAGTGCATGCGCATGCTTGATGCTGACGGCGTCGTAGAGCTGCGCTATCGTTGCACGGGCATGCGCATCAATGTGCTGCACAAAGCGAGGCATCAAATAGAAAATGCTGTCGGGCGATTCGTCGTTGCGCCGCCGGCTCCGATCGGAATCGAAGCACGCTGGGCGTGGTGCCAGGTTGCGCTGCATTCCAGGCCCGCATTTAAGCCAGTTACTGAGTTTTAACAACACCTCAGGCTCGCTACGCCCAGCTATTGCAGCTGTCGTTTCAACGGCCTCAAAAAGTGCCTGTGCGTTGGCACCGGCGAGTGGGTGGTTCGAGTAGATCTTGAGATTGCTCTGGGTTGTTTCCAGCACTCGGAAGGCAGCCGCGTCGTGCGCACGCTCGGCTAGTAGTTTGGCTGGATACCAACGCCCCACTTCTGCCGTTTGCGCTTGCGCCCAGCGCTCCGGGTTGGCGTTAAAGTTAGCCGCAGGAACTACTTCTTGTAGAGCTGGGTCGTCAGGAATAACAGCGAAGGCATCAGCATCGCCAACATACTCTTGACCTCTTAGCTGTGTCCTGGCGAGCGTATTCGCAGCATCTTTTAGTGCCGCAATGTTGCAAGCGCATAGGTGCAGTTTATCCGTGCAAGTGAGTTCAGCTTCTGTCCACCGCAGCGTGACGCGCGCATCGCTCATGTGTACGGATTAATCGCTTGTTGGTATGCAAAGTGCGGTGTAGCGATGCATGTGATGTGCACTGCTACCAAACATCGAACAGAACTGCGTTAAATAGCGAAAGAAATGCCCTATCGCGAGTTCCTCGGTCATACCTACGCCACCATGCAGTTGCACAATTTCTTGTGCAACACTGCGCGCGCGCTTGCCTACAAAGGCTTTTGCGGAAGACGCTCCGCGAGCTCGCGTGAGCGTATCGCTTGCGCTGACATCATTGGCAACCATTAACACCATTGCTTGGCATTCGCGCACTGCGATTAGCATGTCTACGAGCCGATGCTGAATGACCTGGAAGCTGCCAATAGCAACGCCAAATTGCTCACGCATCTTGACGTACTTAAGGGTCTGCTCATAAGCATGATTCATCGCCCCGGCGGCTTGCGCACAGCGTGCCGCAATGCCGCGTTCTACTAGTTGCTCGAGCACTTGCAGGCCATCAATCGCGCCTACCAATAGCTGCGCTGGAGTGTCTTGTAGATGTAGGCTTGCGGCGCTGGTGCCGTCCATGTTCCGAAATGGCTGCTGTGTGAGCCCGCCGGCAGTAGCATCAATAAGGAACAAGCCGATACCGGATTCATCGCGAGTGTCGCCATCGATGCGCGCGCTTATGATGAGCTTGTCGGCGCTGGGTGCATCCATCACTGCTACTTTCGTACCGTTGATGGTATAGCCGTTGCCGAGCGCGCTGGCTCGCGTTGCGACGTGGTTCAGATCATAGCGCCCGCCCGCTTCAGCGTAGCCGAGTGCCATCGTCAACTGGCCCTCAACCAATGCAGGTAAAAGCTTTGCGCCGAGCTCTTTATCGTCGGCTAATTGCAGCGCGTGTGCACCGATAACCGCAGTGCTGACAAATGGCTCCAGCACCATCGCATGGCCGAGGCCTGCGCAGATAATTGCTTGCTCGATCGGGCCGCCGCCATATCCCCCCGCATGTTCCGGTAACCCGGCGCCAAGCCATCCAAGTTCGGCGAAACCATGCCAAATATCACGATTGAAAGATGTTGTATTGGCAAGCATCTTTTTGCGCTGATCGAACGAGTAGTCACGTTCAACGAAACGTTCAACACTCTGTTTCAATAACTGCTGTTCGTTATTTAATTCCAGTGACATCAGTTGGTTCCTTACAGTCCGAGCACGGCCTTGGCCATGACACTGTATTGCACTTCGTTGCTGCCACCGTAGATGGTTGAGGCGCGACTAAAGTTGTATTGCGATGCTGCGCTTAGCAGTTGGGTTTCTGCGTCGGTGATATCGCCTTGCCACGGGTACGCTTCGTAGCCCGCAATCTCAAGGCGCAGTTCTGCCAGCCGTTGCTGAATGTTTGTGCCCTTTATCTTCAGTATCGATGATTCCGCGCCTGGGGCATTGCCTGCATCAGTTTGCGCAAGCATTTGTGAGTTCATGAATTCCAAACAGCGCAAATCCACTTCAATCTCGGCGATACGCTGCGCAATATTCTCGTGATCTGAGATTTGCCCAGACCCCGCAGGCAGCTCGGCAAGTTGCTTGATTTGCGCGAGCTGAACTTTAGATAACGGTATGCGCGCAATGTTTGTGCGCTCATGCGTCAACAGGTATTTCGCGATGGTCCATCCCTGGCCTTCTTCGCCGACCAAATTTTCCGCTGGTACAACCACATCAGTAAAGAAGACTTGGTTGAGGTGATGTTTGCCATCAATACTGATGATTGGGCGCACCTCAATGCCGGGTGTATCCATGTCGAACAGCAGAAACGAAATACCCTGCTGTTTCTTGCCTTCGCTACTGGTGCGTACCAGGCAGAAAATCATGTTCGCCATATGCGCGTAGCTGGTCCAGATCTTGGAACCGTTGACCAGATAGTGATCACCTTGGCGCTCTGCTTTGGTCTTTAACGACGCCAGATCGGAGCCAGCACCGGGCTCAGAGTACCCCTGACACCACCAGTCATCGTAATTCAGGATGCGTGGTAAGTAGCGTGCCTTCTGGGCCTCGGTGCCAAAGCCATAAATCACTGGCCCGAGCAAATTTACACCCATGCACCATGATGCTGGAGCCTGGGTCTCTGCGCGTACTTGCTCAAATATGTGCTTGCGGGTCTGGCTCCAATCAGTGCCGCCATACTCTTTAGGCCATTGGATCGCGGCCCACCCGCGTTTGTTCAGCTTTCGGCACCATGCGACGTTATCTTTGGCACTCATGGTTCCGAACATGAAGGCTTCACCCTTCAAGTGCTGCGGTGTGTTCTCTAAAAACCATGCGCGGACCTCATCCATGAATTCAAGATCTTGCGTGCTGTAGTGCAGGCTCATGGAGCTTCTCCCGTTGTTTGAGTCGTTGAGCATGACGCAGACATCGCGACTGCGCTGCGTTAAGCCGACAAGCTGCCTAGTCTACCTGCCGAAGGTCGCGTTGCTAAAGTGTCATCAGGATCTGGGAGTGCCACAATTGATGCGTAACCGCGTGCTTGCGGGCACCATAGCGACTGGCCGCCAGGGGGGCGGCCATAGCAACATTGCCAAAGCTACGACCGCTCGGCCGGTGCAATAAGAATTAGTGTAATGAGGAAATGACGCGTGCTCGATGCAATATTGAACCCTGAGACTGTTGCAATTATCGGTGCCTCAGACTCATCCGGACGCATTGGCGGTCGGCCTATCCATATGATGAAAGAGGCGGGTTTTAGTGGCCGCATTTATCCGGTCAATCCGCGCCATGCCACTATCCAAGGTCTAAAGGCATACCCGCACATCAACGATGTGCCAGAGCCGATTGATTGTGCCGTCATCGCGGTGCCAGCGAAAATCGCACTGAGCGCGGTACGCGACTGCGCGGCAAACGGTGTGAAGTCAGTTGTCATGTTCACATCCGGTTTCGCCGAAATTGACGATTCGGGCGAAGCCGTACAAGCCGAGATCGCGGCCATTGCACGCACCAGTGGTATGCGCATTCTGGGTCCAAACTGCCTCGGTGTATTCAATCTCCGTACAAATTGGTTCGCAACCTTCGCCAATATTTCAGGCATGACCCGTTTGGCGCCCGGGCCAATTGGAATTGTTACGCAAAGCGGGGCGTTCGGAGCGCATGTTTATGCGGCGTCGCAATTGCGCGGAGTTGGTGCCAATTACTGGGTGACTACTGGCAACGAAGTTGACATCGATGTTGCTGAGGTTATCGAGTACTACGTGCGCGCGCCGGACGTGAAAGTGATAGTCGCTTATGCGGAAGGCATGAAGAATCCGGAGCGAATCCGCAGTGCGCTCAGTGCTGCGCGTGATGCGAAAAAACCCGTTGTGTTTATGAAGGTCGGCAAAACGGCAGTAGGAGCCGTCGCGGCGGCATCGCATACGGCCTCGCTTGCGGGTGCAGATGCAGTCTACGAAGCGCTGTTCAAACAATATGGGGCATACCGAGCGGAGACCACTGAGGAATTGGTGGATATCGCTTATGTGTGCCAGTTCGGGCGCTATCCGCGCGGTCGGCGCGTCAGTCTGCAGACGGTGTCCGGTGGGGTTGGCGTGCAGATGGCCGACGCGGCGGTTGGCTATGGCATGGATGTTGCGCCCATGCGTGCGGCGACGCAGGCTAAGATCAAGGCACTAATGCCCCTCGCCGGCACCAACAACCCAATAGATTTTACTGGTCAAGCGGTCAATGAGCCGGAGCTCATGGAGGCATGCGTTGGCATGTCGATAGATGACTCCGACTACCATGCGCATGTCATCTACCTTGCAGGCACGACAAACTCGCCGTTTTTGCGTGACGCGGTTGCCGCTACTTTCAAACGCATACGCGATACCTATAGTGACGAGGTATTAATCCTGTGTAGTTTTCGCGATGCCGAAGTTAATGCGCATTACGAACAGATGGGTTATCCGTATTTTGAAGATCCGTCTCTGGCGGTGCGCGGGCTCGCAGGTTTAATGCATTATGGCGAAGTATTTGCGCGCGACACCTTAGATACGCCGCCCATGTTACCGGCGGACGTGTTACCTGCACCGCTTGAGATGATGAGTGAGGTTGGCGCCAAGGCCGTACTCGCCAGTGCTGGCATTCCCGTTGTGCCCGAGCGTCTGGTTGCGAGTGCCGAATCCGCAGTCGCCGCGGCGAACGAGTTCGACGGCCCGGTGGTCATGAAAATTGCATCTTCAGATATTCCGCACAAAACCGAGATTGGTGGTGTATTGGTCAATGTGCGCGGCGCGCAAGCGGTGGCAGATGGCTATACGACGTTGATGCAGCGTGCTGCGTCGGCGCGCCCGGACGCAAACATTGACGGCGTCGTAGTTGCGCCGTTTATCGACGGTGGTGTTGAGACCGTGCTCGGTGTGGTGCGTGACCCGCTGTTCGGGCCGGCTGTGATGTTTGGTTTGGGCGGCGTGTTTGTGGAGGTGCTAAAAGATGTGACGTTTCGCCTAGCGCCGTTCGGCGTGGACGAAGCGCGTCGCATGATTGATGAGATCCAAGGGCGCGCGGTGCTCGATGGTGTACGCGGCGCACCTGCGTGCGATATTGATGCATTAGCCGACGCTCTTGCGCGCTTGTCCGTATTCGCCGCAAACAATGCCGAGCGGATAGAGTCCATCGATATCAATCCATTTATCGTATTGTCGGAAGGGGCAGTCGCAGTGGATGCACTAATTGTAGCCAGCGCGCCTTGACATTGCATTGTGTTCGCAGCGCGCGCGAGTGTTTTATGGGCGCCAATTGTGCGTAAGTAAGGAGTAATAAATAAGTGTTAGAAGATCGATACGGCTTGGTTGTTTCAACCAAGTCTGGCGCGGCGCGCGATGCCTATGTTGAAGCTGTTGATGCGGTTCTATCCGCGAACGGTGATGCCGGTGCGGAGCTTGATCGCGCGCTAGCGGCAGATCCAGAGTTTGCGTTAGCACACGCCGCATATGCGCGTGTGCATCAACTCGATGGCCGCATGGCCGAGGCGCGCGCGTCAGCGGAGCGCGGCGCGCATCTTGCCGTTGGCGCGACAGAGCGGGAACGTAGTCATACGCAGGTTTTCGCCTTACTCACCAGCGGCCAAGGCGCAGCCGGATTGGAGCTAATCCGCGCGCATGTGCGGGACTACCCGCGCGATGCGTTTACCTTGGCGCCGGCGTGCAGCGTGTTTGGGCTTATTGGATTTGGTGGTCGGCTCGAGCGCGAGGCCGAACAAGTTGCACTACTGGAGCCACTCGCGCCCGCCTATGGTGACGATTGGTGGTTTTTGACTGTATACGCTTTCGCACTGATCGAAGCCGGTGAATGGAAGCGCGGTCGCGCAATGGTTGAGCGGGCATTGGAGCAGGTGCCACGCAGTGCGCATTCGGCACACGTACGCGCACATGCCTTGTACGAAGCGGGCGAGGATCGGGTTCTTGCGGACTATCTAAGTGACTGGCTGCCGGGTTATGCCGCCATCAACAAGTTGAGCTGCCATCTATGGTGGCACATGTGCCTAGCGCGCTTGATGCTTGGCGAACAAGATGCAATTTTCGATGTATATGATGCACATTGCAGTCCTTCCGCTTCCTCCAGTCCCGCAATTAACGTTTTCACCGATGGTGCTTCTTTGTTATGGCGTGCAGAACTCGCAGGGATGCCGCGATCACACCAACGCTGGCGCGCGCTACAGGAGTTTCGCGAGGCAAAGTTTGCGCAGCCAATGGTGTTTGTAGACGCGCACGGTGCCCTCCCGGCCCTCGCTTTAGGTGATAATGATGCCCTCGATGCTTGGCATGAAGCACTCACACAGGCGCACGCTGATGGCAAGTTGCCTGCCGGTACCGTGCCCGTGCAACTACTGAACGCTTTTGGCGCACATGCGCGCGGCGACTGGGCCGGCGTTGCCCAGACACTGGAACCATTGATGCCGCAAGTTGTGCGCATTGGTGGTAGTCGCGCTCAGCGTGATCTCGTGCAGAACACATTACTATCTGCTTACATAAACGATGGGCGCATGGGTGCGGCGCGCGCCCTGCTCCGTGACCAGCACGACCGTGCTCAAACGGTACCGATCCCAGGGCTGCAGTTGTAGTCCAGCATTGCATTACCCTTTTCCCTTGAATACATAGCCGTATCGTGTAACTAACGCCGATACGGCGAGGAGCCCAATGTTGTGACCAAAGCTGTTCAACACCTAATCGACTGGAAATTTTGGGACGATGACGCGGTGCGCGAGATCCTCGCGTTGGCGCTAAGAGTCAAAGCCAGCCGATGGGAGTTCCAGGGGCACATGCAAGGACGAACCCTGGTGATGTTGTTTCAGAAGACATCCACCAGGACGCGCGTGTCGTTTGAGGCCGGTATGACCGAGCTCGGTGGGCACGCAATTCACATGGATTGGCGTGCCAGTAATTTTAGTCTCACCGACATACGTTATGAGGCACGTTACCTGTCGCGAAACGCCGCGTTCATCATGGCACGTTTGAAAGAAAATGATGATTTGCTGAAGATCGAATCAGCCGCGACAGTTCCGGTAATTAACGGCTGCTGCAATCTCTATCATCCATGCCAAGCCTTGGCTGACATGTTAACGATTGCAACAGACCGTGGCGGTAGTGCGGCAGGTGCAAGACTGACCTATGTTGGTGCATACAATAACGTCGTTAATTCGCTGGTTTCGATCGCACGACCATTAGGTGTGCACCTGACGCTGTGTTGCCCGATCGCCGATGACAGCGTTATTGATGCGCACGCTCGCGCGGCGCTCGCTGACGCAGGCTTGCTCGAAGAGACATTGGATGCGCGCGCGGCAGTGGCCAATGCCGACTACGTATATACCGATACATGGCTCGACATGGAATTCTTTAACGACCCATCGTTTGCCGAAGAAAAGCGTCGGCGTGTTGAGCTGATGCTGCCGTACCAACTCAATGAAGAATTATTGCAGAGATCAAACGCGAAAGTTATGCACGACATGCCTATTCATGCAGGCTACGAAATTAGTGCTGAGCTGGTGGAGTCCGAGCGATCTATTATCTACGATCAAGCGGAAAACCGACTAGATGCTCAAAAAGCGATATTGGTGACCTTGCTCTAGGGTAATGCAGATCGAAAATGTCTAGGTGCCCCCTATTGCGCGGCTAGGTTGTAGTTTCGATACTGGTCCCGCTTGCAAAACCCTGTTTTAATCAGACGAAGCTGGCTGAGCCCGGAAACACGGAACCGCCAGACTCTAGGGAGTCTCGAAATAGTCAATTGTGACATTCAGGCTTTCGCTGAGCTTCTCGCACAGCGTTGCTGTTCGTTGAGGGGCCCCTAAATTTCAAGCTCGCCGAGAGAGTCAATAATGATTAGACCTTATTCCCTAGTTGGCGCGGGGCTTATAGCTTTCGCCAGCGTGTCGGTCGCCGCCACATGTCCGCAAGTAACAATTGCGGACATGAAAGGTGTCGCGCCCGGTAAGTACCCACAACAATACGAGCTTGCTGAATTTGAGAAGTTAGCGAGTTGTAAACTTAGCTTTTCTGAATACGCAAAACTTGGCGAACTCAACGCGCGTATCATCGGCAATCCTAAGCTGCCAGCATTGGTTGAGCGCCTGCCCGCGGAACCGCTAGTCGTAGCTCCATACGACAAGATCGGAGCATATGGCGGCGTGCTCGACGCACTTTCGAATGCGACGGAAGCCGGCACATCTGATCTTCTGTCGCTTCGCCATGTCAATTTCGTACGCTACGCGGACGATCTCACGACGATGGTGCCGAATGTCGCGCGGGATTGGGCATGGAACGCTGAGTTCACCGAACTGACACTCTACTTGCGCAAAGGCCACAAATGGTCTGACGGGGCACCGTTTACTGCGCACGACGTCAAATTCTGGTACGACGATCTGAATATGGACACCAATATCATCAAAAAACCGAAAGGTTTTCTGTTGGTTGGTGGTAAACCCATGCAGGTTGAAGTTATTGATGACCAAACAGTCAAATTTATACTAAGTGCGCCGAAACCAGGATTGTTATCTCACTTCGCGACCAGCTATTCACAAGGTTTTCAGCCGAAACATTTTCTTGGGCAATTCCACCCGAAGCACAACGCGGATGCCGATAAACTTGCCCAGAAAGCAGGTTTCAAGAATGGCTACGAAGTGATCTCCTTTTACTACGGCAACTCTGATTGGACCGATACGCCATCGCCGCTGTTGCGTGATCCAAAGAAAATTCCGCTGTTACCAGCTGCGGTTGTGCCGACTCTGGAGTCACATATTACCGTTGCCGATACCACGGAAGGCCGTCACTACGTAGCGAACCCGTATTTCTTCATGGTGGATACAGCGGGCAATCAGCTACCGTACATTCCTGAGCAAGACGAGATCTACATTAACGACAATGAGGTTCGTATCCTCAAACTCGTGAATGCCGAAGTCGATTACAAGTCGCAATCGGTACAGCTACCGTCTGCGCCTTTGCTGCTGGAGAACCAGGAAAAAGGCGATTACACCGTCGACCTTAAGCCGACCATAGCGATGCCGGCATTCTCGTTTAACGTGACTTCCACAGATCTTGAGAAGCGTAAGGTATTTGGGGATCTGCGTTTCCGACAAGCCATGTCGGTTGCGATGAATCGTGCGGAAATCAACGAAGTTGCGTTCTTTGGCTTAGGCAAGACGCAGCAATGGGTCGGCTTTAGCCCTCCGCCGAAGTTTATTTCGAAAGATTGGCTGCAACACTACGCACAGCATGATCCGAAGCTTGCCAACAAACTCTTGGACGAAGTTGGTCTTAAGGATAAAGACGGCGACGGTAAACGTGATTTGCCTAACGGCGTGCGCTTCACTCTAAACATGCAGTACGCAACACAGGGTATTGCTGGCGGCGTAGTCGAGCTCGTTGCACAGCAGTGGGCTAACGTGGGTATTGATACGACCTTCAAAGAGGTGACGCCAGACGAATACCGCGCAGCTCAATCATCTAATGAGTTGGATGTGATGATGTGGGCGAAAGGCATGCCGATCGCTATCATCCTCGGTAATGACCAGATGTTTGTGCCGCCGTTTGATGATTATTTTACCCATCGCACCGGTATGTTGTGGGGTGAGTACATCGAAACCAATGGAGCAAAAGGTGTTAAACCTCCCGCCTATGTTGATGAGATGCGTAAAGACATCGCGATGTTTCAATCAACACCGGCGGGCACACCAGCATCTGACGAAATTGGCAAGCGGCTCATGAAAAACATGGTCGGAAATTTGCTGTTCCTCGGTACAGTGCAAGCACCAGCGCCGATTTATCACCGCAATGCCTTGAAGAACTTTACCGAGTTCAAAACGTGGTCTTACGAGTATTACCGGGCGTTCCCGTATCGTCCTCAGCAGTGGTTCTTAGCCGAAAAGTAGAGCTGCAGATCTTTGTGCTATCGTGCGGCGGGCTGTACTAAGGTCTGTCGCTCGATAGTGAAAGATTCTAAAGCGCTCCGATTATGCTATTCCCGCCAATGATTGTTCAGCGTACCAAGCGAACATGCTGAAGTTCTTGCGCTTTGTTGCGGTACGTGCGGGCATGGCCGTCCTGACACTCACGTTCGTGTCATTCATTGTATTTAGTCTGATGGAACTGGTGCCCGGAAATTGCGCCGAGCGTTATGTCGCCTATAAGAACACCCAAGGACAGGGCATAACAAAAGAAGACATTCGTGCTGAAGAGATCCGCATGGGGCTGGATAAGCCTTACGTAGTGCGCTGGGTGAGTTGGATTTCAGATGTGTTCATCCGCGGCTACTTCGGTGAATCGTGTCTATGGCGCGTCGAGGTTAACCAACTTGTCGGCCAAAAGTTCTGGTTATCCTTGGGGATCTGCGTCACCGCACTATTCTTTGCGTATTTGATAGCAATACCTGTCGGTATTTTGTCTGCAACCTCAGACAGCCCGGTGCTTAACAACTCTCTTCGCTTTATCTCCTATCTCGGCTTGGCGATGCCTAATTTCCTGTTAGCGCTAATGATCATGTTGTTCTCGACGATATTCTTTGGCGACAGCCTGACCGGCCTATTTAGTAAAGAATTTCGTGACGCAGCGTGGTCTTTCGATCGCGTAGTGGATTTTTTGTCGCGGGCTTGGTTACCAGTGTTCATTCTAGGATGGTCGGCAACGGCATTTGCGCTGCAGACGGTTCGAGCCTTAATGTCAGATGAGTATGGAAAATTGTATGTTACCGCCGCCAAAGCGCGCGGTTTATACGGTCGGCAACTCATGTGGCGCTATCCTGCTCGCCACGCTCTAGGGCCGATCATCAATTCTCTCGGTTTCGATTTGAATCGAGTTTTTAACGAGCTACCCATCGTGGCGCTCATCCTGACACTGACAGAAGCTGGTGCTTTGTTGCTCGAAGCCTTGGCGCGTTCAAACGACCAACAATTGGCTGGCGCGATAATTTTCATGCTCACCGCTTCGATTGTGTTCCTCAATTTCTTTACTGACGTGCTGCTCGCGATCATCGATCCGCGCGTGCGTCATAGTGTGATGGGTTGAGTCCAGTGAATGACACGAAGGTTGTCGCTAGTGGCACCCAGGTCGCGGACGAACAGTCGCGCAAAGAAGCGTATTTTACCGCCGGCCAATTTCAGCTGATATGGGCGCGTTTCAAGAAAAATCGTGCTGCTATGTTCGCCGCGATGGTGTTGGCCACGATGGTTTTGATGGGCTGGTTCGCGCCTTTCCTATCGCCCTACGACCCAACTATCGCCGGTCGCGATAAAGACTATCAAAACGGCGCACCGCAATGGCCGATGTTTAGCGACCATAACGGTAGTTCTTGGCGACCGTTTCTGCATACCTTAGAGCGCACGCGCTCCATCAAGACTAATTTCCGCTGGGTGAGCGAAGTCAACAAAGAAAAACGCCGCTACGTAGGATTTTTTGTTAAGGGCTGGCGATATCATCTTATTCGCTTAGACCTTGATCTGCCGGGGCAGATGCTCGATGTCCGTGTACGGCTCCTGGAAATGGAGACGCATCTGTTTGGGATTGATAGCGGTGGGATTCATATATTTGGCACCGATGCGGCCGGCAAAGATATTTATTCGCGCACCTTACAAGCGGTATGGACCTCGCTTGCTGTGGGGACCATTGGCGTGTTTATCAGTTTTGTGCTCGCACTTGTAATTGGCGGAATTTCTGGATATTTCGGCGGCTGGCTCGATTCTTCTATTCAGATGATAACTGACGCAATTCGCACTGTGCCTGCTATCCCATTGTTTATGGCGCTTGCAGCATTTGTACCAGATGAATGGAGTGCTGAGACGCGGTTCTTGTTTATCTCGATAATTTTGGGTCTGATCGGCTGGCCAACATTGGCACGTCGGGTGCGCACGCATTTGTTGACCGAGCGGGCGCAAGAGTACGTACTTGCGGCGCAGCTTTGTGGTGCATCATCTGCGCACGTAATCCGTCGCCATCTGCTACCTAGCTTCACAAGCTACATCATCGTCGATCTAGTGATTTCATTCCCGTACATGGTGTTATCTGAAACTGCATTGAGCTTTATCGGATTAGGACTCAAGGACCCCGTCAACAGCCTTGGTGTGATGTTGCAAAATGTCACCAAAGCAGATGTGCTGCTGAATTATCAGTGGTATTTCATTCCGGTCATATTCTTCATGGCATTGGTTCTGTCATTTGTATTTGTTGGGGATGGCTTGCGAGATGCAGCCGATCCGTACTCGGATCGAAACAAATGAGCGATGCGCTACTTGATGTGCGCGATCTGGATATCCGCTTCGCCACAGATGAAGGGCTTATCACGGCGGTTGAATCAACCTCGTTTTCATTGAGCTCCGGAGAAGTATTAGGCCTGGTTGGCGAATCCGGTTCCGGCAAATCAGTGACCGCGAAGGCCCTGATGCAGTTAAACGCAAATAACACACGCTACGGAGAGCGCAGTGTTATTGAGTTGCACCTCGGCAGTGGCAGTGTGCAAGTGCTTAAACTCAAACGCCCGCGCGATCTTCGGGTAGTTCGAGGTGGCGCCGTTTCGATGATTTTTCAAGAGCCGATGGCAAGCTTTGCTCCCGCGATCACCATCGGTGATCAGATGGTTGAGCAGTTGTTGGTGCACACAAACCAATCTAAAGCTGGTGCCAAAGAACTATCCATCGAAATGCTCGCGCGGGTGGGAATTTCTGACGCGGACAAGCGTTTTAACCAGTATGCGTTTGAGCTGTCTGGCGGCATGCGCCAACGTGCCATGATTGCGATGGCTTTATCTACTCGGCCACAATTGTTGATCGCTGATGAACCAACAACGGCATTGGACGTAACCATTCAAGCACAAGTGTTGGATCTGATGAAAGATCTGATCGTCGAGTTTGGCATGGCCATTCTATTTATCACCCATGACTTGGGTGTCATTGCACAAACCGCAGACCGGGTCGCAGTGATGTATCTGGGCCGTATTGTGGAAACAGGTACCGTACGTGACGTGCTGCGCAATCCGCTGCATCCTTATACCCAAGGATTGTTGCGCGCGCTGCCCCGATTAGATGCATTAGACGAGCCGCTCACGCCTGTGCCCGGAGATATACCGAGTCCATTAGAACGTCCTGCTGGATGCGTCTTCCATACGCGTTGCACCTTGGCCATCGCCGGACGCTGTGATCAAGTGATGCCAGTCGCTACGCTGCACTCCACCGGGCATAGCGTTGCCTGCCATGTGGCGAGTGATGCGCTTGGAGTCGCATCGTGAGCGATAGTGAAGCCTTGGTTGATGTTGACAAGCTCTGCGTCGAGTTTTCAATAGGGCGCAAATTATTTGGGCCGCCAACGGTGGTAAGAGCTGTCGACAGCGTGTCTTTAAGAATTCAGTCAGGTCAGTTTTTTGGGCTGGTCGGGGAGTCTGGGTCAGGCAAGACAACATTCGGACGTGCGATTCTCAAAGCAGTGCCGATTTCGTCTGGTACGGTGCGTTATTCCGACGAAGAAGTGGCTTACGACTTAAAGTCGATAAGCAAAGTGCAGCTGAAAGATTATCGTAAGCGCGCGCAGCTGATTTTCCAGGACCCGTATGCCGCTTTGAGTCCACGCATGACGGTACGCGATATCATCGCTGAGCCGCTTGAGGTCATGAAGCTCACCAAAACGCGTGAGGAGACTGACGCGCGTGTGCGCGAGATGGCGGCTCGTTGCCGATTGAACCTGGAGCATTTACGGCGCTTTCCGCACGCTTTCTCTGGCGGGCAGCGTCAGCGCATTTCAATTGCCAGGGCGCTGGTTTGTCAGCCTAGGTTCTTGGTGGCAGATGAAAGCGTTGCTGCGCTAGATGTATCTATTCAAGCAGACATCTTGAATATGCTGAAAAAACTGCAACAAGAGCTGGGGCTGACGTTCTTGTTTATCAGTCATGACTTGAGCGTAGTTGCACACATTTGCGACATGGTCGCGGTTATGTATCTCGGATCGTTGGTCGAGATCGCTCCCACTCGCGCACTATTCCACAGCCCGAAACATCCTTACACCAAAGCGCTGCTATCTGCCATTCCATCATTGGACCCAGATGATCGCGGCGACGTACAGCGATTGAGGGGTGAGATACCGAGTCCTACCAATCCGCCGTCCGGCTGCCGTTTCCATACGCGTTGTCCTAGTGCGACCGCGCTTTGCTCAGAGCGCGTACCGATACCAGAGCAAGTTCAGGAAGGGCACACAGTGTCTTGCCATCATTGGCAAAAGCTCGCGGAGTAATTGAAGGCTGCACACGGATGTTGCCCGGTTTAGTGTCGTTCGTCTTGACTCTGATCAGATAAACGCGTTACTTCATATGCATGGCCGTCGCTCTATATGATTGCCTGCCCTTAGAATAATTTAGTTGCTGTTCTGCGCGTGGGCGCGATTTGTGCACTCACACAGCCGAGCGCGGGGCGAAACGAACTTGGGAGGTAGTATGCAAGCGGGCTTGATGCTGACGGACGAGCGCATTAGCGCAATGACTAGCGCTGGTTTATGGTCGAATCGGACCATATTAGATTGCTTGGATGAGCAGCTGAAGAGTCGGCCTGACCAAGTCTATGTGAGCGACAATAACTCGACTACGCAACGCTCCACGTCGTGGTCATTTCGCAATATTGACCTAATCTCTCGCCGTATCGCTGTTGGTCTTGCGCAACATGGTGTTGCCGCGGGTGACGTTGTTGCGGCGCAGCTTCCGAATTGGTGGGAGATGTTGGCAGTACACCTCGCTTGTGTGCGCATCGGGGCAATTACCAATCCCCTAATGCCGATTTTCCGAGCCCGTGAGCTTGAGTTCATGTTGGCTTTTGCCGAAACCAAGGTACTGATAATTCCGCGCGTGTTTCGTGGCTTTGAGTATCAGCCGATGATTACGGGCTTGCGTGCCAAACTGCCGTTGTTGGAGCATGTTTTTGTTGTTGATGGCGCCGGCGAAAACGCGTTCGAGACGACGCTCGTTCAGCGTGCATGGGAAGATGAGATTGATGCCGAGGCACTATTTTCCGAGCGTCGTCCGAAACCGAATGACGTCATCCAGTATTGCTATACCTCGGGGACCAGCGGGCAGCCTAAAGCTGTAATGCATACATCTAACACGCTGTTGGGTTGTCTCGGCGGTGCACTGACACTCGAGCTGGGCGCTGAGACGGTGGTGTTGATGGGCTCACCTTTGGCACATCAAACCGGATTTTTGTTCGGCGGCATGCTACCCATTTTGCTGGGCGGCCGGCTGGTGCTGATGGATATATGGAATCCCGAGCAAGCCGCGAAGCTGATTCACAATGAAGGCGTCACGCTGACAATGGGGGCGACGCCTTTTCTGTCAGACCTCACTGAAACTGCAATACTCGATCGATACCCGCCGGACACTTTGGATTGTTTCATATGTGCTGGCGCGCCGATCCCGCGCCCACTATTGCAATCGGCAAATCAGCGTTTAGGCGCCAATATTGTCGCCGGATGGGGTATGAGTGAGAACGGCTTGGTTACAGCAACGCGGCGCAGCGATTCATCGCAAAAAGTATTCGAGACCGACGGCCGACCGTGGCATGGCATGGATGTGCGTATTGTCGATGACCAAAAAAATGCGCTCGGCGCAGGCGAAGACGGCCACTTGCAAGCGCGGGGTGCCGCCAATTTTGTCGGCTATCTAAAGCGCCCGGAAGCCTACAGCATGGACGCGCATGGTTGGTTCGATACCGGTGACATTGCCAAAATCGATACTGACGGTTACTTGACGATCACGGGTCGCGGCAAAGATCTTATTATTCGTGGCGGTGAAAACGTGCCCATTGCGGAGGTGGAGTCAGCTTTGTATGAACATCCTTCAGTCCATAAGGTCGCGATTGTAGCGATGCCTGATGCGCGCTTAGGGGAACGCGGGTGTGCTTTTGTCACACTAACTGACGCAAATGCCGTATTCACCCTCAAAGACATGGTTGCGCACTTGGCGGCGGCAGACTTTACCAAGAGTTACTGGCCTGAGCGACTTGAGATACTCGAAGAAATGCCGATGACGCCCAGCGGCAAAATACAAAAATTCAGGCTGCGTGAAATCGCGCAATCTTACCGAGTCGAAGACTAAGCCTGATCGCTATGCGCATGTGATTATCGATCGTGAGCGCATTGGTTCTATGCCTCGCCAAAATGTTGGCGATTCAGCCTAAGTATTCTCGAATGGCGATACGGCTGCTTGGGGCATGGCATTCGGCTAGGGCTTGTGAAGCCCCAGCCGAAGCATGTTTGTATTGACTGCAGAGCTCAGTCGAGCGGCAGGCCAGGGTGTTGTGAACGTGCGTCTTTAACATCAAAGAACTGGCTGCTCAGCGCCGGCATAGCGTTAGATTCGATTAGTTCCGGCGTCCAACCACCGTTGCTATGAACCATGCGCACCGGCTTCGGTAAACCGTACAGCGTTAGCTCACCAGCACGTTGGTGGAATACCTGGCCGTTTACGTAGGCCGATTGTTCTGCGCCGAGAAATACACACAAGGGCGCGATGGCATCTGCGCGCGAGCGACGCAAGCGTTCCTCACGTGTGGCCGCTGCATCCGCATCTTTGGGTGTGGGTACGGAGCGTGTCATGCGTGTATCGGCAGACGGCGCGATGACATTGGCGGTAATGCCTTTTGACGAATTTTCCATCGCGACAATGCGCGCCAACGCAACGATACCTAATTTAGCAGCGCCGTAATTGGCTTGGCCGACATTGCCGAGCAGACCGGATGTTGAGCCGACCATGATGATGCGGCCATAACCTTGCTCACGAAACAGGTTGATCGCTGAGCGCACGATATTGAAATGGCCATTCAGATGAACATCGATCACTGAATGCCAATCTTCTGGCGACATTTTATGGAACATGCGATCACGCAAAATGCCGGCAGGATTGAATAAGATATGGCAGCCGCCAAGTTCATCACGTGCCTGCTGCACCATGCCAAGGCAATCTTCATAGCTAGTCACAGAGCCATAGTTCGCTACCGCTTCCCCGCCTGCAGCGACAATGCTATCTACAATTTCCTGCGCTGGTCCTTGGTCGCCGCCGTGACCGGCGCCACTGACGCCGGGATCATTGACTACTACCTTTGCGCCATTGGCTGCCATGAGCTTCGCAACTTCCGCGCCAACGCCGCGGCCAGCACCAGTGCAGATCGCAACTCGTCCGTCCAACATTCCCATAGTCTTTTCTCCTGATGGTGTAGTTAAGCTAGCCGACGATGGTAAGTGGGTTATTTCTCGTTGGCTATGACACTTCAAGGTGTCAGTGTGATTGTTCTAAACCCTATACCCCCGAGCTTGTCGCATGGTAGCGCCTTATGGCAATGGCTTACCTTGCACATAGTCAATTTGCACGCGCTCGATCGATGATGGCATCAAGTGCCAAGCCGCGTGGCAGCGTTCCATACGTGCCGCTCCAGCGCGCTCCGAGTCTGGAACTGCAAAAAGTATCGGCAACTTCATGTGGCGCGTGTCGAATTAGTAGTGAGCCCTGCAGCGTCAATGCCATTAACTCGGTTAAAGAACGTGCGCGCATTTCCATATCGCGTAAGTCTTGCAGTTCCGTGCGTAGCGCGTCGAGTGCGCGATCGAAAGCTTGATGTCCGCCGCGCGCAAGTTCAAGTTCAGCGAGTAGCGCTGGTACGGCGTGCGGTTCGCGTGCAATCGCGCGCAGAACGTCTAAGCAGATGACATTGCCCGAGCCCTCCCAAATGCTATTGAGTGGAGCCTCGCGATAAAGTCGGGGCATCATGGAATCTTCGATGTAGCCGGGGCCGCCGTGTGCTTCCAATGCTTCGCCAACGTGCGCTGGGGTGCGCTTACAGATCCAATATTTGCTGATCGCTGTGGCGATGCGTGCAAACGCTGCGGCATTCTTATCCGTTGCCGACTCGTCAATTGCCCGCCCCACCCGCAAGGTGAGCGCGAGTGCGGCTTCCGCTTCGATGGCAAGGTCGGCTAACACATTACGCATCAATGGTTGCTGTATTAGGCGACGTTGGAACGCGCTGCGATGCGCCGTGTGGTGTAGCGCTTGGACTAAACCCTGGCGCATCAGGCCGGCCGAACTCGCGGCGCAGTAATAGCGATTATGTACCACCATGTCGATGATGGAGCGGATGCCGCGACCTTCAGGGCCTACCATCACCCCGTAGGTGTCTTGCATTTCTATTTCAGACGACGCGTTCGAGCGATTGCCGAGTTTGTCTTTCAAGCGCTGAATAAATAAGTTGTTGCGCTCGCCGCTAGGTGTCCACCGCGGCACCAGGAAACATGACAATCCGCCATCGGTGTATGCGAGCGTTAGAAAAGCATCGGACATCGGTGCTGAACAGAAGAACTTATGTCCCGTTAACAAGTACGCTGCGTCCGCGCCGCTGCCGAGCGCAGTTGCTCGGGTTGAATTGCTGCGCACATCTGAACCGCCTTGTTTCTCGGTCATGAACATCCCGATAGTTGCGCCGAGCTTGTCCGTCACCGGAATGTCGCGACCATCATAGTGTGGCGTGGTGAGCCGCGGGATCCATTCATCGCCAACTGATGGCGTAAGCCGCAGTGTTGGGATGGCCGAGTAGGTCATCGCCATTGGGCACATGACGCCGCCTTCAACTTGGCTAAACATGTACGTCAACGCAGCGTGCGCCACGTGTGCGCCTGCGCGCGGGTGGGTCCAGGCAAAACTCGCAACTTCATTATCGAGCGCAAGCTTCATCAGGTCGTGGTAGGCCGGGTGGTATTCGATTTGATTGATGCGCATGCCGTAGCGGTCGAATGCTCTTAGCTCGGGCGGAAAATTGTTCGCCTGCTCTGCGAGTGCAAAGCACTCGTGGCGTCCGATGAGCGCTCCAAATTGTTGCAGCTGTGGCTGTGCCCAGGCTGCTCCTTCGCCTGCAACAGCGTTTTGCAAGGCGGCATCAGATGCCCACAAATCTTGATCACCTAAGTGCGGCGGCATGTTAAACACGTCATGCGTGGGTAAGGATGCGAGCGGTCGTTCAGGGATCATTGCGATTGGGCTCCTGGATTGTTTCGCTATAGCTACATTGCACACACGGGCAAGCTTTGCACATCTTAGCAAGCTCTAGAAGCCACGGAGAGCCCAATGCCTTGCGCTTGTTATGATGGCTTCGGTTTACAAGTTACAAGGTGAAGTTGGTGCGCGAAGAAACACTGTTACATTTAGGGCCGGAGGGATTTCACCGTGTTGCGTATCGTGAATGGGGTGCGCACGACAATCCTGAAGTACTGATATGCGTGCACGGTATTTCGCGGCGCGCCAGTGATTTTGATGACATCGCACAAGCGCTTTCGAACGACTATCGTGTTGTGTGCCCTGATATGCCAGGGCGTGGTCTGAGTGACTGGATGGATGATAAGAGCCATTACGTGCAGGGTCTGTATTTGTCGATCTGTGCTGCGCTGATAGCCCGCACTGGCGCGCGCAGCGTCGATTGGCTCGGCACCTCGATGGGCGGACGCCTTGGTATGGCGCTCGCGAGCACACCGAATACGCCAATTCGCAAACTCGTTATCAATGATATTGGTCCGCAGGTACCTGCGGCTGGGCGGGCGGACAACTTCGCGCATTTTGGCACCGATCCACGCTTCGAATCTGAACAAGCAGGCATGCGCTACGTGCGTGAGACGCGCGCAGCATTCGGACCAACGACGGAAGCCGCGTGGCTCAAATTCTGCAAAGACTCGCTTCGACAAATGGACGATGGTCAATGGACTCTACATTACGATCCCGGCTTGAAAGTAACGGCCGGTGCCGCTGCCTCTAGTGAGGCATGGCAGCAGTGGCAGCGCATTACGTGTCCTGTTTATGTGTTGTGGGGGCTAAAGTCGAAGATATTGATAGCGGACGTAGTTGAGCGCATGCAAACCACCGGGCCCAAGGCTGAAGTATTTGCAGTCCCGTACGCCGGCCATTGCCCGCGATTGGAGAACGACGAACAAATTGATGCGGTCCGGCAATTCTTGCTGAGCCGGCCTCAAGCGTGAGCGTTAAGCAGATCGCATTTGTTCGTGAAGCCGAAGCAAGCGGGCGCGTCGCTGAGATATTTGCCGACATCTTGCAAGTCATGGATGTGGGTACCGTCAACTTGATCTGGCGCCACTTAGCGGTTGAACCAGCGGTACTAGAGGGTGCATGGCAGGCCACGCGTCCGTTCTATTCAGGCGCTGGGCTGGCAGCTAGGGTGCATGACTTTGTTAGCGCGCTGGAGCGCCCGAGTGTCAGCGCATGGCCAAGCACGATATTGCACAACGCCGGTGTAGATGGGCACGCGAGTACCACACTGGCTGCGGTGCTCGATACCTACAATCGCGGTAACGCTTACAACCTCTTGACCCTAAGTGCATTGCTGGTAGAGCCGGAAGCTGACTATGTGCCTGCCTCAACTCAGTGCGGCGATGTAGATGCAATCTTGCCTGCGCCCAACATGGTGCTGCCCGCAGTACCTGAAATGGACGAGATGTCGGCAGTTGTCGCTGAGCTTGTACTGGATCTCAACCGGCTCGGTAATGGCCCCGGCGGTGAAGCCATTGTCGCGACCTTATACAAACACATCGCACTTTGGCCTGGATTTCTAAATCTGGTGTGGGCAAAGCTCGAACCAATGCATCGCGATGGCGAGCTGCAGCGTTTGATAAACGATGCTTCAGCCTGTGCGTTGGTGCATGCGCGCGGCTTGGCGACGCAACGAGGTCGGTGGCCGCCGAGCGCACACCGCGACAATGCGCGCGCCGCTATTCAGTCATTCATACAACACGCAATCTGCAGAATGCTGCCCATCGGACAGCTATTACGCCGCTCGCTAAGACCCTAAATCACCAGCCTCGACGCAGCCATTGCCGCTCATCGTCGAATAGTACGGCGCTGCTACCTCGTACACCCAGTAGTTAGCAGCGCCGGGTGATGTTTACAGGGAACTGGTGATACCGCCATCCACATACAGAACGTGGCCGTTTACGAAGCTCGATGCACTTGAGGCTAGAAAAATGCCAGCGCCTATGAGCTCGTCTACTTTGCCCCAGCGTCCAGCCGGGGTCCGCTTTTGCAGCCATGCGCTGAATTCCGGGTCGTCAACCAAAGCTTGGTTCAACTCGGTTTCGAAGTAGCCTGGCCCTAAACCATTGACTTGTAGCCCGTGCGGTGCCCAATCAATGCACATCCCTTTGGTCAACATTTTGAGTGCGCCTTTTGAGGCTGCGTATGGCGCAATGCCCGGCCGGCCCAGTTCGCTTTGCACAGAACAGATATTGATGATCTTACCAGTGCCGCGCGCAATCATGTGGCGAGCGCAAGCTTGTCCGACGTAGAACGCGCTATCGAGGTTGGTGCGCATCAGTTGCGACCACATCGGTACCGGAAAGTCTTGCAGCGGCGTTCGAAACTGCATCCCGGCATTGTTGATGAGGATGTCGATCGGACCGACCTGCGCTTCGATTTTATCGATGTTGGTAGCAGCGGCGGCTGCGTCAGTTACATCAAAAGCGTAGGCGTGCGCGGCGTAGCCAATGCGCTTGAGCTCGTCGCAGGCCGCCTCAAGCGGTGCCTGGGTGCGCGCATTTAACACGACCGTGGCGCCCGCACTGGCGAGCCCCCCAGCAAGTGCGTACCCGATACCTTTGCTGGAGCCCGTTATTAGTGCGGTACGTCCTTGCAGACCAAATAGTTGTTCGATCATCACGTCGACTTTTCATGCATAGCTAGAAGACGAGCATTGTAGTCCCAGTTGTGCGGGCGCGGCTGTAGACTTTCTGTCCGGCTGGCCGCGAGTTCCGCGATCCGCCTTTTGTCATGGATTCGAAACGAGAGCCTCATGCTTGCGCAATCTTCGCCGACGACGACACCAGTAGATGCATTGAGTGGTTTGACCGTACTGCAGCTATCGAGCCGTGTTGGCTGTGCACTGAGCGCGACATTGTTGGCACAAAGTGGCGCGGATGTGCTGGTGTTGGAATCGCGAAATGGCATCAGCTCGGGAATACACCGGCTCCACGCCATGGCCGGGAAACGCAGTGTTGTCGTGCGTGCGGACGGCACCGATACCGATTGGCTAACAGATTTTGCGCGTAGTGCAGATGTGATTCTTTACTCGTCCGATGGTGCGCCGAGTTGCCTAGACATTGAGCGGCTCGATGCGCATGGCGTGGTGGCGGTCGATGTGTGTTCGGTCGCTGATGCGCTTGGCGCAATGCCTGCTGATGCGATCCGCACAGATGCTGCTATGCAGGCTTTGAGCGGCATGATGATGGTTACCGGCATGGCCGATGGCCCACCGTGTCTACAAGATGGCCAGCCACTAGAAGTAATTACCGCGCTACACGCGTATGCGGCTGCCTTGGCTGGTCTATATGCACGTGCGCGAGATGGCTACGGCCAGCACGCGCGTGTCGCTTTGCTGGACTGCAGCGTTTCATCCCACGCAGTGTTCGTGTCGCGTTGCATCGAGGACCCTAGTGCGCCGGCGATGCGTTCCGGTAATCGCCATCAGCTGGCATCGCCATGGAACATCTTCGCGGCGACCGATGGCTGGTTGTTGATTTGCATGGCGACGGAAGCGCAGTGGCAGCGTGTTTGTGAGCTTATGGGCGAGCCGGAGTTAGCATTCCAACAGGGTTATGCCAGCGGCACCCAGCGTCAAGGCAACATTGACGCGGTCGAAGCGCGCGTGCAGGCCTGGGTTGGCACGATGACCAGCGCGCAAGTAGCACTTGCTTTGCTGGCAGTGGGTATTCCATGTGGCAGCGTCGCTGCGATTGATCGCTATCCACGCGAAGCCAATTTATGTCACCGGAAAATGGTAATCGAAGTGCTCGCTGGCGCGGACGCAGCACCGGTCTATATTGCTAACGCACCGCTGCGCGCATCGCTTAGCCCTGGGCGTGGGTCGACGCATGTTCCGCCAGCTGATGCGGACCGATCTTGGGCGCAGCAGCGTGCTCGCGACGCGCGCGCGCAGTCGTCATCCGCTGCATCTGATGAGCAAGATAGCAGACCGCCGCTTCGTGGTTTACGGGTTTTGGAAATCGGCCAATTTACCACCGCACCGGTGGCTGGTCGTTATCTCGCACAGCTGGGCGCCGAGGTTATAAAGATCGAAGCCGAGGCGGGTGAATCGATGCGCGCGTGGGCTCCGCAACGCCATGGTGTTGGGGCCTTTTTTGTCGCCAACAACATCGGCAAGCGTCACATCACACTGGACTTAAAGACGACAGCAGGAATGCAGCATTTGCAGCGCTTGGTTGGCACTGCAGATATCGTTTTGGAGAACCTAAAGCCCGGCGCATTGCGCCGCTTAGGTTTGGGCTTTGAGCGTATGCAAGAGCTCAATCCGCGCATTATATATTGCGCAGTTTCAGGTTTTGGTGAGGATTCCATTTATCCCGGTAGGCCAGCCTACGATACTGTCATCCAAGCGATGTCCGGGGTGATGGATTGTACTCGTTCTAACGATGTGCCGGTTAAGACGGGTATGTCGGTGGCGGACATCATGGGTGCTAATTTTAGTGTCGGTGCGATTCTTGCCGCGCTGCGCTATCGCGATCTGCATGGCCTCGGGCAATTCATTGATGTGTCTATGCAAGACATAGCCGCCTGGAGCACGCAACTTGTATGGAATAACGCCGAAGCTATCTATGCGCGCACCCACGTGCTCGCCTGCGCTGATGGTCACGTGCTGGTCACCGAGCGCTCGGTGCCGCCCGGACTGGTGCAGCGCTGTAGCGATGCGAGCCGCGATGAATTAGCGGCACTTTGGCCACATTGTGTCGTACCCGTGCGCTCGGTGAACGAACTGCTCACTAGTGAGCTTGGGCAAGGCCAGAGCATTGAGGTTGCAGACAGCGACGGACGCGATTGGCCTGTCATCGTTAATCCAATTCAACTCAAGCGCACGCCGCTTATTCATCCACCGGTGCTAGCAACGCTCGGTGGTGATAATTCTCGACTTCTACAGGAGTAGACAGTGTCCGAACTACTTATCGAAACGCGCCACCAGCACGCCGCGGTGGTGCAATTCAATCGTCCCGATAAACGCAATGCGCTATCCAGTGAGTTGTTGATAGAGCTGACCGAGCTTGTGCAACGCCTGGACGATGACCCTGATGTGCGCGGTGTGATTCTGACCGGCAATGACCATGCTTTTTCCGCCGGTGCTGATTTGGGTGGTGCGTTAGAAGCGCAGTCACCGCGAGCAACCGACCGTTTGCTCATGCATTTCACTCGAGCCAATGAGGCGATTGAGTCGATGTCCAAACCAGTGGTGGCGGCTATTAACGGCTATTGTCTGACCGGTGGATTGGAAGTCGCAATGGCTTGTGATGTACGTGTCGCGGGTAGCGGATCGCGCTTTGGTATTACCAGCGCCAAAATCGGCTCTGTTGCAGGCGCGGGTGGGACGCAGCGCTTACCGCGCTTAGTGGGTGAGCAATGGGCCAAGCATTTGCTATTCAGTTGCGAATTTGTTGACGCGGCCACTGCGCTGAGAATTGGCTTGGTGCTCGATGTGGTGCCGAATGATGAAGTGCTGACGCGTGCGCTTGCATTGGTCGAGCAATACGCCGTGCAAGCACCGCTGAGTGTGTGGTATGCGAAGAAGGCAGTAAACGTCGGTATGCAGATGAGTCTCAGCGAAGCGATCAAATTCGAACGCGAACTGACCACGGTGTTGTGGACCACGTCCGATCGAATTGAAGGCATGCAGGCATTTTTAGAGAAACGCAGCGCCACTTTCACCGGCGAGTAGCGTGCAGGCATACGCCGCGCCAGCTGCGTGCCTGTTGATGCTGGCGTCGGTAAATACAGCATAGTTTCCCGCGCCGCGCGCTGTTCGAGCGGCGCGACTCAAGTCTAGGACAAGCCAATGAGTGAATATAAAGACATCCTCTACGATGTCACTGATGGTGCCGCCACCATCACCATCAATCGGCCCGAGCGCATGAATGCGCTCGCACCCAACAGTTACGAAGAGCTCATTGATGCGCTTGAGCAGGCTGCGTGGGACGAGAGCGTTGGCGTTATCGTGTTGACCGGGGCCGGAAACAAGGCTTTTTGTATCGGCGGCGACAATGCGAGCGGCAAATCGGAGCGCCGTGGCCGCGGCATCATTGGCGTGCCAATCGAATATATTCATACGCTGCTGCGCGACGCGCCGAAGCCTGCTATTGCTCGAGTAAATGGCTACGCGATTGGCGGTGGCAACGTGCTCGCGACACTATGCGACATGACGATTGCTGCGCAAAGTGCGCAATTCGGGCAAGTGGGGCCGAAGGTGGGCTCGGTCGATCCGGGCTTCGGCACTGCGTATCTTGCGCGCGTAATTGGCGAGAAGAAGGCGCGCGAGATGTGGTACATGTGCCGGCGCTATACGGCCGACGAAGCCTTGGCGATGGGCTTGGTCAACGCAGTTGTACCGGATGCAGAACTCGATGCGGAGGTGCGCAAATGGTGCGACGAATTGATGCAGAGAAGCCCTATCGCGCTGGCGATCGCCAAGCGTTCGTTTAACGCTGACACCGAGCACATACGCGGTATCGCGTTATCTGGTTTTGAGGCGGTGAAGCTCTATTACGATACCGATGAAGCTAAGGAAATGAGTGCCGCCTTTAAGGAACGTCGGCCACCCAAACTCCGCGGTCGTACCTAGCGAGCGCCACGCGCGCAATCAGCGGGCCTGGTACCAGGTGGTCGGGGGTTCGAATCCCTCCCGGGCCTGCAAGTATGATCTCACTGCCCTGGGTGAAGTCAGCGCCTCACCGCGCGCAAAGCGCCGCTGCAGCAGTTGCTAAGGCAAGGTCTACGACCTGCTCGTCATCGACCTCCACCATCTC
>Ga0055584_100000769_pt1 | contig 30725 bp, 20 predicted proteins | sample OSDHelmetaG_FD_58716 | JGI IMG/M metagenome (GOLD analysis project Ga0055584, IMG submission 58716) | Pelagic marine sediment microbial communities from the LTER site Helgoland, North Sea, for post-phytoplankton bloom and carbon turnover... | ecosystem: Environmental > Aquatic > Marine >... | reverse complement strand
GCGGTGGACGACGACGACGCGGTGGACGACGACGACGCGGTGGACGACGACGACGCGGTGAACGACGACGACGCGGCCGACGACGACGACGCCGTGGACGACGACGACTCGATCGACGACGACGACTCCGCGGACGACGCCTTCGACTCCCCCGGCTTCGTGCTGCAGTGCTCGGCCACGGGAGGCGGGGCGCCGACCGTGGGCTTGCTCCTGCTGACGTTGCTGCTGCTGCGTCGCCGGGCCGGGCCGCTGCTTCTGGCCGCCGCGCTGCTGGCCCCCGTCGCGGCCGGCGCCGCCGAACCGACGGAGATCGCAACCCGCGCCCACGCAGTCCACGCCGAACACTGCGCCGCGGCGGCTGCGGGCGACACGACGACCGGGCTGCAGGCCCTGCAGTTCGTCCTGCCGGTCACGGTTGAGCTGTCCGAGGCCTACGACGCGACCGGCTTGAGCTACCTCCTGTACTGGCGGGCCCTGTTGCTGGAGTGCGGCGACCAGGAGGATCGGGCCATCGCCGATCTGCGCGCGTTTCTGGTGGACGACGAGGCGGTGGCGGAGTTCGTCAGCCTCGCCCAGGACGCCCGGGTCCGGCTGCGCCGGCTGGGGGGCGGGTCGGTGGGCCGCGTGCAGCCCCGCTCGTCGGCGCGCCCGGCGGTCAGCGTGGGGGTCGGCGGGCAGTTCGAGGTCCTCGCCGGCGCCGGGCGCGGCTTGCCCTACGGCGGGGGGGGCCTGGACCTCACCGTGACCGGTCCGCCCGGCGTCGGCGGCGCGTTCCTCGCCCGCGTCGCGATCAGCCAGCCCGCTCAGCTCGACGGAGCGGCCGTGGAACCGACCCGGCGCTCGCTGCTGCCCGCCCTGGGCGGTGGGTTTGCCATCCGGTTGGCGGGCCCCGTGCGCCCGCGCTTCGTGATCGGCGCCCAGGTGGGCCTGGGCGACTCCGAAGACCAACCCCTGCCGGTGTTGCCGGGCTTCCTGGGCGTGGCGGGCCTGGAAATCCCCCTGGGCGATGCGCCCCTCGCCCTGCGCCCGAGCGTGGAGCTGGGCAACCAGGGCCCGTTCTTCTCGGGGCGGGTCGGGGTGGCCGTCGTGCTCGGCGGAGGCTGAACGCCCTATCCCCCGAAGTGGCGCTTCACCAGCGCCGACAACTGGCCGGGCAGCTCGGGTCCCCCGGCGAGGTGCCCGTGGGCTGAGATCAGGACCGAGGGCGGGTCGGTGGCGAGCTGCTCGCGGAGCCAGGCGCCGTAGGCCGGGCGGTCGGCGAGCCCGACGAACTTGAAGGTGCCGATGATGCCCAGGCCGGCCCGGACGCCAAACGTGCGCAGGATCCAGCCGTTGGGTCCCGTGGGCAACGGGTCGAAGCGGAAGAACGCGTCGGTCACCACCCAGGCCACGCCGGCGGCGGTCTCCACCCGCAGCCACACCTCGCCGTTGCGTGTGCCGGGGGGCTGCAGCAGCGTCGCGTGGTCGGGCAGCGCGTCCACGAGCGCGGCCAGGGGCCCGACGTCCACCTTCGCCACCCGGCCCAGGCGCTTCGCCGCAACCTCCGACGCCACCACCGCCGCGTCCGGGAACCGCGCCCGGTAGGGCTTCAGGCCCAGGTTGTGGAAGTGGTTGGGGGCCAGGAGGAACCGCGGCTCCCCCAGCTGGCGCAGGGTCTCGTCCGACTCCGGTGGCGCCTTCGCCAGGGGGCTCACCACGACGGTGCCCCCGTCGCGCAGCCGCAGGGCGACGGAGCGGTTGATGGGCGCGCCCCCGGCCTGCCACTCGGCGCACCACAGGCCGGCGTCTTCGTGCAGCGGCGTCCAGTCGATCACAGGGGGCTCCGGGGCGGGCGGTTCGCCGGGGTAGACCCCCAGGCTACGCCGTTGCGTCCCGCCGACGAAACAGGGGAAGCATGGCCAACAGGACCAGCGGGCCCAGGGCCAGCGCCACCGACCGCAGCTTGCTGCTCAGCTTCGTGGTCGCCGGTGGGCCCCCCGTCGGCGACGGCAGCGACGGCGCGGCCACCGAGCCCAGCTGCTCCCGCTCCCGGGCGTCGCGCCGCTGCACGTCGGCCAGCAGCGTCGCTTCGAGGTCGGGGGCCCGGGCCACAAGGCAGCCGATGGCTTGCAGCGCCGCGAATCGATCCTCGGTCTCGTCGCTGCCCAGGAGCTGCCGGAGGAGCGGCGCCGCGTCCCGGTTCAAGAACGACGGCAGCAAGTGGATCGCATAGCTGCGCGCCGCCCGGTGGTCGTGGGGCAGATCGAAGGAGCCGGCCGGGGGCCGCTCGCAGACCGACGGATCGGCGGGAAGGCGAAGGTGCTCGATGGGTCCCGGCTCGAACGCCCCGTTCGGCGCCGTGCTGCGGGCCGTGAGCAGGACGAGGCCGCGGCCGAAGGGGTCGCCCTCGCTCTGGAGCACGGCGGCGGCTCGGAGCCGCAGCACCACGGGGGCTTCGTGGTCGGCCACCACCCGCCGCAGCGCGAGGTTCAGGCGCGCCCCGCCTTCGCCCGCGGCGGCGTGCTCCAACGCGCGCAGCCGGCTGCCGAACCACAGGCCCCGGGCCTGCAGCCGGTGCAGGAACAGCTCCGGCGACGGGGTCTCGGCGAGGCCGTCGAGCAGCGACACCGCCACCGGCGTCGCCGGTTCGGGCGGCAGGAACACCGCCCGGTAGGCGCCCTCGTCCACCCACCAGTCGGCCCGCCAGGCCAGCGGTCCGTCGGCGGGCCGCCAGAACTCGGCGAGGTCGTCGGGCTCGAACAGGTCCTCCAACTCCCGGGTCAGGGTGCGGCCGTCGCGCTGGACGACGAACACGCCGGCCCGCTCGCCGTCGACGCCCACGAAGCCGCCGCCGTCGTCGAGGACGTGCAGCTCCGACGGAGTCCAGGGCAGGAAGCCCGTGTGGACCACCGGATCCCCGGGCAGCGCCGAGTGCAGGCCGCGCGAGGGGAGGGGGGTGCCGTCGTCCCGGCGCACCAGCGCGTAGGCCCCGTCGTCGGTCAAGACGTAGTGGTGGTGGCCCGGGCTGACCCAGGTGGTGGCGGAGGCGGCGGCCGGCACGAGGGCCAGGCCAATGAGGAACTCCAGCCGCACCGGCCCTCCCGACTGGACCGCGATGGGCCCATCTGTTCCATCGGACGGGATCGGACCGCGGTTCGTTCAAAATGTTCCCGGGATTGCCCGATCGGCTTCGACCCCCTGCCGAGGGCCGCGGCCGCAAGCGGTCGCCGGGCCGGCTATCGTCGCCTCGTGACCGCGCCCCTCCCCTTGGCGAAACCCGACCACCCCGGCCTCGACGCCGCGGTGCTCGCCTCGCTCAAGTCCTGCCGCATCGACGGCTCCTGGGCACCGACGGTGACCAAGCTGGCCACGGGCCAGATCCCCGGCAGCTCGCTGCGCTGCTGCGGATCGGGGTGTCGGCCCTGCGCCAACGACCTCAAGCGCGCCACCGTGCAGACGCTGCAGCGCGTCCATGCGCCGCCCGAGCCGGAGCCCGAACCGTCGGGCCTCCTGCGGCGCGGCGCGCGCAAGGTCGCGGGCCGGGTGCGCGGCGGAATCAAGCGACGCCTGGGTTCCTGACCTCGCTGAGCGGCGGCCGCCCTGCGCTCTCGCCACCGGCGCCGTACCATCGCTCCGTGACCGCCGCCGACCCCCGCATCGCCGTGCTCGACGACTGGATCGCCCTGGCCAAGGCGCCGGGCGTGACGGTCTTCCCGCGCCGCGCCGGCGACGGACCCCCGAGCCTCCTGGAGCGACTGCTGGCGGTCGATCCGGCCCAGGCTCAGGCCTGGCCCGAGGGCTTCGAGGGAGGCCTCCTGCACCGCCTGGACACCTGGACTTCGGGCCTCGTGCTCGCGGCCCGGAGCCCCGACGCCCTGGCCCGGGGCCGGGAGCTGTTCGCCGCCCACGGCCTCCGCAAGCACTACCGGTTCGCGTCCGCCCGGGACGTCGCCTGGGACGAACACCGGGTCGAGCACGCCCTGGCCCACGACCGGAAGGACCGCCGCAAGATGGTGTGGCGCCGGGGGCAGTCGACGCCGCACCGGGGCTCCTGGCTGCCCGCGCGAACGGACCTGCGCCGCGACGGCGCGCTCTGGGCCGCGACCATGAGCACCGGCGTGATGCACCAGATCCGCGTCCACGCGGCCAGCGCCGGGCTCCCCCTGCTCGGCGACCGCCTGTACGGCGGCGGCCCGGACCCCGCCGGCGGCGTCCGCTACTACCTGCACCACGTGGGGATTGACGGCTGGCCCGTGCCCCTGCCGACGATCCCCGCCCCTGGAGACTGGCCATGACCGACCCCCGCGTGCGAGCCCTCGCACTGGCCCGGGGCGCCGCCCCCAAGGCCGCCGCCCCGGACCCGGCCCTGGGCGACGCCCTGCCCGACTTCGTCATCGACGGCGCCGCGGCCATCTACACGGAGGCGCGCCGCGACTGGTCGTCGGCCCGCTCGGCCCTGCGCCGGGGGAGCCGCAGCAGCAAGCTCAACAGCCGCCGCCGCCGCGCCCAGGGCGACCTCATCGCCGCGCTCATCCGCCGCGAGCGGGTGCTGACGGCCATGCTCTCGGTGCTCGACGTCGCGCCGAAGCCGCGGGTCCTCGCCCGCGCCGCCGCCGTGCTGGAGCTCGGCCTGCCCGCCGATCGGGTCACGCAGTTCGACGCCACCGAGCTGCTCGACCCCGTGCACTTGATCACCGGCTGGGCCCTGGCCGCCAACCCCACGGCCACCGAGGCCCTGGCCACCGCGGCCAGCGTGTCTGATGCGTTCGCCGCCCAGCTCCTCGACGAGCCCGCCGCCGCCTCGCTCCTCGCCGCCCTCGATCGCCGCGCGCCGCTGTGCCTCCGGGCCCTCGGCGACCGCGATGCCCTGGTGGCCGAGCTCGCCGCCGAAGGGATCGAGGCCGCCGCCTCGCCCCGGGCGCCCCACGCGGTGCGCCTCGCGGGCCACCCCGACGTCGGCGGCCTCGCGGCGCTCAAGGAGGGCCGCGCCATCGTCCAGGACGAAGGCAGCCAGCTGGTGGCCGCCGCCGTCGGCGCCCAGCCCGGCGAGACCGTCGTCGATGCCTGCGCCGGCGCCGGGGGCAAGACCGTGTCGCTGGCCGCCCACATGGAGGGCAAGGGCCGCCTCCTCGCCTGCGACATCCGGCGGGACGCCTTGAAGCGCGGCGCCGACCGGGTTCGGCAAGCCGGCTTCGACAACGTCCAGCCCGTCGTGATCGACGGCCCCGACCTGCCGCCCCTGCTCCAGAACCTGCAGGCCGACCGCGTCCTCGTCGATGCGCCCTGCACCGGCACCGGGGCGCTGCGGCGCCAACCCTGGAACCGCTGGCTGGTCACCGGCCCGCGGCTGGAGCAGCTCCGGCTGGAGCAGGCCACGATCCTGCGCCGCTTCGCCGACGTGGTGCGGCCCGGCGGCACCCTGGTCTACGCGACGTGCTCGGTCCTGCCGGCCGAGAACCGGGGGATCGTCGACGCGTTCCTGGCCGACCGGCCCGACTTCGAGTTCGGCTCCGTGGAACGTCTGGCGCCGCAAGGTGTCCTGAGCACGAGGCCCGACACCGACGGCTGCGACGGCTTCTTCGCCGCCGTGCTGCGCCGTGCCCCCGGAGGTTCCGCTTGATCCACCTGCTCTTGCTGCTGCTGATTGCGCCCGCCCACGCCGCGCCCGCTGTCCCCGAGGACGCCCCCACCGACGCCGTCCAGGAGGCACTGGACGCCGAACTGGCCCGCGCTTGGGAGCAGCTGCAGACCCTGGATCCCCCGCCGTACCACGTGGCCCTGGAGGTCGTGGAGAGCGAGTCGGTCACCGTCGTCGGCGAAGAGGGCGGACTGCAGGGCTACTCCCCCAACCGCAGCCGCTGGGTGCACGCGGACATCCGCATCGGCAGCCCGGGGCTGGACAGCAACCACCCCCTGCGGGATCTCAGCCTGGACGACTCGCAGCCCCCGGGCCGGGAGATGGGGCTGGGCGACGACCCCGCCGTGCTGCGGCTGGAGATCGCGCGGGAGATCGACGCCCGCTACCGGGACGCCCGGGACCGCTGGCAGCGGGTGCTGTCGGACCGACAGGTGCTGATCGAGCAGGCGACGCCGGGAACGGACCTGGCGCCCAGCGACGGGGCCGCCGCGCTGCTGCCGACGGCGCGCCTCGGGGACCTGGACCTGCCCGCGTGGGAGGCCGCAGTGCAGCAGGCCAGCGCGGTGTTCGCCGATCACCAGACCCTGCAGGACCCCAACGTCAGCATCAGCGCCGACGCCATCACCCGCTGGATCGTCACCACCGACGGCCACCGGGTCCGCGAAGGCAACCGCTTGTTCCGGGCGGCCGTCAGCGCCGACACCCTGACCACCGACGGCGATCCGCTGACGCTGTACGAGGCCTTCGATGCCGCGAGCCCCGAGGGCCTGCCGTCAGCCGACGAGCTGACGGCGGCAGCCTCCGCCCTGGTGGATCGGCTGACGCTGTTGGCCAACGCGCCGCTGGAGGAGCCCTTCCGCGGCCCCGCGATCCTGGGCGGCCGCGCCGCGGCGGTGTTCTTCCACGAGATCTTCGGCCACCGGGTCGAGGGCCACCGGCTCCGTCAGGTGGACGACGCCCAGACCTTCCTGCGCCAGGTGGGGCAGCCGATCCTGCCGACCTGGCTGTCGGTCTACGACGACCCGGGGGTCAAGGAGGTCGGGGGCGTCGACCTGCGAGGCCACTACCAGTACGACGACGAGGGGGAACCCGGGCAGCGGGCCGATCTGGTGACCGACGGAGTCCTCAAGGGCTTCCTCGAGTCGCGGCAGGCGGTGCACGACGAGCGCAGCAACGGCCACGGCCGCCGGCAGGCCGGGAACTTCCTCGTCACCCGCCAGGGCAACCTCATCGTAGAGGCCGCGAACTCTGTGTCCGAGGACGAGCTTCGGGCCCAGTTGGTCGCGCTCGCCAAGGAGCAGGGCCTGCCCTACGGCCTCGCCATCGACGACATCGAAGGCGGCTTCACGTTCACCGGCCGCGACATCCCCAACGCCTTTCAGATCGACGCCGTCCAGGCGCGCCGCGTGTTCGTCGACGGCCGCCCCGACGAGGTGGTGCGCGGCATCGACCTCATCGGCACGCCGCTGCAGACCTTCAGCAAGATCGTCGCGGCGGGCCCCACCCCCGAGGTCTTCAATGGCACCTGCGGCGCCGAGTCGGGCTGGGTGCCGGTCTCCGCCAGCGCGCCGGCCCTGCTCATCGAGCAGGTCGAGAGCCAACGCAAGCTCGGGGGCCAGCTGCGCGCGCCCCTCCTGCCCCCGCCGGGCAACGCGACCCCGCCGTCGGCGGCGCCGGGCAGCGACGCCTTGCTGGACGTGCTCGTGGCCCAGGCCGGGCGCGTCAAGGAGCAGCTGCGGCTGCCCGGTGCTGAAGACCCCTCCCGGGTCGTGGTCGCCGTGCGGGACCAGGACGTCTGGCAGGTGTCTGCGGACTTCGGGGAGCTGCGCAACGCATCGGGACGCCGCACCCGCCCCGCGCGGGTCGAGGTCGTGGTGGGGGACGACGAGCTGAACAGCAGCCGGGTCCAGGGCACGCTCGCGACGGTGCCCGACGCCCTGCAGCGCCCCCGTCTGGTGGTGCGCGGCCCCGCCGTGGCCATCGCTCGGGACCTGTGGATCTCCGCCGACGCGGCCTACAAGGCCGCGCTGCAGCGCATCGCCTTCAAGCGCGCGGCCCGCACCCGGCTCGCCGCCGAGGCACCCCCCGACTGGACTGCGTCCCCCGTCGTGGTTCACCTGGCGCCGGGCGATGAGCCCACCGCCGACCGCGCCCGCCTCGAGCGCCTCGCCCGCGCCGGCTCCGCGGCCCTGCGGGGCGTCGACGGGCTGTTGCGGGGGACCGCCCTGGCCCGGGAGGATCAAGGCCGCGACTACCTCGTCGACACCGACGGGACGCGGCTGGTGCAGCGCAACGGGTACGCCGTGCTCTACCTCTTCGCCGACCTGCTGCGCCCCGACGGCGTGCGCCTGTTCGACCGCCGCCAGTGGATCGCGCGCTCGGCCGCCGAGCTGCCGTCCGAGGCCGAGGTGGTCGCCGCCGCCCAGCAGCTCGGCGCCGCCATCTCGGCCCGCGCCGAGGCCACCGCCGTCGGTTGGTACGAAGGCCCCGTCGTCTTCGAGGACGAGGCCGCCGCGGACCTTCTGAGGTACCTGCTGCCCGGCGAGCTGCGCGGCACGCCCCCGGTGCCCAACGACGAAGAGAGCTACGCGAAGCAAACCCGCCGGGGGCCGCGCTTGCTGCGGCGCGTCCTGCCCAACGGCTGGAGCGTGACCGACGATCCGAGCTCCCAGCCCGGGCTGCCCGGCGGCTTCGCCTACGACGCCGAGGGCGTGGCCGCGGAGCCCGTGAGCCTGGTGGACGACGGCCGCGTGGTGGACCTGCTCATGACCCGCGTGCCCCGAGACGACCGCCGCGTCTCCAACGGCCACGCCCGCGGCTCCGTCGGCGGCGAATGGACCGCCCGGCTGACCCACTGGTCCGCGACGCCCAAGAATATGCTTCGGGACGCTGCGTTCGACCGGCAGGTGGTTGCCGCGCGGCGGGCCGAAGGCCTCCCGGCGGTCCTGGTCGTGACGCGCCTCGAGCAGGGTTGGGAGGGCGGCCTGCCCATGCCATCGGAGGCGGTCTGGCGGTTCGCCGACGGCCGGGAGATGCCCGTCCTGTCCCTGGAGTTCACGGGCATCGATCGCCGCACCCTGCGGGGCCTCGTGGCCGCCGGCGGGGGGCTGCAGACCCGCGCGTACCTGGCGGCCACCCGGGGCTACGGTCGCGCCCCGTCGACCGCGGGGCTGCCCATGTCGATCACCGCGCCGCGGCGCCTCCTGCTCGAGGAGATCGAGGCCGTCTTCCCCGGCCCGACGCAGCAGCCGCCGGTCTACGAGCAAGCGTCCCTGCAAGACTGAGCGACGCTGCTACCCTCCGCGGCCCATGATTCAACTCATCGCCCGCTGCGCCCCCGGTCTGGAGAACATCCTGGCCGCGGAGATCCGTTCCCTCGGTGGAGGCATCGGCAAGACGAAGCCGGGCCGCGGGGAGGTCACCTTCCAAGGCCCCGACGACGCCCTGATGCGCGCCAACCTCGGTCTGCGCAGCGCCGACCGGGTGATGATGCCGGTGGTCACCGACAAGGCGGAGCTCTTCGACTCGCTGACCCGCCTCGCCGGCAGCCAGGACTGGAGCCGGTGGCTCGCGCACCACGTCTCCATCCGATTCCACGTCGAGGCCAAGGGCTGCAAGCTGTTCCACAAGCAGGGCGTCGAGGACGCGCTGAAGCGGGGCATGGAAGCGGCGGGATTCCGCACCTTCGGCCCCAACGAGGACGGCGCGGAGGCCACGCTGGAAGCGCGCGGACGGGGCGACATCTGGACGCTGGCGCTGGACACCTCCGGCGCGCGCCTGGGCCGCCGGGGCTACCGCCTCGATCCCGGTCGCGCGCCGCTCCGCCCGGACCTCGCCGCCGGCTGCCTGCTGGCCTGCAACTACCGCGGCGGCCCGCTGCTGGACGCCGCCTGCGGCGCCGGCACCTTCGCCATCGAGGCGGCCACCATCGCCGCCGGCGTCCTGCCCGGCGCCCGCCGCAACTTCGCGTTCGAGCGCTGGGGCAGCCTGGACTGGGACCGCTGGTCGGAACTGCAGACCCAGGCCGGCGCCGCGTTCGAGTCCCTGCCGAAGTCCTTGCCCATCGAAGGCGCCGACCGCTCGGGACCGGCGGTCAAGTCAGCCCGGGACAACCTCCGGCGCTCGGGGCTGCTGGGCAAGGTGTCGCTGCACAAGCGCTCCATCGAAGACACCCCGGCCGACCGCGGCGACGGCCTCGTCGTGCTCAACCCGCCGTGGGGCAAGCGCCTGAAGCCGGCCGAAGTCGAGGCCCAATACGCGGCCTGGGGCGAGGTCCTGCGGACCCGGCGGCCCCGCTGGCAGATCGCCCTGCTGGCGCCGGACCCAGCCCTCGCGACGGCATTCGGCGCCCGGGGCCGGCCGCGGCTCAAGCTCCGCAGCGGCGGCGTCAACGTGGCGCTCTACCACCTCAAGCCGGCCTGACGTGGCGCGGCCCGACAACGTCCTGCGCCCCGACGGCCCCGACGCCATCGAGGGCATGCCGGCGGGGTTCGGGGGCGCGGCCGTCGAGTTCTGGCCCGTGGGCCTTCGGCGCTTGGGCGGGCACCAGCGCATCCTCCCGCCGGGCCTGCGCACCGGGCCCCTGCACGCGCACTGCTTCGAGGAAGAGGTCTTCTACGTCCTCGCCGGCACGCTGACGGCCCGGGAGCGGGCGCCGGGGGCCGAGTTCGACGTCGAGTACGCGTTGCACCCCGGCGACCTGGTCGTCTACCCGCCGGGCACCGGGCTCGCTCACACCTTCCGCAACGGCGGCCACGTCGACGCCGTGTTCGTGGCGCTCTCCGACGAGCAGCCCGGCGAGGTGGCCACCTACCCCGAGAGCGGCAAGGTGCTCCTGCGCCCCCTCCGCGGGGTGGGCCGCTTCGCCGGCGACCCGGGGCCCCCGAACGCGCGCCCCGTGCGGCCCCTTGCGGACGCCGACCGCCCCGCCCACGTGGTGCCCGCCGGCTCGCTGCCCGAGCGGGACCTGGGCGCCGCCTTCGGTCGCCCCCTGAGCCGCTCCGGCGGCGCCACCGCCGTCTTCGTCAACGCCGACCGGCTCCCGCCCGGCGGTCAGACCGGACCCGCCCACTGGCACAGCGCCGACGAAGAGCTGGTCCTCGTGCTGTCCGGCAGCCCGACCCTCCGTCAGCTGCGCGGGCAGCCGGGCGCCCCCGAAGCGTCGGGCCGCCCCGGCCACGGCGTGCCTGACTTCGACGCCGCTACCGAGGAGCGCACCCCCCTGCAGCCCGGCGACCTGGTGCACTTCGGCCCCGAACGCGCCCTCGCCCACCAGCTGCTCAACGAGTCCGAGTCCGACGCCCTCCTGCTGGTCGTCGGCACCGACGATCCCCAGGATCTGACCGCCTTCCCCGAGTCCTGTCGGGTCTACGTCAAGGCGCTGGACCGCGCCGGCGCCTTCGAGCGCGCGGGCTACTGGGACGGGGAACCGACGCCCTTGTGAGGGCTCGCCAACTCGCCTAGCTTCCGCCTCCGCCGCGCGCGCGCGGCTTCGCTGGAGGCCCCCGTGACCCGACTGCTGCCGTTGCTGTTTGCCTTGCTGTTGTTGCCCGCCTGCTCGGGCCCGGCCGAGCCCGAGCCCACGCCGAGCAAGACGAAGTCGTCCAAGGCCAAGGACGACAAGCCCGACTTCCCCCGGGAGCCGCTGGCCATCGAGCTGGGCGACCTGGCGGGCGAGGACTCCCTGTCCGTCGGCAAGGTCAAGGTCACCAGCCACACCGGCGAGGTCATCAAGCTCAAAGAGGTCCTCGCGGACCGCACCCTGCTCGTCTACTTGCCCAACACCCCCCGGGACAAGCAGACGAAGTCCGCCACCCGCCTGCTGCGCAAGGTGGTGCAGAGCGGTCGCGGCATGGGCTTCCGCATGGTCATCGTCTTCCCGGAGGGCACCGAGGTGGGGGCCATCCGCACCTTCCTGAAGAAGCGGCACCTGGGCAGCCACCCCCGGGGGTTCGTCGACCACGACGGCGCGTTCGCCGAAGCCACCGGCTGGGCCCCCCGGTCCGCCGCGCTGCTCGATAGCAAGGGGAACGTGGGCGCGTTCTTCGGCCCCAGCGACCGGTGGGACTCGCGGCTGGGCTTCGAAGGCGGCCTGACGTCGGACATCCTCGCGCTGGCGTGGGCCCTGCCGGATCCGGGCCCGCAGCTCGACCAGCCCACCCGCGAAGCTGCGGTGGCCGCCGTCAAGGCTACGGTCGCCGGCGCCGACGCCGACCTCTCGGCCCTGGGGCAGAAGGCCGCCTACGGGGTCTGGGTCAGTCTGTTCCGGGCGGGCCAGACGACCCGGCTGCGCGGTCGCGGCGACGGGAAGCTGGGCAAGGCCCTGGTGGCCGCGACCCAGCAGGCGTTGGCCGAGGCCGACCCCGCGTGGGCCGCGGACCCCGATCTGCGCATCCAGATCGACGTGTCGGGCAAGCCCGGCGACGTGCCCACGCGCTACCTGAAGTCTTTGTGGTACCTCATCGAGCCCGGCATCCACGGCGTGATCCTGGGCGACGGCGACGGCGCCGCGACGATGCTGCCGTCGGAGCCCGTCTCCATGGGCTACCTCACCCCCCGAGTGCGGGGCCGCAACACCAAGCTCGAGAACCTGCTGGGCCGGCTGAGCCGCGAAGCAGGGCAGGGCAAGGCCGGCTGGCAGTCCGCCGACACGAAGCTCCGGCGCTTCCGGACGACGTCGTTCGGCACGGTCACCGGCGACTCGCCCGTTGTGTCGATGGCTCGCGGCAACGTGCCGCTACCGCCCGAAGATCCGTCCGAGGCGGCGATCCTGGAGTCCATCCGCACCGGCGGGCTCTGGCTCGCGAACACGGTCAAGGACGACGGCAAGTTCGACTACGAGTACTTCCCCAACAAGGACCAGGGCAGCAAGGGCTACAACATCGTCCGGCACGCCGGCTCGGTGTACGGCCTCTTCGAGATGCACCATCTGTCGGGCCATGAGCCCGCGCTCACCGAGGGCCGCGAGATCTACCTGGAGCGCGCCAGCCGGGCGATGGGCTACATCTACGACGCGCTGGCGAAGCCCCGCGGGGCCAAGGCCGACGACCGGATGTGCCTGGTCGACAAGGGCCGGTGTGAGTCGGGCTCGGCCGCGCTGACGCTGCTGACGTTCCTGGTGCGCCCCGAGCCCGACGACGTGCCCGCCGAGCTGCGCAGCAAGATCTTCCGCGAGGACGACGCCGCAGTCATCGAGGGCCTGGGCCTCGTGCTGCTCGACATGATCGACGCCGACGGCAAGGTCTTCCGCCGCTACGCCGAAGCCACGAGCCTGCCCAAGGTCAAGAAGGAGCCGCTGTACTACCCGGGCGAGGCCATGCTCGCTCTGCTGACCTACTACGAGAAGACGGGCGACGAGCGCTGGCTGAACGGCGCCCGCGCCATCGCGAAGAACCAGATGAAGGACTACAAGAAGGACCGCTTCATCACGCCGGACCACTGGGTGATGCAGGGCCTCTACCGCTTGTGGCGCATCGACAAGACCGACGACTACGCGAACTCGGCCTACGCCATGGCCGTGCACTACTGCTCGGAGCTGTACCCCAACGTCTTCCAGCCGTTCCCCGACTACAAGGGCTCCTGGCGCCGCACCAACGACACGCCCCGGACCACCCGCGCCGGCAGCCGGTCGGAGGCGCTTCGCGCGGTGATGCACCTCGCCTGGGAGCGCGGCGACGACGCGGCGCTGTACGAGGACACCCTGGTGCGCGCGGCGCGCCACCTGATGGAGCAGCAGTACACCGAGCGCAACAGCTACTGGGTCCCCGATCTGGCCCGCGTGCACGGCGCGTACCCCATGGGCGTGGTCGACAACCACATCCGCATCGACAACAACCAGCACGCCCTCGTCGGCATCACGGGCGCGCTGGAGGCCGTTCGGCACCGCGCCGGCAAGTGACCGTTCGCCTCCTGCTGCTCGCGCTGCTCTTGCCGCTGACCGCAGCGGCCGACGAGGCGCTGGCGGATCTGGTCGAGCAGGTGGCGCCCAGCGTCGTGAACCTGCACCTGCACGGCGAGCGGCAGGTGGGCGCCTGGGACGCCTGGTTCGGGGGGCCCCGGAGCTGGGACAGCCTCGGCTCGGGCTTCGTGGTCGCGCCCGGCCTCATCGTCACCAACGAGCACGTCGTCCGCGGGGCCGACTCGATCCGGGTGCAGGCCCACGACGGCCGCATCGTGGAGGCCCGGGTGGTCGGCGCCGACGAAGGCATCGACCTGGCGCTGCTGGCGGTCGAGGGCCTCGATCTGGCGGCGGTGACGTTGGGCGACTCGGCGGCGCTGCGGGTGGGGCAGGACGTGTTCGCGGTGGGCAACCCGTACGGCCACGGGCACAGCGTCACCCGCGGGATCCTCTCGGCGGGGGCGCGATCCTTGGGCCGGGCGGCCTTCGACCTGTTCCTGCAGACCGATGCGGCCATCAACCCCGGCAACTCCGGCGGGCCGCTGTTCGACGCGACGGGCCGGGTGGTGGGGGTGAACACCGCGGTGGACGGGCGGGCCGAAGGCATCGGGTTCGCGCTCCCCGTGGAGCTGCTCGTCGGCGCGCTGCCCTGGCTGGAGCGCGGGGAGCCCGTGCCCCCGGGCTGGGCGGGGCTGCGGCTGACCGAGGAGCCCGACGGGCGCCTCGTGGTGGCGTCCGTCTACGAGGGCGGTCCGGCGGCCCTGGCCGGGCTCGCGGTGGGCGACGAGATCCGGCGGGTCCAGGGCCGCGCCGCGACGGGCCGCGCGAGCTGGGCCCAGGCGATGGCCCTGGGCTTTCCGGGACAGGAGCGGGCCGTGGGCGTGCGCCGCGGCGACGCCGAGCTCGACGTGAAGCTGACGCTCATCGACCGGGCTGCGTGGGCCTCGACCGAAGCGGGCCCCACCGTCGCCGTCGACGCGTTCTACGTCACCGTGCAGCAGGTTCCCCCCGACGTCGCCGCCCAGCTCGGAACCGGTGAGGGCCTGCTGGTTGTCGAGGCCCGCAGCGGCGCCTTCTTCGAAGCGGGCGACGTGATCCTGCAGATCAACGGCCAGCCCATGGTGATCCCCGAGGACCTCGAGTTCCAGGCCGGCCAGACGCTGCGGCAGCGGGGATTGGAGGCCGTGGTGCTGCGGGGGCGGCAGCGCCTGACGTTCCACCGGCGCTGGTGATCGGCGCCTCCCCGACCCGTCGGCCGCGGCCCGCGCGACCCGCGGGGACCGGCCCCACCGCCCCCGCGACGATGCCCTCGCCCTTTCCTCCGCGCTCGGGATGGGGTAGGCAGGGGGCCGCGTGAACCACTGCCTCGCCCTGCTGCCCCTCGTCCTTGCGCTGGGGGTCCCGTCCGCGGCGCTGGCGCGCGAGTACGCGACCGACGTGTCCGTCGGCGACGCCAACGAGTTGCGCAACCTCTTCTACGACGGCCTCATCGACGAGGACGAGCTGTCGATCCTGCTGACGCTGCTCGAGTCCCCGGTGGACTTGAACCGCGCCGGGGTCCAGGACCTGTACCAGCTGCCCGGCATCTCCTCGGCGCTGGCCGCCGCCATCGTCGACGAGCGCGTGGTCGACGGGCAGTTCCTGATGCTCGCCGACGTCGTCGAGCGCGTGGACGGCTTCACCAGCGACCACGTCTCCGCCATCGAGCCCTTCAGCTACGTGCGCCTGCTCGAAGGCTCCGCCGCCCCCATCCGGGGGAGCCTGGAGTTCCTCGCCTTCAAGCGGTTCCGCGGCATTTCGGCCATCGAGAACGACTACCCCGGCCGCAGCCACTCCCCCAGCCAGCTGGGCTTCAACAACTGGCCCGCCATGGCGCTGACGGCCGGCGTGGACGTGTTCGGCTGGTTGGACGTGGGCCTGGGCGGCATCGTCCAGGAGGGCGTCAAGACGGCGGAGTACGACCCCGCCTCGCGCGACGTCTACGTGTCCTGGGGCGCGCCCCTGTTCAAGCCGTACCTGGCCTACGCCCGCGTCCAGCGGGACAAGGGCGAAGTGGTCGGTGGCTTCTATCACGCACACTTCGGCCACGGCCTCGTGCTGTCGACCATGTCCGGCCGCGACCGCCACGGCTTCTTCGTGCGCCAGTCGGCGCTGCGGGGCGAGGACCGGGTGCGGCAGTGGGACGGCCTGGTGGGCGTCGCTGCCCGGGCCGACGCCATCCCCATGGGCCGCGCGAACCTGGACCTGTCGGTCTTCAGCAACTTCCGCGGCTACGACGTCTACAGCAACTACATCGCCCAGGGCGCGGGCGAGCCCGTGGACACGGCGTCGGGGCTGCTGAACCCCGACGTCGAGCCGTTCGAGGCCGAGCGCCCGCGCCTCTGGGTCGACGGCCAGCGCATCTCGGCCCAGTCCCTGCCCAACGCCGTCGGCGTGGTGCTCGGCGGCGGCAACGCGACGGTCCGGTTCAACCGGCGCACCTTTGTGGGGCTGACCGGCTACGGCGCGTTCTTGGACCGCACCGCCCTCAAGGGCGTCGAGGATCCGTACACGCTCCTGTTCACGCAGAAGTGGCCGCGGAGCCAGGGGTTCGGGTCGCTGGGGCTGCACGGCGCGGTGGGCTTCGGCCTGGTGGATCTGTCGGGCGAGGCGGCCTTCTGGTTCGAGCGCGGCGAGCCCAAGACGGCGCTGTACTTCGTCGCGGAGATCGAGCCGTGGTGGGGCGAGTTCGTCCTGTCCGTGCGCCACTACGACAAGGACTACGCCAACCCCTTCACGCGGGCCGAGGCGGCGTCGGACACGGTCGCCGGCATCCGGGCCCGCAACGAAGACGGCGTCCGGCTGCAGGCGACGCTGACGCCCACCAAGACGATCCGGGCCCAGGTGCGCGCGGACCTGTCGCGCAACATCGCCTTCGACATCCACAACCTGGAGCTGTCGAGCAGCCTGCGGGGCGACCCCGTCAAGTGGCTGCGGCTGTCGGTTCGGGTCGACTACAAGAACCAGAACCTCGCGGTGAACGGCAGCGAGCACAAGTACAGCGACGACCTCGACTTCGATGAGATCGCCGCCTACCTGTACACCGTGCAGGAGCTGTTCGATCTGCTCGACGACAGCGGGCTCACCGAGCGCACGTACCTGACCCGGGCCGGCCAGCGGTTCGCCTGGACGGGCGGGGTGCGGCTGCAGGACAACAAGATCAGCGCCATCGAGCTGCGCTACCAGCAGCGGTTCACGGACAACCGCAAGCGCCACCTGCGGGCCGGCGAATGCGAGTTCGGCATGCAGGGCGGGCACAAGGTGCGGCTGTCGGGCTTCGTGAAGCCGACGAAGACCACCACCATTCGCGGCGCGTTCAGCTGGTACGACGACGACTGGGACGGCGGGCGCTCCCTGGGGTCCGAGGACGGCGTGACGAGCGTGTTCGGGTACCTGCAGGCCGAGCAGTCGATCAAGGACCGGGTCAAGATCCGGCTGCGCGGCGGCGTGGGGCGGCGCTTGCCCAACCAGCCGTCGTCCTGCGACCAGGCCACGGAGATCGGCGGCGTGTTCGAGCCCGCCGGCAGCGTCGTCTACGAGCCCACCGACTACCAGCTGCGCGCGTTTGGCGAGTTCCTGGTGTCGGTGCGGGTGAAGTTCTAGATGCGGCTCCTCCTCCTCCTCCTTCTGCCCTCGCTGGCGGCGGCCGCCGGCCCCGGCGACGTCGTGTTCACCGAGCTGCTCATCGACAGCGGCGCTGGCAGCACGGCCGAGTGGATGGAGCTCAAGAACACGACGGCGGTCGCCCAGTCCCTGGACGGCTGCACCGTCGAGTCCGTGGACGAAGGCAACGCAATCGCCCTGGACGGACTGACCGTGGCCCCCGGCGCCTACGTGCTGCTCGCCCGCGGGCAGACTTGCGTCTCCTTCGACGCCGGCGACGACTGCCAGACGGCGGCGGACCTCAACTACAGCGGCATCGCCCTGCACGACGGGGACCCCGAGACCCTGCGCCTGCTCTGCGCGGCCACGGAGATCGACGCGGTCACCCTGGACTGGGGCGAGCACGAGGCCGACTGCGACGCCGACGTCTGCTCGGTCAACGTCGCCCCGGCCTTCGAAGACGCCGTCGGGAACGACGACTGGGCCGCCCACTGGTGCGTGCCCCCGGACCCCGGCGGGCTCTTCACCCACCTGGGCGCCAGCCTGTCGGCGAGCCCCGGCGCACCGGGCACCTGCGTGGTGTCCGGCCCCGCCTGCGGCCTGGGCGAGGTGGCGTTCACCGAGCTGATGGTGGCACCCGAGACGGCGGGCCGGGAGTGGATGGAGCTGCAGGTGTCCACGGGCTCGGGCTGCGACCTGCATGGCTGCGAGATCTGGGAGGGCCCCTTCGAGGCCGTGACGGCCGACAACCTGACCGACGCCGAGTGGCGCAAGGTCACCATCGACGCCCCCGGCAACTCGCTGTTCGTGGCCGACGGCGACTACGCACTGCTGGCGACCGAGGCGGACTCCATCGTCGGCAGCCCCGGCGAGCCCGGCGCGATCCTCGCCGACTACCGCTACACGGGCATCACGTTGGACAACGCCGAGCCCGGCTTCCTGCACCTGCGCTGTGCGGACCAGACCGTCGACTCGGCGCCCTACGACTGGCCCGTGTTCGCGCCCGCCTGCCCCGGCGACGTCGCCTGCGCGGTGGGGGCAGCCCCGGCCTCGGTCGGCGCCGAGGGCAACGACTCCCTGACCGGCTGGTGCCTCGCCCCCAGCAGCGACGAGCACCTCAGCTCCGACGGGCAGCGATTCCTCGGCAGCCCCGGGGCGGCGGGCACGTGCCTGACGCTTCCCTGGCCCGCACCCGGCGAGGTCGTCTTCACCGAGTTCATGCCCGCGCCCGTGCCGGCCGTCGGCAGCGGCGAGTCCGACGCGCGCCCCGAGTGGTTCGAGCTGCACAGCCTCGCCGCCGCCGAGGTCGTGCTCGACGGCTGCACCCTGGGCAAGCAGGTCTACGAAGAGGACGAGGACGGCAACGACGTCTTGTCCGTGCCCGGCGCCGGGGGCGAGCACACGCTGGGCAGCGTCGGCCCCGACATCCCACTGGCGGCGGGATCGACGACGGTGTTCGTGGACTCCCTGTGCCTCGACGGCGGCGACCCCCAGGGCAGCCGGTGCCACCGCGACACCGACGACGGCCAGGTCGAGGACTTCGTCTACAGCAACCTGTCGTTCGCCAACGACGACCCCGAGCTGCTGACGCTGTCCTGCCCGGACCCCGCCGGCGGCATCCGGGTCATCGACGCAGCGCCCTACTGGACGAGCCACCTGGCGACCCAGGACGGCCACTCGGTGCAGTACGACCTGCGCGGCAACGACGCCGCGGCGACCAACGACGACCTGTCCGAGTGGTGCAACGCGGCCTTCACCCAGCGCATTCCCGGTCTTACTTCGGGAGACGGTGCGCTCAGCAACTACGGCAGCCCCGGAGAAGTCGGCGACTGCGTGACGGGCGACGTCGATGTGCCCGCGTCGGGCCCCGGGGTCCGGTGCGGCGTGGCCGCGGGCAGCGGCGGCTGGTTGGCCCTGGTGCTGCTGGGTTTGCGAACGAGGAGGCGGCGGTGAAGCGATCGATTGGGGCCCTGAGTGTCCTGACCCTGCTCGGAGCGGCCACCGTGGTGCCCGCCGGCGCCGCCAAGAAGGCGGAGCTGCCCGCCGACGTCGTGCGGTTCCACATCCTCAACGTGGGCCAGGGAGACGCGACGATCATCGAGGGGCCCCGCGACGCCAGCGGCGACCGCAAGGTGATGATCGTCGACGCGCCCGAGACGCGGATGGCCGGCAACGAGAGCCAGCACGTCATCGAGCCGTACCTGCGCAACAAGCTGGACGACGGCCCGCGCGCGCGGCCGATCCTCGACGTCGACTACGTCATCCCCACGCACTACCACCTGGACCACATCGGCAGCACCCGCAGCAAGGAAGCCACGGGCATCTTCTACTTGTGGGAGGCCCTGAACATCCGGGTGGGCAAGCTCCTGGACACCGGTCTGGACTACGACGCCGCCGGCGAAGGCGAGGTGAACTACCGCCGCTGGGTCAAGGAGAACCGGGTGGAGCGCGAGACCCTGCGGTTCGATCAGCAGGGCGAGGACCGGCAGATCGACATGGGGGAGGGGATGTGGGTCGAGCCCCTGGCCATTGGCGCCAAGGTTGAAGGCCGCGGGCGCGTGGTCGCCGACAAGTGGCTCAGCACGACGTCCCAGAACGACTTCAGCACCGCGCTGGTCATCCACTACAAGCAGTTCGACTTCTTCGTGGCGGGGGACCTCTCGGGGTACCTGCACGAGTCCTGGGGTGCCTGGTACCACTCGATCGAGTCGGCCATGTACCCGCACCTGCGGCGGCTCGAGCTGTACCGGGTCAACCACCACGGCAGCCAGTGGTCGACCAACTACCCGTTCCTGCAGCGCATCCAGCCCCTGGCGTCGGTGATCAGCGCGGGCCGGGGGCACAAGCACCCCAACGAGTACGCCATCAAGCGGATCCTTGGCTTCGAGGACTACTGGACCGGCAAGCCCATCGGCAGCGACATCTTCCAGACCCAGAACGACGGCGGCTACCTGATGGAGGAGCCGCACCCCCACACCGAGAAGGTCCAGCACATCGCCAACGGCGACATCATCGTGGAGACCGACGGCGTGACGAGCTTCGTCGTCCACGTCCCCGGCCGGGAGCCGTACGTGTACCCGCTGCACCCCGACAAGGCGCAGGTCGCGCCCCCGAAGTCGGTGCTGGAGGCGCGGCGCCGCGAAGTCGACGACTTCGACAAGGCCGACGACTGGGGCCGGGTCTACGACCGCGACGACGTCGCCGCCGGCCGCGTGTCCGGGCCCACGGTGGACGACATGGGCGGCGCCGACTGAGGCGTCGCCGCCGGTCTGGCCCCATCGGGCCGGCCCATCCTTTCGCACAGGTTCTTCGTCGAGCAGGCGCACTCGGCTGATACGGTTCTTCCGGGGAGCAAGACGTTCTCGGAAGGACCCCTCGATGACGAGGAACAAGTGGACGCTCGCGCTGGCGGCGGTGCTGGCGTGCTGGACGATCCCCGCGGCCGCCTCCCCGGTCGACGTCACGCCCCCCGAACAAGAGCTCGGCCAGGCGTTTGAGTACTGGATTGAGCCGGCCGAGGCGCAGCCTCTGGCCGACGTGCAGGCGCTGCCGCCGGACGCGTGGACGGCCAGCGATCGGACGCAGCTGACCAACCTGTCGCTGCGGCACGGGGTGTGGCTGCGCTTTTCCTTGCACAACCCGGGCTCCGAGCCAGCCGAGCGGCTGCTGGTGTTCGGGACCCCCATGCACCCGGAGCTGCACGCGTTCGGCCCCGACGGGCGCCGGCGCAGCGTGGACGTCCACCACGCCGTGCGCGACGTCGACGTTCGGGACCGGTTCCCGATCTGGCGGGCCCACCTGGAGCCCGGCGAGACGCAGCAGTGGCACATCCGCATGGGGCCGTCGGTGATGCTGGCGTCGGCGTCGCTGTGGGACGTGCCCACCTGGTCGGCGCAGCGCCACATCGACGCTCTGACCTCAGGCCTGTTCGCCGGGGCCTTGCTGGCCATCCTCATCGTGTCGCTGGGCCTTGCCTGGGTTGCCCGCACCGATCGCGCCCGGGGGTTCGAGCTGTTCGCGGTCGGTCTCCTGGCCAACCAGGCCCTGAGCCAGGGCCACCACATCTGGCTGGGCGAGTGGGCCGGGCCGCTGGTCTACGCGATCCTGCCGCTGCAGTGCCTGACCCTGGCCGCGGCCATGGAGTTCGCGACGTCGTTCCTGGGGCTGCGGGCTCACCGGCCGTGGCTCCACCGCGCGCTGCAGTTCGTCAAGGTGTCGGTCGTCGGGTGCGGGGTGGTGGCCGCGGTCGACTTCCCCGCCGGGGTGCTCCTGACCGCTCCGTTCTCTGCTCTCGCGGTGCTCGGGCTGGTGGCCGCGGTGGTCACGACGAGCCGCCGGGCGCCGGGGGGGGCCCTCAAGTTCACCGTGGCCTGCGCGCCGCTGCTGCTGGGCATCGTGACCTACGCCCTGGGCTCGCTGGACCTGATCTCCCTGGCGTGGGCTCCGTCCGGGGCGCTGGTGGCCATGGCGCCCCTCAGCCTGGTCTTCTTCGCGCTGACCCTCGCCGCCGACGGCGTGCGCGACACGGTTCGGCAGTCGTCCCGCCTCGAGCGGCAGCAGGTCGAGCTTCAGCGCTTCGCGTTCAGCGACCCCTTGACGGGCTGCGCCAACCGCGCCGTCGTCGTGCGCCAGATCACCTTCCGACTGGAGCGGCTGGAGCTCGACCCCGACGCGCGGTTCGGCCTGCTGTTCCTGGACCTGGACCGGTTCAAGAACGTCAACGACACGTTCTGTCACCCCGTCGGCGACCGGATGCTGGTGGAGCTGGCCGCGCGCTTGCGCGAGGGGGTTCGCGAGCAGGACCTCGTCGCTCGGTTGGGCGGTGACGAGTTCGTGGTGCTCGCCGACCGCATGGACGACGACAAGCTGCAGGAGCTGGCCGATCGCCTCCTGGCGGCGGTGCGCAAGCCCATGGACCTGGGCCCCATCACCCTGCGCCCGTCGGCGTCCATGGGCACGAGGTTGGTGCGGGTCGCGGGGCCCGACGCGGCGGAGCTGCTGTCTCAGGTGGACCTGGCGATGTACGCCGCCAAGGCGGCGGGCAAGGACCGCGCGCGGCCCTTCGACGATGAGCTGATGGGGCGGGCGCGGGAGCAGATCGCGTTGGAGTCGGACCTGCACCGGGCGCTGGCGAACAACGAGATCCAAGTCCAGTTCCAGCCCCTGGTGCGGTGCATCGACGAGCGGGTGGTGGGCTTCGAGGCGCTGGCCCGCTGGACGCACCCCGAGCGGGGCCCCATCCCCCCCGACGTCTTCATCCCGGTGTCCGAGGAGTGCGGCCTCGTGGAGGAACTGGGTCGCCTCGTGATGCGTCAGTCCCTGGCCGCGGTGCGGCGCTGGAACGCGGCCCTGGGCGCCAACCTGTACGTCAGCGTCAACATCGCGGCGCGGGACCTGGCGCAGCCCGACTTCGCTCAGCAGGTGACCGATCTGCTCGAGGAGATGGACTGCCGTGCGCCCTGGCTTCGGCTGGAGCTGACGGAGCTGTCCATCGTCAACGACCTCGGCGCATCGCAGCGGATCCTGCGGGAGCTCGCCGAAGCGGGGGTGGACACGGCGCTGGACGACTTCGGCACTGGCTACAGCTCGCTGACCTACCTGCACCGGCTGCCCCTGCGGAGCATCAAGATCGACCGCAGCTTCGTGTCGACGGTGACCAGCCGCGCAGAGAGCCGCGCCATCGTGCGCACGGTGGTGGCGCTGGGGCTGGAGCTCGGCAAGGACGTCATCGCCGAAGGGGTCGAGCTGCCCGAAGAGCGGGAGATCCTGGAGCAGATGGGCTGCCGGCTGCTGCAGGGCTTCCTGACGGGGCGCCCCGAGGACGAGGAAGACATCAGCCGCAAGCTCATGGCCGGGGAGCTGCAGCCCCGCACCGGCCCCGCTCTGTCCCCAGGGCGGGAGTCGGGTGTGTACTCGATGCCGCTGTCGCACCTGTCCTGAAGGGGGACAGAGGCCAGGCGTAAGCTGGGCGTGAGCGGCAGGCGCCGCCCTCGGGAGGCCAGATGAGCGGACTGCGCGGGGTGGTCGGGGCCTGGGTCGGGGGCTGGCTCCTCGTGGGCTGCGGTGGCCCCTCCCCGGGGCCGGCGACGGCCGACCCGCTGCGGGCGGAGCTCGACGCGCTGGTGGCGGCGCGGGCGCTTCTGCCGATCCCGCCGCCCCCGGTCGCCGCCGCCGCCGACGTCGCCCTCGGTCGCGCCCTGTTCTACGACCCGCTGCTCAGCGGACCGCGAAGCCATGCGTGCGCCAGCTGCCACCACCCCGAGCACCAGGGCGTCGATGGGCTGCCGGTGTTCGTGGGCCCCGGCGGGGTGGGCTTCGGGCCAGAGCGGGCGCTGGGGGACGCGCCGTCGGTGGGCACCCGGAACACCCCGGCGCTGCTCAACATGGAGGGGCGCACCCACCAGACCTGGGACGGGCACATCGCCGGCGAGCCTGGGAGCTGGGCGTTCGTGCCCCCCGGGGTCGAGCTGGAGGCCGGCATCGACAACCTGTTGGCGCTGTCGGTGCTGCGGCCCATGACGGTCGCCGACGAGATGAAGGGCTACGCCGGGGTCCCCGACGCCCTGGGCGGGGTCAACGAGCTGGCGGAGCTCGGGGACCCCGAGTCGATCTGGTACGCACTGCTGGCGCGGATGGAGGCCGAGCCGGGCTACGACGAGCTGCTGGCCGCGGCGGAGCCCGGGGAGCGCGGCTACGCGACGCTGGGCAACGCGCTGTCGGCGTTCATCGCCACCACACTGCGCGCCGACGACACGCCGTGGGACCGCTACCTGCGAGGCGACGAGGGGGCCGACGTCTTCGGGGACGCCGCGGTGCGGGGCGCCCTGCTGTTCTTTGGCGCCGCCCAATGCCAGCGGTGCCACGACGGTCCCTGGTTGAGCGACTCGTCGGGGCACAACGCCGCCGCCCCGCAGCTGGGCCTGGGCCGCGGCGACTTCGAACCCTGGGACCCCGGCGCCTTCGCCGAGAACCGGGACGACGACAGCCTGTGGTGGGTGTTTCAGACCCCGCCGCTGCGCAACGTGGAGGTCACCGGCCCCTGGACCCACGCAGGCGGCTATGGCGACCTGCAAGACGTCGTGCGGCACTTCCTCGACCCCGTCGCCGCCCTGGCCGCCTGGGACCCCTCCTGGATGCGCCCGGAGTGGGCCGCCACCGCCCGCCAGGAGCCCGACGTCCTCGCCGAGATCCTCGGCGGGCTGGCGCCCGCGCTGGACCAGCGCATCGAGCTGACCGACGAGCAGGTCGCCGACCTCGTCGCGTTCCTCACCGAAGCCCTGACGGACCCCCGCACCGCCGACCCCGATCACTTCGCGCCGCCGGACACGGTGCCGTCGGGGTTGCCGCTGGCGTTGTAATCGGCCGCGGACGGCTACTTGGCGGGAGCCGCCCGCTTCCACTTCGCCTCGAGGCGCCGCAGGGACTTGTCGTCGCTCCACGAACGGGGGTCGTCGGGCAGTCCGCTTCCGCGGTCGTCGCCGAACACCGCGGTGGAGCTGTCGAACGTCGGCAGCCAGTCGTCGCCGCCCTTGACCAGGGCCGAGAACACCATCGGGGGGACAGGGTAGGCGTCGTCTTGCAGCACGGCGGCGACGGTCTCGCCGGCGAGGGCGGGGTGATCGGCCGGCAGCTTGACGGAGACGATGTACAAGAAGAAGCCCGACATCGCGCGGCCGTTGGCCGGGGTGTCGTGGGGGGTGAACGCGACGTCGACGGGCTTGCCGTTGACCGTCAGCGACACGCCACGGCCCAGCAGCTTCCACTGTTCCTTGCGCTGGGCGTCGACGAGATCGCGGCGCAGCTCGCTGGGCGAGCGCTTGTCGGTGCCCGCCTGGACGCCCGCCTGGGCGATGGCTTCGGCCGCCTTGAGCTCGTCGACGACCATCTGGTCGGGGATCTCGAGCACGACGACGGCCGTGAGGCCGCCGGCGTCCAGCTTCATCGCGTGCCGCAGCGACCACTGGTCCCGCGACATCGGGTGGGCCGATGCGAAGGCGGGCAGGAGGAGCAGCAGGAGGAGCAGGCGCATGGAAGGCAGGACCGCCGCGGGGCTCAGTCCAGGTCTTCCAGGGCCGCGCGCAGCCGCGCCAGGCAGGCCGCGATGTCGTCCAGGCCCACGGCGCCGATGGACAGCCGCATCCAGCCGGTGTCGCCGGGGATGCCGAAGGCGCCGAACGGCACCACCCCCATGCCGGCTTGGTGGAGCAGGTACGAGCGGATCGCCTCGTCGTCGCTCAGCGTGTGGCCGCGTCCGGTGCGCCCGGCCGCGTCGACGTGCACCGACAGGTAGATGGCGCCCTGGGGCGCGATGGAGCGGATGGGCAGGCCGTCCGCCGCCATGGCCGAGAAGCCCTCGTGCAGAGCGTTCAGGCGCGCCTCGAGCTGGCCCCGGAACGTATCGAGGAAGGCGCCCGACGCGTCGGTGTCGTTGAGCATGTTGGCCGTCGCGAGCTGCTCGGGCCGCGGCGCCCAGGCGCCCATGTGGCCGATGAGGGCCTTGTAGGCATTGGCCAACGGCGGCGGCACCACGCCCCAGCCGACGCGCAGTCCGGTGGCCGCGAACGACTTGCTGATGGCGTCGACGAAGATCGTGTACTTCGCCATGGCCGGGCGCAGGCCGACGGGCGTCACGTGCTCGGTCTGGCCGTACACCAGCATCCAGTACACCTGGTCGTACATGACCATGACCGGGCGCTCGCCCTCGGCCTCGCGGCGGGCGTTCTCTTGCAGGATGAGGTCGCAGATGTCGCCCAGCTGCTCCGCCGAGTACGCGGTGCCGCAGGGGTTGAGCGGCGAGTTGAGCGCCAGCAGCGTCACGCCCCGCAGCCGGGGGCGGATCAGATCGGCCGTCAGCAGGAAGTCCGTGGACGCGTCGCACTGCACGACGACCGGCAGGCACCGGTTGATGTGCACGTAGTGGTGGTTGTTCCAGCTGGGGATGCCGTACAGCACCCGGTCGCCGGGCTGCAGCACCAGGGCGGCGGTCGCGAAGATCGGCGGGCGTGCGCCGCTGCCGACGACGACTGACTCGATGGGGTAGTTGAGCCCGAGCTCGCGCTCGTAGAGGTCTCGCACCGCCTGACGCAGCTGGGGCGTGCCCACGGCCGGCGGGTAGTTGGTCTGGCCCTCGGCCAGGGCCGAGCCGATGCCGTCGCGCAGGGCGGCGGGGATGCCGAACTCGCTGGGCCGGAAGTCGCCCACGGTCAGGTTGCAGACGTCGTGGCCCTCGGCGATCAGGCCGTTGATCTCCGCCGCGATGGCGAGGATTCGGCTGCCCTTGAGTCCCTGGGACATCGGGTTGAGCGCGGTGGCGGCAAAGGCAGCGGCGGCGTCCCCGGTGGGGACGTGGGCGGAGACGTCGACGGTCATGGCAACTCCGGGGCGGTCTTGTTCGACCGGCGCCGGATTAGACCACCTGGGGCCCCACGATCAACCCCTGCGACGACGGTCCGTCGATCAGGCCTCGGCCTTCGCGTCGATGGAACGCAGGACGCGGTCGTAGATGATCATCCCGATGATGCTGGCGAGCCCGGTCAGGCCGATGCCGAGCCAGATCTTCTCGGGGTGGTACGTCTGGTAGAGCAGCGTCTGGGCGTCCATCAGCGAGCCGCCGAGCTTGTCCGCCAGCATCGGCATGACCTCGGTCTTCTTGAGGGCCTCGATGGCGGTGCCGTCCTCGCCGAGCACGTCGACCAGGTGGCGGCGGGCGAGCACGACCTTGTCGCCGTGCTCCTCGTAGGCCGCGCCGGCGACGATGGAGCCGGCGATCCAGCCGATGGCCACGGGCACGTTGGCGTAGCCCATGAACAGGCCCTCCTGGCCCTTCTTCGCGAGGCTCGCCAGGTACTCCATCTTCTTGGGGGAGCTGAGCATCTCGCCGATGGAGAAGATGCAGATGCCCGCGAGGCAGGACCAGCCGATGACGGCGGTGCCCGCGACGATGGAGCCCGCGGTCGCCACGACCATGCCGATGATGATGGAGGTCAGCGGGCGCACGAAGCTGCTCAGGTACCCGAAGAACACGACCGTGAAGACGATGAGCCCCGGGTTCATGTTGATCATCCACTCGGGGGGAACCTGAGCGCCCTCGTCGGCCATCTTCGTCAGTTCAGCGGCGTTGGCGAGGAGGCCGGCGCGCACGGTGAACGCAGCGCCCAGGCCGCCGATCACCGCCGCGACGGCGGCCAGCGCCTTGCCCGGCAGCTTCGCGAAGAAGCCCCCGACGCCGACCAGCAGCGCGATGCCGCAGGCGATGGCGGCGGGCTGGGGCAGGTCCAGGGCCAACGCGGCGAAGAGCCCGACGGCGAACCAGGCGATGGCCACCACCATGAACGCGTTCCACGGCACGTCCGCGGCCTTGCGCTGGTCGGGGCGGGTGGCCAGCAGGTTGATGCCGGCGAGCACGAACCCGGCCACGAGCCCCAGGAACACGGCCAGCAGCGTCGGCACCAACGGCGTGGCGAACTGGGCGCCCAGGAAGCCGATGACCTGGGAGCTGTCGACCCAGTCGTCGATCATGTTGGGCAGCAGGTCGAAGACCTGGTTGAACATGACCCAGAAGCCCGAGAACACGATGCAGAACCAGAACACGCGGTGCTGGAACAGGCCGACGATCGACACGACGACGACGGACACCAGGTCGGCCTGACCTTCGTCGTACTCGCTCTTGCGGGGGTGGTAGGCGAGGAACGCCGCGGCCAGGACCGTCGGGTACTTGCCCAGGGCGATGAACTTGCCCGCCACCGAGGCGAGGAACGCGACGGGTCCGCTCGCGTAGGCCTTCGCGGAGATCGCGGCGCTGAGCCCGACGCCGTCGAGGCCCGGCCCGGTCCACGCGAGGATGGCCGCGATGGTCATGGGCATCCAGGCGATGCGCTTGAGGCCGTCGTTGTTGCCGAAGACCAGCGCCAGCAGGGACGTCACGAGGATCGTGCCGGTCCAGCCGAGCAGCACCACGGGGCCACCGAGGCCCAGGGATTCGACGCCCAGCTCCGACGCCGTGATGGTGACGCCCGAGGCGAGCAGCGCGCCGCCCCAGATGACCGGGAGCAGCCCCGTCAGCAGCGACAGCACCACCAGGACCTGGGTCCAGCCGCTGACCAACGTCTTGGTCAGGCTGCGGCTCAACGAACCCCAGGCTTCCTTCTGGCTCTTGTCCGAGGCGAACTCGGGGTCCTTGCTCGGGTCGTCGTAGAAGGGCAGCCACAGGAAGTTGGCGGCGACGATGACGGCGCAACCGTAGAAGACGTAGCTCCAGGACCACTGGCGCAGCGCGCCGGCGATGACCGGGCCGAGGAAGCCGCCGATGTTGACCAGCTGGTAGAAGATCGACCAGCCGACCGAGGCCGAGCTCTTCTTGAGCGTCGCCGCCAGCGTGCCTTGCACGCCGGGCTTGAAGATCGCCGTGCCGAACGCCAGCAGCATGCAGCCCAGCCAGAACCCGCCGTACGACAGGAACCAGGCCATGAACAGGTAGCCGATGATCTTGAAGACGATGGCGATCGAGATCGTCAGCTTGTGCCCGAACCGGTCGGCCACGCCGCCGGTGAACATCGGCACCAGGGACTGCACCGCCGCCCACGACGCAAAGATGGCGCCCTTCTGGACGTGGCTGAACTCGGGGCCGCCCTCTTCGAGCGCGAGCACCATGTACAGCGCGATGACCGCCCGGACGCCGTAGTAGGCGAGCCGCTCGATCATCTCCATCGTGTTGACCACCCAGAACCGGTTGTCCAGTTCGGTGATCTGAGTCTTCAGACTCTGCTTGGCGATGGTGGTCATGGGGTCTTCCGTTCGGGGATCAGAGGTAGAGGCGCAGGCCGGCGAGGCCGTCGACGTCGAAGCCCAGGCCGACACCGGGGGGCGTCAGGCCGGCCGCGAACTCGGGCACCACGGTCGCGAAGATCTCGATGGGGGCGCCGGCGAAGGTCACCGACGCGCCGACCGCGAGGCCGCCGGCGATGTCGACGTACAGCGCCGTCGTGCCGGTGAAGCGCACCCGGACCGCCGGGCCCAGGTTCAGGTGGACCTGCACGGAGCTGTTCGGGATGTCGATGGCGGGGGGATGGAAGCGGTAGCTGACGTGGGCCGCGCCGCTGTTGAGCCGCCCGGGGACGCCGAAGCCGACGACCACGCCGTGGCTGGGGGCGGGCCACACCTTCATGGAGAACCCGTTGATCGTGCCGGCCGAGAAGCCCAGGCCCACTCCACCACCGCTGCGCAGGAACCCCGTCGGGCCGGCCGCGGAGCGCCGCTGCCGCGGGGCCTCTCGCTCGGGCTCGGGCTCGCTGGTGGACCAGACCGGCTCGTCGCTGTCCGCGGACTCGCGGCTCTCGGACTCGGAGCGCGCGGCCTCGCTGGCGGCGGCTTCCTCGGCCTGCCGAGTCTGCTCGGCCTCGACCGCGGCGCGGTGCTCGGCGGCCTTGCGCTCGTCTTCGGCCTTCTTCGCGGCCTCCTTGGCCTTGCGCTGTTCCTCGGCCTTCTTCGCGTCGTCGCGCTTCTTCTGCTCCCACGGCGGTAGGTCGTCTTCGGCCCGCGCCGGCGCGGACGACAACATCAGACCGACGGCGGCCAAGGCGGCGAGGGCAGTGCGCATGGGGGTCTCCGCGGGCGCGCGAGGTGCCCGAATGCAGCGCGCATCATGCACGCGGCCCCAACCCGGTCAAGGCTCGCCGCCCCCGCCGCCAGAACGACAAAGGCCCGGGCGCAGTGCCCGGGCCTTCGTCGAGGAGTGGGAGGGGTCGCTCTAGTCGAGCCACGCCGCCGGGCTGTCGACGAACTGGTCGAAGCTGACGATCTCCATGTCCGAGTTGATCTGGACGAACGTCGGGATCGAGGCGTTGGCGTCCCAGTACTGACCTTCGACGTTGCCGCTCCAGGCACCAGCGTTGAGGGACGGGACGGTCTCCAGACCGAAGTCGTCGGCCCAGCGCTCGGCGGTGGCGTCGTCGGCGGGGTTGCCGGCGGAGTCCTGGGTCACGACCTCGATGAGCTGGAACCCGTGGGGACCGAACTCATCCTGCTCGGCCTGGGCACGGGCCGCCGCGTCGCGGCAGGGCGGGCACCACTCGGCGCCGATGGCCAGCATGATGTGGTTGCCGTAGAAGCTGTAGAGGTCGACCGTCTCGCCGTACTGGTCGGTGAACGAGAAGTTCTCCGGGATGTCGCCGTCGCGGTAGGCCGTCCAGACGTTGCCGTTGTAGCTGCCCTGGCCGGTGGGGCCGGTCGCGTCGGGGGTGCCGCTGCGCGTGCCCACGTTGTAGCCGCCCTCGTACAGGTGGCTGTACTCGTTGAGCGGGTTCGTCTCGTCGTCGATCTCCTGGCCGTCGTCGACGCCGTCGCCGTCCGTGTCGGGGTCGAGGGCGTCGGTGCCGACGATGGTCTCGGAGCGGTCGCTCAGGCCGTCGCCGTCGGTGTCTTCGAGCTGCGGGTCGGTGCCCAGTGCTTCCTCTTCCTCGTTGGTGAGGCCGTCACCGTCGGGGTCGGCGGAGGGGCAGCCCACGAGGGGGACAGCGAAGAGCAAGGCGAGCCAGGGATTGCGGACGGTCATGTTGCTCCTCGAGAAGCTGG